>OBUS01000085.1_pt1 | contig 110751 bp, 96 predicted proteins | sample 1475921 | NCBI WGS metagenome assembly OBUS01 (sample SAMEA2579948, study PRJEB22360) | human gut metagenome | reverse complement strand
ACTCACTTATTGCTTATTTCGACCGTCCAAATTTCAAGAGCATATTGTTCTTTTTTTCTATTATAATATATTTATTGTGTCAGAACAAGTGTTTTGTGATTTTTTATAAATTTGAGCAGACATGCTTGAATGTGCAATTCATCCCATCACCTATAGGACGCCGCTGAAAAACTGTTTTTTCATACTATATACAGTGTCTCAAAGTTGATTGATGTACTTTATTTTGTGTTAATTTATACGCAAAAAGGACTTTTTCAGTGGCCTTCCTATAGAGGTGAGGGAATTCTTGCTACGGTTGTTAAACAAAAGAATACCGCTGTGTAATGTAACAAAAAAGACCCTGAAGAACTGTATTTCTACAATTCTCCAAGGTCAAATTTTACGTTTGGACACTTTAGGGCTGGTTGGCTATTTTACCTCTTTAGAGGATATTTCGCTTTGCCCCTTAACAATATGTGTCATAGGGCAATCTCTTTCATTCTGTTTCGGGGCAAAAATTCTATCCTGTCCATCCAGTTCATTTCTGGATATTACCTTTGGATAATCCCTTTTGAATTTTTCTTTGACTTTCCCTAAATCACAGCTCTAAACTTTTCTCTCTGATAACTTACCTCTCTGACAAGTTACACCTCTGATAACTTGATAATATGACTGTCTACCGATTTACGCTTTTAAACTAACACTACTTATTTTTTATGATATTTTTACTTTTAGATATTTTTACTTTTAGATATTTTTTCTTTCAGATATTTTTTTCTTATGTCCAGATATTTGTATTCAAACATTCCTGTCCAAATATTTATGTTCACAAAACCTTCTTCTGTAGTTGTATAATTTGTATTGTGTGATAATCTATACAGTGTAGCTTACAACTGCTGCCATCAAATTTTATAGATTATTCTTATAGCATTATTCTTATACCATATACAGGAGGTTTACTATGAACAAAGATACTCTTCTCAATGCCCTGAACGATTATTTATTACATATTCAGCTTGACCCAATAGGTGACATTACATCAAAAATCAATGCCGTTGAAGCTTGTAGAAATTACGTTGCTGCTATTGATGGTGATGTTGTAAATGCCGATTGGGTAAAATCAAACTGCATTATTATATTGCCAGCAATTGACTATCAACGTAAAGCCTTAAAAAGAAAAATTGATGATGCTAAAATCATTAATGACGAAGAAGCTCTTTCTAAAGCAAGAGCTGAATATAGGAATTTACAACCATTCCTTAATTTACTGAAACCATTCAGGACACTCATCAGCTAAAATATCATAGTCTGTACCATTACGAACTCTTTCAATGATTCGCTTTTGCCTATCATCAAACGGTTCTTTCCAACCATGTTCTTTAATGGAAAACAGAACCAAAAGTCTTTTTTGCCAAGAATTGTACACTTTATAATCTATATCAGTCCACTCTTTCATTGGTTTTGTTATACGGAAATTCTTGAGGATGTAGTCGTAATATTCCGAAAACGGTACATCCTCTGGGATTTCTTCGCCTATATGTTTGAAATTCACTTTGAGGTATTTTGAATATTCCCAAGAATCTCGTCCATATTGTTTAGCCACTTTTTCTAATTCTTTTAACTCAGTTTCGGTTATTTTAGTTATTTCTTTTCGGTTATCTGGTACTTTTGCAGACAACTTTTCTTTATTACTTGTTTCCAAATTCAACACTCCAATCATATTTTTCTATAGATATTTTATATAGATTTTGTATATATAGATATTTTAATTGAAGTTGTGTTCCCACCACCCTCCCCTAGTCCAGTCTTGGGTGTTCTCACCCTGTAAGCAGTTCCTATTAGGCTAATTACTTCCTATTTCCATACGATTTCTCGTATAATAATAAGTGGAGGTTTTTTTGATGCACCACCATCAAATTTCCTCTGCCTAAGAGTTGCTTACAGAAAGTTCTGTCTAGGTTAGTTCTGTTTAAGTTAGTTCTGTCTAGGTTAGTTCAGCTCTCCCACCAGAGCTTTACTATATAACCTTATACAGAAGGGAGGTGTTATTATGGATATTAATACTCTTTCTTGGAAAGACAATACTTTAAGAGTCAATTATCTCTCAGGTAAAACTCTTGAAGTATCACCAGTTTCTTTCTTCGAATATATGTATTTGTCCGATATTCATTCCTCAAATGATGTCGAATTTTTAAATACATTTTTCAAAAAAAGAACTTGTAAAATTGTATAATATTTACTTGTTAATTTATAGGAATGTTCTATATCCAGTAGAATGTTCCTATAATACTTTTTGGTAGCAGTTATTGTCCAGCTTAACTGCTACCGACAAACCATCAATTGAAGCTATACTTAATGAGCTGGAAATGTACCATGTTCGTGAAATATACCATGTTCATCATGTAGCTTAATTCTTGAAAAGGTTGCTCTATTCACAGTAGAGTAGTCTTTTCTTTTGTAGCGTATCTGTTATAGTTGCGTGTCTATATTAGACGGTCACATTATCAAATTATCAAGGTTCTGTTGTTATATAAGTGTTTTTGTTCCTCATAAAATGTTGATTTTATGTGTAAATCAACACCTCTAAAAGCCCTTAAAACAAGGTAATATAGAAAATCTCTCATCTGTCCAATTTTGCCTAATTCAGCTCATTTTTCTTTACTTTTCACATTATTGCAGTACAATGGATACAAGCATATAAGTAATTAAGTACCATATATTAATTCCTTTGCACGATTATATATTTGATACACTCTGCTCATTTCTTGGTATTGGAGAACAGTCTGTATCATATGGTATCGGCTATAATAATGATTTTAGATACTACATCCCAAAAGTTTCTAAATTCAGAAAGGAGTTAATATGGATTCATTACTAGAACTATTTCAAACTATTGCAGTTTTAATCTGTATATACGGTATAAGCAAACTTGCTTTATCGAAAAAATTGAAATCGTTCCATATTCATTTCAGTGTATCTAATGGATTTGATTTATCAGCCACATATGATAATATCTCATCTGAAGTTACTGATAATGAAGAGTAATGGTCTGTGTTAAATCTGTATTATGGCATTTTTTCTAATACCAGCTTTAGTATTTTTCATGTTGCTGTCTGTGTACCACCATATACACAGACAGCACTTTTAAGATACAGCACTTTTAAGATACTTTATAATGTACTCTTTATGATTTATACCCATTGGACTACAATAATGTTCGAAGATATTATAAAGGTTTTAGCAGTCAGGTTTTTGTTCCAACAGAAAAGACCCTGTAACCATTTATCAGTTCCTCTTTTCTTTGCTATTCTCGTATAATAATATTGTGGTCTGTTAGTACCAATAACAGGCTGCAACACTTATATACAACAGATTAATACTGTGCAGAGGAAAAAGGTGATATTATGAATATTCTTACAAGTCCAGTTCTTACAAGCCCGAACCCAACACTAATTCAGACAATAAACTGGGAAAGCAACTCTCTAACCATTACCTGTCAATCAGGTAAGGTTATTGAATTTTGTCCTGTTTCATTTTTTGAGTATATGGAAATCTCCAAAGCCATAACTCTTAATGAAGTTTTGATGTACAATCCTTTACTTATTAATAGGATAAAATAATACTTTTCCAATGATGGGAGCTTCCTATTCGCAGTAGGATGTTCCCATTTTTTGTTGGTTGTAAGAAATTCATTATAGGTTACAAGGTCATTCTTTTCTGTATTCTGTCTATTTACTTTTCCTCAAAACACTGTAAAATAGTATGCGGTATACCAAAACTACATAGGAAGGAGCATATCTATGGATATATTGCAATTACTGATTTTTATTGTCATTGCAATAGTGCTTATTATGTTAGTAGGGAAAGTCTCATTTTCCAAACACACTCAATCAATTCACATCCGTCTATTCGGTATAGTTGATTTTGAAGCACATTTTTACGAATCTAATGACAATAAGAATACTAATCAGTAGTTGTTGCTTTTTTCTTGCGTTTGTATACTAAATCTCTTTTTAATGGCTCAGTAGATGTTGTAAGTTTGTATTATAAGCTATAATGTCTACTGAGCTGTTTTATGTCTACTGAGCTGTTTTTGCATTAACAGTAAGTGTTTTGAGTCGTAGTAAATTAACATACAGGCAGTACAAGCAAATTAATTTGTAACAAATATAATTTGATGTAACAAAAAAGACCTTGGAAGTCTGATGAGAAGTGTATTATCTCTATCAGACTAACAAGGTCAATTCTTATGCTTGGACAACTACTTGATTTTGATTGATTATGATTATGAAAATAATCATTTTGAATAACCATTTTGAATCAAGTTTTCATGTTACAGGACGGTTGTTTTGAGGAAACTAACTGGATAGAAAGTTTGCCCTAAAACTGGATAATCGGGTTTGCCCTGTGACAATATGCTAATTATGCATTCTTCTCTGCGATAGCTGCCTGTGCTGCTGCAAGACGAGCGATCGGTACACGGAATGGTGAGCAGGATACATAGTTAAGACCGATCTTGTGGCAGAATTCTACAGAAGACGGATCTCCACCATGCTCGCCGCAGATACCTACGTGAAGGTTCGGGTTAACCGGTTTGCCGAGTTCGATAGCCATCTTCATCAGCTTGCCAACGCCAACCTGATCCAGTTTTGCAAATGGATCGTTCTCAAAGATCTTAGCGTCATAGTATGCATTGAGGAATTTACCTGCATCATCACGGGAGAAGCCGTATGTCATCTGAGTAAGGTCGTTTGTACCGAAGCAGAAGAAGTCTGCTTCTTTAGCGATCTCATCAGCTGTAAGAGCTGCTCTCGGGATCTCGATCATTGTACCAACTTCATACTGAAGGTCAGAACCAGCGGCTTTGATCTCAGCATCAGCTGTCTCAACTACGAATTTCTTAACATATTTAAGCTCTTTTACATCGCCAACAAGTGGGATCATGATTTCCGGTTTGATTGTCCAGTCCGGATGAGCTTTCTTAACTTCGATTGCTGCGCGGATAACTGCTGTTGTCTGCATCTTAGCGATTTCAGGATAAGTAACAGCAAGACGGCATCCACGATGTCCCATCATCGGGTTGAACTCATGAAGAGAAGCGATGATAGTCTTGATCTGATCTACAGTTTTGCCCTGAGCATCTGCAAGTTTCTTGATGTCAGCTTCATCTGTAGGAACGAACTCATGAAGAGGCGGATCCAGGAAACGGATAGTAACAGGGTTACCTTCCAGAGCTTCAAAGAGACCTTTGAAGTCATCCTGCTGATATGGAAGAACTTTTGCAAGTGCTTTTTCTCTCTCTTCTGCTGTTTCGGAGCAGATCATTTCACGGAATGCATCGATACGTCCCTCACCGAAGAACATATGCTCTGTACGGCAAAGACCGATGCCTTCTGCACCAAGCTCTACAGCTTTCTTAGCATCTGCAGGAGTATCTGCGTTTGTACGAACTTTCATTGTTCTGTACTTGTCAGCCCATGCCATGATGCGTCCGAACTCACCAGCGATTGTAGCGTCTACAGTCGGGATGATTCCGTCGTAGATGTTACCGGTTGTACCATCGATGGAGATGAAGTCTCCTTCGTGGAATTCTTTACCAGCAAGTGTGAATTTCTTGTTTTCTTCGTCCATAGCGATATCACCGCATCCGGATACACAGCACTCACCCATACCACGGGCAACAACTGCTGCGTGAGATGTCATACCACCACGAACTGTCAGGATACCCTGAGCAGATTTCATACCTGTGATGTCTTCCGGAGATGTCTCAAGACGTACAAGTACGACTTTCTCTCCTCTTTCAGCCCATTCAACAGCGTCATCAGCTGTGAATACGATCTTACCGCAAGCAGCTCCAGGAGAAGCGCCAAGGCCTTTACCCATTGGTGTAGCAGCTTTCAGAGCAGCAGCATCAAACTGTGGGTGAAGAAGAGTATCAAGGTTACGTGGGTCGATCATAGCTACAGCTTCTTCTTCTGTTCTCATTCCCTCATCAACAAGGTCACAAGCGATCTTTAAAGCAGCCTGAGCTGTTCTCTTACCGTTACGTGTCTGAAGCATATACAGTTTACCATGCTCTACAGTAAACTCCATATCCTGCATGTCTCTGTAGTGTTTTTCAAGTGTTTCGCAAACCTGTTTGAACTGTACGAATGCTTCCGGGAATTTCTGTTCCATTTCGGAGATGTGCATAGGTGTACGAACACCGGCAACAACGTCTTCACCCTGAGCATTTGTAAGGAATTCACCAAACAGACCGTTAGCTCCTGTAGCAGGGTCACGTGTGAAGGCAACACCTGTACCACAGTCATCACCCATGTTACCAAATGCCATCATCTGTACGTTAACTGCAGTACCCCAGGAATATGGGATATCGTTGTCACGACGATATACGTTCGCACGTGGGTTGTCCCAGGAACGGAATACGGCTTTGATAGCACCCATTAACTGTTCCTTAGGATCAGTTGGGAAATCAGCACCGATTTTTGCTTTATATTCAGCTTTGAACTGTTCAGCTAATTCATGAAGGTCTTCTGCAGTAAGTTCAACATCCTGCTTAACACCTCTTTTAGCTTTCATCTCATCGATAAGTTCTTCGAAATATTTCTTTCCGACTTCCATAACTACATCAGAGTACATCTGGATGAATCTTCTGTAGCAGTCCCATGCCCAACGAGCATTGCCGGATTTTTCAGCAAGTACGTTAACAACGTCTTCATTTAAACCAAGGTTCAGGATAGTATCCATCATACCTGGCATAGAAGCTCTCGCACCAGAACGAACGGAAACAAGCAGAGGATTTTCTTTGTCACCGAATTTCTTTCCGGTAACTCCTTCCATTTTGGTGATTGCTTCCATGATCTGAGCCATGATCTCATCATTGATCTGTCTTCCGTCTTCATAGTACTGAGTACAAGCTTCTGTTGTGATTGTGAAGCCCTGAGGTACAGGAAGACCAAGGTTTGTCATTTCAGCAAGGTTGGCACCTTTACCACCCAGAAGGTTTCTCATATTAGCGTTACCTTCTGTAAACATGTAAACCCATTTTGCCATTTTACATTTTCCTCCTAAATTATTGTTCTTTTGTAACTATTCAGCATTCTGTTGTGAAGTAACTGAACAGCCACACCTTTCGCACATAAGTAAATATATGTTTCTTATACGCACATAATTATTTTATAGAATTTGTGTCATTTCGTCAAGGTTATTCTGCTAAAATTAGCTAAAATTTTTATATATTCTGCATAAAGTGATTTATTTTATTATTCTTATTATTGTTAAGGTTTTCTCAGTCCTTTATTCTGGTCTTTATCTATATTTTTCTCTCACATCTCATATATAACAGGAAAAAACGGGAAGCAAAACAGATAAGTTGATCTGCCCGGCTGCCCGTTTATAATTTTTATCAATTATTTCTTTCTGCCTTTTTTCATGTTCAGTACCAGATGTCTCGGCATACCATTTACCATAATAGGCTGATAATCTCCCTGGATCAGAGGTTTAATATAGTCTACAAAATCCTTAGTTACGTTTGTAGCATCTTTATTCATCCATTCTCTCGGAACAAGTTTCTCCTCATTTGCGATTCTGTGTACATCGTAGATACCTGTAGCTGCCATGTAGGGATCATCGGAAACACGGTCGATAACAACCATCTTACCTGTGTCACCTTCATCTGCAGCTTTAACTGCAGCACCACCTACCATGAATGCTTCATCAATATCCACTCTGGATGCCATGTGGGAAGCACTTCTCTGTAATGTGGAAAGTTCAACAGCTCTTGTCTTGCATCCGCACTCCGCTGCCAGGAAGTTTGCCAGATAAGTGGCTGTTCCCTGAAGCTGTTTGTGTCCAAATGCATCCACATAGTCTCCCACGCTTCCAAGCTCACATACATATCTTCCGTCTGCCAGCTTGATTCCCTCGGAAACTGCGATTACAATAGATGCTTTTTTATTCAGAAGATCCTTTACTTTTGCAAGGAATTTCTCAACATCAAAAGGCACTTCCGGCAGATAGATCAAATCCGGTCCGTCGCAGTCCTCAGATTTTGCCAGTGCTGTGGCACCTGTAAGCCATCCGGCATTACGTCCCATAATCTCCATGATCGTAATCATATTTTTCTTATAAGTAAGTCCCAGTGCATCGCGGATCACTTCTTTTGTGGATGCGCCGATATATTTTGCAGCACTTCCGAATCCGGGTGTATGGTCTGTCAGCGCCAGGTCATTGTCGATTGTTTTCGGAACACCAAGGAACTTCTGAGTCTGTCCTGTGAGAATCGCATAATCAGACAGTTTCTTGATCGTATCCATGGAATCATTTCCGCCAATGTAGATAAACGCATAGATATCCAGTTTATTTAAGATTTCAAAAATTTTCTCATAAATTGCTTTATCTTCGTGAATCTCAGGAAGCTTGTAACGACAGGAACCTAAAAATGCAGATGGTGTTCTCTTGAGTAATTCGATATCCAGTTCTGAATGAATCTGTGTTGACAGATCAATATACTGTTCATCCAACAGTCCCTGAATGCCGTGAAGCATTCCGTATACTTTGTCAAATCCTCGTTCAATGGCATTCTTATAAACTCCGGCAAGACTGGAATTGATTACTGCAGTAGGTCCTCCTGATTGTCCAACAATGATATTTCTTTTTTTCGCCATAGCAATGACCTCCTTGTTTTCACGTTTTGTTCATTATGTCTTAGAGTGTGTCTGAAAAATGCTTTACGCAAGATGTGCGTCACAATTTTTCAGACACGCTCTGGTCCCGCAGGACTTGTTGAGGTAAATTGTAACAAATATTTTTTTATTCGTCAATCATTTATTGTGGTTTTTACACATATGATTTCTGTATTTCGTCACTATATCAGTGTATTTTTCAATTTACCACGACATTTCAGATCTATTTTTGTATATTTATAACTATAATTAATCCAGCCCATGTGTTATACTTATAGACAGATTGATTCCGGCATCAACTTATAGCAATCAAAACCTTTTTAAAAATTGCCGGACATCAATGTCCGTGACTATTCGGTACCTTCGCAGTTACGAACCAAAATGCATTTCAAATCACCTTCGGTGATTTGCAGGATACTGCCAGCTGAACAGTTACACAATATTTATCGATCAAGGAGGATTCATTTATGATCCATACAATTGAAAACGACTATCTTAGAGTATCTGTAGACGATCATGGTGCTGAGCTTTGCAGCATTTTTGATAAAGTACATAACAGAGAAGTGATCTGGCAGGCAGATCCGGCTTACTGGAAACGCCACGCACCGGTTCTTTTCCCTAATGTGGGACGTCATTTTGAGGATCACTATCGTATTAATGGAGTCGAATATCCCTCCAGTCAGCATGGGTTTGCCAGGGACAGCGAATTTACCTGCGTGGATATGACTGCTGATTCCATCACCCATAGGCTGAAATCTTCTGATGCCACAAGAGAAAATTATCCATATGATTTTGAGCTGAAGATCAAGCATGTTCTGGAGAAGAACCAGGTCAGTGTATGCTGGGAAGTGATCAGCCTTAATGATGAAACCATGTATTTTACAATTGGCGGCCATCCTGCATTCAATGTACCTGCCGGAGGAATTGGCTCCCAGGAGCAATATCATCTTACTTTCGACGGCCGGGATTCCCTCTCCTATCTGCTGATCGACATGTCATCAGGCACCGCGGTCGCAGATAAAGCTTATACACTGGAGCTTGAGAATGGTTCCTGCCTTATTGATGCTCACATGTTTGACAAAGATGCCCTTATTTTTGATGACCAGATTGAAAAGGCCGGCATCGCTTTCCCTGACGGAACTCCTTATGTGGAACTGATCTGTCATGGATTTCCAAGCTTTGGCATCTGGTCCGTCCCGGGTTCTCCTTTTGTATGTCTGGAACCATGGATGGGACGCTGTGATGATTTTGGATTTAAGGGCGAGCTTCCGGAAAAGAAATATATCAACACTCTGGACAAGGATGAAATTTTTACTGCATCATATGAAATAAAAATTTATTAATTTTCTCCATTTATCCTGAAAGCTGTGCTATAATGTCACAGTATATGAAAGTCATCCTGTCCGGTATCCACGAATTTACCCATGCAGACATGACTGATTCATGGCAGCCACTCAGGACTTTCATAGAAAAACACAGGAGGAAATTTCCATGACTAGAGAAGAATTTCAGAAGCTGACACAGGATGTTGTACTGCTCGACGGTGCTACCGGTTCCAATCTTATGGCCGCCGGAATGCCAAGAGGAATCTGTACAGAAGCATGGATCATGGAGCACAAAGAAGTTCTGCAGAATCTGCAAAAGGCTTATGTTGAAGCAGGAAGCCAGATCGTATACGCACCTACTTTCGGCGGAAACCGTTACAGTCTCGGACTTCACGGACTGCAGGATAAGCTTGCGGAAATGAACCATGCACTTGTAAATATTTCCAGAGAGGCAGTAGGACATAAGGTCTATGTTGCCGGTGATATTACCACAACCGGAAAGATGATGGAGCCTGCCGGTGATCTCACCTATGAGATGGCATATGAAACATACTGTGAACAGATTAAGGTTCTTGAAGATGCAGGTGTTGATCTGATCGCTGCGGAAACCATGATCAATATCGAGGAAACACTTGCTGCACTGGATGCTGCTGCATCCGTAAGTTCTCTTCCTGTAATGTGTACAATGACCGTAGAAGCTGACGGAAGCATTTTCAGCGGAGGAAATGCTGTGGAGGCTGCGATCGCCCTTGAGGGTGCAGGTGCTGTGGCAGTTGGGATCAACTGTTCTGTAGGACCTGACCAGCTGGTATCCGTTGTCCGCAATATCAAAGAGAACGTATCCATTCCTGTCATCGCCAAACCTAATGCCGGTATGCCGACGATTGATGATCAGGGAAATGCCATTTACAGTATGGACGCCAAAAGCTTTGCAGAACATATGAAGGTTCTGATCGAAAATGGTGCGTCTGTTGTCGGAGGATGCTGTGGTACTACTCCGGAATTCATCCGCGAGATAAGCAGAAGCCTCGGAAGATAGATTTTGTATCTTCGACAGCCATAGTCAGACGAATAACGAATATTCGCAGCCAAAGCAGGGAACTTTCCTGATTCGGTTAAAGAGGGATATGACTCAAAAAAGCACATAACTTAGGATAGAATCTGTCTCAATCCGAGATATTCTCATCCTCTGTTATGTGCTTTTTGGTAATTGTCCGGCTTTCCTCTGTCCTGCTCCTGCGAAAATACCATGGCAATTCTATAAACAGTTGCGCTTTTTATTATCTGCTTTTCATCTACTTCACTTTGATTGCTTTTTTCGGGCACATCTCCTGGCAGCAGAAACAGCGGATACACTTTCTGTAATCATATACCGGCGGCTTTCCTTTGCCTTTTCTGAAATCCACAGCTTTCCCCGGAACCGGACAGCTCTGCACACAGATCCCGCAGCGGACACATTTATCAGCTTCTATATATGGTTTTTTCTGAAAAATGTTTAACGCTCCCGCCATTCTTGTCCAGATATTCTTTCGCACTTCTGTGCGGTCTACATTAAAAGCCGGATTTCCGTATTCTTTCACTGCCTCTGCCATGGAAATCTCCCCGTCTGGTGTCAGAAGGGTAATCTCCTCTTCTTTCCATGTACCAAGTCCCATTTTCTCGCCATGATAGTTCGTCGGAACCATCTCCGGTTTCAGATAAACCAGACGGCTGAATACACTGTCCAGTGCAACCGGATCTGTGGACATCAGCAGTACATTCATAGGAACCGGATCTCCCGAACCCGGTCCGTTGCCCTCCATGGCCACAATCCCATCCATCACATACAGCTTCGGTGCCACACATTTATTCAGATCAATAAGCATTCTGGCAAAGCTGTCTGCACTCGGGTACTGCGTGTGCCCCTTCGCTTTATGGAATCCATATACAAACCCATAGCTGTTCTTAACCGCACCGGTGATACGTTCTAATGCATGTGTTTTCATCTTGCTCAGGGAAATCACACAGTCCTGCTCCAACAGTTCTTTTGGCAGGATAAATTCCTTTGCCTGGACTCCCTGCGGATAAGCAGTTTTCACGCCCTCAGAATAATCAACAGCCGGAATATGATATTTCTCCAGATAAGTATCCATTCCTGTTCCGCGAATCACTGCCTGAGTGGTTCCATGACCGCAGGAATCTGCAAGCACAATATTCTCATACCCACTTTCACGCAGGATTCCCGCAAAAACTCCTACTACAACCGGATGTGTGATCACTGCTTTCTCTACCTCTGCTTTTTTCAGCAGATTCGGCTTCAGCAGGATCTTCGCATCCTTTGGAATCAGAGTCTCCACTCCACCCAGAAAATCCAGCCCCTGTTTCAGCAGCATATAGATTTTTTCTTCATCATATTCCCGGCAGGGAAGTAATACCACTTTACTTTTCACCAAATTCACGCACCTTTATCATCTCCGGACAGATCCACCTGTCTCAGTGCTTTTCTTACCGGCAAAATACATGCCGGCACTACAGAGAGACAGTCCACACCCATCCTCAGAAATTCTTCTGTCAGGGCAGTGTCTGCTGCAAGTTCCCCGCAGATACAGACACGTCTGTTTTCTGCATGTCCCGCTTCGATCACCATTTGAATCATACGCAGCACTGCCGGGTGATGGTCATTATATTTCTTGCGCAGAAGCGGATTCTGTCTGTCCATCGCCAGTGTATACTGACTCAGGTCATTGGTTCCAAGACTCAGGAAATCCACTCTTCTGGCAAGCTCCCGGCTGATCATGACTGCTGCCGGAGTCTCGATCATGATTCCTGTCTTAATATGTTTATACGAAATTCCTTTTTCATCCAGCCCGATCTTTACTTCCCGGATAATTTCTTCAATCTCATCCATTTCCTCTTCTGAGCTGATCATCGGATACATCAGCGCCAGATTTCCATATGCACTCGCCCTGAAAATTGCCCGAAGCTGTGCCTTGAACATTCTTTTTCTGTCAAGGCAGAGACGGATTCCTCTGTTCCCCATGATCGGATTTGCCTCATCCGGGATATTCAGATATTCTGCCTGCTTGTCTGCTCCAAGATCTGCCGTACGGATCACAGTGAGCTTTTCTCCCATGGTCTCCGCAATCTTTTTGTATGCAAGAAACAGCTCATTTTCACGAGGATAATTTTCTCTTCCAAGATACTGGAATTCACTGCGCAGAAGACCAATCCCGGCAGCTCCGTAATACAGCACACTGTTCAGGTCGTCCATATTTCCGATATTGGCATAGATTTCAATTTTTCTGCCATCTTTTGTGATATCCGGTTCTCTCCTTAATTTCAGAAGCTCTTCTCTTTCTTCTTTATCAGCCTGCCTGCGGATCTCATATTCTTTTTTTACCTCTTCATCCGGATCAATATACAAAGTTCCGGTATATCCGTCCACAATAGCCTGCCGTCCGTCCCACTCCGAATCTGTGTCAATTTCCAGCAGAGCCGGTATATTCATTGTTTTTGCCATAATGGCAGCATGAGACATGTCGGAGCCATGATGGGTAACAATAGCCATCAGTTTATCCTTATCCATCTCCATCAGTTCTGTTGGCGTGATACTCTCCGTCACAACGATCACAGGCTCATCCCCAAGATCTATCCTGGGAGAGATACCTCCCAGTTCACCGATCAGGCGGTCGGAAATCTCCCGCATATTATCCAGCCGTTCTTTGATCGCAGGCTCTTCCAGAGTTCTGAAAGTCTTAAGCATCTCATCCCTTGTAGTCATTACCGCATAGGCAGAATTTACTTTTTCACTCTGTATGACACTCTCAATGGCACGTTGAAAGCTTTTTCCCTCCAGCAGATTCTTTTGTCTGAGAAAAATCTCTGCCTGGGTTCCCTGAATTATGCAGTTTTTTTCATATAAATCCTCCAGCTGTTCCATGACTCTGGTGCGCGCCTGCCGGAAAATATTCAGCTCTGTTTTCACATCTGTGATCTCGTACTGGCGCATCTGATATTCGCTTTTATGATAATACAGTATCTTACCGATGGCAATTCCGGAAAAGGCACCGGTTCCCTTGTAAACATCCATATTAACTCCTTAGTTGATTAACCCCTTAGTCGCAGGCAGCCTTAAATTCAGTCCAGTTCTTCTGATACTGTGCGTCTGCGTCCTGGCTTACATTCTGGACGATCTCGCCCTTTGTAACATCATCCGGAACTACCAGATCCGGATTTACCAGCTCATCTGCTGCTTTATTTGTGCTGTAATAGCCGATATAGTCTGTGCATTTCGCTGCAACCTCCGGCTGCAGGATATAATCCATGAAAGAATATGCCGCATCCTTATCCGGCGCTTCACTTGGAATAAACATTCCCATGATGCCAAATCCAAGTCCCTCTTCAGGATATACAACCTTCAGATCAGGATTCTCAGCCAGTGCTGCTGTTACCTGAGAGGTATAAAGAAATGCAACACTTGCTTCTCCGTTGAGAAGTGCATTCTGTGTATTGTCATCCTGGATCAGACGTACATTCGGAGCAAGTTCCAGAAGCTTCTCTCCTGTCTTCTTGATCACGTCAACGTCCTCTTCATTCATGCTCTCGCCCATGGAAAGCTGGGTGATACCATTGATCACACGATAGTTTGCAGTCAGTGCAATGCTGTCCTCAAGAGACGGATCCCAGAGGTCTTTATATCCTTTGATATCAATATCCACCTGTTCCGGATCATAAACGATCAGCGGGATGCCTGCTCCGTAAGGAACTGTGTATTCATCGTCTGGATCATAGAACTGTCCCTGATATAATGGGTTGATATTTCCGATATTCTCCAGAGAATCCTTGTCAAGCTTCTCTGCAAGTCCTTCCTGGATCGCAGTTTCCAGAATATAGTCATCTGCGATCACGATATCATAGTCACCGCCCTTTGCCATGGAAAGCTTCTCAAGCATGGTTTCATCTGTATCGAAGTTTGAATAAACAACCTTAACTCCTGTCTCTTTTTCAAAATCATCCAGAACTTCCTGCGGGAACATTCCCTCCCATGTAAAAAGTACAAGTTCTTTATCATCTCCTGCATCCTTGAATCCGGTGAATGCTGTTCCTGCCATTAATGCACACATCACTACTGCAAGTACTCTTTTTTTCATAAATGATCTCCCTTCTTATGCTCTGCATTGTTGTCTATATCAGTCACTGTCCGCCTTCCACCGTATCGGCAGACAGCGGCTATCCTTTTTTACTTTGCTTTTACTTTTGTCCAGAGTTCCGCAAATTTCTGCTTAATCTTTGGCTGCTGATAAGCAAAGATTTCGTTATTCGGGTTGGTTGTATCCGGAATATAAGAACTGATCCCGGCATAGTCCCCCTCCTTCATGGTTTCAAAAGCACTCTTCACTGTAGAAGTATACCCTACTTCTTCCGTATTGGAAAGAGCAGATTTATCACTGATCATAAAATCAATAAATTCATGGGCAAGCTGTACTTCGCTGCAGTCCTTTGTGATAACCATTGCATCATACCATCTGTTGGTTCCCTGTTCCGGTGTGAAGTAGTCCAGATTCGGATTTTCACTGATAATGTAAGATGCATCTCCGGAGTACACAACTGCCAGCGCTTTGTTTCCTGAAATCATGTTGTCGATCACATCATCGCCTGCATAGATCGGATCCATAGTGTCACGCTGATCGATCAGCCACTGATAAGCCTCCTCGATCTCAGACTCATTTGTAGTATTCATGGAATACCCAAGTGCTTTTAATGCTATCATAAAGGAATCCCTCTCAGAATCATACATGTAAATATTTCCTTTATATTTCGGATTACACAGAAGATTCCAGCCATCTTTCAGATCAGCCTCATCTACTACTGTCTTATCATAAAGGATTCCTACTGTTCCCCAGAAATACGGACAGGAATAACGGTTGCCCGGATCATAGCTCTGGTTCATGACATCATTCAGCAGATTTTTCTTATTCGGAATTTCTTTCCAGTCAAGTGCCTGCAGATATTCTTCTTTGATCAGTCTCTCAATCATGTAATCAGACGGGATCAGCACATCATAAGTCTCACCGCTTGAAAGCTTGGTGTACATCATCTCATTTGACTCAAAAGTCTCGTATACGATGGTACAATCATATTCTTTTTCGAAATCCTCAAGAAGAGAAAGATCCATGTACTCTCCTGCATTGTAAACTTTCAGCACATGAGTGGACTGCGCCACGAATCCCCATTTGATCAGCCCTGCCGTAACGGCAACAACCAGAACTACAGAGACAATTTTTACTGCTTTCCTGTTCAGCTTTCTGGCTTTATTCTTAAACTTCGGAAGCAGATTGGACAAAAGCAGTACCACGATGATGACTACGATCACGATGGTTGACAAAGCATTGATCGTCGGATTGATACGCTTTGTCATATTATATACAACAATAGAGATATTCTTTACACCATTTCCTGATACGAAATAGGAAATAACGAAATCATCAAATGACATGGTAAATGCAAGCAGCGCGCCTGCGAAAATACCCTCTTTGATCATCGGCACGATAACCTTTGTCAGAGCCTGAAAAGGTGTTGCCCCAAGGTCCATGGCAGCATTTGCCATATTCGGATCCAGAGCCCTTACCTTCGGATAAACGCTGGTAATTACATACGGGGTACAGAATGCAATATGTGCCAGCAGCATAGTCAGATACCCTTTTCGAAATCCCAGAGAAGAGAACAACAGCATCAGGCTGATGGCAGTTACGATCTCAGGATTCAGGATCGGGATATTATTAATATTCAAAAGCAGTTCCTTGATTACCTTCTTTGATTTGGATAAACCGATCGCTGTAATGGTTCCAAGTATTGTAGAAACAATGGTCGCAATGATCGCAATGGTAACAGATACATAAACTGCCTTAATTACTTCCCCGTTACCGAGAAGTTCCTGATACCAGCGCAGGGAAAAGCCTGTAAATCTGGTCAGTGACTTGGATGAGTTAAAGGAAAAGATCATCGTCACCAGGATCGGCAGGTAAAAGAAAGCAAGGCAGAGTACTACATATAACATTGAGAAAAATTTATTATTACGTTTCATGCCGTCCTCCCTTATTCATCTTTATCCATCTTCTTCATCAGGCTCATAAATATCAGAATGAGCACAGCCAGAATCAGAGAAATCGCACTTCCGAAGTTCCAGTCACCAACTGAGATAAACTGAGACTCGATCAGGTTACCGATCAGCATGTACTGTCCGCCTCCGAGAAGTTTCGGAATAACGAATGTGGAAATAGACAGCAGGAATACCATCATGATTCCATTGAGCACGCCGGGGATGGACAATTTCCAGATAACCTTTGTGAAGGTCTGAAATTTATTTGCCCCCAGATCATAGGCAGCCTCGATAAAGGATTTATCCATTTTGCTCAGGGATGTATGGATCGGGATAATCATAAACGGCATAAAGTTACAGACCAGACCAACCACTACGGAAAAGTCTGTATACATCATTGTCACCGGGGAAATCCCCAGTAATCCAAGCAAATGGTTGATGATACCATTGTCCGACAGCAGGTTCATCCATGCATAAGTACGCAGAAGCATATTGATCCATTCTGGAATAGTTACCAGCAGGATCAGAAGACTCTGGGATTTCTCCGGACATTTGGAAATAATGTATGCCAGTGGATAGCCAAGTCCCAGACAGATGACCGTCGTCAGGATTCCAAGCTTAAAGGACTTGAAAATAACGCTCATATACGTTGCTTCCAGGAATTTGCGGAAATTCTCCAGTGTAAAGGAGAACGTCAGCACCTCGTTTCCATCTTCTGTAAATGCATATAATGCGATCAGTATCAGCGGGATGACAATGACCACAAATGCCCACACAAGATATGGTTTGATAAGATTTCTGTACTGTTTCATCAGTAGCTTCCCATCTTACACATAACATGGATGTCTTCAGGCCCGAATTTCAGTCCCACTTCCCTTCCGACTTCCGCATAATCTGTGGTATGAACCATATAAGTACGAAGTTCTGTCTCGATCAGGATTTCATAATGCACACCCTTGAAGGTAATATTGCGCACGATTCCCCTGATCTTTGCCTGACCGGGATCTACGATATCCAGATCCTCAGGTCTTAATACAACTTCAATCTCTTCATTATCTTCAAATCCCTTATCCACACATTCAAACTCAAATCCGTCAAAAGCAACCAGATAATCACGGATCATGGTTCCCTCGATAATATTAGATTCACCGATAAAGCCTGCAACAAAACGGTTTTCCGGCTCATTGTAGATATCTGTAGGAGAGCCAATCTGCTGAATCTCACCGTTATTCATAACAACAACCGTATCTGACATGGACAGGGCTTCTTCCTGGTCATGGGTAACATAAATGAAAGTGATGCCGACTTCCTGCTGGATCTTCTTTAATTCTACCTGCATCTGTTTACGGATCTTTGCATCCAGTGCACCCAGGGGCTCATCTAAAAGCAGAACCTTCGGCTCATTTACCAGAGCTCTGGCAATGGCCACTCGCTGCTGCTGTCCACCGGAGAGCAGAGTTACATCTCTTTTCCCAAAGCCTTCCAGACCAACCATCTTCAGCATACGCTCCACCTTCTGGGCGATGACAGTTTTATCGACCTTCTTCAGGTTCAGCCCGAAACCGATGTTCTCCGCCACATTTAAATGAGGAAAAAGAGCATACTTCTGAAACACAGTATTAACCTCTCTCTTGTACGGGGGAAGCTTGGAAATCTCAATCCCGTTAAACAGTACTTCTCCGTCACTTGGTTCTTCAAAGCCTGCAATGATTCGAAGAGTGGTTGTCTTTCCACATCCGCTGGGTCCCAAAAGCGTCAGGAATTCCTTTTCGTAAATATCCAGATTGATGCCGCGCAAAACCTGCTGATCATCAAAATTCTTGGTCAGATTTTTTAACTCAATCAGTTTGTTCATCATCTTTTCCTTCCTCTGAATGTATTTTTCTCTGTTTTTTATAATCCGGCTGTTCCAAAAGCATTGACCGGCTGTTCAGAATGTTCCTAAAAGCTATATCATTTATTTTTTCTTCTTTGTTATCAGTGAATAAACAATAAAAATAACCAGTGTAGCTGCCAGCAGAATGGTACACAACGCATTAATCTCCGGCGTCACTCCCGTTTTCAGCTGTGTGTACACCTTGATGGGCAGCGTAGACAGACGCGGTCCGTTTACAAAGATACTTATTACCACATCATCCATGGACATGGCAAACGCAAGCAGCGAACCTGAAATTACAGCCGGCATAATTAAGGGCAGCGTAATATCCCAAAATGCCCGGAAAGGTCCTGCACCCAGATCTCTTGCAGCTTCTTCCAGTGCCGGATCCATGCCTGCCAGTCTTGCCTTTACTTCCATCAGAATATAAGGCACACAGAATACCGTATGGCCTATTAACAGTGTCAGCATGCCAAAGGGCAGGTTCAGCATATAAAAGAATGCCATCAGCACCATACCAAGGATGATCTCCGGTATCATTAACGGCAATATGGAAATGTATTCCAGCGCCCCTTTTGACTTCCAGTGAATCCTTGATAACCCAACTGCACCCAGAGTACCGATTACTGCACTAACCAGACAGCTTAATACCCCAAGGATCAGACTGTTCACCAACGCTTCCAGCATTGCCCTGTCATGGAAAAGTTCCTGATACCATTTCAGGGAAAAGCCTGTAAATTTCACCGGCAGTTTGGATTCATTAAAGGAGAAAACGATCACTACCGCAATAGGGAGATACATCAGGAAGAAAATCAGCCCCATATAAAATCCGGCAAATCTTGAATTCTTTTTCATCCGATTCCCTCCAGTTCTCTGGCATTTGTCACTTTCCTGTAGATCATGATCAGTACAGTTGTAAGTACCATCATCACCACAGCAAGTGCTGCTGCAAATGGCCAGTTACTTCCTCTTGTCATCTGATCCTGGATCAAGCTTCCCACAAGTACCACTTTATTTCCGCCCAGGATATCTGCAATAAAAAACAGTCCCATGGATGGCACGAAAGTCAGGATCACACCCGAAAGCAGCCCGGGCAGTGTAAGTTTCAGTGTTATAGTAAAAAATGCCTGCAGTCTGGATGCCCCAAGGTCTCTGGCAGCCTCCACATAAGACCAGTCCAGCTTCTCTGCGCTGGAGTATACAGACATGATCATAAACGGGAGAAGCACATAAATCATACCGATCACAATTGCCGGATAGCTGTACAGGATGGACAGCGGTTTCTCAATGATCCCGAGTTTTATCAATACAAAATTCAAAAGTCCTTTTTTCTGCAGAATAATGATCCAGCCATACAGACGGATCAGGGAATTTACCCAGAACGGCGTGGACAACAGAAGCTGTGCCTTTTTCTTTCTGTGCTCCGGCAGCCTCGCCATAAAATACCCGAACGGATAGCCGATCAAAGCGATCACTATCGTACTGGTAAATGCCAGCTTCAGTGATTCCACAAATGTATTCAGGTATACAGGTTCCAGAATATTTCTGTAATTGTCCAGCGTAAATTTCCAGGTCACCCCAAATCCTCTGGAGGGCGTAGCAAAACTCAGCGCCACCATATAGATAAGGGGACATACCACAAATACAATAGTAAAAATGTACAGTGGAAGCGCCATCCATGCAGAACTGTCAGAACGGTTTCTACGCTTCTTCATGAATGTCCTCCCTGTCTACCAGTACTGCATCTGTCGGCAGAAAACTGCATCTTACTGTCTGGCCTTCTGCTACGGATGCGTCGATTCCATATCTGCTGGCGATCAATTGTGTACCATCGCTCAGCTTCAGCGTTACACGAAGCTGACCTCCTGCGAAATTCTTTTCTGTAACAGTTGCCTGTAAGCCCGATATACTATTCGCATCATGTATATCCGAAATCCCGCCTGCCACACTTATATCAACAGTGTCTCTGTTATCTGTATCGGTATCACCGATTACAGCAGCTTCCTGCAACAATATATTTTCACTTCTCACAGCCAGAGTTACTTTCTCTCCTGCTGCCAGGTATTGTTTTGCCCCTGTATCCTGCTGACTTGTTTCAAGCTTTACAATTACCCTGTCATTTCCAATCTTTACGATTGCATTCTCTCCCTGAATACTCTCTGCAACCCCATGCAGGATATTTGCATTTCCTACAAATGTTGCTACATAACTGGTCTTTGGATGATTATAGATCTCATCCGGTGTTCCGATCTGCTCAATACGTCCGTCCCTCATCACCGCGATCCTGTCAGACATATTGATAGCTTCTTCCTGATCATGAGTGATATAGATAAATGTAATTCCCAGCTTCTTCTGCAGATGCTTCAGTTCTATCTGCATCGCACGGCGAAGCTGCAGATCCAGTGCTCCCAGCGGCTCATCCAGAAGCAGTACCTTGGGATTATTCACCAGTGCTCTCGCAATGGCAACTCTCTGTTTCTGACCGCCCGAGAGTTCGGAAGGCTTTCTTTTTTCATATCCTTCAAGCTGCACCAATTCCAGCATCTGAGAAACTTTTTTCCTGATCTCACTCTTAGGAACTTTTTTCAGTTTCAGACCATAGCCAATATTCTCCGCAACATTCATATGCGGAAAGAGCGCATAATTCTGAAATACCGTATTCACATCCCTCTGGTTCGGCTCCAGACCTGTCACTTCCCTGCCATCCAGCCAGACACTTCCTGCATCGGGCTGTTCCAGACCGGCAATGATTCGCAATGTTGTCGTCTTGCCACATCCCGAAGATCCCAGCAAAGTAATAAACTCCCCTTTACTGATCTCAAGACTGATATTATCCAGAACTGCTTCGCCTTCTGTAAAACTTTTCTTTATCTCCTTCAGTTCAAGTGAAACCTCTGCCAACTATATTCAGCTCCTTTCATGTAAAAAAGATACCTCTTTGTACTAAAAAAGATACGAAACCACGCGTAAAAGCTCTCGCCCCTACATCGGTTTATGCCAATGCTGACGCCTGTTACAGTGCCAGTCTCTGCATGGTTTCGCATCTGTATATGTCCATTTTTCCAATTATAGATATATCCGGTCCGTTTTTGTTCCATCCAGTCTGCGTGCACTCCTGACCATGATGTCCACATAAGAAAACCGGAAATCAACCATTCTTCTTGATAGATTCCCGGTCATTATTTATTTGGTATAATCCAAAAGTTATATTAAAGGATAGGCCCGAGATTGTCAAGTAAATTTGTTACTGTTCACTCCGTTCACAGTAACTTAGCCAAAATTCATTCCAGATTGCCTGCGGCAATGGAATTTTGGCTTGTATGTCTCGGGATTTTTGCATATTCATGCCAAAACACCTCGCGGGATAGTGGCGTGTGGACAGTAACGTAAATTTCTCTTTACAATCATTTCAATTCCTACCGGCAATTTTAAGGTACTCACCATACAAACCTCCATAAAAACATAAAAAATCCACTATACTCTGCTTTTCAGTATAGCGGATTTTCTATAAAATTACAATTGCCCAATATCTTTCAAGCTGAAAATGAGACTCGAACTCACGACCCCTTCATTACGAGTGAAGTGCTCTACCGACTGAGCTATTTCAGCTTATGCTGTAATCTGTCAGAAATTGATAATTCTGACAGCCACAGCATTTAGTTTATAATATTATTTCTTCTCTGTCAAGTCCTTTTTGACCGGTATTTCAGATACTGTTTTCGTCACCGGTTTCACCGCAGTTTTTACAGCTGCTTTTGTTTTCCCGGCAGCCTTGCGTACAGTTCTTGTCTTGGTGATGGATTTCTTAATCTGGCTGTGCTCAGCAGCAGGCTTTTTCTCTGTTTCTTCCGGAGTGCAGGTAAAGACTGCCACCCCAAGTGCCGGAAGCTTTACTGTGATGGAGTACTCTCTCTCATCACACTCAGCCTTCTTCGCTGCTTTAACTCTCGTATTTACTACACCATTACCACCATACTTTTTATCATCACTGTTAAAGATTTCTTTATATTTGCCGGCAAAAGGAACTCCCACATTGTAGTTTTCATATGGGATTGCCGCGAAATTGCAGACAGCCAGAATAGTTTCTTCCGGTTTCTCTGTCTTTCTCATGAATGCGATCACATTCTCCTCATACTTCATCAGCTGAACCCATTCAAATCCATCATATTCATCATCCAGCTGATAAAGTGCAGGATGAGCAAGATACATATTATTGAGGTCTTTGACAAATACTTCCAGTTCCTTTGGCATATCTTTATCCGGTGCCATCATCTTGCATCCCGGATGAAGCATCATATAAGCATAAGCCTCTCTGATCTGCGCATTCTTCTGTTCTTCACTTCCCGGCAGCTTATCCGCGAAATCCTTCAATGTACCAACATCCCTGCTGCCAAGCGTCAGAATATAATGTTCGCAGTATGCATAGAGCATGGACATAGTCAGCTGATCATGGTAATTCTTTCTCTCAATAGGATCCTTGCTCAGATATTCAAGCAGATCTTTTGTCCATCCGCCACTCCACTTATAGTCAAATCCCAGATGGTCATTCTCCACACTGTCTGTCAGCTCCGGCCAGAGTCCGTTCTCCTGAGCAACTAAAAGCAATCCGGGATTTCTCTCTTTTATCACAGAATTCAGATGCTTCAGAAATTCCAGAGCATCCAGATTTTCATTGGTTCCGTAAATATTAGGTGTCCACTCTCCCGGATTTCTGCCATAATCCAGATACAGCATGGCATCCACATCGTCCATACGCAGACCGTCAGCATGGTAGACCTCAGCCCAGAAGCAGGCATTGGAGATCAGGAAGTCCTTCACCATCGGGCTTCCGTAATTATAGAGCAAAGTCCCCCAGAACGGATGAATGGCCTCTGCCGGATTCTGTCTCTCATAAAGAGATGTTCCGTCAAATTTCTCCAGACCGGAGGCATAACGCGGGAACTGTGCAGGTGTCCAGTCCAGGATCACACCGATCCCTGCCTGATGCAGTTCATCTACCAGCTTCTGAAAATCCGCCACGCTTCCAAATCTGGAAGTAGGTGCATAATATGCATATGTAGAATAACCACCTGTAATATCATCCAGGTATTCCATCACAGGATGGAGTTCCACATGGGTAAAATCTTCCTCTGCCAGAAATTCCACCAGTTCCTCAGCGGATTTCCATTCCTCCAGAGATGTTTCATATATAGAAACCGGCTGTTTCCTGTCATCGAATCTGTGACGCTCTTTCATCCAGTCTCCGTCATTCCACTGAAAAGCACTTACATCTGCTACAACAGATGCTCCCTCAGGATCATGGTCTGCACTGTTCCCATAAGGATCAGCCTTTAACAGAACTTCGCCGCCTTTGACTTTAATTTCATATTTATAATGTGTCCCCGCCTCTACCCCGGGTACAAACAGCTCAAAGATACCGGACATAGGCATACGATGCATAATAGTTGCACGTCCGATCCATCCATTAAAATCACCTGCAATATTTACACTCACTGCATTCGGAGCCCAGACAGCAAAAAGAGTACCTTTCACTCCTTTAATCTCCACAGGGTGTGCGCCCAGCTTCTTATATGCCTCATAATAAACACCTGCGCAGAAAGCCTTCTCCTCTTCCTCTGTGATCTGGCATGGAAAAGCATAGGGATCATAACATTCTGTCTCTGTTTCTCCCATTTTTATAAGGAATCTGTATTCCGGCACCTTGCGTACAGGAAGCAATACTGCAAAATATCCGGCCTCGTCCTCTTTCTCGCAGACATAGGTTTTCTTTCCGCTGATCACACTTACTTCCTCTGCATCAGGAAAAAATCCCTGAATAAGAACTCCGTCCTGTGTGATCCTTGGTCCCATCACATCTCTGGGAGCAGTTTCCTCTCCATACACAATAGCTTCAATCCTCGGCCAGTCCATATAGCCGTATACTTTTTCGTCCATAGCTGCGTTACCTCCCCGATTGTCAGAAATACGATGATCGGTTACTCTTACCGGCAGCGTATTTATGGTACATTAAACGTCACCTGTAAACAATAACAAATCAAGTTATGTTTATTTTAGCATCTTTGCACAAAAAAATAAAGAAAATTGTTTGACAAATTCCCTTTCCTGCGCTAAATTTATGTTATTAACTATGGAAAGAATCTTGTTCCGGATACTATGCTTCTTTCCATCACAACAAGGAGGATACAAAATGGGAAACAAAGCCTTTGACGTAACCGCATTAGGCGAATTATTGATTGACTTTACTGAAAACGGAAACAGCGCACAGGGAAATCCAATGCTGGAAGCCAATCCGGGCGGTGCTCCATGCAACGTGCTTGCAATGCTTGAGAAGCTTGGCAAAAAAACTGCATTTATCGGCAAAGTCGGAAACGACATGTTCGGAACCCAGCTTAAGAATGCCGTAGAGGAAGTAGGGATCGACACCCGCAACCTTGTGATCGACAACGAGGTACACACAACACTTGCCTTCGTACATACTTATCCTGACGGAGACAGAGATTTTTCCTTCTACCGTAACCCGGGTGCAGATATGATGCTCACCAAAGATGAAATCCAGGAAGACCTGATCAGAGATTCCAGAATCTTCCACTTCGGAACTCTTTCTTCCACTCACGAAGGAGTACGCGAGGCAACACGCTATGCCATCGACGTTGCAAAAGAAGCCGGATGTATCATCAGCTTCGACCCGAACCTTCGTCCACCATTATGGAAATCTCTGGATGACGCAAAGGCAGAGATCGAATACGGCCTTGGCAAATGCGATATTCTGAAAATCTCAGATAACGAAGTTGAATTCCTGTTCGGAACTACAGACTATGACAAAGGCGCCGCACTTCTGAAAGAGAAATATAACATTCCGCTTATCCTTATCACACTCGGAAAAGACGGAAGCCGCGCTTACTACAAAGACATGAAAGTAGAGGCTGCTCCTTTCCTTCAGGAAAAGACTATCGAGACAACGGGTGCAGGCGATACCTTCTGCGCAAGTTCCTTAAACTATGTTCTGGAACATGGTCTGGACAATCTGACAGAAGAGAACTTAAAAGAACTGCTCACATTCGCAAATGCGGCAGCTTCTCTGATTACCACACGCAAGGGTGCTCTTCGCGTTATGTCCACCAAAGAAGAAGTTCTTGACTTTATGAAATCAAGAGGATGCTAATTTATATATTTCCTTAACGGACAATAATGAAGCCCGCTGCACTGCCAGACAGGGCTTCATTTTAATTCCCATATTTACACCGGACTGTTTACGCTGATACCGGTTCCGGTTTGTTACTATTATAATAAGGATGTGTTTTTACAATGAATTCATCAGATAATTTTCAGGATTCTGCTCTTTCCCGTCTTATGCCTTTGATGAACAGTTCTTTTACTCCCGGACAGGCACAGGCTACTGTGGATAATTTTCAGGATCCGGATCAACGGCAGATTGCACAGGCTGAATTATATTATTTCTCGGGACGTGCAGAAGAATGCAGAAATATTGCGGAACTTTATCTCCAGGACAAGGATCTCTGTCTGCGCCTGTCCGCAGCACTTTTATATTCTTTTTCCAATCTTACTCTGGGCAATCCATCAGCTTCCAGAATGGGATTCAGAAATATTCAGGAATGTCTTCTTCTCGCAAAAGACAGTTCTGCACCAAAAGGAATCATGGCTTCCTGTGTTTTTGCCAACTATCTGGCCATGGTACTGATGCATCTTCCCACAGACGGACTTCCTCCTCTTCAGGATTTTCTGCCCTCCTTACCCTCAGGGCTTCGCGCTTATGCTGTTTATATCCTCGCTCATAACGCTTATCTTCACAAAGAATATAAACGGGCGCTGGGATTATGCCAGTCTGTCTTTCTGATGCTTGACGGCTGTTATCCTGTTGCCATGGAATATCTCTACTGCGTGATCATTATGTGTCTGATCAACCTGAAACAGCAGGACGAGGCCAGAGAAGCTCTGATAAAAGCATGGAACATGGCAAAACCGGATGGATTTCTGGAACCGTTTATCGAACATCATGGATTGATGCTTGGACAGATTGAAGCCTGCATCAAACCTGCAGAACCGGAAAGTTACAGACAGCTTTCCCAGGCAGTTATTGCCTTCAGTCGTGGTTGGATGGCTATTCATAACCCACAGCTTCAGTCTTCTGTTACAGATAAACTGACGCCTATGGAATTCTCCATAGCCATGCTCGCAAGCAAAGGCTGGACCAATCAGGAAATCGCAAAACAACTGTCTCTGTCACCAAATACGATCAAACATTATCTTTCCCGCATTTTCCATCTGTTGGATATAGAAAAACGCGAAGAATTGAAACCGTTTGTAAATAAATAATAGCAAAAAGGCACTTTTTTGCCTTCTAACGGGCATTATATAATTTCATTCCATGATGTATAATATCCCTATAAACATATATTTTATAATAGGGAGGCGATCTTTATGAGAAAGAAATTATTAGCCGGGATTATGGCATTTGCATTGTGTTCCACAAACATGCCCCCACAGACTATATTTGCGGGGGAATTTACTTCCGGGAATCTGGAAGAGGTAACTGAAGAAACTCCTGAAATCTTTTCCGATGATAATCAGGAAGTAATAGAAGAAACAGAAGAAGAATTATTTGTGTTCAGTTCGGAGAACGTACCCGAATTTAGCAGTGAAGTAAATATTATGTCGGCTACTGCAGATGGAACGGAACCTATAAATGAGATTAATATAAATGATACTACCAGCAGCAATCTCTATTATGATAATAACGAGAACAAATGGAAAATAGCCTCTGCTGGTTCGTACAAATTTAACGGTACTGGAACTACTACCAATATTCCCATCATAATTGAGAGTATTACTTCAGGAACAGTTAATATTTATCTGAATAACGTAAACATCGAGACAGCTTCTGGACCAGCATTGCAAATTAAATCTGATGTTAAAGCTCAAGTCTGCATATATTTAGAAAACGAAAATAAACTTATATCAAAGCACCGGGATTCCGCAGCCTTACAGAAAGATAATGATGCCAACCTTACAATAGATAACGCTACAAACACTACACCAGGAACATTAACTGCCCAGACTTATTTTACTAATTATAGCGAGAGTTGTTTTGGTGCCGGCATTGGCAGTGGCTTTGGCAATGTCTCCAGCGGCTCTTGCAGTAACATTACCATTAATGGTGGTTCTGTAAATGCTAGTTCTTTTTGGGGTGCCGGCATTGGCAGTGGCTTTGGCGATGGCTCCAGCGGCTCTTGTAGTAATATTACCATTAAGGGCGGTTCTGTAAATGCTAGTTCTACTTGTGGTGCTGGCATTGGCAGTGGCTTTGGCGATGGCTCCAGCGGCTCTTGTAGTAATATTACCATTAAGGGCGGTTCTGTAAATGCTGGTTCTACTGAGGGTGCCGGCATTGGCAGTGGCTATGCCAATGACTCCAACGGCTCTTGTAGTAATATTACCATTATCAACGGTTCTGTAAATGCTAGTTCTACTAATGGCACCGACATTGGCAGTGGTCGTGCCGCCTTTCTTACAGACCGCAGAGGCTCTTGCAGTAACATTACCATTAGTGGCGGTTCTGTAAATGCCAAAAACATTGGTTGCATTCCTCACCAGACTTTAGATAGCGCTGGTAACTACAACCCAGATAGCCCAGAAGTGTATCTCTGCACCATTCCTAATGAAGAAAACGATCCAATATTTATAGATGATACTCCTTGGAGTCCATATAGTCATATAGCTGTTGACCCTAATAATAAAAATCTGTACGCATGGCTAACCGGTAAAACACACACTATTTCTGTCGGAGATACAACACAGACCTATTATTTTGACAAAAATAATAATAATAATAAGGAATTCAAGCCTATTACAAATCGGGACTTTGCTTTTACCCCAACAGATTTAACATATAATGGAACAGCACAAAAAGCCCCTTTAGAATGTAAAATTGAAGATATAAAAGATGAAATTACACTGTCCTATTATAATAAAGATGATAGTCAGCAATCAAATGAGGCTATCAATGCAGGAACTTATACCGTAACGGCAAATATAGCAGGAAACAGTTTTGCAGATGAGTCTTGGACTTTCACGATTAAGCCTCGAAACCTTAATATTTCAATTGATGATAAAGAAAGGAAATATGGAGAAGATAATCCTGAATTAACCTATTTAATATCTCCAGATACACCTCTAGTTGCTAATGATACTACCGACATTTTAGGTATAACGCTTACAACTACGGCAAATAAAGATACAGCCGCCAACACAACTTGGCCAATCACGATGTATTATACAACTAAAAATTATACTATAAATGCAACTCTCGGAAAACTTACAATTAAACCAGCAACATTTAATGAAAATTCCATCAAAATTACAGCATATAGTGGAACATATGATGGCAGTGAGCACCCAGTTATAAAAGAAATTTCAGTCTATCCAGCTGGCAGTACAGTCGAATATTCAACAGAAACCGGAAGTTCTAACTGGAATACAACCTGTCCGAAAGTAAAAAATGTATCTGATTCTAAAAAAACAAAAGTATGGATACGTATCAGCAAAGATAATTATGAGCCATGGTTTTCTGGTGAAATTCAAGCAACAATCTCTCCAACACAGATAGAAAATCTTCCTTTGAACCCCCAGATACTCGTTCCATGGACTTGTAAGAAAGTTGCAGACATAACCACTAAATTACCCACAAACTGGAACTGGCAAGATTCTTCTAAGGATTTACAGTTAGGAAGTAATTCTGTTATCGCAGTTTATACCGGTCCTGATGCAGGCAATGAAAATTATGAAAGAGAAACTGTTACTTACACAATCACGAGAAGTAAATGTACACACGAACACACCGCAGGACGTTACTACTCCTCTCCATCCTGTACTTCCAGCGGATATAGCGGAGATACCTACTGTAAAGACTGTAATGAAACAATTTCCTATGGATACACCATTTCCGCATACGGCCATGACTATGACAGTGGCGTTATCACTACAGAACCAACTGCAGAAACTGACGGAATCATAACTTACACCTGTAAACGATGCAAATATCAGGATACAAAAAACCTCGGAAAGCTTGGTGACGGGGAACCTTATATTAAGGGAAGTTTCCAGAAGAAAGGCTGGGATGCTGTCAATGATCTGATTAAGGCTTCCAAAGAAAAAGATACCATTTCCATTACCCTGAACGGTTCCAGGACACTTCCTGCTTCTGTTTTATCCGGGATAAAAGGTAAAGATATTTCCCTGAACCTTGATATGGAGAATGGTTTCATCTGGGAAATCAACGGTACTTCCATTACAGCAGAAACACCTGCGGATATAGATCTTTCTGTTACAAACACAGCAGAATATATCCCGGCAGCATTATACAGCCTGATTTCCACAAACCAGAATGATTTCGGTTTCCATCTCGGAAGAAGCGGAGCTTTCGATTTCCCGGCTGTGCTTTCCGTAAAGGCAGATGCCTCCTGTGCAGGACTTATGGCAAATCTGTTCTGGTATGATGTTGAGAATGGGGTTCTGCAGTGTATCCAGACTGTAACTGTAGGCGGTGCATTTGAGCGCAGTATTCCATATGCTGACTTTACACTTTCCAAAGGACAGGATTATTTCATAGCATTTGGTACAGAATCTCTCAATGGCAGAGTCATTCACACAGACGGAAGTATCACAGATGAAAAGGGTGCATACCTGCGTCCTGCTAACACAAAGATTTCCAGCCATTCCATTGACAGAAATAAATTAACTGTCAAACTTTCCAAAGGATGTGCAGGTGCTCAGGGTTATGACTTCGTGATCAGCAAGAAATCAAATATGCTCCAGACCGGTAAATTCAGCAAAACAGTTTCCTCAACAGGCAAGCCACAGGCATCTTTCAAATATCTGGCAAAGGGTACCTGGTATGTGGCAGCCCGAAGCTGGGTTCTGGATGAACAGGGCAATAAGGTCTATGGTTCCTGGACAAAGATCAAGAAGATCAAGATCACTGTTGTCACACCACAACAGCCAAAGATCAAAGATATTACTGTAAAAGAAAACACTGTGACTGTTACTTACACAAAATGCAAAAACGCCACAGGTTATGAAATTCTGCTCGGAAACAAATACAAGACCTCCGCAGGTGAGAAATATCCGGTCAAGAAATATCTGAAACGTACAGAAGGCAAAAATACCGTAACTGTAACCTTTACAAATGTAAAGAAAGGCACCTGGTATGTGACAGTACGTTCCTGGAATAAGACCTCCAAGAATAAATCCAGAGTTTACAGTCCATATTCCGATATAAAAAAATTCAAAGTCAAAAAATAGTTTATAGTAAAGTAATAAAAAATCTCCTGTGATTGCAACCAGAATCACAGGAGATTTTTTATTACTTTTTCAGATCAATGTTTCTTATTTTACCACACGAACTCTGGAAACACCTTCAATTGCTTTCAGCTCATCCAGTGCTTCTCTGGATGCTACGCTTTCCAGATCGATGAGAGTATATGCGTATTCACCTTTGCTCTTGTTTGTCATATCTGCGATGTTCAGACCTTCTGCACCAAGGATCTTGGTGAACTGGCTGATCATGTTCGGGATATTTTTGTGGCAGATGGCGATACGTCCTACTGCTACGCAGGTTCCCATGTCGCAGTTGGGGAAGTTTACAGAGTTCTTGATATTTCCGTTCTCAAGGAAATCTCTCACTTCTTTCACTGCCATTACCGCACAGTTTTCCTCGGATTCCTCTGTGGAAGCTCCAAGGTGCGGAGTTACCAGGATTCCCTTATGTCCTGCTACTGTATGGTTTGCAAAGTCTGTCACATATTTCTTTACTTTTCCGCTGTCCAATGCTTCAATCAGAGCATCCTCATCAACCAGAAGATCCCGGGCAAAGTTCAGAAGTACTACGCCGTCTTTCATCTTGTCTAATGCTTCTTTGTTAATCATCTGTTTTGTGCTGTCAAGAAGAGGTACATGGATGGTAATGTAATCACACTGGGAATAAATCTCATCCAGGCTCTTGATATGCTTGATGGTGCGTGAAAGATTCCATGCAGCATCAATGGAGATGTATGGGTCATATCCGTATACTTCCATTCCAAGTGCGGAAGCAGCGTTTGCCACCATTGCTCCGATGGCACCAAGACCGATGATACCCAGCTTCTTGCCCATGATCTCGCATCCTGCAAACTGTTTCTTCTGTTTCTCAGCGAGTTTATCGATGTCTTCCTGGTCTTTCTCTTTGGCAACCCATTCGATACCGCCTACGATATCACGGGAAGCAAGGAGCATACCTGCAAGTACAAGCTCTTTTACACCGTTTGCATTGGCGCCCGGTGTATTGAATACTACCACACCTTTTTCTGCACAGTCCTTTACAGGAATATTGTTGACACCTGCACCTGCACGTGCGATTACCTTTACGCTCTCAGGAAGCTCCATGTCATGCATTTTTGCACTTCTTACAAGGACTGCATCACACTCCTGCAGATCTTCGCTTTTCTTATATTCTTCATCAAATAATCCCAGACCTTTTTCTGCAATGGGATTCAGGCAATGATACTGAAACATTATGCATTCTCCTCCTCAAACTTCTTCATGAAAGCAACCAGTGCTTCCACACCTTCTTTTGGCATAGCGTTGTAGATGCTTGCACGCATACCGCCCACTGTACGGTGTCCCTTTAAGTTTACAAGTCCTGCCTCTTTTGCTTCTTTTACAAATTTGGCATCCATGTCCTTGTCACCTGTTACGAATGGTACATTCATGAGAGAACGGTCTTCCGGTACAACAGTTCCTTTGAAAAGCTTGCTCTGATCAAGGAAATCATAGAGGATTTTCGCTTTCTCAATGTTACGTCTCTGCATTTCTTCCAGGCCGCCCATTTTCTTCAGCCATTTGAAGACCTTACCGCATACATAGATGCAGTAGCAGTTTGGAGTATTGTAAAGAGAACCTGCGTCTGCCTGTGTTTTGAATTTCAGCATAGTAGGTGTTCCTTCCAGAACATCGTCTGTGATCAGATCTTCGCGGATAATGGAGATTACCATACCAGCAGGTCCGATATTCTTCTGTACACCGCCATAGATGATGCCATATTTGGATACATCAACAGGCTCAGATAAGAAGCAGGAGGAAACATCTGCTACCAGAGTTTTTCCTTTTGTGTTGGGAAGCTTCTTGAATTTTGTTCCGTAGATTGTGTTGTTTTCGCAAATGTATACATAGTCTGCATCCGGGCTGATCGGAAGGTCGCTGCAGTCAGGAATATAGGAGAAAGTCTTATCCTCGGAAGAAGCGATCTTGTTTGCTTTTCCATATTTCTGTGCTTCCTGGTATGCTTTCTTTGCCCACTGTCCTGTTACAATGTAATCAGCTACCTTGTTCTTCATAAGGTTCATAGGGATTGCTGCGAACTGCTGGGAAGCTCCGCCCTGAAGGAATAATACCTTATAGTTATCCGGAATCTTCATCAGATCACGAAGATCCTGCTCTGCCTCGTCAATGATCTTCTGGAAATCAGCACTTCTGTGGCTCATTTCCATTACAGACATACCGGATCCCTGATAGTCCATCATCTCATCTGCTACTTCTTTCAGTACCTCTTCCGGCAGTACAGCCGGTCCTGCGGAAAAATTATACACTCTGCTCATTGTTTTTCATATCCTCCTCATCAAAAATATCATCAATGCTTGCGCCTGCCGGTACCATCGGGAATACACTGAGATCCTGATCGATCATACAGTCAAGTACGATAGGTCCCGGACATGCCAGAGCCTCTTTTAATGCCGGCTCTACCTCTTCCATCTTTGTGATACGGATTGCTTTTGCTCCCATGGCTTCTGCCAGCTTCACAAAATCTACTGCATCATTTAAAATTGTATGGGAATATCTGTGGTCATAGAACAAGGTCTGCCACTGACGTACCATTCCCAGTACATGATTGTTCAATACAATTTCAATTAAAGGTCTGCCACAGCGGACTGCTGTTGCGATCTCATTCATATTCATACGGAAGCATCCGTCACCTGCGATGTTTACCACAGTCTTGTCCGGTCTTCCCATCTTGGCACCGATGGCTGCTCCAAGTCCATATCCCATAGTTCCCAGGCCACCGGAAGAAAGGAATGTTCTAGGCTCTTTGTATTTGAAATACTGAGCTGCCCACATCTGGTTCTGTCCAACCTCTGTTGTAATGATGGCATCTCCCTTTGTCAGTTCGTACAGCTTCTCAATAATGTATGGGCCTGTAAGCTGGGAATGATCATATCTTAACGGATATTTTTCCTTCAGTTCACTGATATGTGCAGTCCATTCCGAATGTCTCATTTCCGGAACCTCTGCCAGAATACGTTTGAGAACTTCTTTCTCATCTCCTACCACACTTGCATCTACTACGATGTTCTTGTTAATCTCTGCAGCATCTACGTCAATCTGGAGAATCTTCGCATTCTTTGCAAAGGTCTTCGTGTTTCCTGTGACACGGTCACTGAATCTGGCTCCCAGCACGATCAGGAGATCGCAGCCTGAGACACCGAGATTGGAAGTTTTGGTCCCATGCATTCCAAGCATTCCTGTGTACAGAGGATCTTCTCCGGAAAATCCCCCCTTACCCATAAGACTGTCACATACAGGAGCGTCGATTCTGTGAGCAAGCTCTGTCACTTCTCTGGATGCCTCTGAGATAATCGTGCCGCCGCCTGTAAAAATAAATGGTCTCTTCGCTTCTTTGATCATCTGTACTGCAGTTGCAATGTCTTCGTCTTTGATGGTGTCTGTTTTCGGTGTGATCTCAGCAGGAGCGCAGGCAGTATATTCATATTTCGCACCTGTCACATCCTTGGTCACATCTACAAGCACAGGACCGGGACGTCCGCTCTTTGCAATATAGAATGCTCTGCGTACAGTGTCTGCCAGAGTAGTAATGTCTTTTACGATAAAGCTGTGCTTTGTGATGGGCATTACAATTCCTGTAATATCAACCTCCTGGAAAGAATCCTTTCCCAGAAGCGGTGTTCCTACGTTACATGTGATTGCTACCATTGGTACGGAATCCATGTATGCGGTAGCGATTCCTGTTACCAGATTGGTAGCTCCGGGACCGGAAGTTGCGAGACACACACCGACCTTACCGGTTGCTCTTGCGTATCCGTCTGCTGCATGGGAAGCTCCCTGCTCATGGGAGGTCAGCACATGTGTGATCTGGTCTTTATATTCATAGAGAGCGTCATATACATTCAGGATGGCACCGCCCGGATATCCGAAAACAGTGTCAACGCCCTGTTCTTTTAAACATTCAACGATGATTTCAGCACCTGTAAGCTGCATCTTTGTATCCTCCTAACTTTTCAGGCAGGAATCACAGGTTATGCTGCAATTCCCGCCGGGTACTTGTTCATCTTTATTTTGCTTTTGGTACCTCAAGGATCGCTCCTCTGTTTCCGGAGGTTACCATAGCAGCATATCTTGCAAGATATCCTGTTGTTACCTTTGGCTCACGAGGCTGCCATTTAGCTTTTCTTGCCTGCATTTCTTCATCGGAAACCTTGATTTCCAGTTTCAGTTCCGGAATGTTGATGCTGATGATATCGCCCTCTTCAACAAGTGCGATCGGTCCGCCGACTGCTGCTTCCGGTGATACGTGTCCGATGGATGCTCCTCTGGATGCACCGCTGAAACGTCCGTCTGTGATCAGGGCTACGGAAGATCCCAGTCCCATACCTGCGATTGCAGATGTAGGATTCAGCATTTCTCTCATACCAGGGCCGCCTTTCGGTCCTTCGTAACGGATAACTACTACGTCACCCTCTACGATCTTGCCGCCTTTGATAGCTGCGATTGCGTCTTCCTCGCAGTCAAAGACTCTTGCAGGTCCTTCATGGACCATCATCTCTTCTACAACTGCAGAACGTTTTACAACACCGCCGTCCGGCGCAAGGTTACCTTTAAGTACTGCAAGTCCACCTGTCTGGCTGTATGGATTGTCGATTGGTCTGATAACTTCAGGATTTAAGTTTACACAGTCTTTGATGTTCTCGCCTACTGTCTTGCCTGTAACTGTCATGCACTCAGTATGAAGGAGTCCCTTCTTATTCAGTTCGTTCATAACTGCATATACACCGCCTGCTTCGTTCAGGTCTTCTATGTATGTAGGGCCTGCAGGTGCAAGGTGGCAGAGGTTTGGAGTCTTTGCACTGATTTCATTTGCAAAGCTGATATCAAAGTCCATTCCGATCTCATGAGCGATAGCCGGAAGATGAAGCATACTGTTTGTGGAGCATCCAAGTGCCATGTCTACTGTCAGGGCATTGAGGATTGCTTCCTTTGTCATGATATCTCTTGGACGGATGTTCTTTCTGTACATTTCCATAACCTGCATACCTGCATGTTTTGCAAGACGGATACGCTCGGAATATACAGCAGGAATAGTTCCGTTTCCTTTCAGGCCCATACCAAGAACCTCTGTCAGACAGTTCATGGAGTTTGCTGTGTACATACCGGAACAGGATCCGCATGTAGGACATGTTTTCATTTCACATTCTGTCAGGCCGTCCTCATCAAGCTTGCCTGCTGCGTAAGCACCTACTGCCTCGAACATACTGGAAAGACTTGTCTTGTGTCCGTTCAGATGTCCGGCAAGCATTGGACCGCCGCTTACAAATACAGTAGGAACATTCAGTCTGGCTGCTGCCATCAGAAGTCCGGGTACGTTCTTGTCACAGTTTGGAATCATTACCAGTGCATCAAACTGATGTGCCATTGCCATAGCTTCTGTGGAATCTGCGATCAGATCTCTGGTGACCAGAGAATATTTCATTCCAACGTGTCCCATTGCAATACCGTCACATACTGCGATTGCCGGGAACATAACAGGTGTACCGCCTGCCATTGCCACACCAAGCTTAACTGCCTGTGTAATCTTGTCAAGGTTCATATGACCCGGTACGATTTCATTGTAAGAACTTACGATACCTACCAGAGGTCTGTCCATTTCTTCTTTTGTCATTCCAAGAGCATTAAACAGGGAACGGTGAGGTGCCTGCTGTGTGCCTGTTTTTACTGCATCACTTCTCATTGTTTTATTTCCTCTTTTCTTACTGTTTTATTTATTTTTAATGATTCAACCGAAATTCCTGACTCCGTAATCTGCCTGCGCCGGCTGAATCCTCTTAATATCAATTCTTACAGAGCTGCTGCGATCAGATCGCCCATCTCTTTTGTTCCTACAAGCTTGCATCCCTCTGACATGATATCACCTGTACGGTATCCCTCTGTCAGAACTTTCTGCACTGCTGCTTCCACTGCATCTGCCTCCTTGTCCATATCAAGGGAGAAACGAAGCATCATTGCTGCGGAAAGAATGGTTGCAATAGGGTTTGCCTTATCCTGTCCTGCAATATCAGGTGCAGAACCATGGCTTGGCTCATAGAGACCGAATTTTGTCTCATTTAAGCTTGCAGATGAAAGCATTCCGATGGAGCCTGTTACCATACTTGCCTCGTCTGAAAGGATATCTCCGAACATATTCTCTGTCAGGATAACATCGAACTGTTTCGGATCACGTACAAGCTGCATTGCGCAGTTGTCAACCAGCATATGCTCTAAGGTAACATCCGGATAATCTCTGGCAACTTCCTCTACCACTTTTCTCCAGAGTCTGGAAGAATCCAGAACATTTGCCTTATCTACGCTTGTCACTTTATTTCTTCTCTTACGTGCGATCTCAAATGCTTTGATGGCAATACGGCGGATTTCGTTTTCGTTATAGGAAAGTGTATCAATCGCTTTCTTCACGCCATTCTCTTCAATAGTCTGACGTTCTCCGAAATACAGGCCGCCTGTAAGCTCACGTACAATGATCATGTCAAATCCGTCTCCGATGATCTCATCGCGGAGAGGGCACGCTTTTCTCAGCTCATTGTAAAGGTAAGCCGGTCTTAAGTTTGCAAAAAGATTTAATGCCTTACGGATTGCAAGAAGTCCTGCTTCCGGGCGTTTGGACGGCTCAAGCTTATACCATGGAGAAGTTTTTGCATCTCCGCCAATAGAGCCCATCAGTACGGCGTCTGATGATTTGGCAGTGGCAATTGCCTCATCAGTAAGGGGTACGCCGTGTACATCGATGGATGCGCCGCCTAACAGAACTTCTGAATAGGAAAAGCTGTGTCCATATTTCTCGCATACCTTGTCCAGTACTTTCTTTGCTTCTCTTACGATTTCCGGTCCGATTCCGTCGCCGGGGATCAATGCAATCTTATAATCCATAATAATTTCCTCCAAAAATACTCTAATTGCGTAATTGTTATTATAATAACGCACTTTCCGACAGATTTCAACCTATTAAAGTGAAAAAATACAAAAGTGCTGTTTTCCGGAGATTTTACTGTAAAAATAAAAAAACAGAACCACAGCCATCACTGACTATAGGTTCTGCTTTTTTCATATCTCTTTCATTATTCGGCAGCGCTTCCGGCTTTCTCAACTTCAGCGATTGCCTGTTTTCTCATAGGAATACGGCAGTTTTTGTTATTACCGAATTCTACGATCACGTCTTCTTCTGTCATATCAATGACAACTCCATAAAAGCCGCCGGTAGTAACAATGCTGTCGCCAACCTCCATGTCATTTAACATTGCCTGAAGTCTCTTCTGCTCTTTTTTCTGAGGGCGAAGCATTAAGAAGTACATAATTCCGAACAGTACTACCATCCAGACAATAGCGCCAACCATACCCATTCCGCTTGATGCGTTCATTTTGATTCCTCCTGTAACTTTTCCTGTTATTCTGCATATTTGCAGTCCATCATGTATTCACAGACCGTCCTGACGGCTGCTCATACTGAAGAGCTGCTTTGCGATCCACTTATAATCTCCGTTACCTTCTGTATGAAATCTTGTTTTCATGCAGAACAATCTGATTAAAGCGTCACTACACATCATACACAAAAAACCGCTTTACTTCAAGAGTTTTTGGCATATTTAATAATTATTTTATATACAGATTATCTTTTCGAGTTTATTTTGCCCTCTTCAAAGCCTTCCAGCCGCATTTTCTTATATTCTGCGAAGTTTCCTGCATCAAGAGCATCTCTTATCTCTTCCATCATATGATTATAGAAATACAGATTGTGAAGTACACAGAGACGCATTCCCAGCATTTCCTTTGCTTTCAGAAGATGGCGGATATAGGCTCTGCTGTAATGCTGACACGCAGGACACTGGCAACCTTCTTCGATAGGACGTGTGTCCAGTTCATATTTTGCATTGAACAGATTCATCTTTCCATGATTGGTATATACATGTCCATGGCGGCCGTTACGGCTTGGATATACGCAGTCAAAGAAATCAATTCCTCTCTCAACACCTTCCAGAATATTTGCCGGTGTTCCCACACCCATCAGGTAAGTAGGTTTATTCTGAGGAAGATAGGGGACTACCGCATCCAGGATCCTGTACATCTCTTCATGGGTTTCTCCAACTGCCAGACCGCCGACAGCATAGCCATCCAGATCCATTTCAGAGATCGCTTTGGCATGCTCAATGCGGATATCTTCATAAACAGCACCCTGGTTGATTCCAAACAGAAGCTGTTCTTTGTTAATGGTATCCGGCAGACTGTTCAGTCTCGCCATTTCCGCTTTACAGCGGGCAAGCCATCTTGTGGTCCTGTCTACAGATTTCTGCACATAATCCCTGTCAGCCACACTGCTGGGACATTCATCAAATGCCATGGCAATGGTGGAGGCAAGATTGGACTGGATCTGCATACTCTCTTCCGGTCCCATAAAGATCTTATGCCCGTCAATATGGGAATTAAAATAAACTCCCTCTTCTTTGATCTTTCTCAGCTTTGCAAGGGAAAACACCTGGAATCCGCCTGAGTCTGTAAGGATCGGTTTGTCCCATACCATAAATTTATGAAGACCACCTAACTGCTTTACTATTTTATCACCCGGACGCACATGAAGATGATAAGTATTTGATAATTCTACCTGTGTTCCGATCTGCTGTAAATCCATGGTGGATACAGCGCCTTTAATCGCACCGATCGTTCCCACATTCATAAAAACAGGAGTCTGGATCGTACCATGCACTGTATGAAATTCTGCACGCTTGGCACGGCCTTCTGTTTTAAGAAGTTTATATTCTGCCATTTTTTCTCTCCTCTTGATAAAAATCACTTTTTCTATTATATCCCGAAATAGCTGAATTTTCAACTGCAAATAAGGTAATCATTGGTAAACTTTCATATTGTCTTTTCCAGACCATTAGCGTATAATATTACGGAATATTCCATATCTGGAAACAGATATTTAATAGGAAAGAACAGGATAGATTTTTACTGTTTACTTCGTGTCCGGCAACACGCTTTGCATGATATCAGCAGCAAACAGTAAAGAAAATGTTACTGTTCACTCCGTTCTCAGTAACGTAGCCAAAATTCATTCCAGATTGCCTGCGGCAATGGAATTTTGGCTTGTATGTCTCGGGATTTTGGCATATTCATGCCAAAACACTTCGCGGGATAGTGGTGTGTGAACAGTAACAGGAAAATTTCAATTTTGTTTATATACAATACGAGGAGGCTTGAATTTACTTTATGAATTACAAAACACTTGGAATTGACATTGGTTCCACTACTGTAAAGATCGCGATCTTAGATGAGAATGAAAATCTCATTTTCGCGGATTACAAGCGTCATTTTGCGAACATTCAGGAAACCCTTGCAGACCTTCTTCAGGAGGCCTTTGACCAGTATGGCGAGATGACTCTCCATCCTGTGATCACAGGTTCCGGCGGTCTGACCCTTGCCAACCATCTGGGCGTTCCTTTTACCCAGGAGGTTATTGCAGTTTCTACTTCTCTGCAGAAGCTGGCACCTAAGACAGATGTTGCCATCGAGCTTGGCGGTGAGGATGCCAAGATCATTTATTTCGAAAACGGAAACGTAGAACAGCGTATGAACGGTATCTGTGCAGGTGGCACCGGTTCTTTCATCGACCAGATGGCTTCTCTTCTCCAGACAGATGCCACAGGTCTGAATGAATATGCCAAAGATTACAAAGCGCTCTACCCGATTGCTGCACGCTGCGGTGTTTTCGCCAAAACGGATATCCAGCCGCTGATCAATGACGGTGCAACCAAACCAGATCTGTCAGCTTCTATTTTCCAGGCAGTTGTAAACCAGACCATCTCCGGTCTTGCCTGCGGAAAACCCATCCGTGGACATGTTGCATTCCTGGGTGGTCCGCTTCACTTCCTGTCCGAACTGAGAGAATCCTTTATCCGTACTTTGAAGCTGGATGAGGAACACACCATCATTCCGGAGAACTCCCATCTTTTTGCAGCCATCGGTTCTGCATTAAATGCAAAAGAAGACAACTCCATTTCCCTGACAGAAATGAAAGACAGACTCCGCAATTCCATTAAGCTGGATTTTGAAGTAGAACGTATGGAACCACTTTTCGCTTCTCAGGAAGAATACGATGCATTTGCAAAACGTCAGAGTTCCTACAAAGTAAAAACAGGAGATCTGGCTACATATAAAGGAAACTGCTATCTGGGTATTGATGCAGGTTCCACCACAACCAAAACTGCACTGGTAGGCGAAGATGGAACACTTCTCTATTCCTTTTACAGCAGCAACAACGGAAACCCGTTAAAAACTACCATCCGTTCTATTAAAGAAATCTATGAACTGCTTCCCAAAGACGCAAAGATTGCTTATTCCTGTTCTACAGGTTACGGCGAGGCTCTGATTAAGGCTGCTCTGATCCTGGATGAAGGCGAGGTTGAGACCGTATCCCATTACTATGCAGCTGCATTCTTTGACCCGGAGGTAGACTGTATCCTGGATATCGGCGGACAGGATATGAAATGTATCAAGATCCGCAACAAGACCGTTGACAGCGTACAGTTAAACGAAGCATGCTCCTCCGGATGCGGTTCCTTTATTGAAACCTTTGCCAAATCCCTGAATTATACAGTACAGGATTTCGCAAAAGCTGCTGTTTTTGCACAGCATCCTATAGATCTTGGTACCAGATGTACTGTTTTCATGAATTCCAAGGTAAAGCAGGCGCAGAAAGAGGGAGCTGAGGTTTCCGATATTTCCGCAGGTCTTGCTTACTCTGTTATCAAAAATGCTCTGTATAAGGTTATCAAGGTTTCTGACGCTTCCGAACTTGGCAAGCACATCGTTGTACAGGGTGGTACCTTCTACAATGATGCAGTTCTGAGAAGCTTCGAAAAGATTGCAGGCTGCGAAGCCATCCGTCCGGATATTGCCGGAATCATGGGTGCCTTCGGTGCCGCACTGATTGCCCGTGAACGCCATCAGGAAGGCGCAGAAACGACTATGCTATCCATTGATAAGATCAACGAGCTGAAATATACAACTTCTATGGCAAACTGTCGTGGATGTACCAATAACTGCCGTCTGACTATCAACAAATTCTCCGGCGGCCGCCAGTATGTAAGCGGTAACCGCTGTGAACGCGGTATCGGTAAGGAAAAGAACAAAGATCATATTCCGAATCTTTATGAATATAAATATAAGCGTATTTTCTCCTACGCACCGCTTACTGCTGATAAGGCAACGCGAGGTAAAGTAGGTATCCCCCGTGTTCTGAACATGTTTGAGAATTATCCTTTCTGGTATACTTTCTTTACAGAACTGAAGTATGAGGTTGTACTCTCCCCTACTTCCACCAGAAAGATTTATGAGCTGGGTATTGAGTCCATTCCAAGTGAATCTGAATGCTATCCTGCCAAACTTGCCCATGGCCATGTAACCTGGCTGATCCGCAATGGCGTGAAATTTATTTTCTACCCATGTATCCCATATGAACGTAACGAGTTCCCGGATGCAGTCAATCACTATAACTGCCCGATCGTTACCTCATATGCCGAAAATATCAAGAATAACGTAGACGAATTAAATGATCCGTCCATTACCTTCCGCAATCCGTTCCTTGCATTTACTTCTGAGGAAATTCTGGCAAATCGTCTGGTAGAGGAATTTAAGGATATCCCGGCAGGAGAAGTCAAAGCTGCTGTGCATAAGGGCTGGGAAGAAATGGCTGCTGCACGCCGCGATGTACAGAAAAAAGGGGAAGAAACCCTGAAATATCTGGAAGATACAGGACGCCATGGTATTGTCCTTGCAGGACGCCCATACCATATTGACCCGGAAATCCATCATGGTATCCCGGATCTGATCAACAGCTATGGTATTGCCGTACTTACTGAGGATTCCATCTCTCATCTGGCACCTGTGGAACGCCCGATCCGCGTCAACGACCAGTGGATGTACCACTCCAGACTGTATGCTGCCGCAAACTATGTAAAGACACGCGATGATCTGGATCTGATCCAGCTGAACTCTTTTGGATGTGGTCTGGATGCAGTTACTACTGACGAGGTTTATGAAATCCTTGACGGAAGTGACAAAATCTATACCTGCTTAAAGATTGACGAGGTAAATAACCTTGGTGCTGCAAGAATCCGTATCCGTTCCCTGATCGCAGCGATCCGCGCGAAGAAAGCACAGGGACAGAAACGTACTGTCAAACCTGCTTCCATTGATAAAGTATCCTTTACAAAGGAAATGAGAAAGGACTATACCATCCTCTGCCCGCAGATGTCACCCTTCCATTTCAGTCTCCTGCAGGCAGCATTCAATTCCTGCGGATACAACCTGGAGGTGCTTCCGAATGACAATAAGCATGCAGTGGATGTTGGTCTGAAGTATGTAAACAATGACGCCTGCTATCCGTCTCTGATCGTTGTGGGACAGATCATGGATGCTCTGCTTTCCGGTAAATATGACCTGAACAAAACGGCCGTTGTCATGTCACAGACAGGTGGCGGATGTCGTGCTTCCAACTATATCGCATTTATACGACGCGCATTAAAGAAAGCCGGTATGGAACAGATTCCGGTTATCTCTGTTAACTTAAGCGGTCTGGAAAGCAATCCCGGATTCAAACTTACGCTTCCATTAGTGAAGAAAGTTGCTTACGGTGCCGTATTCGGAGATATCCTGATGAAATGCGTATATCGTATGCGTCCTTATGAACTGGAAGAGGGAATCGTAAACAGGAAACATAAAATCTGGGAACAGCGTGTGATCTCTTTCTTAAGCGGAAGCAGTATCAGCCACAGCCAGTTTAAAAAAATGTGCCGCGAAATGGTTCATGAATTTGATACCATTCCGATCAGTGATGTGAAAAAGCCTCGTGTCGGCATCGTAGGTGAGATCCTTGTCAAGTTCCTGCCTGCTGCAAATAATCATCTGGCAGAGCTTCTGGAATCTGAAGGCGCTGAGGCAGTTGTACCGGATCTGATTGATTTCATGTGCTACTGCTTCTATAATCAGAACTTTAAGGTAGAAAATCTTGGATTCAAGAAGTCCAAGGCAACCATGGCAAACTGGGGAATCAAAGCAATCGAATGGGTGAGAAAGCCTGCAAGCGAAGCTCTTGCACAGAGCCGCCATTTTGCACCGCCTGCTGATATCAGAGATCTGGCAAAAATGGCATCTCCGATCGTTTCCACCGGAAACCAGACAGGTGAGGGATGGTTCCTGACAGGTGAGATGATGGAACTGATCCATGGAGATGTTCCGAATATTGTTTGTATCCAGCCTTTCGGATGTCTGCCGAACCACATTGTAGGTAAGGGTGTTATCAAAGAGATCCGCAGAGAATATCCGACAGCCAATATTGTAGCCATCGACTATGATCCGGGTGCAAGTGAAGTTAACCAGCTCAACCGAATCAAACTGATGCTCTCCACAGCTCAGAAAAACCTGAAAAAAGCAGAAGAAAAAAATGCATAAATAATACCGTAATGGATATATTGCAATGTATTTTACCTTGCAATATATCCGCCTTAGAGCGTGTCTGAAAAAGGCTTTCTGCAATCTACATATCCTGCTTTGCGAAAAGCATTTTTCAAACGCGCTCAAAAAAGAGTTATATTTCAGAAATTTTAAATGTGTTTCTATTTCAGAAATACATTTAAACCATGAAATATAACTCTTTTATTTTTTATAACTTCTGTTTTTTAATTATTCTGCCAGAACGGAAGTTTCTCTGCAATCCTTATCAGATAGCTCCCACCCGGAATTCTTCTAAGCTGTGATTCTGACGGCTTGCTGATGATCAGGTAAGCAAACAGATAAACAACCGCAGCAACAGGAATGGAAACGATCAGACAAATGAAATTGGATTTTGCAAAAATGTTCAGTCCATAGCAGATACAGCCTGCAACAATTCCCATGGGAACAGATGCAAGAACAGGATACAGATATCCTTCTTTCCATGGATTCTTATACTGCAGATATTTCTTCATGGCTCTGTCATTTAACACACATACAACCACAGAATAGATCACCATTGCGATCAGCAGTGCATAAACTCCAAGGTTTGTAGTAAACAGCAGCACTACCACTACCACAATGTCCACAACCAGTGCGATTGCAGCCGTAATCACCGGAATCCTCTGCTGTCCGATTGCCTGCAGAACTCCATTGGAAATATTTGACATTCCATTGAGCAGGATCGAAAAAGAACCAAGGATCAGCAGGTTGGCTGCCAGTCCTGTGGAATTTCCGTAAAGCAAAAATACAATCGGCTGTGCAAGCACTGCCAGTCCCATTGCACATGGGGCGGAAACTACCATAGAAAGCTGTACGGTCTGGTCAATGCACTCTCTGGTCGCTTCAATATCTCCGGTGGCATATAGAGCGGAAACTTCCGGAATCATGGAAGTAGGTGCCGTACTGGACAGCGTCAGAGGAATATTGATAATTGTCATAAAGTAAGTAGCATACTCTGCATATAAAATACCAATCTGTGCCGCATCTCCACCTCTTCTTCCCAGAATATCCGAGAAAAGATACCCATTGATATAAGCATTTACATTATAAACAAAGGCGCTGAGAATGATCGGCGAAACAACCAGGATGATCACACGAAAAATCTCTTTGTAGGACTCTTCCTGATGTCTGTGATCTCTCTCTACCCGGTGCAGGATTTTTCTGCGGTTTACACCATATACCAGAAGCATGAATGCCAATGCAGTCACCACTCCGGCTCCGGTTCCTACTGTGGAACCTGCTGCCCCCCATTTTGCAATGCTGTTCTCTGTTCCATCTGAGAATGCATTGATAAATCCCCAGGCTGCCAGAAGACTGACTGCTGCATTAAATACCTGCTCAATGATCTGGGAGATAGATGTTGGCATCATATTTCTGTATGCCTGAAAATATCCTCTGAATACCCCAAGAATACCGGACAAAAAAATCGTCGGAGCCAGAATCTGAAGTGCCGGAATTGCATCCTTCTGATTCTGAGGGATGATCAGTCCTGCTCCAAAGAGACAGAATAAACCGACCACTCCGCCAATCACCATGGCATAGATCATGGCACCCTTAAAGAACTTATGTGCATTTCTGTAATCCTTCAGGGCAATACGCTCGGAGATCAGTTTGGATACCGCCTGTGGGATACTAAAGGATGCGATCATCAGAAGGATCATATAGGCATTCTGCGCAAGACTTGTATAGCCCATTCCAAGGCTTCCTATAATATTGGAAAGGGGACTCTTGTACAGAAGACCGATCACCTTGGAGATCATAGCTGCAATCATCAGAAAGGATGCATTTTTTACTAAATTGTTTTTCTGATTCATGTTATCACTGTGTGTCTTTTACCTGACTACACATTACCTCTTTTCTTATATATTTTCTATCTGCCAGTCGATTGGTTCCAGACCATTGGCAACAAGAAATTCGTTTGTTTTACTGAAATGTTTACACCCGAAAAATCCCCTGTAAGCAGACAGAGGACTTGGATGAGGTGCCTCCAGAATCAGATGCTTCGGATTATTCAGCATGGATTTTTTCATCTGCGCCGGACGTCCCCAGAGCAGAAATACAATAGGACGGTCCTGCTCATTCAGAACCTGGATCGCAGCATCCGTAAACTGCTCCCAGCCGATCCCCCTGTGTGAATTTGCCTGATGGGCGCGTACAGTCAGAACTGTGTTCAGAAGAAGCACCCCCTGCTTCGCCCACTTCTCCAGATAGCCGTTATTGGGGATATAGCATCCACAGTCATCATGAAGCTCCTGATAAATATTCACCAGGGACGGCGGCGTCTCCACTCCTCTCTTTACGGAAAAACAAAGCCCATGAGCCTGCCCGTCATTATGATAGGGATCCTGACCCAGAATCACTACCTTCACTTCGTTTAACGGTGTAAAATGAAATGCATTAAACAGATCATCCGCAGGAGGAAAAATCTTCCTGGTCTGATATTCTGTCATCACCGTTTTATATAATTTCGCATAATACGGCTGGTGAAACTCCCCCTTCAGGGCTTCCAGCCAGTCACCTGAAATTGCTGACATACCTTATCCTTCACCTCTTATATTTTTCGTGGTCATCGTCTGACAGAAATTCCCCTGTCAGACAGATAATCCTTCACCTGAGAAATCTCCAGTTCTTTATAATGGAACAAAGACGCAGCCAGTGCAGCATCTGCTCCCCCTTCGGTCAGTGCATCATAAAAATGCTCCAGTGTCCCAGCACCGCCTGATGCGATCACAGGAATGGAGACAGCATCAGCAATTGCTCTGGTAAGAGCCAGATCATATCCTGCTTTTGTACCGTCACAGTCCATACTGGTGAGAAGAATTTCCCCTGCACCCAGAGCTTCCACTTTCTTTGCCCACTCTATGGCATCAATCCCTGTATCCAGTCTTCCGCCATGTTTGTAAATATTCCATCCGCCGTCTTCTCTGCGCTTGGCATCAATAGCCACAACTACGCACTGGCTTCCAAACTTGTCAGCCGCCTCACTGATCAGTTCCGGTCTGTCAATTGCTGCAGAATTTACGGAAATCTTATCTGCTCCTTCTCTCAACAGTTTCTTGAAATCATCTACAGTACGGATACCGCCGCCTACTGTAAACGGGATAAATACATTGGCAGCAACCCGTCTTACCATGTCAACTACTGTATCTCTCTGTTCGCAGGATGCTGTAATATCGAGAAACACCAGTTCATCCGCTCCTGCTGCATCATAGGCTTTGGCAATCTCCACCGGATCACCCGCATCGCGAAGCTGCACAAAATTTACGCCCTTTACCACACGTCCGTTATTTACATCCAGGCAGGGAATAATTCTCTTTGTAAACATTTTATTTTCCCTCCTTCTCAGTATTGCCGTCTTTTCCCACAGCAGCAAAATTTTCAAGTATCTTCAGTCCCCATTTGCTGCTCTTTTCCGGATGGAACTGGCAGGCAAATACATTGTCCTTTTCTACGGAAGCATGAATACAGGTGCTGTATTCTGTAGTAGCCTTTACAATCTCAGGCTCCTCTGCCTGCAGATAATAAGAATGCACAAAATATACATAGGTCTGTTCCGGGATTCCCTGAAACAGTCTGCCATTATTCTGAAAATGCAGGGAATTCCATCCCATATGTGGAATCTTAAGCCCGGGCGCAGGCGGAATCTTAACAATTTTCCCTTTCAGGATTCCAAGGCCTTCCACCCCCGGTGTCTCCTCGCTGCTTTCAAAAAGGAGCTGAAGTCCCAGGCAGATTCCAAGAAATGGCGTCTTCTTCTCTACAATCTCATGGATCACAGGTACAAGTCCGTATGTATGAAGATTCTCCATCGCCTGTCCAAAGCTTCCCACGCCCGGCAGGATTACTTTATCCGCATTTAACAAAGTCTGCGGATCGCGGGTTACTGTTGTTTCTTCCCCAAGATAATGAAGTGCTTTTTCTACACTTTTAATATTTCCGGCATCATAGTCAATTATTGCAATCATGTTATCCTCCTGATGTCATTATCTGTTTTCCTCATTATGGTAATCCAAAGGTTTTCCGGATCACATGTCAGACCGGAATAAAATATCCGATCAAAACGCTCCAATACAGTATAACCCAAAAACAGACAGTTGCAAAGTGCTTTCTTTGCTTCTGTCTGTTTTTATTCCGGTCATACTACCGGTTACTGTTCACTCCGTTCACAATACCCGGATATCTTATCACTGCCTGCAATCCAGAGTGAACCAGAACTCCACGCCATTATCATAATTGCATACCCCATATTTCTGGTTCATACTCTCAATGATTGCCTTAACAATTGAAAGTCCGATACCACTTCCGCCATATTCTCTTGTCCGGGCCTTATCTACTTTGTAGAATTTATTCCAGAGATTTGGGATATCCTCTTCCGGAATCGGAGTACCTGTATTAAATACGGTTACTTTCACACAGTCCTCTTCCTGAAGAACCTTAATTTCTACTTTTCGTTCTCCGTCCAGATGGTTCAGTGCATTGCTTGTATAATTGGTCACAACCTCTTCAATCTTAAACTCATCCGCCCATACATATACAGGTTCTGTTTCTTCAAAAATCACAGTTGCTTCTTTCTGTTCGATCATAATATGCATAGAACCAAGTACACCCCTGATCAGAGATACAATGTCAAATCTTTCCATCACCGGGGCATCTTTACCGGACTCCAGCTGATTCAGCGTCAGCAGGTTTTTGACCAGCTTGTTCATCTTTGAAGCCTCATCCATAATAACTTCACAGTAAAATTCCCTGCTTTCCGGATCATCGGAAATATTTTCATTCAGCCCCTCTGCATATCCCTGGATCAATGCAATAGGAGTTTTCAGCTCATGAGAAACATTATCAAGAAATTCCTTACGCATCTCATCAATTTTAATCTTATCTTCTATGTCTTTCTGAAGCTTGTTATTAGCCGATTTCAACTCTGAGATCGTGCTCTCAAGTTTTCTGGACATTTTGTTAAAGTTATCGCCAAGTACATCAATCTCATTACCTGCCCTGCTTTGATATCTGGCATCAAAATCCAGATCAGACATCTTCTCTGATAATTTGGTCAGTTCACTGATCGGGCGGGTAATACGATTTGTCATCACAAGAATCACAATACCGCTGACCACAATTATGATTATTCCTACAATGAAGTAAAAACTGTTGGAAATAGATGCACTTTCCTTAATACTTTCCAGAGGAGAACGGATCAGGAAATAGTAACCATTATCAAACTGTCCCCAGCATTCCACATATTCCATGCCTGCAAAGCGATCATGCACCTGCCACATGGTACAGGTATCTGTCTTTTTGAGCACACGACTGTGCTGCATATCCTGATCCAGATTATTAATATACCCAAACAGCTTACTGCGGAGCATTTTTGCCATATTATTCTCTCCCCAGTAATAATAACCGCTGTTTTCCTCATTTACTATGATCCAGGTAAGGTTATTTCTGGAACTGCTCCTCTCAATCTCATCCGAAATCTTATCTGTTGCCCCTTTTTTGTCCTCTTCTATATCTGTATCATACTGCAGGATGTCATCCAGATTCATCTGAGACAACACTTCTTTTGCCTCCTCCAGCACTTCTACTTTCTTGGATACATAATATTTTTCAAGAAAAAGACCATTGATCAGAGTAATGGTAAAGATCGAAAGCAGTAACAGACATATAAATACTACTGAAATCTGATGTTGCAGAGTATGAAATTTTTTATCTGTTTTTCCGTTTCCTGTCATTCGTCTACCTCAAACTTGTATCCCATACCCCATACAGTCTTTATATATTCACCTTTATCTCCCATTTTACTTCTGAGCTTCTTAACATGGGTATCAATCGTACGGGCATCTCCAAAGTAGTCATAATTCCATACAGAATTCAGGATCTTTTCTCTGGAAAGTGCGATTCCCTGATTCTCCAGAAAATATGTCAGAAGTTCAAATTCCTTAAAGCTCAGTTCCATAGGCTTACCATCCACAGTAGCCAGATGTGCTGCTTTATCTATAACAATGCCACCTGCTGAAATCACATCTTCCGGATTATTCTGACCTGTACGTCTCAGAATTGCCTCCACTCTTGCAACAAGGATTTTCGGACTGAATGGTTTGGAGATGTATTCATCTACCCCCAGATCAAATCCAAGAAGCTCATCTCTCTCATCACTTCTTGCAGTCAGCATAATGATCGGAACTTTTGAGTTCTTGCGAATCTCACGGCAAACTTCCCATCCATCCATCTTCGGCATCATGACATCCAGAATGATCAGTGCGATGTCCTTCTCCTCATAAAAGATATCCATGGCTTCTTCACCATTACCGGCTTCCAGTACCTGGAAATTCTTCTTTGTCAGGAAATCCTTTACCAGCTTTCTCATGCGGCTCTCATCGTCCACCACCAGGATTTTTAATGTATCCATTTGATCCCCTCCGTTTTTCTTCATTATTTTCCGAAACAGTTTTTACTTTTTATTTATACTGTTTTCCGAGTATTGTTAAAATCCACGACTGTTCAGCGCCTTTACAGCCACAGCGCAAAATCCGGGAAAATCGCCCTCAGCAACAGATTTTATCTTGCATATGGTTACTATAGCAGAGATTTATGTAAGATTTGTGAACATATGACAGAAAAATTATAAGTATTGCTGTTCACAACACCAAATAGCCGTTACTGTTCACTCCGTTCTCAGTAACGTAGCCAAAATTCATTCCAAATTGCCTGCGGCAATGGAATTTTGGCTTGTATGTCTCGGGATTTTGGCATATTCATGCCAAAACACCTCGCGGGATAATGGTAAGTGAACAGTAACAAGCAGTCTCAAATATAAAAATCTTCTTGACAAATTCTGTTTTTATTTCTATACTGTTAATCAGTCGATATATCTTATATAATGAATGATATATCAATATTAAAAAGTGCTTTCGTCTCATCACCAGTGCTGTTTTATGAAAAAACAGCGTTGCAGACTCATTTTCAGGGCTTGTACTGGTTTCGACGGGGGCTTTGAAGTTGGGGAAGCCATCCGCAGACTCCCAGACTGCGTACCAACCGGGAAACTAAATATAAACGCAGACGAACAGTACGCGTTAGCAGCCTAATTGCTGCTCGTCAGCCCTGATGCACTCACACTTCAGGAATCTGACGTCGACCATGTGAGAAACCTTGCCGGGTAAGCTTTGCCCCGGTAGATGTATCATGAAGCTACTAAGGTTGTAAGCCTGTCGGTGGGCGTACATCCAAGGGAATGTTAAAACAACGACTGTGATGGGAGATGCCTCAATGAATAGGCTTTCGGACGCGGGTTCAATTCCCGCCAGGTCCACTTGACCACGACAAAGCGAACCCTGACAAATTTTGTACAGTAATTGTATATAAGAATGTCGGAATGTTAGTTGTGTCGTTGGAACGGTAAACAAAAAGAGGGTTTTTAGCCCTCTTTTTTTGTGTCTGTTTCTCTTAATTGTAATGAGACAGCACTATTTAAGTATCCACAGTCTCAAAAAAATCCTCAAAAAACTTCTTTTTTTCAAAGCAGGGCTGGCACAGTTTGTATGGGTAGCCAAATGGCAGGTTCCTTCCGCAGACCATACACCTCCGTCTTTTCAATTTCTTTTCCCTGATCGTATCTGTCAGCTCTTTTGAGATTTCCTTTTTTCTCTTACGTATCAGATTCTTATCCCAGTTTTGTCTCCCCGGCATTCCAAAAAGACGGACGAAACTGTGGAACATGTCATATTTCTGATAAGCCATTTCTCCACCTCCGCAGCCCTGCCTGTCCCATGTTTGCAGTGGATGTCCAGCTGGTCTAAGGAAATGACAGACGGGATCTGTTCAAGGACTTTTTCCGGATCAATGTGCCTGGTCTGCCAGTTGAGGTAATCCGTATGTGTCAAAACACCGTCAATATCAAGAAATATTACTTTCACGACCTTTTCCTCCTCTTTTGGACAGTATAGCATCTATCTGTTTTTCGTTCCAGTTTCTCTGGAAAATAATATCCCCACCGGGAACACAGTATCCTTTCTCATCAGATTCGACACAATGATGCGAAAAGTAAAAAGTTTCGCACAGGATAGGGGCATATGTTTTTCCGTTTTTGAACCGGAAACCTTCTACGGATCCTTCTCCGCGGAGAGGTAAGCCTTTTTCCCTCAGAACAAAGGAAGAAAGCAGGACATTATCCATTTCGATGTATTTGGACATGCCAGCTCCATCTCCTGTGTAGAAATCTGCCTCATGCCAGAAATCTCCTGTCTCAAAGAAATACGTATACTCCATGCCGGAAGACCATCTGAACCAGTCCACACCACAGAACACAAGCATTCTTCCATTACACAATGCTTTTTCACCTAATTTGCAAGGAATCGGAATGATCATACTTCCTCCTTTCTGTCACACCTGACTACTTTTCACAAATTTACTACATTCTCTTCACAATCTCACCATTATTTTCCGTTATATTAATAGTCGTAAACAAGCAGGATTGCTTTTCATATACATTTTTTCTCCTTTTGGGCCGGGATTTTCCCGGCTTTTTCTTTTGCAAATTTCCCTGCTCTCGCATCTGTAAGACGATGGTAATTGTTTTTTAGCCGCCACTCAGAGACATCTACCTGCCATCCCTCATACAACTCCATATATCTGCCAAGCATGACAGCTTCTTCCTTTTCCCGTTTCCGGATATACTCCAGTGCTTTATTGAGATACGGGATACTATTGGCATAGTCTACCGTCATTCCCCCACGTCGCCATCCGCCAATCTTATGATTCTGGATCGCATAGACCAGATATACAGAATTTAAAAATGTCAGATTCAGGTATTCACCCGAACGGATCTCCATGTTGGCAAAGGAATCCGCGTCCTTCCAGTAATTATCCTTTTTGGCGGAAACGTAGTATTCTTTTTCTGTTTCCGTATGCACAATGCTCTCAAATACCGTGTAATAAGAATGCGTGTGGTCCATCGTGATCTGCTCTGCATCTGTATGGACATAGCCATAGGCTTTTGCAGCTGCAAGGATCTGTTCGGGCGACTTTCCTTTCACATCGATCTTTTCATATAGCTTGTTGTTTTTTACTGTCAAATAAGAAGTTATTTTACCAAGATACTCATTGGTCTTTTTCGTATCGTACCGGAACTGGGTCACCGTTGTATTTCCTTCCCTGACTACCTTTACCGGAACTTCCGTAACGGTCAGGCGGAACTTCTTTTCCGTAATAGTGTAAGTATCAATCGTATCTACCAGGTTAACCGGGACAACTCTCCTGTCGGGGATATGGGCATCGTGGGTACGGTTCCTTTCTCCTCTTCCGCGGTCATTGTTCCACGCATCATACCTTGTACTCCTTCCATTGTTCCAGATATTTCCAAGGCCGGCATCATCGCGCTCGATCTTTATCGTAGTGAGGATCATATCGCCTTTCATAAGAGGTGCATCTGTGCGCTCAACAATATCCGCAAAAGTTCCATACCGGTTGTCTTCCAGCCACCCGTCTACCATGGAAAAGATCAGGTATGGGGACGGTGTTAATACATTGATCTTCTCCGGAACCTTTAATATCCTGCCATCATTCAATACCCCCTGCAGGATGCTGAATACAAAGTAACGGGAAGCAACCTCTTCCCGGGACTGAACTTCTGCTTCTTCCAGGGAATCTTCCCTGGTTTCCGGCTTCAGATATACATTTTCATCTTTGATACGGACCTTCTCCTCATCCGTCCACCCCACGTACAGGTTCTCTCCATTCCGGATAAGGATACCGATCTGTTTCCCATGAAATTTCTTATAGGTATCCAAAACATTCGATACCATATCTGAGGCACCGCATAAGATATTGTTTTTACTGATCCGGATCACAGAGACAGATTTCGGTCCGGGAGCAAACCTTATCTGTTTTGCATTAACTTTCTTAACCGCCCGGACCCGATACTCCCATTCTGGATCAACAGGATTTTTGATCTCCATGGGACGGTAAGCTTCCATCGGTTCCCAATACTTCTTAGCGATCACTGTATGGGTGGTAAACTTATTCTTATTCTTGTCATACAGGTCACACAGTACAAGAAACTTTTCTCCATGGAAACCGGAATCCCGCTGTTTCTCAATATCCTCATGTGCAGTCAGCCAGGTCAGGTATCTGTTATAATCCGGATCAGTGTCATACTTTGGTTTTATTTTCCGCGGAAACAACTCCACAACGATCCAGTTAAACGCAATATTCCCAGAGCCTCTTTTGTAATAAGTATTTATTGATACAACATCTACCCACATGTTTTTTGTATCCAATGACTTTACGATATTTTTGACTATATATACTGCCGCGGATTCCCCGCTGTCGATATAATCAAGGTAATCCTTATCCTGTCTCCAGTCCAATGATCTCATCCTTTCTTTACTTTCATCAAGTATCCCGAAAACAAAGAATCCCGCATTCCTTAAACCAATAATGCCCGCTCCGAATACAGTTTCCGACCAGTGTCATATCAGAATATGCCACATTTCTTCCACCGCTTTGCATTTTTCTATTTTACAATATCAAAATATCCAATAATTCCAATATAGCCATCTTTTTTTAATGGAGTCCATAAGGTATGCAGTTTCAGATTATACATTTGTCTTTTGTTTCTAAACCTTGCTTTTATCTGTAATGAAATCTCTTTATTCTTTATTGAGGTCTGCTCCAACAAATCTACGATATTTTGAATATCCTTTTCGCTCACTTCTAACACTTTGAATACATCAAATCCCGGATCATCTCTCTGGTATATTATCTTCTGTTTTTCATTTATTATAGTTAATTTCCCCGAACTTGCATTATAATCAATCGAATTCATGCCACTGTTCGATTTGAAGAAATCGATCTTTTCCTGCATGACCTTGATAAGATTTTGTGAATAAATCTGGTTCGGTAAGGATTTATCACTAAGTATTTCATTCGAAAGTCTCCGTGCTTCATGATAATATTTATTAACATCCATCCCTTTACCAAGCATTTTTGAAAACTGACGACTCAGTTCTTTCAGACACCTAAGGAGGATTGGATTAAACTGACCGCATTGCCCATCCAGAATCATTTGAATCGCTGTATCATGATCAAATGCTTTCTTATAACATCTTTCACTTGTAAGTGCGTCATAAACATCGACAATTGATACCACCTGTGCAGAGATTGGTATTTCTTCACCTGTCAATCCATCCGGATAGCCCTTTCCATCCCATCTTTCATGGTGCCATCTGCAGATTTCCCATGCGGTATGTACCAGTGGATGATCTTGTGGAAAGTCCATGTCCTTAATTATATCCGCGCCAAGTTCACTATGGGTTTTCATAATCTTAAATTCTTCAACGGTAAGTCTGCCTGGTTTATTCAATATTTCTTCCGGAATACGAATCTTACCAATATCATGAAGGGAAGAAGCAGTTGTAATCAAAGCAATATCTGCCTCTGTCAAAGGATAAGCATCTGTTAATTTTACCAGTTGTCTCAGCATCATCTCCGTTGCTGTTTTAATATGCAGGATGTGTTCTCTGCTCTCACTGTTACGGGATCCCAATATATTACTCATAATTCGGATCATGATATCATTATTTTCTTCTTTTTCGTAAACCTGATCATAAACCACATTTATCAGATGCTTTTGGTTCATATAGAGGCCCAAGGTATTCTGAACTCTTTTCTTTACAATCACAGAATCAAACGGTCGTGTGATATAATCTGTGATTCCCAGCTCATATGCCTTACGCATAGTATCAACAGCATCTTCAGAAGATACCATGATTACAGGAATTTCAGCAATACACTGGCTTCTTTTCATTATTTTCAAGACTTCAAAACCATTCATCTGTGGCATATTGAGGTCCAAAAGCATCAGATCAATTTCAATATTTTCTCCTATCATCTGGATTGCCTGATTACCATTTTCAGCTTCCAGATAATTATAAGTTTCTCCGAGAATCTCCTTCAATATGTCCCTGTTTAATTTTGAATCATCTACAATCAGTATTTTTTGTCTTTTATCCATATTTTTTATTACCTTTATCCTTGTGGATTTTATGATGTTCCAAACACCTGGTCAAAGACAGCAAGTATTGTTTTTATATCAATTGGGATAGATTTCGCATCCTCTCGATCCATTTTTCTGATTCTGCGGGTAGCTTCCAGCCCTCCCATTTTGGGCATCATCAGATCCATCAAGATCACATCAAAGTATCCGGGTTCTGAATTCTCAAAGATTTCTACAGCTTCCCGTCCATTCCATGCCTTTGTCACTATCATTTTTTCTTCTTACAGCAGAAACTCAGCAATTTCCATATTCAGCTCATTGTCTTCCACCAGCAGAACCTGAATTCCCTCTACTGAACAGTTCTGATACATATGAAATTTCTTTTTCTGTTCCTCTGCAGAGATTTCAAAAGAAATATGGAGAATAAATTTGGTTCCTTTTCCCTGTATGCTCTCAAAGAAAAGTGTTCCTCCCTGCAGTTCTATCAGTTTTCTGGAAATGGCAAGTCCCAGACCGGTACCTGCATATTTTGTTCTGGCTGACTGTCCTTCCTGGGCAAAAGGCTCAAATGCCCTTTTCTGAAATTCCTCACTCATACTGATCCCGGTATCTGTACAGGTCAGTTCATATTCCGCAGTGGTATCCGTATAGGATACCTCACGACAGGTAACTGTCACAGAACCGCCATCATGATTATATTTTACTGCATTACTGCCGATATTCATCAATATCTGCTGGTGTTCAGCACCGGAGAAACTACAGGTTTTTCATCTCTGTCCAACAACGGAGTCATTCCTCCCGTATATCCTGATGCATGAAACACATAGTTTACTCCCGTTTCCCTGTCCACCCAGATTTCCATTACATTCATGGTTCCTTGTGAATAGACTTTTTCGAATCTGTCATTTTTCCCATTCAAACACCCTCCAGCTTTAAATATTAGTTCTTCTCGTGATTCAATATCCAGGCAAATGCTTTTGCTGTTCTCATATCCGGTTCCCGGTAATGATTACCCGAATTCCATTCCAATGTACAATCTACGCCACATTCTTTAAGCCAATCATACCCGCTCCGGATGCAGTTTCCGACCTGAGCCATAACCGGATTTCTCGTCTTTTCCTCTCTGTCACCCAGACTCAGATAAACAGTTTTGCTCTTAATCTCATGTTCCCTCATATAATCAATAAATCCAGGAAACCAGACAGACGGAGATACAGCAGCGATTCCTGTAAAAATATCCGTTTGGTATGCTGCCCATAAGGAAAACAGTCCTGCCAAAGAATATCCGCCAATATAGTATTTCTTCTTATCTGAACAAAGCGTCAGTATTTTCTCCAGCGTTTTAACTGCGCCTCCACCAAAATCGTCATCCTTAAATACAGCCTGAGCCTTCCACGGCGAAAGATCATCGTTCCAGTCATCAATTTCCACTGCGATATATTTGAAATCCGCGGAAGTTAACCTATGTATTTCCCTCACCTCGTTTTCTATCCATGGAAGTTCGTGTTTCCCGACAGGCTGGATCAGAACAGTATCCGATTTTCCAAATTCATGCGTTTTCATCCGCGCCTCCATCATACGTTAATTGATATTTGTAGTATAGCATTTTACAATACTACAATCAATGCATGAAACCTGAAGGTTTTTCAATCCTTTTATCCATGAATACACCTACAAAAGCTTTTTTCGTCGGTATTCTCTATTCCTCAAAAGTACACAGAAACAGACCATCATTCATATTTCTCATTATGAGAAAGAAATGTCAAAAATACAGAAACAAATATTATATCGATTACTCAGGAATTCTAGAGCTTATCCAACTTGCAAAAAACATGTTGACATTTTCTAAAAATAGTATATAATCAAAAACAATCAAAGACAAGGACGTCACGTGGGTTATCCCATGTGGCGTTTTTTTATGCAACAGATAATCATTCTGATCATATCTGTCTCTGATAAAAAATATATCACAGGAGGAATTATTATGGGAAGTATTGGAAGTATCAACAAACCGAGCAAGGGATTTTTGGTAGCAGCAATTCAGATGCCTGTACCAATCATTAATTCACGTGCAGATATCGACAAACAAGTAAAAGAAATTGTTCGTACTTTACATGCAACAAAAGCAGGTTATCCTGGAGCGGAACTGATCATATTTCCAGAATATAGTACCCAGGGGCTGAACACTTCAAAATGGCTGACGGAAGAATTTTTGTGTGATATTCCCGGAGCTGAAACTGAAGCTTTTGCAAAGGCTTGTAAAGAAGAAAAGGTCTTTGGTGTATTTTCTATTATGGAACGTAATCCAGATCCGACAAAAAATCCATATAACACAGCAATCATTATAAATCCGGACGGTGAGATTTGTCTGAAATATAGAAAACTCTTCCCATGGAATCCTGTTGAACCGTGGTATCCCGGTGATCTGGGAATGCCTGTATGTGAGGGACCTGGAGGTTCCAAACTTGCAGTATGTATCTGTCACGATGGAATGATTCCGGAACTTGCAAGGGAAGCTGCCTATAAGGGATGCAACGTATATATCCGTATTTCCGGTTATAGCACACAGGTTAATGATCAGTGGATCCTTACCAACCGCTCCAATGCATGGCAGAACCTTATGTATACTGTTTCAGTTAATCTTGCAGGTTATGACGGAGTTTTCTATTACTTTGGCGAAGGACAGATTACAAACTACGACGGAACTGTTCTTGTCCAGGGACAGCGAAATCCGTATGAAATCGTTACTGGTGAAATTCATCCAGAACTTGCAGATCAGGCCAGAAAGGAATGGGGCCTTGAAAATAATATTTATAATCTCGGTCATCGTGGTTATGTTGCAAAGCCAGGCGGAGAATCTGACAGTGGCCTGACCTATATTAAAGACCTTGCTGAAGGAAAGTATCATCTTCCATGGGAAGACGATATGGATATCAAAGACGGAACAATTTATGGATATCCTACAACAGGCGGACGTTTTGGTACTGAACCTTCACCTGATCCCTACGGAATCCATGAATATAAAGGAATTGATTATCATACAAAAAAATAAGCTTACAAAACTCTTATAATCATATTAAGGTCTGCCGTTTACACCTTTCCGTGCAAACGGCAGACTTCTATACCTACAACATGTTTTTACGGTACATCCTGTTCCTCAAAAAGTGAATTCGAATTCACTTTTTTACTCTCTTCTTACTTGACACAAGAAATAATCCCACTGACATGACACGCAATATCTACAAGTTTTGTCAGCAGGATTATGGTTTTTACTTTGCGGAGAATACTCCACTTATCAACCATGCCCATTTGACATATTCGATCCAACAATAATATAACATCAATAAGCAGACCGCAGCTGAATCTTAACTGATCTTGTTGTTTTTCAGATCCGAATATCAGTCCTGTAGCCCATCCGCAGACAAACCCCCCCTTCCATCACCTTACCAGTCAGCTTTCCTGTATTATTTTATCAGTCTTTTTCGCTACGGACATTTCAATGCCAAAACTTCCAATTAAAGCCATCAGCTTAACGTAACGTATCACTTCGCTTAATAAAATTGGTACAAGCATTAGTTTCTGTTTCCGGATACAGAATACCACTCTCTCTTCCAAGTTTAAAACAACGCATCATCCAAATCATGTTTCGTGCAAGATTCCGCATAGTCTGCATACCTTCTTCATCCTGAGACGCTTCCTCTCCATAAAGTCCATGCACCATGTTCCAATAGGTAGAACCGGCGACTGGCATCTGCGCAATCCCAAAATATTTATTGATTCCATCAAGCGCTGCTGTGGTTCCTCCTCTTCTTGCTACTGCAACAGCAGCACCCGGTTTAAATTTGAAAGCGTCATAACCTCCAGCACTGTAAAAGGCTCTGTCCAGGAAATCATAAAGGCGTCCACTTGGATGTGCAAAATATACTGGTGTTGCAAATACAAAGCCATCTGCTGTTTTAGCCTTTTCAACAAATTCATTCACACCATCATCTTTAATCACACACTTTCCTGTTTTTTGACAGACATTACATTGAAGACAATCTGCTATCGGCTTTCCTCCAAGCTGAACAACCTCTGTCTCTACTTCTTCTGAATGAAATACCTTTATCATTTCTTCCAAAGCTGTCATTGTTGTTCCATGCAGATGACTGCTTCCGTTAACAAGCATTACTTTCATTTAATTCAATCTCCGTTGATTTTTCTATCAATTTTGGCAAAGCACCACGTCCATAGGATATAATCTACCGCATGGACATAAGCGCACGTCTTGCTGTTTTTTTTTGATACAGTTCCAGATTTTTTACGCTTATCTTTTTACTCATTTTCTTCCAAATCTTCCCATGGTTTCAGCCCCATTTCTTCCCAGGTGACACCATACGGTGCACCTCCGGAGGTATAACCAGCAATAAAGAAAAATCGGTCATCCTGCAAGATTTCTTCTTTGGTCAGATTATCTCTTGCTTCTTTTTTCCGTTTTGCTCGCTTCTGCTGCTTCTTTTGTTTCGCAACAGCTGTTTTTTCTTCAGGAGCTTTCCTTTGTTTTTTGGTATTTAATGTTTCTATTGTAATCCCATCCTTAATATCTTTCAATATACGAGATTCATATCCTAAGACACGTTTTTCAACAACTTTATAAAACTCTTCGTATTCTGTTTTAGGAGCAAGGGCTTGAACTGTTGCAAACAGTCTTTTGCAGATATCATTCATTTCAGAAACATCCGGCATCCGATGGTTTTCAAGATAGAACGCCAAATACATACTGTATGTTTTATCGGCTATTGCACTTTTTTGTTTTTATTTTAAATCCTTATAGCTTCTGTTGTTCTTTTGCATATATATCCTCATTCAGTATTCTTTTTCGATTTCTTCTGTTATCCCATACGTATTTTTAAAGTCATCTAAATCCTTGGGAGACTTGATCAGCATGATTTCTTCCAGTTTTCCAGTCTGTATATCTTTGAATCCTGCCACCTGCTCACCAGTACAAATACTTGCACGGATTACTGGTTTCATACATTCTCTATCATAAGATTTTTTAACGTTTTTCTTTTTGAACAATCCCATACTATCGCCTTCTTTCTGATGTGCCATATCTGTACCACCTTTACAGTTCTTATTCATCGTAATAATTGAATCCACCAAACAATCCTGGTCTGCTATATCCTTTTTTACTCATATCTTCATCCTCCTGACACTTTTATCCTTTGGTTTTATCTCAGAATAATACTCTTTTCTCTTTTTGAAATCGCATAACAGGCGACATTCGCTTATTTGCCTATGGACATTATACCATCAATTACTTGTTGTAAGTTTACAAATCAAGTATAATAAAATATATTATGAAATAACCGCGCAGCATGTGGTCTGGAAGACAGGTAATCCTCATGCCTAGCGATATACGAGGGAGGAATTCTCATGGGTAAACAATCCACCAGAGAAAACAAAACTATTTACCAGCTTTGCCGAGAAGCGGCAGGACTTACAAGAGCAGAGGCCAGCGAAAAAATGGATGCTGTCTCTGCTTCAAAAATTGAAAAATTTGAATATGAAACCCAAGAACCTACGCCTTATGATATCCTCCAGATGGCAGATGCCTATAAAAGACCAGATCTTTGCAATTATTACTGCTCTCACAAATGCGAAATAGGCCAGCGTTATGTTCCAGAAGTAGAAGTGACTAATTTGTCAAATATCATTTTGGAGACAATTGCCAGCTTAAATGAAATCAATCCTCTTACCGGCCGTCTGATTCAAATTGCACGTGACGGCAAGATCAGCGATGATGAAATGAAAGATTTTGCTTATATCAGTAAAAAACTTGATGAGATTTCTTTAGCCATAGACTCTTTGAATCTTTGGGTAGATAAGACAGCCGGGGAGCAGGGGCTCAATCTTGAACTTTTAAATGCCGAAAAAACAAAATTAAAATAATCCACACTGCACGAAAGGCAATGGTCTATTTTGGATTCATTGCCTTTACCTTACATACGTTGCAATTGATTGACTATACTTTCGGTCCTTCGAATTGCTTCTTCTACCTGTCTTTTTGCATTATTGATCCGGTCTTGGACCACCCAGTCCACAACAAATCCATCAAAAAAATAATCCGCAAAAGAAAGAAAATCTCCAGTATTGATATTCAGGTTACATGCCATATTTACATCGTTTAATTCTCTGCTGAAACTACGAAGATCGTACTTTGCCTGTTCCATATTTCGTTTCGCCTGATCCATTTTGGAATGTTTTAACAACGTGGTGAAAAAGCCACCGCCAAACATATCTACCAGACCCCAGTTCTTTGCACTGTTTAAATTTTCTTTTGCTGTACGAAGACTATTCAGTGCTCTTCGGCCAGCTTCAATAGCTTCTCTCTTTTCTTTCTCAATATCATATCCCATTCGTTTTCTCCTTCTGATCCATTATGAACGTGATGTTGCCAATGCTACAATGCCACCGACAATTAACAATGGAAAAGCAATATACATCAGTCCACCCAAAACCATACCTATCAATATCACCGGGAAGAAGATTACTGTGCAAAGTAATTTCATAATTCCCCAGGATGCTTTTAACCCAAAAGCAAATAATTTTCCTACAAACCAGATCATACAAATTGTAAACAATAATGATAACATTTTTTACCCCTCCTGAAACTCATTCTAATATATGCCTTTTTTTGATTCTTTTTCTGCTATATATTCAGATGTATTCTTTATTCCAAACTTATTACAGAATTCCGGATTTTTCTCCATTTTTTCTATGATTCGGATCAATCGAATTCTCTGTACTGCTTCCATCCGATCACCTCGCTATTCTGCTTTGCTGTTGATATTGTCAGTATAGCAGATTATTTTTTCACAATAAATATCCATTATGAAGAATTGAACCTTTATATTTCTCGAATTTCAAGAATTCTCTTTTTTGTGCTCCAGGGCGTTTTCTTTCAGCCTAATTCTTTTCAATGCTTTTCAGATATCTCCGCACCACTCCCAGGCCCAGTGCGGGCACACAGAATATCTCCCTATGTTTTCCACACTGTTCATATACTTCTTCCAGATCAAACCACTGAACTTCCTCTACTTCTTCTGTCTGAAGAACAAGTTCCGCTGTATTCACAGGCTCCCGATAGATGTAGACAAAAGCAATTTCTTCATCCCGAAACATTTTTCCATGGAATTCCTTTGCGAAGGATATGGGGAAGGTTCCGGCAAAGTGTAGCTGTTCCGGTGTTGCGCTGATTCCCAGTTCTTCTTTCAGTTCCCGAAGTGCAGATTCCAGTGGTTCGTCTCCTGCCTGGATGTGTCCTGCCGAGGAAGTATCAAATTTTCCCGGAAAAGAATCCTTGTTTTGTGAGCGTTTCTGTAAAAGAATCTGCACTCTGCCTTCCTTTTTCCGAATAATCCATATGTGGGCTGTTCTATGGGGGATTCCTTCTGCATGGGCTTTTTCCCTTGATACAATCTGTCCAGCCGGATTACCTTTGCTGTCTATAACGTCAAATAATTCCATCTATTTTTCCTTCTTTAATTTATAAAAAATTCAAACAGTCTTGTCCCTGTCAGTTCTTTATTTTATTTTTCGATAAAGTGAATTCTGTCTGGATAAAACCGATCCTGCTGAGGTCTTGTTTCTGCCGGATAACCCAGTGCAAACATGGAAAAAACTTTTACATTTTCCGGAAGATCCAGAAGTTTGTGAACTTTTTCCATGTGTTCTTCTACCGGAGCAATGCCAAACCATACTCCACCCAGACCAAGAGTATCTGTTTCCAGCCAGATATTCTCTTGGGCAATAGACATGTCAATCTGTGCAAAAGATGGTGCAACAAGTCCTTCTGTATGATAGACCGGTACGATTACTGCAGGTGCCCCTGCTGCACAGCCGGTGTATGGTGTTACTTTGGATAATTTCTGGATTTTTTCTTTGTCTGTTACCACATAAAATTCCCATGGCTGCTGGTTACATGCACTTGGCGCCTGCATTCCCGCCTTCAGGATTTCCATGATTTTTTCTTTTTCTACTGGTTTATCTTCATATTTTCTTACACTGATTCTGTGAAAAATGCTGTTCATAGCTTTTCGTCTCCTTTACGAATTATTCAGATGATCCTATTATAGCATGTATATTTTATAAAGCCTCATATTTTTTCAGTTCTTCTGATATTTTACAGAAGAGCAGTCTCCTCTCCTGTAGAGTAATCGATCTGGCTGATAATCTCCCTGTTCTCCACCAGATAATTCATATATCTGCGAACGGTAATCCTGGAAAGATTTACTTTGCTGGCAATCTCATTGCTGCTGAGAAAAATCCATTTGTTTTCTTCCAGATAAGAACGAATCAGTTCCAGAGTTTGTTCCTGCATACCTTTTTCCAGAAGTGCTTTTGGCGAATAGGATGTACTCTGTACCAGCAGACAGTCAATTTCCGACTGATTCAGTTCTTTATCCTAAGTGGAAACAATTTTCATGTAATAAATTAACCAGTTTTGCTACTTCTTTATAATTTTTTTCCTGCTCCCATGCATCCAGAAGTCCCGACTGAAGCTTAATCCTCGTCTGCGCATCCAGTGCACTGAAAGGTTCATTCAACAAAAGCACTTCCGGATGTGCTGAACAAGCTCTGGCAATAGCCACTCCCTGTTTCATTCCGCCTGACAGTTCCTTGGGATACATTGTAACTATTATTTTATCATATCCGCGGAAAAAAGCTCCTCTTTTCCAAATACTTAGTTACCGAATAAAAGTTTCCGCGGAGAGAATCCAATTTCCTGTTTTCAGGATCAAAGAAAGTCTGCCAGCACAATACCAGCAGACTCCCAACTTTTATATATTTCATTTTTGACGATTTTCTCCAGCAATAAAAAGCATAAGAATATCCATGATTTTCTGACATCTCAACTATGAACATTTTTACTTATTATTTTAAATTTGATCTTATTTCTTCGATCAACTTCACTTTATCATCATATCTCTTTTTGAAAATGTCAGCTATTTCATAGATCCATTCCATGTCATCATATAGTTTACTTCCAATACTATATCTAAATTCCTTTTCAAGTTCTTCTTGGCTCATCAATCCATTTGCAATCAAAAGCGAAAAAAGAACATTTCTGGCCATATTATAATACAAAATAATTGATCCCGGATCCTCATTTGGCATTTGTCTCAAATATTTTGTAAGTGCATCATAAACCTTGCAGCCACGATTAATTGCAGAAATCTCCTCAATAATCTTATTCGGCTTGCCAAAATATCCCATTGCCTCTTGTATTCCCTCTATTGTATCTTTTTTCTTCCTCTTCGCACGAATCATATGTTCATCTAAGGATTCCTCAAAATCAGGATACGAAAACGGTCTATACTTGAAGTCATCTGCCATCTCTCCCTGTTTTACAAAACAATATACCTCTTTTTCATTGTCCTGACGACGGTACAGGGCTTTGGAAACAATAAACTCTTTATCATCCTCTGATATATCCAGAAAAAATTTTTCATCTACACCAAAATACTCTGATAACTGGCGTAATCTTTTCTGAGAAATAGTCTTTACACCGTTTTCCCATGCACTTACCTGTTGCCGGCTTACATCCAGAATGTCTGCTAACTCATTTAAAGACATATTGCACCTTGTTCTTATAAATTTTAATCCGTTCATGAAAACTACATCCTTTCTTATCACAAATTCATTGATAAGCGCGCTCAACACCATGAATTGTAGCTTTGGTTGACAGCAGGTGTCAATCTGTAACTTTTTAAATCTCTCAAATTCCTGAAATGTTCGTATCGTCTTTTTTTGCTATGATAAATGCAATACTATTAAGCAGCTCAAAATCATCTGCTTCAATCCACTCCACAGCATCTTCCGCGGATATTCCTGTCTTTACCAAACTTTTATAGTTACTTTTTTTTATATTTCAGCTTGGTTCCATTCCTGTTGTCAATTTATCTGACACGCTCCTTCTCCGCGGAGAGGATTCCACTTGACATCTCCATACCAGCGGACTTCCAATCCTCCGTATAATTGAAAATCCGCCGACAAAACGCCGACAGCTTCTTTTATTTCCTTGACCGCAATGCAGATCTCTCACTGATAATCCGGACTGGATATATCCGCGGATAAATAAAGCCCTACATCCCTGCATACCCATATATTATGCCGAAAAAATCATACTATATCCGCGGAAAAATCTCTGTACCTGACGCTGTCAGAAAAATCCTTTACAGACTTCATTTCCTTATGATTATCCGGTACCTGACTTGTATCTTCCTAGTTTGCAAGCTTGTCTGCACAAAGCTATAATTTCTTTTCTCCGCGGAAAAAAGCTCCTCTTTTCCCAATATTTAGTTACCGGATAGAGGCTTCCGCGGAGAGAAACCGATTTACTGTTTCCAGGACATACAAGCAAGGATCCTCGGCCATTCAATGACCGAGTTGGTTGACTCCATTTGCAATTAAAAGCGAAAATAACATTTCCGGTCATATTACAAGTTGATCCCGGATCCTCATTTGGCATTTGTCTCAAATACCTTGCAAGTGCATCATCCAGTTATTTGATTTATGCTCATGTATCTGAGCAAGATAAGAGAGGATTTCATTATCCCACGTTCTCTCTGCCAGTTTGTGGTAGTTAAAGTCTCTCATAGGCTTTCCTTCTTTCTCCCAATTATATGGTGATTTTGGGAGAAAATTAATTCCCTCTGGGAGAAAATTCTCTTCCAAAAGACAATATCACTGTTATCAGTCTTCACTATCGGTTCTTCTAAGTCCAGCTAACCTTTGAGCAGTAACACAATATCCATTTTTAATGTCAGATATGTCGCAGTATCGTGCAGTCCGCCGGCAGAGCCGTAATTCATGTTTCATCTTCATCCTCTGGAATTAACTGTATCAACTTTCTTTCCTTCAATAACAATTCCTGCAGGTATTTATTCTCCCTATCTGTTTTATCAGCTTTGTTTTCCAGCAACTCTATTTCCTTATCGTATTCATCCAACAGCTTTTCATATTCATCTCTTTCCTCTTCAAAAACTCTTGTCTGTTTCAGGAAGAGGTCTGCCTGTTCTATCAGCTTATGCTCATATTCAGCAGAAGCTTCTTCATATCCTTCTTTTTTTCCGTCATACCTGCCGCTGTCATAGATCATCTTTCCGAGCGGATTGTCTTCCGTCAAGTCCTCTTTTATCATCCTTTTTACGCCACCGGAAATACTGCCTTCATCTACTATGTTTTTTACTGTATCGATGGTTCTTCCTATACCGGTACTTCTCCATAATCCACGCTTTAATCCCATGATATATCCTCCAATTCCAATCCAGAACCCTGGATCTTTTTGTTAAATCCGCCAAAAACAAATTCTTCCTTTATCCGGCGGATATATTCCGTATCGTTTATCAGCCTTTGTACTGTCACGATCAAACCTCCGATATCAAGCTGTCTGATGGCATCTTCATTCCCAGCGTACATATTGCTGCCAACCCATATAACATTGCTCCCGGTTGCGATCATATTAGAATACAAGACAATCTTCCTTGTCCTGGCACTATACAGATTGCGGGAGACATTCATGGATGGATCATACATCAGCATATGCAGAGTACTGATCAGAAGATTTATCAAATCAGCCAGTTTTGCGGACGTTCCAACCTTGAATATGTCTCCTGAACTGATATAACCTGTCAGCTTCTCTACCTGTGTATTGGAAAGGATAAGATTAGCACCCGGGATCTGTATCCCGCATGGGGTGTAGAAATCCGTTCCAATATGGATAAGCTGCTTGATCAGAGATACAATAAATGCACCCGGCTGATCTTTTGTCCTTTCAGCAGCCTGCTGCAGCATTACTGCCGTTGATCCATACGTAGCGATCCTTGGATCTTTAAAGTCGGAAGTATACACTACATGATTGGTTGTCAGCACAGGAATACCGGAGAGAAAGGCAGGCGTTTTAACACAGGTGATCGTATTTGTCATAATATTCCCCGTGCCAAAGATCAACCCCAGGATCGGATCGTGCCCTAAGGTTGCAAATCTGTGATTCGCTCCCTTGAACAGGAAAAGCTTTTCATCAGGGATCATATTTGATATGTCAAAATCCCAGGTCCTGCATTTTTTCAATAGTCCTGCCAGTGCCCCATCCGTCAATCCGGCCGTAGCATCATAAGGAACTCCGGCTTTCGTGATGATATGTTCCATAGAAGCATAGTACGGCCTTTCATGTACAGGACCGCCTGTATTAAATCTCTTCAACAGTTTTTCCTGGAATTCGTGCAGCTTTGTCTCATTCCGATTTTGTGATCCGGCTGCTTCCGTCTTTGTCAGCTCATTTACAATGACAATCCTTGCCAATTGTAATCCCACAGCCGCAAACAGAAACTTTATATCATTCCCCTTTAAGCCTGACTGTGACTCAAATTCTGCATCTAAATCTTCTAATATCTGATGGGAATTATGGGCGACCTCTGCAACCCTTATGCTTTCATCGGCTATCGAATGCATATTATGTAAAGCAACATCTGTACTTCTTTTTAACTTTTTTCTTTTTTCCCTTAATTCCTCTAAAATAAGAACCATCATCATTTCATAAAATGTGTGATGGTTCTTATTTTTTATCTTATAGCAATTCCATAAAATAATGCAATCAAGACAGTTCAGCAGAATGCGAAGGACAAGGAAGATACCTGCAGGCGTGCTGACGCACGGCAAAGATATCTGACACAGCACTTCACGCTCTGATGGACTGGATTGTTTGCAGTAATTTATAGAATTGCTATAGTTTCCTTCTATAGCCCTCTTCGTAAATTATGTATATAAGAGGATTACTATACAGAATTTCGTCGCAAACTGCCATAAATACTACTATGAATAAAGGTTATATATCATAAACACTGCGCACTTTCAGTCCATCCGGCTTTCCATCGAGTATCTTCACTCTGTATTCTCCTGCATTCATGTCAAAATAATTATCTTCAAGAATCAGGTCATCATTCTCATTCCGGATTTCCACACTCTTTGCATATGCTTCTGCCTTAACAACTATCTCATCTCCGTCTACGCGCACAGCCAGTCCGGGATTCAGATAGTGGAAGTATTTCGGATAGGAAAAAATCACAGTTCCCTGAGAAATAATCTGACCATTTTCCCATGCCTCATAACTTACATATTCATTAAAACAGTCAATCTGGGGAAGTTCGACCTTATCCATCCATACAGCAGACAATACCGGTACTTCCAGCCACTGTTCTTCCTCCCTCAGAATTGTGGCATCTGTCTTTCGCACTGCCCATTTCACCAGAACCCTGTGAGCATCCAGCGTTTCATTGGTCACATTCAGACGGATGGATTTTTCAAATTCAAAATGCTGACGGTTCATATCCGCTTCCACTGTCATCCAGCTCTGTTCTTCACAGGAAAGCATTACAGGCGCAAAGAATCTCTTCGCATAATAATGAAGCGCTTTCCAGCGTCCGTAATAATCAATGGATGACCAGGAAATAACCGGCCAACAGTCATTTAACTGCCAGTAGATTGCACCCATACAACGTCCCCGGTTTCTGCGGTAATGCTCGACTCCATATCGGATTCCATCTGCCTGGAGAAGCTGAGATGCATAAACAAAATCGCTGAAGTTCTCAGGATAACGGTATGCTGCCTGCATGTATTTGGCAATTTTTCCATTTCCTCCGTAATTTCTCTGATGTTTCTCCATCACATAAGAAAATGGATTCAATTCTTTCGGATCATCTGTTACTGTTTCAAGCGTTTTTACAGACGGGAATGACTGAAAACCAAACTCAGATGCATATCTGAAGAAATATTTACGATATTCTGAAAATGGCTTATTGCCATGCCATACTTCCCAGTAATGCACATCTCCACGGTTCGGATCATTGGGTTCATCAAAGGAACCGCCTGATGACGGGCTTGCAGGCCAGTAGAAGGTATCCGGGTCGTATTCGCTGAGAACTTCCGGAATAATGCGCTCATACATAAACAGATAATCTCTCATTTCTGTCGGCTTTGTCACCCAGGTGCCCTGCTTTACAAACATTTCCATCTCATTGTTTCCGCACCACAGGGCAAGGGATGCATGATGACGGAGACGTTTGATATTATCAATAAATTCCTGACGGATATTTGCCTCAAACTCCGGTGTCAATTCATAGACAGAGCATGCAAACATAAAGTCCTGCCATACCATCAGCCCCAGTTCATCACAGAGATCAAAGAACCAGTCCTCAGGATAATAGCCGCCGCCCCAGACACGTACTGTATTAAAGTTCGCTCTCTTGCACTGAAGAAGTAATTCTCTGGTACGTTCTCTGGATGTTCTCTGCAGAAGATTGTCCTCAGGGATATAGTCAGCGCCCATGGCAAAGACCTGATAACCGTTTACTTCATGAGCAAAGCTCTCGCCCCACTGGTCTTTCTCTCTATGCATGGTCAGCGCACGGAGACCGATTTTTCTGCACCAGGTGTCTACAATCTTATCTCCGGCTTTCAGGTCTACCTGCACCTGATATAACGGCTGTTCTCCCAGTCCATTTGGCCACCAGAGCTGCGGATTTTCAATCTCCATTTCATCCGGACAGTCATCCCATATGGTTTTTGTTCCATTCGGTGCAGTTACAGTCACCTGATATTCCAGTGCCTGTGCACCTTCATACCCATCTGCTTCGCTCTCTTCCTCATCAACAGTCTCCACATCTACTTCCGGAACCAGCAGGACTTTGCCATCCTTATGTACCTGACGGATATACACGCTGTCCAGTCTGGCAGTTTCAATTCCCAGAAGTGTTACAGGACGGAAGATACCTCCATCCGGCAGACATGCACCCCAGTCCCAGCCACACATATAGTGAGCTTTGCGCAGATGCATAAATCCCTCAATTGTGTCTTCATTTCCCCTGTTTTTATATTTCTTAAATGCCTCTGCCATGAACTTCAACGGAGAGCGAATGATAACGCGTAAGGTATTTTTGCCGTTTTCAAGCAGCTCTCCTACCGGGAATTCCCAGATTCTGTGCATGTTATCAACTTTTCCAAGACAACATCCATTCAGATAGATGTCCGCAATCGTATCAATCCCGTCAAATCTCAGGATCACTTCCTGACAATCTTTAAACTGCGCTTCTTCATAATTAAATACCGTTCTGTATTCGTAATCCTCCTCCATCAGTGCTTTCGCCTGATATTCATTATCCCCAAAGAACGGATCCGGCATCTTTCCGGTCTTAAGAAGTGCCGCATAAATATCCCCCGGAATCTGTGCCGGAATCCAGTCCAGTTGTCTGATATTGCACAACTGCCAGTTTTCATGAAGCTGTAATTTTATCATTTGTTTTATCCCTCTTTGATTATTTTTTACATATGTTTGCATTCAACTATATATATAGTATCATACTGCCCTTTTCTAAATCAACTCTGCAAAAGAAATCATTACTGTTCAAAGGTATGTATGTTACTGTTCACTCTGTTCCTAGTAATACGTTTTGTAATCACATAAAAGTCAGTTACAGGCAGTTTTCCCTTTTCACCCGGAAGGCTCCTGATTGCTGCAGTTGCCTCATAACCATTCATGACAGGCATTTGGATATCCATAAAAATAAGATCATACGAACCTTTCGGAGAAGCTTCCACTTTTTCAACTGCGATTTTTCCATTTTCTGCTGTTTCCACTTCTGCCCTTGTCATCTGCAAAATTTCAACACCAATTTCTCTGTTTAACTCATTATCCTCAACTAACAGAATCCTTTTTCCCGTGTAGTCTGATTCTGACAGCTCCTCCAGATAATTTCTTGCTGTTTTTTCTTTTCTTCCTGAAGTAAACTGCCGCAGTGTAGCCGTCAGCCGGGAACGGAACAGCGGTTTTGCAATAAAAGCATCTACACCTGCAGCCTTTGCTTCCTCTTCAATTTCGCTGAATTCATAGGATGTCAATACAATGATGGTGATCTCTTTCCCGATCCGTTTCCGGATCTGTCTGGCAGTTTCTATACGATCTATCTCCGGCATCTTCCAGTCCAGGATAACAGCAAAATAATCATTTTTTAGCTCATGACGTGCATAACAACATTCAACAGCTTCCCTGCCAGAGAGAACCCATTCACCTGTAATACCGATTTCTTTCAGTGTGGCAATTGTACTTTCACAGCATGTCTTATCATCATCCACAACCAGAACCGGCAGATTCATCAGATTTTCATCCTGTTCTTTTTCTTTTTCCTGAAGTTCCAGATAAATTGTTACCGTAATTCTGGTTCCCTTGTGTAAGGTACTGTCCACTTTAATATTCCCGCCATCCGGTGTATACTTAATTGCATTGCTCATCAGATTCACAAATACCTGCTGAATCCTCAGGCTGTCACCACAGACATCCTCGTGTTCAATGTGATTGATGTGTATATCAAAATTGTGTTTATGTTCATCCAGCACCATAAAAATTCCTTGATTTTATAAGGGTTTTATCTCTTGGTTTTTTTAAGTAAGCAGGAAGTAAGCAAGCAAGTGTAATCAAGGCATGATAAAGAGTTTATCCACAAAGTGATACTTTACGGATAAGCTCTTTTTTATAGTCTGATTCGCTTACATCATATGTGTAGAAATTTTCATTTACTTCTGGTGTGTTTCCAATCAGGACAGCAGTTGTCACTGAATCTGCACCATTTACACGCATACGTGAATTTAAAGTCCTGCGAATAGCATGTATACTTTTAACCGGAATTTTTGCCTGTTCACATTTATAACGAGCACATTCAGAAATAGATTCTGGTGTACAATGACCTGTGACAGTAGCAAATTACAAATATAAAAAAGAGTTGCTGCCAGATGGTCAGTGTTGAATATTTTATGTAAATCCACTATAATATAATCAAAAAGGAGCGTGATCGTATGGCTTTACTCAAAGAAGAATCTTATACCATTGAAGATATTTATGCTCTGCCAGATGGCGAAAGAGCTGAACTGATTGACGGACACATCTATTATATGGCACCACCATCGTACAAACATCAGAAACTCGTCATGGAGCTTTCCGCTATCATCCGTAATTATATAAAACAGCACAAAGGAACTTGCGAAGTGCTTCCTGCACCATTCGCCGTATATCTTGATGAAATAAATAATACTTATGTCGAACCAGATATATCTGTGATTTGTGATCCAAACAAACTTGATGATAAAGGATGTAAAGGCGCACCAGACTGGATTATTGAAATTGTATCGCCTGCAAGCAGAAAAATGGATTATCTCCTGAAACTTTTCAAATACCATTCCGCAGGTGTCCGGGAATACTGGATCGTAGATATCGCAAAAAACAGAATTACAGTATACAACTTTAATCATGATTATTCCATTGAAGAATATTCGTTCACTGATACTGTAAAAGCTGGAATTTACGAAGATTTATCTATTGATTTCTCAGAAATTAATATCCTGTAAAATCTAAAAAAGTTGGTAATACATCCCTTCTATATGGGATTTTACCAACTTTTTATTGTGCTTGTTCCATGGCACATCCGATAGTTTGATTACCAAAACACATCTGGTATTCTTTATGGCGCCAAAGGATTTTAATATCGTCCCACTTTCTTTTGAACAAAAAAAGACACACCATCTCCATAAAAAACATCCACAGGGTAATTCCCTGTGGATGTTTTTTATTCACCAAACTGTTGTGCACATTCTTTCAGCATTTCGCGGATTGGCAGATGGTACGGACATCTGGTTTCACATTTGCCGCATTCTATACAGGCGGAAGCCTTCACCGCAAGAGAACTGTAACGGTTTCTTGCCCAGTCTCCCAGCCCGTAACGATTAAGATAGCCTGCGAACAGGAACACACCCGAAATATCGATTCCCACACTGCATGGAGCACAGTAATTACATCTGCGGCAGAAATTTGTGCCAAGCTGATTCCGTACTGTCTGAACTTCCTCCAGTTCTTTCTCGCTTAACGGGGAATCCTCAAGACAGGCCTTTATATTCTCCTCGATTTCCTTCTCTTCCGCCATTCCCGGGATCACAATAGTAACGTTCTTATTCGAACAGACATAACGCAATGCCAGCGTTCCATTTTCAATTGCACCACCGGCCAGAGGTTTCATATCAATAAAGCCGATGTTTTTCTCCTCACATTTTGAGATCAGCTCTTCCCCCTGACTCTCTACAATATTATATGGAAACATAATAGTTTCCACCCAGTCAAGCTCCAGAGCCCGGGCAAAAACCTCCACAGAATGAGCGGTCAGACCAATATGTCCGATTTTTCCTGCTGCTCTTGCCTCCTGCAGTGCTTCAAGGGCACCACCGGCCGCCTGCACCTGATCAAGCTGTTCCATACTCGGATTATGCACCTGGTATAATTCAATATGATCTGTACGAAGATTATGAAGACTCTTCTCAATATCTTCAGCCATGGCTTCCTTTGTACGTGCCATGGACTTTGTGGCAATTATAAATCTGTCCCTGATACCTTCCAGTGCATATCCCAGATATTCTTCACTGACCGTATATCCTCTGGCTGTATCAATATAATTTACTCCCCGGTCTGCCAGCTTATGCAGCAGTGTCTTTGTTCCTTCCGCATCAATTTTCTGGATCGGTATCCCGCCAAGGCCCATTCTGGAAACCCTGAGACCGGTTTTTCCAAGTGTTACATATTCCATATTTTTTTCTCCTATTTTCAATCAGAGATAAAAAACTGCCACCGGATCTTACCGATGGCAGTTTTTATCTCTTTACATCTGTCGATCAGACAAAACAAACAACTGGTTTCATCCTGATTATACTCGAGAAAGATATTCTCCTGTTCTTGTATCGATTTTCAGTTTGTCGCCCTGGTTAACGAACAGCGGAACCTGAACCTGTGCACCTGTTTCTACAGTAGCCGGTTTTGTAGCACCCTGTGCTGTATTTCCGGCAAATCCCGGCTCTGTCTCAGTAACTTCAAGTTCTACGAACAGAGGAGGCTCAATAGCAAATACATTTCCGTTGTGGGAACAGATCTTAACCATCTCGTTCTCTTTAACGAATTTAAGAGAATCTCCAACCTGATCTTTTGTAAGACCAACCTGATCGTATGTCTCTACGTTCATGAAGTAGTACAGATCACCATCATCATACAGATACTGCATATCTACACGCTCAATACGTGCAGCCGGGAATTTCTCTGTTGGACGGAAAGATTTCTCAAGAACTGCTCCTGTAATAATGTTTTTGTATTTTGTTCTTACGAAAGCAGCACCCTTTCCTGGTTTTACGTGCTGGAATTCAACGATCTGACATACGTTTCCGTCAATTTCAAGTGTGATACCGTTTTTGAAATCACCTGCTGAAATCATAGTTATATTTCCTCCTTAATAGTACAGTTCAGCAATGCTGTGTCTTTTGACAACAACAGCCGTTCAAAGTGTGTGTCCCTCTCATGCTTTTCTCAGTTTTGTGACACACTCTTATTTAATTTTATAATATTCTGCTGTTTTTTTCAACTATTTTTTACACATGTTTTTAATTTTTCTTCAAGCTGAGCAATCAGATCCTCAAACGGCTTATCTCCTGTGATCATCTCAACATCTGCAAACTTCGCATAAACCGGATCGCGCTGTTTAAGAAGTTTTCTGATCTTATCTTCTTTGTCTTCTCCCTCGATCAGAGGATTGCTGCTGGAATTTTCCAGTCTCTTCTTCAACGTTGCATAAGATCCCTTCAAATATACTATAGTTCCCAGTTTTTTAATATATTTTGCATTCTGTTCCTGCATCGGAAGACCGGACCCCAGAGAAATAATCTTCTGTTCCGGATCATCGATCAGTGCCTTGATCACAGTTGTCTCAAGAGCTCTGTAAAATGGTTCTCCGAATCTGTCAAAGATTTCTTTCATTGTAAGGTTCATCTTCTTTGATACTACGCGGTCAACGTCTACAAAAGGAAGATTGAAATCTTTTGCCAGCCGTTTTCCTACTCTTGTCTTACCTGAACCCATAAATCCTATGATAACAATATGGTTCATGAATTCCCCTCCTCTTTGCGGTAAAAATATAGTACAATTCTTTCAAGATATCGTTTCAGTACGATCTGAATCTCTTCTTTCGGATTGAGTGGTTTCACCAGAATATTCCGGATTCCTGTGCGTTTCGCACCATATATATCAGTAAAGAGCTGATCTCCTATAAAAACTGTATTACTTCTGTCTGTCCCAAGAAGTTCCATTGCCCTGATATAATTTTTTGTTGAAGGCTTGTGTGCATTCTCGATAAACTGCGCTCCTATCGCATCATTAAAAGAAGAAACTCTCTCGTACTGGTTGTTTGACAGAAAACAGCATTTAAATCCAAGTTCCTTCAGATGTGCAAACAGCGCACATGCTCTCTCATCTGCCGGTGCACCATGAGGTACCAGAGTATTATCTATATCAAACAGAAGTCCTCTGTATCCCTGCGCATACAGATCATCGAAGTTTATCACATAGGTCGAATCCAGATATTCATCCGGAAAAAAGCAATTAAACATCCGTAGTCATTTCCTTTATTTATATTTTTTCTGAAAACAAGATCAGCGATAAGTGTCTGACAGTACGCTGTCCCCGAAATACTGAATCATTATGATCAGCGTTCATTAAGAGGAACATATACTGCCGGTTCCAGAACATTCTTATATGCCGGACGGATGATCTTATCTGCATTAATGAGCTCTTCCATACGGTGCGCACTCCATCCTACGATACGTGCAACTGCAAACATCGGTGTATATAATTCCAGTGGCAGATCCAGCATACTGTACACAAAACCGCTGTAAAAGTCTACATTGGCGCTTACACCTTTATAAATACGACGCTCTTCTGCAATTACTTCAGGTGCCAGACGTTCCACCATAGAATACAGGGCATAATCTTTCATTCTGCCTTTTTCCCTTGCCAGAGTTTCCACATATGCCTTGAAAACTTCAGCTCGCGGATCAGACACTGAATAAATCGCATGTCCCATTCCATAGATCAGTCCCTTCCGGTCAAATGCCTCTTTATGAAGAAGTCTCTTCAGATATGTCCGGACCTCGTCTTCATCCTTCCAGTCCTTAACTTCCTTCTTCATATCATCAAACATCCTGACAACTTTAATGTTGGCACCGCCATGCTTTGGTCCCTTTAATGAGCCAAGTGCTGCGGCAATCGCAGAATATGTATCAGTTCCTGATGAGGAAACCACATGAGTTGTGAATGTAGAGTTATTACCTCCGCCATGTTCCATATGAAGGATAAGCGCAATATCCAAGATCTTTGCCTCCAGATGTGAATACTTCTTATCCGGACGAAGCATTCTCAGAATGTTCTCTGCTGTGGTAAGTTCTTTCTTCGGATTATGGATATAGAGACTCTTATCTTTAATATAATGGTTATAAGCCTGATATCCATAAACAGATAAAAGCGGAAATACACTGATCAGATTCAGACACTGTCTGAGCACATTCGGCAATGATGTATCGTCAGGGTTGGTATCATAAGAATATAAAGTAAGCACACTTCTGGAAAGCCCGTTCATGATATCCTTGCTCGGAGCCTTCATTATAACATCACGCACAAAATTTGTAGGAAGTGACCGCTGATTTGCCAGAAGCTGTGTAAAATCTGCAAGCTGTTTCTTATCCGGAAGACTGCCAAATAATAAAAGATAGGTAACTTCTTCAAATCCATATCTGTCATCTTCGATAAATCCCCTGGTAAGATCTTTGATATCATATCCTCTGTAGGAAAGACTTCCAGCACATGGAACTTCTTTGCCATCAACAATCTTTGTGGCTTTCACATTAGAAACCTGAGTCAGGCCTGCAAGAACCCCTTTTCCATTAATATCACGAAGACCTCTCTTCACATCATATTTTGCATACAGAGAAAGATCCAGACTTGTATGTTCCTTGCAAACCTCCGTCAGATTTTCAATTTCAGGTGTTACTTTGGTTTTAAATCCCGCCATGTAATAAATCTCCTTTCTTCACAATTCTCTCGATAATGATTCCCTCCTCGTTTCTGTCATCGCAACAATTTGTAGATGCACATCTCTGTAAATATTATAGCATTTTTTTCTCTTTCGGTCTACATCTTATATATTCTGTTTCTGAACATAAAAAAACAGATTACCGCTTACTGTTCACGCACTACTGTCCTGCGAGGCATTTTTTAACCGAATCAAGTAAGTCCCCTGCTTCAATTGCGAATATCCGCTTGACTTTCCATTTGCAGTTTCTTACGGATACATGACAATATAAGAACCGAAACGTACAGTGCGAATTTACGCAGTTTTTATAAATATACTGTATTTTTTAAAAATTGCTATAAATTGTATGGATGATTTTTAACATTTTCTCATACTTGGCGCCATTTCGCAAGTACAAATTTTGTTCAAAAAATTTTCATAAAAAAATTTTCATTTGGCTCTTTCCATTTGTAACACTTTAGTGTATAATAACGTCGATTTAAAAAATAATTATACGATGGACGAGGAGGAAATCATAATGTCTTATACTGAAGAAGTATACGAAAGAGTCGTAGCACAGAATCCAAATGAGCCTGAATTCCATCAGGCAGTAAAGGAAGTTTTAGACTCCCTTAAAGTCGTAATCGACAAAAATGAAGAGAAATACCGCAAGCTTTCCATTCTGGAACGTCTTGTTGAGCCTGAAAGAATCATCTCTTTCCGAGTTCCGTGGGTAGACGATAAAGGTGTTGTACAGGTAAACAAAGGTTATCGTGTACAGTTCAACAGTGCGATCGGACCATACAAAGGTGGTTTAAGATTCCATCCGTCAGTAAACCAGGGAATCCTTAAATTTTTAGGTTTCGAACAGATTTTCAAGAACTCCCTTACAGGTCTTCCGATCGGTGGCGGTAAAGGTGGTTCAAACTTTGATCCTAAAGGAAAATCTGACAGAGAAGTTATGGCATTCTGCCAGAGCTTTATGACAGAACTTTCCAAATATATCGGTGCTGACATGGACGTTCCTGCAGGTGATATCGGTGTAGGCGGACGTGAGATTGGTTATCTGTACGGACAGTACAAGAGAAACCGCGGATTATACGAGGGTGTTCTCACAGGTAAAGGTCTTTCCTACGGTGGATCTTTAATCCGTACACAGGCTACAGGATATGGTCTTGTATATATGCTGAACGAAATGGTTAAAGCTAAAAACGACACAATCTCCGGTAAAACTCTCATCGTAACAGGTTCCGGTAATGTTGCCATCTACGCAGTAGAGAAAGCTGCCGAACTTGGCGGTAAAGTTGTTGCTATGTGCGACTCCAACGGATATATCTATGATCCGGAAGGAATCAAACTTGACATCGTTAAAGATATCAAAGAAGTAAAACGTGGACGTATCAAAGAATACGCAGATCGCGTAGAAGGCGCTACTTATACAGAAGGAAAAGGTATCTGGAACATCAAATGTGATATCTATCTTCCATGCGCAACTCAGAATGAACTTGACCTTGATGCTGTTAAGATCCTTATTGCAAACGGATGCAAATATGTTGCAGAAGGTGCAAATATGCCTACTACCCGCGAGGCAACTGATTACCTTATGGCAAACGGTGTAACATTTATGCCTGGTAAAGCAGCTAATGCCGGTGGTGTTGCTACTTCCGCACTTGAAATGTGCCAGAACTCTGCAAGACTTTCCTGGACAGCAGAAGAAGTTGATACAAAACTTCATCAGATCATGGTTGATATCTTCCATAAAGTTGATGATGCTTCCAAGCGTTATGATATGGAAGGCAACTATGTTGCAGGCGCTAATATCGCAGGCTTCGAGAAAGTTGTAGATGCTATGATCGCTCAGGGTATTGTTTAATTTATTTTAGTTAATTACCCCCATAAAAATACACATAAAGAGCCGGCGGGATATTATTCTCGTCGGCTCTTTATATTTGCCCGTAAATCCTTTCACACAGAGCATTCATACATTACTGTTCACACAGAACTCTTATTTAATTCATAAACTTCTTCAGCTCGTCCATAAAAGTACTGACATCTTTAAATTCTCTGTATACAGACGCAAAACGTACATAAGCAACTGCATCCAGATCTTTCAAATGTTCCATAACGATCTCACCAATTCTGGTGCTGGAAATCTCTTTCTCTTCGGTATTAAAGATTTCTCCCTCTATGGCATCCATCATCTCTTCAATCTTATCTATGGATATTGGTCTTTTATAGCAGGCTCTCAGAATTCCCGACTGAATTTTACTGCGATTATACTGTTCTCTGTTCTGATCTTTTTTGATCACAGTAAGCGGAATACTTTCCACCTTTTCATATGTGGTAAATCTCCTTCCGCAGGCATCACACAAACGACGGCGACGGATAGAATTGGTATCTTCTACCGGTCTGGAATCAACTACTCTCGTATTATCCTGATTACAAAATGGACACTTCATACGACGTCCCCCTTTAATTCGTATTACTGTTTTCTGCTTATGTACTATATACTTGATTCGGTTAAACGGCTACAAATACGTTACTGTTCACTCCATTCTCAGTAACACAAATACAAACAGTTATATATAGTTTTATTATACTGTATTTCTATTTAAGGTGTCAATAAAAGGACTTGCATAAATTTTTGCAAAAATACATAAATTGTTATCAAACGCATATCAGATTCTGAAAGCATTGGCACGACAGTCTGATTTTAACCGGAAGGACTGTATCTGATTTATGAAAATCTGTGAATTAAAGCAAAAAGAAGTAATTAATATCTGTACCTGCCGCAGTCTCGGATGTCCCATTGATGCGGAATTTGACTGCAAAAGCAGTCAACTCACCGCCCTTATACTTCCAGGCCCCGGAAGATTCTGCTGCCTGTTCGGACGTGATAATGAATATATCATTCCCTGGGAATGTATCAGCCAGATCGGGGACGATATCATCCTTGTGAAAATAGACGAAGAAAAATGTTTCCATAAAGGCTGATATTTCACCGCAGAGAATTGTCAAGGACCTATATTTTTTATATTTTCCCGGTCAAAGTATAAATCCACTGCTATATGAGAATCATTCTTACTGAAGTATATGACAACTATTCGGCAGCCACTGTCCTTTTTTTATTTCCTGAAATGATTTCGGAGGATCCTGGCTCATATCTGCGAATAGTCGGTTTACATCCAGAGATAATAAGGAGGATTCAATAAGATGGCACTGAACAAAGTTGAAATCTGCGGAGTCAATACGTCGAAACTTCCTGTTCTTACAGCAGAAGAAAAAGCGGAACTGTTCAGACGGATCAAAAGCGGCGATGAACAGGCACGTGAATTGTACATTAAAGGAAATCTACGTCTTGTTCTCAGCGTAATACGACGATTTCAGAACAGCAGCGAAAATGCCGATGACCTTTTTCAGATCGGATGTATTGGTCTGATCAAGGCCATTGACAACTTTGATACCACTTTACAGGTAAAATTTTCCACTTATGCAGTTCCAATGATCATAGGCGAAATCAGGCGATATCTCAGGGATAACAACAGTATCCGCGTCAGCCGTTCTCTTCGTGATATTGCATACAAAGCAATCTATACCCGCGAAAATTATATGAAGCAGCACCTGAAAGAACCTACAGTTACCGAAATTGCACAGGAAATTGGTATCGAAAAAGAAATGATCGTATATGCCCTTGATGCTATCCAAAATCCTGTGAGTCTCTTTGAACCGGTCTATACAGAAGGCGGTGATACTCTTTATGTCATGGATCAGATCAGTGACAAAAAAAACAAAGAAGAACGCTGGATTGAAAATCTTGCTCTCCGCGAAGCTATGCAGAGGCTGAACAGCCGCGAAAAGCATATCATAGAACTGCGCTTCTACGAAGGAAAGACGCAGATGGAAGTAGCTCAGGAAATCGGCATCTCCCAGGCACAGGTCAGTCGTCTCGAAAAAAATGCACTGAAATCCATGCGTAATTATCTGCGTCCATAAAATGATAATTCAAGATCCGTATTCAGAAAAGCAGCCTGGCCCAATACCTGCCAGACTGCCTTACATATCTTTTAAAATATACCGTTTTCCGCCTCTTTCCAATGAGGTTCTGATCCGTCTGTGAAGCTTTAATGAAGCTTTAACACTTCAACAAATTCTGCCAGTTTTCTATATTAAATATCTGCTTCACATCCAGAGCCCCTGACATTGCAGGAAAGAACTTCTTCATATCAGTAAATACCAGAGCATAGTCGAACTTTGACATTCCGATCATCCTGCGAAGCTCACGCCTGTAAAAATCCAGAAGCATCTCCGGCACTTCTGTTTTCTTAGATTTCATAAACTTTTTATGACATACATATTCTTCGTCCGTAGCCGGGTAGGAACGCTTCCAGTATAAAACCCTGATTTCTTTTGGCAGACTATTCAGTTTCTCAGAAGACTCCTCTTCTTTTGCACCATTCCCGATCAACGTCACATCAAAATGCTCATAATCCACTTTGTTCAGAAATTCATAGAATGCCTCTGTCTCCTGTGTATCACTGAAATCTCCTGCATATACCAGAAGTTTTACTTTATCTGTCTGATTCAGATATATCGGATTTACCGGTTCTTTTCCATCAAGCAGGACTTCTGCTATACGTTTGCATGCTTTTCCATCATCTCTCGGACATATCTGTTCTCTTGCTTTTTCATACTTCTCTTTACAGGAAGCAGCCACTCCCGGAAGATCCTTCAGAAGTTCACCAAGCTTCTCAGGGGTAGACACTGCCGGTCCCGGAAGTTTGTCAAATCCGAAGTACAGACCTCTATAATCTTCAAAATTCTCCGCATCCGGCACATAAAACAGAATCGGTTTTCCTGTCAGCATGAAATCATAAAAAATACTGGAATAATCAGAAATCAGTACATCTGTCACTGACAAAATCTCATTTGTATCCATTGTTGCAGGAATAAATTTTGTCTGCGCATCACCAGGTTCCATGGCATTCTCTTTCATATAGTGATATACGATCTGATGAAGCTTGACAAAGATCTGATATTCATTTGTATCTATACTGTTCTCCATTACATTGATCAGCTTATAGACATCCTGCAAATCTGTATCCGGACGGCTGTATTGTTCGCCTCTCCATGTCGGTGCATAAAGAATAATCTTTTTATCTTCCTTTACGTCCACTCCGCAATCCTTAAGTTCCTGTATCACTTCTGCTCTGTCACTGTCAAAAAGCTTATCATTACGCGGGAAACCCTCTTCCAGCACTGTGCCTTCATACAGATTCTGCATTTTATACGAATCTTTGTATGCTGTCTTTGTCATATAAGGTCCGGAGGAAACTATATAATCTGCACTGAGCAGATTTCTTGCTGTATTTCCCTGAGAAATATTTGCTCCCGGAATATCAAATCCCATATTCTTCAGAGGAGTTCCATGCCAGGTATCGATCAGTACCTGACCTTCTCTTTTAAGGAAATAGCTTGGAAAGCTTACATTATTTACCAGATATTTCACTGTCGCAAGTTCTTTACAGTATTCCTTTGATTTATATTTTACAAATCGCACGTTCGGATATTTTTCGTATTTTTCAATTTGTTTTCTGTTATCCTCGAAGTCCTCAAGCACCCAGATATGGGTATAATCCTGATACTCTTCTTTTTCAAGAAGATACAAAAACAGAGCATAAGGATTACAGATCATACCACGTCCGCCAAAAGCTTCATAAAGAATTGTATTATCTCTTATCTGGTATTCCTTTACAAACTCGGCATAGCTGGTTCTAAGCGGATATTTCTCCCTGCACTCCAGAATCTGTTCTTCATTTTTCATATAAAAGGTCTTGATTCCCATTACACGATTAAAAAGACGATTCCACTCTTTAACTGCCTTCTCAATGGCAAAGTCCTCAGATTTCCAGATTGCATTTCTGGACATCTCTCTGCGGAGTTCTTCATCATGTGCCAGCTTCAGCATCGCATCTGTAAATTTCTTTGTATCAAAAGCTTCCGGCAGGTATCCTGTTTTTCCATCATCGATGATCAGATCCATCGCTCCTGTATGGAATGCGATGACAGGAAGACCAAATTCAAAGGCTTCCATGATAACCATCGGCCATCCTTCCCACCTGGACGGAAGAAGGAAAACAGAAGAATTCAGATAGTACTTCTCCGGCTCATTTGTATAACCGACAAAATTAACTCTGTCCTCAATACCACGTCTCTTTGCATCCGCCACAATCTGATTCCAGAGATCACCGGCTCCGATAATATCCAGCTGCCATTCATCATCCTGCTTACAGAACTCTTCAAAAGATTCCATCATCAGATCAAGACCCTTGGCATATACAAATCGTGTAGCCATAAGGAAACGCTTGGATTTTGGATCGCATTTTCTCTCACTCACGAAGCTTCGGGGATTAATTTTAACTTCTGTATCAATATCCAGAAATTTTTTGTAATCGCGCTTATCATAGTCACTGAGAACAATGTATCTGTCCAGCTTCGGCAGATATTCCTGGAGCAGACATTCCTGTTTCCAGAATACGACATTAGGAACATCAAGATATCCGGCATAACAGTTATGCTGCCATCCGATTGTCTTTGCATTCAGCTCCGGCGCCAGCATACCCAGGCGAAGGCTCAAACTTGCAGTTGTGATAATAATATCATAATTCTGCTCATTTAAATATTTTACCCATTTTTCTCTGGTCTTTTTCGGGAAAATCGCATCTGCCAGAATATCATTATATTTTTCTTTATTAAAAATCCCATATTTGGCATTCAGTTTCTGAACAAGATAACGCCAGCAGAAAGCCGGTGTATGATGTCGATTGACAAACTCATTATTATCAATAAAGTCAACCTTGATATCCTCACTCATATGATACATATTCCGGTCTTCTTTAAATCTGTCCTGATATACCATGATCGTCACATCATGCTCTTTTACAAGTTCATTCGCAAGAAGTGTGACAACTCGCTTAGTTCCGCCAAGATCAAATATCTTGGTGCACCAAATACATATTTTCATTTATCTTTTTCTCCTGTTATGACTTTCTGATATCTGTATCCTATAGCAATTCCATAAAATGATGCAATCAAGACAGTTCAGCAGAGTGTGAAGGACAAGGAAGATATCTGCAGGCGTGCTGACGCACGGCAAAGATATCTGACGCAGGACTTCACGCTATGATGGACTGGATTGTTTGCAGTAATTTATGAAATTGCTATAATATCATTACATTGTAATGTTAAAATAATCCAACACACGCTGGCAGTAATTGTCACACACATTATGTGTTTTTGCTCTTACACTGGCACGCTGTTCTTTATAATTATCTTTTCCGTTTTTAATATCCAGGATGAAATTCTCAAAATCCTGCATATTATACATATGTTCGCCAGGCATATATTCCAGCGGATCATCAAACACCCATCCTCTGGATTCCGTATAAGCCTCATAATCATCCAGTGTGAATCCAAGCGGTCTGTCTAACAGCAGATAATCGATCGCAACAGAAGAATAGTCAGAAACCAGCGCATCCGAACAGTTGATAAACTCATAAAGCTGCAGTCCGTTATCCGCAAGATCTCTGTTCTCCAGATAAACAATATTGGTAAGGACATTCTCACCAAAATCATAAGGTACCTGAAGGTAATGCTTCTTGATAACAATAAGAATATGATTCTCCTTACAGAACTTATTCAGTTCCAGAAGCTTATCTGCATCATCAATGATAGGAATATTGAATTCATTATTTAAGGTTTCCTCGTTCAGACGCTCACTGGAAGCATGTCTGTAGGTTGGCATCCACAAGATCAGTTTCTCGCTGTCTGTTTCCTTCAGAAGTTTCTTTTTATATTCATCTGCACGTTCACTGCCCTTAAGCATCATATCATAACGGGGATATCCAAACGAGAGCAGTTTTTTGGAAGTACATCCAAAAAATTCCATTTTGGTCTTAATGAAAATGTCCCCCGGTACCAGACAATAATCAAAGAAAACCTTACGCCCGTTCTTATTTGCCTTGTAACCACAGCCATGCCAGAGATCGATAAAGAGCTGATTTCTTCTCGACATACCAATCCAGTTAAAAGCCTGGGTGTAAAAAATATATTTTGATGTCAGTGCATATTTATATGCTTCTGCTCTTCGGATCGTGGAACCTTTCTTAAAGTTCTGCACAAATTTCACATTTTCAAACTGATATTCTTTATATTTAGACGGTTCATGGACCAGCCATACAATCTCATACTTTTTGTTGTATCCTTTCTCAATAAGATAGTCAAACAAAGCACGACCATTATCCGTAAAATCATCATTTGTTTCAAAGAGCATTCTATTCTCTACAAGTGCAGGGGGGAATTTCTTAAGGCGTCTGATCTTGCGATTATCATATAATCCATAGGTCACAGTTGCCCATGTCTCCTGCAACATGGCTTTTCTTCCCTTTTGAACTCTGACCTTGTTAATCTTGTTAATGGATTTTTTCAGTTTTTTTATTTTCTTTTTTATTCTTTTTTTCATATCTGGCTCCCTAGAATTCTTTTAATTTCTCACGAAGCATCGTTGAGGATGTATCTTTGGTATATGGCAGAAATACCAGCTTAGCGCCCAGCTCTTCCATTTCTTTTCCAGTCTTCTCCCAACGTGCATTGCCCTTCCAGTCATCTCCGATATAGATTTCATTAAAGTGGACTTTTTCCCATACCTGCTTTTTGTCCAGGGTTGTCGTCACGATCACCTCATCAACATATCTGATGGCCCGTACAATCTCTGCCCTTTCTTCCAGCGGAACGATCGGTCTTTTGTTTTTATATGACTCTACCAGATCATCCGCATTCACACCGACAATCAGATAATCGCAATGTTTTTTTGCATTTCTGATTAGGTTCAGATGTCCTATATGAAACATATCAAAGGTTCCCTGTGTATATCCTATTTTTTTCTCCATTACATTCTCCCTGTTTTATTGCATTAATAGATAACTGTTCTCTTCGCATTCATATAACAGCTACAATTGTAAATAATCTGCAAGCCTTTTGCAATAGTTTTCTGTTTTATTGTGCATCTGTTTCAGATTCTTTGCTCTCTCCTGCCGGTAACTGTCTGTTCCATCAGTCAGATGTTTCATAAATTTTCTGATATCACAGGCATTATAGATTTTCTCACCCGGCATATATTCCAGCGGATCTTCAAATACAAATCCCCTTTTTTCTTTATATATATTGTAATCCGCAAGCACATATCCAAGCGGTCTGTCCAACAGCAGATAATCTACTGCCACTGACGAGTAATCAGAGAGCAGACCGTCGCTGATCCCTATCAGTTCATAAAGTTTTATCTGTTTTTTCTCCAACAGGGCTTCCGCAACATAACGTATATTGGTAAACTCCTGTTCATTCTCATCCCATTCCGTCTGAAGCGGATGCTTCTTTATGATCAGAATAATCTCCTGCTCCCTTAGATAACTGTCCAGTTCTTTCAGCTCGTTCATATCCTGTATTGCCGGAAGCTGACAGGGAAGCTCAATTTCATTTTCCGCACACCCTCCCAGATCACTTTTTCTGAAAGTCGGCATCCACAGAACAGCTTTTTTCCCTTTCCATCCGAACAGACTGTCCAGAATTTCATCCTTACTCATTGACGGATGCAGCATCCAGTCATATCTGGGATATCCCATCATTAACAGCCTGTCCTGTTCGCAGTTCCATAGTCCGGATTTCGTTTTCACAAATACCGGTCCGGGAACAAGTGCATAGTCAAAATCAGGCTTTATATTCTGTTTTTTCTTTCCCTGCTCTGCATCTTTATAACCGCACCCATGCCACAGATTTACAACTGTCTGTCCTTTACACCGATACCTGTTCAGTCCTGCACTGTTATGAGAATAAAAGAAAAATCCGGCTGTAGCACCATAATAATATGCCAGCGGACTGCTCCATCCATATTTATTTTCAGCAGTTACAAATTTTACATTTCCGGTATTCTGATTTCTGAATTTTCTTTTTTCAGAGACCAGCCAGATAATCTCATATTTTTTATTATACCCGGAACTTATAAGATATTCATAAAAAGCTTCCGGATTATCTGTGCAGTCCATCATTTCCCGATTTTTAAACACAAGCCGGTTTTTCTTTACTTTTCCAAAACGCACAGTCAACTTTCCAATGACCTGCTGCTCTGTTTTTGTCATAAAACGACCGATATAGTGCAGGATCATTCCGAAAAAGCCCAGCCTTTCCGTATATTTTTTAATCGCACTTTTTGTCATACATGCCTCCGGAATCTTTGTAAGATAATTCAAATGCAGACTTTTCGGGAAGGATACTCTCAAAAGAATCTTTGATATTTCTTTTCTGTTGTCTGAAATCTCCTATATTTTCCGTATCATTTATACACAATATTTTACACTTCTGATTTCTGAGTACATCATGTATCTGCCGGTCGTGAAGACCTATGGTAAAAAATTTCCCGATTTTCGGTGATTGAGGTTCATATTTTCCCTCCATATACTGCCAGTATTTCATCACATACTGATTTACATCTCCCGGAGAACGGAATCGTGTCCTGCATACTCTGTCCAGCACTTCGCCTTCTTCCCTCCACACTTCTTCAAAGGTACTCTTCAAAAAAGAGCTTGAGATATGAGAATATTTAAAACTGGAAAACTCCCTGTACGGAAGCATCAGCATATTTCTGAATACCATTTTTCCATATGCAGGATGAAACCATTTTTTCCAGTTTCTGCCAATCACTTCTCTCTTTGAATAATGCATATTTACAAGTGCCGCATTGTTCATAAGAATGCAGGCAAACGGATTATTGATATCATCCTGTACCAACGCTGTTTCTATACAATAGTCTCTTGGAAGACCATTTCTGAAAAAGTCTTCCGGTTCCATTTTATTTATGATGAAGGTATCATCATTAAAATATACAAACTGTTCGGATAAACCTCGGATCCGATGCATATTCAGTTCAATGGGATGACTGCTGAATGTGGGCAGATACTGCTTCGGAATATAATCCTCGTGTTTTACAACTGTCAGCTTCGGATGATCTGTATTCAGCCAGGAAGGGATATGCCCCCATGTCACAAAATATATATGATTCACCCATGGAGCAAATTTTTCAACACCTCTGAACCAGTACTGCAGATTTTCCCAGTCCCGAAATCTGCTGTCCTGTGTCTGGTCATTTTTAATTCCCAGATACTCATTTCTCTGCTTTATCCAGGCTGAGTCTGATCCATCCACCCATGGCAATACAAAATCAATCTTGTCCATCTGTAATTTACCTCGTATGATAATATAAATCTTTCAAACGTTTTGCCTCTGTCTCAATGTTAAAATGCGCATCTGACAGCCGCATCTTTATCAGATCAGCCGCTTCTCTGTTCATAGAACTCATTGCCATCACTGCTGCCGCCCACTGTATATTATCTCTGTCAAGTGACAGCCGTCTGACTCTCTCAGGAAAAACAACTGCCTCCTCAGACACCGCCTCTGACATTACGCAGGCAAGTCCATTTGCCTGGGCTTCAATAAGCGCAAATGGCACACCCTCAAAAACAGACGGAAACAGAAAAACATCCATAGCAGATAAATACCTGCGGATATTCTCCTGTTTACCGGCAAAATATACCTTATCTTCCAGTCCTTTCTGCACTGTTTTCTCTTTTATCTCTTTGTACAGACCTTCCTTTGGACCTACCAGACACAGCATCACATCTTTTTTTTCGGAAACAATCTGTTGGAAAATATCAAGCATTCTGTCATGATTCTTCGGAATATCAAATCTTCCTACATGACCGATCACTGTTTTATTTTCCCATCCCAGTTCCTTTCTGAGTGAATCTCTGTCTTTTTCTGAAAAACTGAACTTCTCTGCCTGAATGGCATTATTGATCAACGTAACCTGACCGCTTTGGAAAGCTTTATCTCCAAACAGCCACCTGCCCGCCATTTCTCCGCATGCAATCCTGTCAGTAGCATATTTTGCAATCTTTGGTCTGTTCCAGTTGTCCATGATTTTTCTGATCAGTCCGGGACAGGAAGAGCTGTGGCTGTGCGCAATTATCTTTGGCACTTTCATTGTATGAGCCACACGTAACGGAACAATATTTGCAGCTGAAAGCATATTTACATGTACTGCATCATATTTTGTTTCTTTTAATATTTTTTTCAGTTCTTTTATATAGCCCTGATAGTTCTTTTTTACATTTGGAATATAGTAGATCCTTCCACCCAGTTTCCTGATTTCCTCTTCATATGCAATTTTATCATACATACACACAAAATCAAACTGTATATCCATATGCACCAGAACTCTATAGTAATTCATCACAAATGCTTCCAGACCTCCGGCAACATTTCCCATTCCAATCTGCAGTATTTTCATGATACGCTCTCCCATCCGTCACTATTGTCCACTCTGAATCCTATTGCGATTCTCTCGAAAAATCATTCCCGTACCGCATAATGTTCCGTCACCTTTTTCTTTAACAGCCGTATCAGTTTCTGATATCCTGTAATCTTCTTAAGAAAATCCAGGCAGTAACTGATTCCCAGCGAAATCACAAGAACTGCAACAGGAATCAGCCAGAATTTTTTTAATGCAAATACATATTTTCCCAGAGAATCTCTCACAAATGTATGTACCAGCCAAATGTTCATGGAATGCTTGCCCAGATACTGAAGGAACAAGGATACAGGCGTAATCCTGAACAAATATTCAACGCAAAAGAGAATCAGCAGGAATGGAACAAGTGCATACCGGAATTCCCAGAAAATTTTCAGGTCGATTTTATGGTACAGGAAAAGGCCGGCACACAGTAAAGCAGACAAACAGATGAATTTTAATTTTTTCCGCCTGTATTCATGCAATTTTTGAAAGAAATTATATTTACAGCATAACGTTCCTGCCACAAATATCAAAAGAAATGAATATGGCTTTGAGCCTCCCTGAAATCCAATACCTAAAATTCTCGGAAGCAAAAAGATAACTGCAATACAGAATATGCCTCCAAATTTCTCAATCGTCCCATCTAACAGAGGAAGCAATATAATAAATACAAACGCAGCACTCATATACCACCATGCCCCGTTAAGACTTTCAGTCTCCAAAAGTTTGGAAATTCCCAGTATATCTGCAAATACGGCGAATCCTCTTTCATAAAAGGTTTCTCCCCACTTGCTCGGATCCTTAAGTCCAAGTCCAAAGTAAATAAGATAGGATACAGCTGCAGTAAACCAGAATCCGGACATAGTGGAAAGAAGATGTCCGGATATCCATTCTGATACTGCATACTTTTCTTTATTTTTCATTTTAGCCGAATATCCATACATCAGCCCGTAACCGGATACAAATGCAAATATTGCCACGCAGATTTTACAGCATTCCGCAATAGCAACAAGCTGTTCTGTTGTCAGCCCGCACAGATCCACCTGATATCTTTCGATTCTGTCTGCAAGACGGTAGCAGTGGTGAAAGATCAGCAGTAACACTGCAAGACCTTTTAAAGCTGCTGAATCTTCTTTTTTTAATCCGTTTGTCATATACTCCTCCGGATATTTCTGACTTCTTAAATTTTTTCTCTGTCAGACAGATATCTCTGTCTGTCCCTGTCAGTTAGTCATTTTCTCATACTGTTTAGAAATCGTATCAATATCTCCGTAAGCGATCAGTTTTCCTTTTTCAAGGATCATCGCCTTATTACAGATTCTCTGAACCTGTGCCAGAGAATGAGAGACAAACAACACTGTTACACCCGAATCAAACATGCTGAGTACTTTCTTCTCACTCTTCTTACGGAATTTCGCATCACCTACAGATAATACCTCGTCCAATATCAGAATTTTGGGAGAAACCACTGTAGCAATCGAAAATCCAAGTCTGGATTTCATACCTGATGAATAGTTCTTGATCGGCACATCAATAAAATCCTTCAGTTCGGAAAATTTCACGATCTCATCATACTTCTCATCAATAAATTCTTTGGAATATCCAAGCATTGCTCCGTAAAGATAAATATTTTCCTTTCCTGTATACTGTTGATCAAATCCTGCACCCAGTTCCAGAAGCGGAACCATCTTCCCATGTTTTGTAACTGAACCTTCTGTTGGTTTGAAAACGCCTGCGATAACCTTAAGAAGAGTACTCTTTCCTGCACCATTCAGTCCGAGGATTCCTACCCTGTCTCCTTTTTCCACTGTAAAGCTCACATTCTGCAAAGCCCAGAATTCATTATATTTAATCTCTTTTTTAATTGACTTGATAATATAATCTTTTAGACTGTCTACTTTCTCTTTGCTGAGATTAAATTTCATACTCACATTATCAACAATAATCGCTGGTTGTTTGCTCATTTTTTCTCCTTATTTTTCAAAAATAATTCGTTCCGCTGCCCTGCAGCTTTCTGTCTCAGTTCTCAGATGTAAAGAATAAAATCATCCTGTTTCTTCTTGAAGCAGAATAATCCAATCACCATTGCCACAACGGAAAAGATAAGTGCATATGCAAAATAATGAATATTCATCGCTTTTCCAAATACTGAACATCTGAAAATATCAATCACACAATACAATGGGTTATATTTCAGTATCCATGCCCATCCACTCTTCAAAAGCTTTTCAGGATAATAGAAAATCGCACATGTATACATAACCAGCATAAGTGCTACAGACCAGAGATATTCCATATCTCTGAAAAATACACCTATTGTTGCCAGGATCATTCCGCATCCATATGACATAATAAGAATCAGTATCAGTGCGATTGGTGCCTGAAGCAGATAGAACGTAGGCTTTACACCAAGTATCACACTCACCATTGCCAGTACGATCAGTGAGATCAGAAAGATCACATAGTTAAAAAGCACACTGGACAGCGGATACAAATATTTGGGTACATATACCTTTTTGATCATTGCCGAGTTCTGACGTATAGATTTCAAAGCGGCCTTGGTGGACTGTGAAAAGAAACTGTACAGCAGTCGTCCGGTCAGGATATATACAGGAAAGGTCCTGTCTGTATTTCCATACAAAGTACCAAATACAATTGTAAGCACGATCATGGTAAGCAACGGCTCCAACATAGACCATATCATTCCCAGATAAGAACGTCTGTATTTCAGCTTAATCCCTTTTTTTACCAGTTCTGACAAAAGAAACCGGTATTGCATAAAATTATCAACGTATTTTTTCATGTCCTCTCCATTATTTTTGTTTTTTATTTCATTTTATAATTCTTTTGTGCAGAAATCTGTTATCGTCAGGCGGATATTTGCAATCCGCTTCGCAGTTTATTTTCTTTTTGCCGGACAACTGTCTCTACACAAAACAAACCACCTTGTACTGTATCATATTCTCTGATGTCTTGCAACCGGTATCCGTAATTTTGCGCAAAATAAAATCCCAATCTTTCCTGTCATTTTATGGTTATCCCATAAAATAATATAAAAGATCAGGATTTTTATATGTCATGCCAGTCAGTTAAAATGATCCACTGGAACCCCCATGCGTCTCACCCGAAGAACTTGTATGGGTACTGCTTCCACCGCCACCGGAACTCTCTTCCTTCGGCTTCGCCGTACGTGTGACCTGATGATACAGAAATATATCCCGGCTTCTGTTAATATGAAGACTTCCGTCTTTCATATAATCTGCTGCATCCGGCTTCATATGTACAGTCTTCATCCGGCTTCTCATTACTCCGGTTACGATCAGCGCGATCACAAATCCGATCACAAGCGAAATGAGAAATATCATATAAAAAGGGATGGTTTCCTCCGGCAGATTTTCTACATCGTACGGTTCTCCGCTCTGTGCCTGAATGATAAATTCTTCGCACAGATCAGCAAACTTCATAAAGCCCTCATAATACTCACCATCGGATAAATATGACCCAAAATTATCCGTCATATATTCCTGTCCTGCATCAGTAAAAATCTGAATAGCCTCTCCATGTGTGGAGATACACCACTTACGTTCTGACATGGTTATCAAAAACAATATACCACTCTTGTCCTCTCCCATGCCATAGTCATTATAATCAAAGAAATCATCTGCATAATCCTGCGGAACTGCACCATCCAGAGTCTCCTCTGTGACAACCACAACATCACAGCCGTAGTCCTCGCTGACCTGATCCAGTTTCGCCTCCAGTTCTTCTTCCTGCCCATCATCTAACAGATCTGCAAAATCTGCCAGCCTTTCTGTATGCACTTCTTCTGCCGCATAAACATTTTCTGAAAATGCTTCCGTCACAAATCCTGTTGTACCTGATACAGTAAGGACAGAAGCCAGAAATACAGGTATGATCTTTTTCTTCAGCATATCTTTCGTCCTCCCTTAAAAAATCAGCAGTCCGGCAAGGCACAAAACAACCGTAAATACAGCGGTCAGTCCGGCAAGCCATTTCAAATAAATTCCCCTGTCAATCGGAAGGTCTCCTGTCATTTTTCCGGTTTGTCCGTTCATTGCAAATATATATTTCTTATCTTTCCATGTTGTATTCAGAATCCATACCGGATACAGTGCATACTGTGCTTTTCCGCCTGAAATATTTACGTTTGTATTTTCGGGAACAACAGAAGCATAACCCTTCACTGTATCTGCCAGTACTTCCTCTGCGCTCTTTTTCATACGGTCATGTGCCCTGTTGATGCTCTCTTTTTCACTGACATCATACTTATCTGCCAGATATCCGGAAAGATATGCGGTCTGAAAATCCACAGACTCTGAAATTTTAAATGGTTCAATGGATTCCATCAAATCATCTGCCATCTTTTCTGATCCATCTACAGGTACAGAAACGAATGTCATCTCTCCGCTTCGCTCCACAGAATAGTAGCTGGTCTCCGTATAATCATAATCATGGTCACTCCACATTCTTACCTTTGTCGCCTTATAACGCACATCAGCATCAACATCCCCGTCAAAAAGCCAGAACGGAACATACAGCCCCTTAATCTCATCAATATGATTTTCCCTGCGAAATGCTTTTGGCAAAAATGTTCTTCCCTTAATATGCCTGTAATATGCTTCTTTTGCCGCTTTCTTATCCAATTTGAACGGAATCACCAGATCCGGCCTTAATGCACCTTTAAACTTCTCTGTCATAATTACGGGATTTCCACAATACGGACAATTTGATGCTCCTGTATTCTCATCTGCGATAATCTCACCACCACAGGACTGACAGGTATAGACATTCATTCCATCTGTCTCACCTTCCTGCCATTCTCCACCGGCATCTGTCTGCCATCCTGACAGATCATCCTGCTGTCCGGCTTCACGCTCCATCTGCGCATCCAGTTCTTTTAATGTCTCCAGTTCAAATTCTGTATCACAGTATGGACACTTCATTTTCTGGGACTTACTGTCAAATTCTATTGCACCGCCACAGGCAGGGCATTTATATTCTCTCAGATCAGACATAGACATTTCTCCCCCTGCTGTATTTTACTGTCTTGGCTTTCCACATTCTGCACAGAACTTTCCTGTATTTACCGCACCACAGCTGCATGTCCACTTTCCGGTCGGTCTTGGGCTTCCGCATTCAGAACAGAATTTACCGGTATTTACTGCGCCGCAGCTGCATATCCACTCTTCCCGCTGCGGTTTCGGTTTACCACATTCAGAGCAGAATTTTCCTGTATTCTCTGCACCACATTCACATTTCCATGTTCCTGCCCCGGATGCCGGCTGCATATTCTGTGCAGCCTGCTGCTGTGCTGCCTGCTGCTGTGCCCCCATCTGATAGAGATTCTGCATATTCGCTCCACCTGCCTGGCCTGCCATGCCCATTCCCATAAATCCGGTCATAGCACCTGCAGTGTTGGAGGCTGCTGATTTCATTGCATCTGCCTGAGCACCGGCAAGTGTCGCTGCTGCCATAGTCGGATCTCTGAGAATGGCATTCTTCTGTGCATCTTTGATAAGCTGTGCATCCTCTTCCGGAAGAGTCACAGGATTCATGGCAATGGAAACAACCGCAAGACCTCTGGTCTGCTGCCATTTTTTCGTAAGGGCTTCATTCATGGCATCGCATAATTCCAGAACATGTCCCGGAATGGCACTTGGACGGATCTGAAGTTCTGAGATTTTTGCAAATGCAGGCTGAAGAGCACTTACAAATTCTGTCTTTAACTGAACTTCAATTTCTTCTCTGTCATACTGCTGTTCAACATTTCCGCACACATTTGTATAAAACAGGAGCGGATCGACAATCTTATAAGAATATACTCCATTACAGCGCACAGATACATCTATGTCAAGACCGATATTTCTGTCAACTACCCGGAATGGGATTGGATTTGCTGTTCCGAATTTATTATCTACCAGTTCTTTTGTATTAAAATAATAAACCCTCTGGTCTTTGCCTGTATCGCCGCCAAATGTAAAACGCTTCTTTACTGTATCAAAAGTCCTGTGGATTCCCTCTCCCAGACTTCCGGCAAAAATACTTGGTTCTGTGGATGCATCATAGGTAAACTGTCCGGGTTCTGCACAAACCTCCACAACCTTTCCCTGTTCTACGATGATCATACACTGACCATCTGCAACAGCAATTCCGGAACCGCTTGAAATAATATTATCACTGCCTTTTTTGTTGGAAGAACGTCCGCCTACTCTCTTCTCACCCTTTACAACCAGAACATCTTTATCTATTGCATCGCAGTAAAAAAACTCCTTCCACTGATCTGCCATTGTTCCGCCAAATGCACCGGCTGCTGCTTTGATCAATCCCATAATTTATATCTCCTTCCTGATTACATATTATTTTATACATATTTCTTACAGATATTTTCTACCCATATTTCCTGTTAGTGTGCCGACAAGTTGATTTCTCGAACAATCTTGCGTCTAAATTTCTTATTTTGTGGGTAATTATGTGTGTTTTTTTACAATATAATATTTTTACAGTTACAAATTGATATTTATAAGTTCATCATATCATACATTTTCCGAATTGTCATGCGCAAAAACTCCTCTTTTCTGTCATTTTGCAACATATGAGCACATAAATCGTTGCTGTTCACTCTACAGTAACTATAATGCGACGCGCAGTTATTCAAAAGTTCATGAATAGCAATATACACTTACAATGTATGAAATCTATAAATTCTTTTTTAATTTCAATATATTTTTCCCGTCTGCATATTCATATGAAACCTCATCCATCATTTCCTTAACCAAAAAAATTCCAAGCCCTCCGATTTTTCTTTTCTCTATATCCAGGGTAACATCCGGATCTTTATTTTCTAATGGATTATAAGGAATGCCTTTGTCTATAAACGTCAGTTCCAGTCTTTCAGGAAAATTCTTTATTTCAACCTGTACAGTTGCCTCTCCGGTTTTTGGCGTATAAGCATAATAGGCAATATTGCCAAATATCTCATCTATCGCAATATCTATCTCCATCTGTACTTTTGCAGAACATCCATTTGCTTCCAGTATGGAATTTACAAAATCTGTAATTACCGCTATATTCTCTATTTTTGCTTCTTCTGTAATACTTTTCAAATCCACTTCTCCTTCCTTCATTCAGTTCAGATAAATAGAATCCTCCTTTTCGCTGTGCAGTTCTGTATCTTTACAGCCACAGTCATTCGATTGACAGTATGTCTGCAAATCCCGTAATATCGAATACATCCTGTATGATATCACTCACATGAATCAATTTCATAGTTCCTTTTACATTCATAAATTTCTGCATTTTCAGAATAACACGCAGGCCGGCTGATGAAATATATTCAAGCCCTGTAAAATCCAATACAAGTTCCTGAGTATTGAGCAACTCTTTCTCGGCAAAAGTATCCAATTCAGGTGCAGTTGCTGTATCTAATCTCCCGGTCAAAAATACTGTATCTTTTGTTCCTTCATTTTTCTTTTCAATTTTCAGACTCATTTTCTCTCTCCTTTTTCAGATAATGTCAAATTTCTGTTCTGTCAGCATCTTCTGCCTCCATCTGTATATTCACTCTATCCACCCTGATATCTGCAAATTGCTCCATTACTGAACAACTCCCATATTTATCATATTCATTGTAACATAAACAGGAGATGAATGCATCATCTCCTGTCTATTATTTATCTGTATTTTTTACGTTACTGTGCAGATATGCACAATTCTACGCTTTCATCTCGGTAACTGAATTACCGAGGATTCCCGCTTATTTTCCTAAAATATTTCCAAATAAAAAGGACTGCCCATTTGTACACTGGCAGTCCCTAAAACAATTCTTACTTATTCTATTATACTAATGCAGCACCTAAAGCTTTGCAAGCATCTGTAGCTTCATCATCTGGCTCTTCCTGGCAGATCACGCTGTCGCATACAAGATTTGCACCTGCTTCTTTACAGGACTCTTCCCAGTTACGCATCCATTCGCCGTCTCCCCATCCATAAGAACCAAACAGAGCGATATTCTTGCCTTTCAGGGCACCTTTGCATCCGTCAAACATTGGCTCGAATTCTGTATCTTCGAGAACTTCATCTCCCATTGCAGGGCATCCGAAGGCGATTGCATCATATTCAGCAACTTTAGAACCGTCAAAATCCTCACAGGTATGAAGAACAGCTTCGCCGCCTTTTTCCCTGATTCCGTCTGCAACTGCGTTTGCCATTGCTTCTGTGTTTCCTGTGCTGCTCCAATATACAACTGCTACTTTACTCATGATTAAAATCCTCCTTAAATTTGCTCTGCCTTTTTCTTTGCCGCAAAGCCATGATTTATATTATAATAAAAAGTCATACGGCTTTTCTATTATACTGATTCTTAAACGAACTCTCCATCCCTGCTATATTACTGTATATAGCTTCTTCCTTACGCTGCCACCGTCAGCTGACGTACAGTTCTTCCCTGATTCCAGAGACGTACATACACGCTGGTACATTTCTTAAATCTGGCAAAAGCCTTTATTGCCTCACATTCATTGCAGTAAACCTTCCAACAACCTACACATTTACAGTTCTGCCCTGCATTCTTGATAAATCCGATCACATCTCCCAGCGGATATCCCAGAAATAATCCGATTTCATGAGGAAAATCTTCTCTCTGGGCCAGGCGGCTTCTCAGTCTCTCAAGTGCATATGCAGGATCTGTACTCTCATACCCATACTTCTTTATGAAATTCGCAACACCAGGTTTCTTCAGATCTCTTTCAAGGCTTGAGAACCGGCAGACATAAATCAGCGCCTTTTTCTCACTCCTGCGAAGTACTGTGAGGGAAACGCCTTTTTCTCTTACACATTCATTAAAGCCTTCTACGCTTTTCCATAATTCTTCCTCAGATTCATATTTATATGTAAAAAGATTTCCGGTTTTAATAGATGCTAATGTAGGTGAACAATGTTCGATCACAGATTTCTCCAACATGTTATGATCCCTTTCTCAATGGCAAAATATTAGTTAGGTCACACTAACTATCTATCAAAAAATAAAGCTTTACGAAACATTTTATTGCTTTTGTTTGCTGCAAAGCTTGAATTACTGCTGTAAAAAGACCTTCAACAGATCGTTCAGCAGTTCGAGTTATTTATGTCTAACTTCATAACTTAATATATACTATCTCTGGTATTCTGTCAAGTTAATTTTGTATAACTTTTTTTAGTAACTGCCTTTTTTAACCGAATCAAGTAAGTCCCCGGGGTCGGTTGCAAAAAACAATAAGCAATGGGTAGGGACTTGCTTGTATCAGGAGGAGTGACAACTCCTTCTGATACACTGTGAAACAGTTATTCGATGTAGCGCCGCATAGCAAAGCGGATGATTTTATCCGCTTGACCATAAAATCTCATCCTTCTATACAGATCGTACTTCCAACTCCATCTTCTGTCCGTTTCTTTGTTACTATGATCTTCTTATCAATACGTTCTTTCAGCTCTGCTACATGGGAAACAATCCCCACCAGTCTGCTTCCCTGACTGAGATCCTTCAATGCGCGGATTGCCTGATCAAGGGCATCTTCATCCAGAGATCCGAAACCTTCATCCACAAACATGGTATCAAGCTGGATTCCGCCGGAGCTTGACTGAATTTCATCGGAAAGTCCCAGTGCCAGAGACAGAGATGCCTGAAATGTTTCTCCGCCTGATAAGGTCTTGACACTTCGAACAGTTCCATTGTAATGGTCTACTACATCCAGTTCCAGACCGGTTTTCCCTACCCTGCTCTTGTTTTCTTTTCTGCGAACTAACTCGTACTGACCGCTGCTCATGGTCATCAGACGGATATTGGCACGCGCAAGAATACGGTCAAAGTACTGCATCTGGATGTAAGTTTCCAGCATGATCCTTGCCTTACCTGTAATCGTACCATTGGCAGTGTCTGAGAGAGATTTCATCCACTTCCAACGGGTTTCCGTTTTCAGAAGTTCTGTCTGCTGTCTGCGGATTTTTTCATACATGTCACTGTTGATTTCCAGACGGGCATGGACCTCATCACGATTTTCTGAAAGTGATTTCTTTTGCTGTGCAAAGTTTTCTTTCTGAACATTCAGTTCCTCAGCTGAAATACTTATGGATTCTTTTAACTGTTCTGTCAGAGATGCAATTACCGAATCCAGTTCTGTCATTCTCTTTTCTAATACTTCTCTCGCTTCTGTTACTGTTTTGTAATGTATTTCAAGCTTCTTTTGTTCCTCAGTCTTAAGCTGGATCTGAGACAGGATTTCTTCCTTTGTCCTTTCACCCAGCTCTTTTTCCATATTCTCTCTCTGCTTCTGCAGCTGCTCATATCTGGATTTCTCTGCTGCTGTCTGCTGCTGATTCTGATTGATCTGGTCTGTGATCGTTGTAAGTTCTGTCTGAGTCTTACCAATCTGCATCTCCAGAAGTTTTCTCTGTTCCAGAAATGCTGTAAGATCCTTTTGTTTCTGTCCCAGAATATTTTGCTGCTGTTTCAGCCATTCTGCTGCTCTCTTTCCCTGCAGCAAAGCCTGTGATACATTACAGATTTCCTTTTGATACACTATTTCACCGCTGTAATCCTGTGACAGTTCCGGATCAGTTTTCATTCTCTGTCTTATATCTTCTTCATGGATCCATGTCAGTACAGGTTCGTCCAATTGATTCTGCAGCTGTTCCTGAATACTTTCCAGCTGGCTCTTCCTCTTTTCAAGACTGATCTGTAATTTCTGAAATTCTTTTGCATGTTGTTCTGACTGTGTGATGAACTCTTCCTTTTTCTTCAGTAAATCCTGATGAACTTTTTTCTGTTTTTTGATTTCTTCCAATCCTGTCTGTACACTGCTTTCCTGATTTTTTACAAATAAACATAATTCATGATCAGGAAGTTCCTTTCGAAGTATCTCTTGTGTCTCCTCTTCTGGCAGAAACTGCGCTATATAACCTTTAACCCCTTCTGTCAGTTCTTCCCTGCAGCGCTGCATCAGTCCTGCTGCCTCTCCTGCCTGCACACTTGCGTCAGATGCCGCTTTTTCCGTAGCTTCTGTTAACTTTTTCTGTTTTTTCAGTTGTTCTTCTGTGGGAACTTCCTTCGGAGTCTGCGTAAGCTTTGGATGATGAACAGAACCACATACCGGACACGGCATTCCATCCTGAAGTCCTGCTGCCAATATCCCCGCCTGCCCATCCAGATAAGCCTGTTCCATTTTGTTCAGGATTTCTTTTATTTCTGCCCGTTTCTGAGAAGCGGTCAGATAAGCCTTCTTTTTGCTTTCTGCTTTCTTTTCCAGATCCTGATACCGTTTCTGCTGATCTTCTATTTTCTGTATCTGCTGCAAACGTACGACCAGGCTGTTCTCTTTGATTTCCAGATTCCCACCGGAAACAATTTTCTCTTCCAGATCAGTCAAATCCTTTTTTATCTGTTTCGCAAGTTGTTCTTCCTGCCCGGACTGTATTTTCAGTTCACTGATTTTTGTCTGAAGAAACTCCAGATTTCCACAGTTCTTATAAATTCCTGCATAAAGAGTATCTATTTTCTCTTTCCGGAAATCTGTTTCTGCTTTTTCTTTTTCTGTACCGTCTGTTGTCTGATATTCTTTTTGTTTTTCTTCAAGCACAGCGTTCATTTCTTTCTGACGATTCTGCAGCTCTGTACCGTCCGTTCCCAGTTTCTCTATCTGCAGGGAAGCCTTCTCTGTTTCTCTGAGCAGATTTTCCAGATTTGTATAACGCTCCAGATTCTCTTTTTCTTTCTGTATGGAAAGCATCAGGCGTTGAATCTCCTCAGGTTCCTTTGCCCCATTTTCTGCAGCTTTTTGTGCCTGTTCCAACTGCGGAAGCAATACCTCTTTCTCTTGCAGAAGCTGTTCCTTCCTTGCCTTTGCATCTGCTTCTTTATGAGCCTTTCCCAAAAGCTGATTTACTTTTTCCAGTTCTTTATCGTTCTCTTTGATCTGCTTATTCAAATTTTTCAGCGTCTCTTTATCTACCTTCAGAAACTGCTCCAGGATTTCCAGACCTTCTTCCAGATTTCCCTCAAAGCCATTCTTCTCCATCAATATCCACTGTTGTCCCAACTGGTCTTCTGTAGAATATCTGACCTGTTCCGTATACTGGCGAATACTTCTCAACAGCTCTTTATACGCCTTGTCCAGACCACCGGCCTCGAATTTTAATTTTTCCTGAATCACCTTATAAATATCCGTATGGAAAAGCTTTCTGAAAATGTTGCTGCGTTCCTCTGTGTCAGCCAGCAGCAATTTCCTGAAATCTCCCTGTGCGATCATAGCAATCTGCGTAAACTGCTTCATATCTAACCCGATCAGATCAGTAACTGTCTGATTCACTTCCTTCAGCTTTGTCACAGGAGCTCTTCCATCAGAAAAAGTAAGCAATGCTTCCCCTTTCTGGGTGGTCATTCCGGTACCTCTGGTCTTTGGGCGCTCATAATCCGGGCTTCGCTTCACTGTATACACTGCATCTTTATATTCAAAAATATATTCCGCATACGTAGGTGTTTCCGGTTTTGCATACTTGCTTCTGAGCATGGATGCCTCCCGGACTCCTCCGCTTGTCTCCCCGTACAACGCAAATGTAATCCCATCAAAGATCGTCGTTTTTCCTGCTCCCGTATCTCCGGTCACCAAAAAAAGTCCCTGTCCTCCAAGCTGTGTAAAATCGATCACAGTCTCATCCGCATATGGACCAAATGCAGATAATGCCAGCTTCAATGGTTTCATACGCGCACCTCCTTCAGATCCTGGATCAGTTTCTCCACAAACTCTGTCTGTTCTTCTTTCATAGGTTCATTATTTAACAGTTCATAAAACTCCTCAAACAGTTCCAGCTCTGACTTCTGTTCCTGAGCCTCCACTGCCTGAACTTCCCGGTTCTCACGTGTTCGTTTATTATCATATTCCAGACGCATCAGGTTGGGATAAACAGTACGCAACTTCTGGAGTGCCCCCGGCACATCTTCCTCATCTGTCAGGGTAATCTGAAGATAATCCATCTTATTTTCAGCAGTATAATGATCCTTCGCTGTCACATCCATATAAGTTCCCCTCAGCTTACGCATATCCCGTCTGGGAATCAAGGGTACTGTACTGACCCTCACATTTCCTTTCTCCAGAAGCTCCACAATCGTTACCGACTTTTTATGATCTGCTTCCGAAAAAGAATACTTAAGCGGCGTCCCACTGTAACGCAAGGTCTCTCTCCCCATTTTCTGAGGTCTGTGGATGTGTCCCAGTGCCACATAGTCAAAATCTTTAAATACTTCCGCACTGACATTGTCAAGACCGCCAACCCATGTTTCTTCTGAGTCACTTCTGTCTGCTCCGGTCACAAACTGATGTGCCACCAGCACATTTCTCTGTGACGTATCGATCTCACACTCCTGCAGAGCAGCCATAACACCCTCTTCATAAGTATTAATGTCATCCCTCTGCAAAGCATGGCGTACTGCCGCAGGTTTCAAAAAAGGCAGAAGATATACAGATATTGGTCCATACTGATCTTTTAACACAATCCTTTTCATCTCTCCATCATAAACCTGCGAAATATAAATATCACTACTTTCAAACAGCTTTGCTCCAAAGGAAAGCCTTTCTGCTGAATCATGATTTCCACTGATCATGTACACAGGAATCTCAGCTTTAGCCAGTCCTGTAATAAATTCATCAAACAGCTGCACTGCCTCTGCCGACGGCACTGTCTTGTCATAAACATCCCCTGCTATCAGAACTCCATCAACTTTCTGTTCCTCAAAAATTTTGATCATCTGATCCAGAATATATCTCTGATCCTCCAGCATGGAAAAATCATGCACCCTTTTCCCAATATGCAGGTCCCCAATATGCCCAAACTTCATCCCACATCTCTCCAATCTAAATATCATTCCTGCCTGCTCTGTCTGCCGGCGGCATTTGATCCATTATTTATTTCACCTTCAGAATATTTTTGCTGTCCTCATACTCCTCCGGAATTTCTTCTGTAAGAATTTTAGCATCTGTAAACCCGCCGAATGTGACAGAACTTACTTCTCCAAACTTCGACTTATCTGTCAGGATATATACATCTTTGCACTGCTTCATTGCAGTACTCTTTACAATTGCTTCGCTAGTATCCGGTGTAGTAAAGCCTTCCCTTCTGGTAATTCCATTGGTTCCGAAAAATCCCTTTGTAAAATGATACATCTGGATCATCTGCATCGCCTGACTGCCTACGACTGCCTCTGTTGAACTCTTAAGTTCTCCTCCGATCAGGTAAACCCGGATTCCCATCTTTGCCAGAGTCTGGGCATGGGATACTGCATTGGTGACAAAGGCAGCTTTTACACCTTCCAGATATTCCAGCATCAGACCAGTGGTGGTTCCTGCGTCCAGATAAACGAAATCATCTGGTGTGATCAGACTGGCTGCATATTTTGCGATCTTTTGCTTTTCTTCTTTATTTAATTCTGATTTCTGCGCTACTGTCGGTTCATAGGCAGTTACTTTATGATTTAATGCTACTGCGCCGCCGAAAACCTTGGTAAGTTTTCCCGCTTTGTCCAGTGCAGTGATGTCTCTGCGCACTGTGGACTCTGATGCGTCCAGAAGTTCTCTCAGTTCTGTTACTGTAATACTTTTTCTTTCTTCCAGAAGCTTCAGAATAATGTCAAATCTCTGTTCTGTAAGCATATGCTTCTGCCTCCATTATATATTTACTTTGATTGTTTACTTCTGATTATCTTCTCCGATATCTACGAATTGCTCCGTTGCTTCGCAGCTCCCGCAATTCTACGTTACCGTTCACAGTAACGTAGCCAAAATTCATTCCAGATTGCCTGCGGCAATGGAATTTTGGCTTGTATGTCTCGGGATTTTGGCATATTCATGCCAAAACACCTCGCGGGACAGTGGTGTGTGAACAGTAACCTGATATCTCATTATAACAGAAACAGGAGATGAATGCATCATCTCCTGTCTGTCAGTTTCTTATATTTAATTCTATGAATTACAGGTTCTCCTGCATGAATTTGCTTACTGCTTCGTATGCTGCTTCTTCATCAGCGCCTTCAATTGTGAATGTTACTTCATGACCTTTCTTAACGCCAAGTCCCATCAGTGCAAGAAGTTTTCTGCAGTCTACTTTTTTACCCTCTTTTTCAATAGAAATAGTTGACTCAAAGCCTTTTACCAGTTTTACAAGCTCTCCTGCCGGACGTGCGTGGATTCCTTCGTTGTCTGTAACTACATACTTAAATTCTTTCATTTTGATATCCTCCATGTTTTTTATTTTAATTTTTTCATTATTGCTTTTTTATTTCACTGCTTATGCTGCTTTCTTCTTTAACAGACCAAGAAGAACTACAGAGATTACTGTTCCCACAACCAGTGCGACCAAATACATAACTGCTGCCATAATATCATAGTTACCAGCTGCAATTGCAGCTGTTCCGAATACATAGGCTGCTTTGTTGAACGGGCCACCCATATCAATGGCCATCATTCCCCCAAGCACTATGCCTAAAACCACTTTACTAGAACTTCCCATTCCTGTCAAGGCATTGTTCAGACCTGTATTAATGCCACCCATAATTGGTTCTACAACAAATGCCATCAGTAATCCCATAACAAGAATTCCCACTACAGGATAAATCAGAACAGGCGCAATCTTTTCAAGTGCTTCGGGAAGTTTATCACATAATTTACGAAGTCCAAGAATAATATATCCGGCTGCGAAACCTGCAAGCAAAGCTCCAAGGAAACCGGATTTACCGCTGGCTGCCATCATACCGCCTACCAGACCAAGTGCAAGTGCCGGTCTGTCACCGATTGCCATTGCAATAAATCCGGCAAGGATCGGAAGCATGAATCCGAATGCTGTATTACCGATTCCTTTAAACAGAGCTGCTACCGGAGTAATGGTACCGAAGTTTGCTCTCTGATCTGCCGGAAGTGCACTTAACAGTTCTTTGCTTTTGCAGCTTTTTCAATTCCTTCTGCTGATCCGGTATCTGCCAGTCTCTCGTCAATATCTTTCTTTTCACTGTCTGCCCTGTCAATAATATCCATAAACTCATCTACTGAAGATGCATTGCGAAGAGATTCTGTAAACTCCTCATCTATCAGCATCACAGAGAGCTTGCTGAGTACATCCAGGTGAATATTATCCTCTGTATTCGGCGCTGCGATCAGGAATAATAAGGTTACAGGTTCGTCATCCAGTGCTTCAAATTCTACACCATTTTTGATGACCATTGCCGCAAGTCCAGGTTTCTTAACTGCATCACATTTGCCATGAGGAATGGCAATTCCCTCACCAATACCTGTTGTGCTCTCTTCTTCCTCCTTTATTATTTTCCGGTTATCTGACCATAAACCGCTTCTATTTCTTCCTTTGTTGCAAGATTTTCAGAAAATGCACTTGCACTTCCTGCTGCAATTCCCATGTGGAATGCATGTTCGTAATCCTTCTTCTCCATCCAGCCTGCAACGAATCCTGCTACCATGGAATCTCCTGCACCCACACCATTTACCAGCCTGCCTTTTGGTGCAGGTTCTTCAAATACCTGTCCATCCTCTGCTACCAGAACTGCACCTTCGCCGGCCATGGAGATCAGCACATTTCTTGCACCTTTTTCCTGAAGTTTCTTTCCATAAGGAATTACATCTTTTCTTGTTTTTAATTCTACACCGAAGATCTCGCCCAGTTCATGATTATTTGGTTTTACAAGGAACGGATGATATTTCAGGACATTGACCAGAAGATCCTTTGTGGCATCAACTACGATCATCACACCTTTTCCATCCAGCCTTGCCATGATCTGTTCATACATGTCATCCGGCATAGAAGATGGAATGCTGCCTGCCAGGAAAAGTACATCGCCTTCTCCAAGCTCTTCCAGTTTCTTCATCAGTTCCTCTACTTTATCCTTGCTGATCACCGGTCCTGCACCATTGATCTCGGTTCCGTCAATAGATTTCAGTTTCAGATTGATCCTTGAAACCCCTTCACTAATCTGAATGAACTCAGATTTTACTCCCATCTCATATAATCTACGGATAATTTCTTTCCCTACAAACCCTGCGGTAAATCCAAGTGCAGTGTTCTCAATCCCAAGATTCATAAGAACTGTGGAAACATTAATTCCCTTTCCCCCCGGAAGCATCAGCTCTGAACTTGTTCTGTTTGTCAGCCCCAGTTTAAAATCATCTACCGAAACGATGTAGTCCAGAGATGGATTAAAAGTCACTGTGTAAATCATCTCTTCTTTTCCCTCCCGTTTTATATTGGTATCCTTTCGGAGTCTTTATTTCACTTGCACCAAAAGATTCCAAAAGTACATATTGTCATGTCTTTTCTGCATGTTCGTGACTGTTTTTTGTTTACGTTCTTAGTATACTGTCATATTCGTTCAAAGTCAATCAAACTAATCCATAAAAATAATGACTGATTTTGGTTCACTTTGCACAAAAAGTCATAATCAGTCAAATGTAAGCAAAAAAATCCTCTGATCAGGATTGCTATAAATTCCATAATCAGAGGATTTACTGTTTTCTGTTATTTTATTACTTTTGATTCCTTACATTTTATGCTTTTCTGCTGCAAAGAACGCTTTTGTTTCTTTTACAATCACTCCACTTAATGCGAACAATGCGATCATATTCGGAATCGCCATCAGTCCGTTGAAGATATCTGCAATCGTCCATACAGCACTTACTGTCATGTACGGTCCGATAAATACTGCCAGAATGTAAAGCCAGCGGTATGTAAGGATTGTTTTCTTATGTCCGTTTGTCAGATATTCCAGACATCTTTCACTGTAATAATCCCATCCAAGAATTGTAGTAAATGCAAAGAATACCAGACAGATCATTAATACAAATGCAGAAATCTGTCCAGGGATCGGAAGTCCATGCTGGAATGCATAGGTTGTTACCTGAACACCTTCCAGACCTTCTACCTGCCATGCACCTGTCAGTACGATGGAAAGACCTGTCATTGTACAGATCACGATCGTATCAATAAATGTACCAGTCATGCTTACAAGACCCTGACGTACAGGCTCTTTTGTCTGAGCTGCTGCCGCTGCGATAGGTGCGCTACCAAGACCTGCTTCATTTGAAAAAATACCACGAGCCACACCTTTCTGCATGGATACGATCATTGTTCCTACCACACCGCCTGTCACCGCTGACGGATTAAAGGCTCCCTTCACAACTGTTACGATAGCTGCCGGGATCTCTGTAACGTTTAAAAGAATCAGCGCTACACTGAAGATCAGATAGATCACCGCCATAAACGGTACAATAATCTGGCTGACTGTTGCAATTCGTTTCAGACCACCGATGAGGATTGCTGCAACACAGGCTGCAAGAATCAGGGAAGAAATTACAACTGCCCAGGAATACTCTCCAAGGAACGGAATATTTACGCAGTTTGATTTGTTCGGATCAAAGAAGTTCTGAACTGCACTGGAAATACCATTTACCTGGCTGAATGTACCGATTCCGAAAAGACCTACACATACACCAAAAAATGCAAAGATCTTTGCAAGCCATTTCCATTTTGTTCCCATACCTTTCTCAATATAATAGAAAGGACCGCCAAGGCTGTGACCGTCTTCTGCTACCACACGGTATTTCACTGCAAGAAGACCTTCGGAAAATTTTGTTGCCATTCCGAAGAATGCTGCAAGAATCATCCAGAATAAAGCTCCGGGACCTCCGGCACAGACAGCAGTTGCAACACCGACGATATTACCGGTTCCGATTGTGGCGCTCAGTGCTGTACATAAAGCTGCAAAGCTGGAAATCTCACCATCGCCTTCTTCTTCGTTCTTAAACATCCATTTCAATGCAAGAGGGAGTCTTCGCATCTGAAGAAGTCCAAGTCTGGCAGTTAACAGGATACCACCTGCCATGATCAGGACCATAAGGGGCACGCCCCAGACCAGATTGTCTACTGTTGTCAAAAAAGAATTGATCGCTTCCCACATAATAATAAATCTCCTTTTTCTTTTAAAAAGTGTAATATATTGTACAGCTGGGAAACAAAGTAATAACAGACCGTTTCAAAAATCAGAAGTTCAGAAAATACTGTTCATATAGTTCATATGAATCAGCGGGGATGATAAAGCATCCTCTGTCCTTTTGCCTGAGAGATTCAAGACACGAATCAGATAACCATTTGTGGGTAGCTATTGATAATTCGTGTTATTTGCACCTTCGGCCCCCGATCTAACGGGTGTCTCCAGAGAAACGATCCATTTGCAGTTCTTCCCTGCATCCAGGGAACCTGAGAGTTTTACTCCTTCGGCGGGTATAGCCTTTTGTGTGGCTTCCTCTTTCCTGCAAACTTCACCTCGTTAATTTGCTGTTACTGTGGTATACTATAGCTCTTAAATTTGAACTCGTCAATAGAAAATTAAACTTTTATAAAAAAAGTATAAAAATTGTTACTGTTCACTGGTAATATCCAACAAGGTATTTTTTGTGAGCGAAGGTCACAGAAACCCCGAGACATACCGCGCGAATTTATGCGATTAGCATAAATTAAGTTTGCGAAGCAAACGATAC
>OBUS01000080.1_pt1 | contig 111631 bp, 107 predicted proteins | sample 1475921 | NCBI WGS metagenome assembly OBUS01 (sample SAMEA2579948, study PRJEB22360) | human gut metagenome | reverse complement strand
GCGAGTGAAATCGCTGCCTATTATTATGGTTTTACAAAGAAGGAAGTTTGTTATGGGAAGATTTTTCTATTTCAGGATCATCCGGTTTTAGATACTTGGACAAGTTTTGATGTATCAATTCCAACTCTTTCATTTCTTTCCGAAAGGAAACATATTGAGTATTTATTGACTTCTTTCTGGAAATAAGCTCTGAAATTTGAGCCTGTAACTTATTGGTATTGAGCTGTTTCAGGTCTATACCATTTTCCTGTAAAATATGCTCGGCACCAGCGAAAAGGATAATTTGAGATTCATATTTACGGAAATAACGATCCGAATCTTTTGAGCTTTTATAATGGTCGTTATAAATTTTATTTTTCTGATATTGTTCAGCGTATTTTAGCAGTTCTCGAAGATGTCGGATCTGTGATTCAAGAGAGACGACAGTGGTATTTACCTCTTTTTGTTGCATATGTAACAAGGTTATGCGGCTTTCAAGTTCTGAAAAATTATGTAGATTATGTGTAAGCATCTGGCCATATGTAGTAGAAACAATCTTTAAATTTTCCTTATTTGCCCATTTCTGAAGGCCGATGTTTCCTGTTATATTGGGAGCGTTGGTGTCTATTAACTTCTTGCGAACAGAAGAAATGGCAGTTCTCTGGAGTTTATTCTCAATACGTTCTTTGATACGTTCCTTAGTAAAATTTTTTCCTAAAGATTTAGCACTTCCACGCACTGGACGGGACATATCGGGAGAACGAAAGGTAATGTATTTCCTGCTGTTTTCGCCAAATTCTGCGTTTTTTATTTCATATCCTTTAGCTTCCATAAATGCAAGAAATTCTGAGTAAGTGGAAACGATTCGGATTGTCTGGTTGATATCTTTTCGCAGCTGCGCTTTTTTACTGGATTCAGATTTATTTGCAGCCCATTCATTGTATTTCATTCCTTTTTTACCATCTGGCATAATTGTGGACAGGTTATGTTCCTGGCATAAAGTGTCGCTGAGATTTCGTATTTTCCAGTAATTCTTTTTACAGTCATGATAATGAGAAAAAGTGATATTATCTGCAGAACAGAAAATCAAATGGTTATGTACATGACCTTTATCAGTGTGTGTTGTCAGAACATAGGAGTATTTTCCCTCCAGTAAGCGATCCGCAAGTTCTTTGCCAATTTGATGGGCTTCTTCATAGGAAACTTCACCAGGGGAAAATGCCTGAATCAGATGAAATGCCTTATTTGTATTGTGCGGATCTCTGCAGTCATGTGTATGATCCAAAGTGTATTTAAAGTCAAGAACGGCTGTTTCGGGAGAGCAGGCAAAGGAAGAAATATATAGATTCTGGTCAGTTTTATCTGGATTGCAGATGTATTCTATTGCTTTATCAACGGTTGTTTTGATACCATGGATTTTTGTAACTGCCATATTTTTTCCATTAACTCCTTTATATCGTCCAGGTCCTTTGGATAAACTGTATTGGTACTGTTTATACGATGGGTGATCTGATTCAAATTGCTGCTGATATTGCCCAGCAGGGTATTCATTTTTCGGATATGAGAGTAGTCTACTTCATATACAAATCCATATAAGATCATTTTCCGTAGAAAGGCAGATTTGCTTTTCATCCTGGAAAGACGATATTTTTCTTCTAAAATGTATTGTTCGTCATCATTCAAATAAAATTGTACGGGATGAATTCTGGTACGTTTGCTCATTGAAATCCTCCAATTCGTTTTTTTCTATAAAAAAGAGTACAAAAAAACTGTCTAACCAGTTCGGTTATGACAGTTATGGTACTTGGTTTTATGTTGGTTTGGACAGATGTATCTGTAAGTTATTTTAACAGGACTGGGTGAAAGCGTCAAATTAAGAAATTATAAAATATGAGAGGGCCAGGGATACTCCCTGATACATTTTGGTAGAATGAACCGGAAAGGGAATTTGACAAAATGAGCCAGTTGTCATGACACTGGCAGTGCTTGCTTCTTTTGGGGTGTAGCCTGCAAAGCAGGCTATGCAAAAGCTATAAAACATAAATGGAACTGTGAGAAGTGGTTGAGAATATAATCCTGATAGCGTATAATCAGAGCAAGAAATCGTGAGTGAGGGATAAATTTGAAACGTGAGGAAATTTTTCAATATGTGAAAGAGCAATATGGAACGGAACCGGAATATTTATGGAAAAAAGATCCTGATTCTGCGGTGCTTCGACATAAAAATGGAAAATGGTATGCTATAATTATGGCAGTGGAAAAGAAAATACTGGGATTAGAAGAAGATGGAAACATTGACATCCTGGATGTAAAATGTGATCCTGATCTGGTTGGGATGATTATTCAAACGTATGGATTTTTACCGGGGTATCATATGAATAAGCAACACTGGATTACGATTCTTCTGGATGATTCTGTCAGTGAAGCTAAGACGCTGGATTTTCTGGATATGAGTTATGATTTAATTGACAGTGGGAAGTAATAAAAAAGGAAGCCTTTCAGAAAAATCGCTAATCGGCTCCCAGGTACTTATTCTGGATATGTATAAGTTGATCTTTGCAACAGGATATTTTCCCAATCTCGTTCATGACGCAGCACTCGGAGAGTATGAATTTCTTTTGTTTCTTCCATTATAATATAAAAAATAATAGATGGCGGAAAAGATCTTTTATGTATGGAATATCCTCTGTACAGAATTTGAGTTCGGGGAAAGGCAGTACTGAACTGGCTTAAATTCTGCATTTGTTCTTTCAGATCAGATTGAAAACGGTCAGCACGTTGCTGGCCGAATTCTTCTTCAATATAATCTGCAATGTCTGTGACATCGTAAATTGCTTCCCAGGTTAAAATAATTTTATATTCTTGCATTTCTTCGTGCATCCCTTAATTCTGTGATTTTGCGAAAAGCATCTTCCAGTGGCAATTCACGACCAGCTTCCATATCATCAATTCCCCGGTCTAACATGCGGAGAAGATGATTGTTTTCCTGGTTTTTATCGGTTGTAGGGACTTTTTTTGTTAATTCCATAAAATCACTCCAATCATACGGTTTATAAATAGTGTATGTTGTTCGGAAGTATCTATCCATAGTTTAGCATATAATTGGAGGCAATACAATTAAATTATTTTGCAGGAGCGTCCGTCAGACCGAGAAGATATTCGCAGGATTGCCAGATCATTAAAATCATATCCTGCAAGTTGTAATTTGGCAGCGAGCGTTTTCTGAGTAAGATTATGAGCCTTTCGTAATTCTTTTACCCATTGTCTTATTCTGTTTTTGCTGTTCGTTTTTTTATCCCAATAAATAATCATTCTGATCCTCGAAAATTTCTAAAGATGAAGTATTATTATTGATTTTAAGGAGAAATATTGTTACTATACTTCTAAAGATGAAGTTTATGAATGTTTTGAACAGATTGTGAAAAACCGTAAAAAAGTAAGGGTTGAGCCGATTATAGATGGATATAGTCGATTTTTATTCCTGGATAAAAAAGATATGCCTGAGGTAGCACTCCATTGGGAAAAACATTTTCAGTGGGCGTTAGGAAAGTATAATCGTACTCATGAGGAACAAATGCCAAAGATCACGCCTCATGTATGCAGGCATACATATTGTTCCAATATGGCGAAAGCTGGAATGAATCCGAAAGCACTCCAATATTTAATGGGACATTCTGATATAGGGGTTACGTTAAATGTATATACGCATCTGGGATTAATTGATGCAAAAGAAGAGATGAATAGGATTGCAAAACTGGCATAGTATGATAAAATAATAGAAAAAAGAATTAAGAATAATCTGATTATAAGGTTCTTAGAAAGCCTGTTTTCCAGGCTGATTATTACTAAGAAGTTACTAAATTTGGATAAGAAAATATACGAATTTATGCTGTGATATACAGGAAAATGACAGGATTGAAGATTATCGGAAAATGCCTGCAAACAGCGTAAATACAGCATTTCAAGGAGTTTTAAGCAATGATAAGAGTGTTATTTGTCTGCCACGGCACTCCAGTTTTATGATAATGCATACCTTCGCAGACTGGGGCAATACAGGGCAGAATATGGCGGAAAACCTTGGAATTACTACGGGTTCGACTACTAAGGCTCATGAGCGGAATCGGGATAAATGCAAACGTGTTGGGAGAAATCCTTAGTAGTAGTGGACTACTTAGAGGCTGTATATGAATGATAAAAGCCACAATCGTTGGTAGGAGACTATCAGGATTGTGGCTTTCGGATTTATATAGAATTGTTTCGTAATTCTAAATACGACAAAAATTTAGGTGAAAGATAACAGGATGGTATTTTTTCAGTGTCTGTAATTTTATATAGAAATCTTTGATTTTTTTGGTCTGTGGTATTATACAAAATTGTACCATCTAAAGAAAATTGTATTATACTTTCATCAAAAAGCTTATGGTGATTTTGACAAAGCCACATACCATTATCGCCACTAACAGCGTGAGCAAATTTTTCGTCATATGATAATGCTTGTTTTTTTATAATGCTTACTGGCCAAATATGAGCACCTTGAATAATTTCCTGTATTTCACAACTGCATAGAGCACATTTTTTAGGACCAATTCTATCTAACAAATGGACAGTGTAAAGAGGAGAACGCAAATTATCTGTTTTTTGTTCGTTCTCTTTTTGAAATTCAATGTCGGTTGATATTATAGTTATATTTCCTAATAATGATAGCGTTTTCTTACAGGATTTAGGCATGTGCTTTAAATCTCCTTCAATTATCTCATAAAATGTGAGATTGTAATCAGTTGATCTTATAAGGCATGCAGCAGTATAACCCAACATGGCAGCGGCATATTTATTAGCCCCATATGTTTTTCCATATATCTCGATATCCTTTGAAGTCGATTTAGTTATATAGGAAGCTCTATTTCCTGTATTTTTTGAGGTGTTTATTTTTCTTGATGAAATAAGGTCATCGATGGAATTATATGAGGAAATAGGTGTGGTTAAGTTTTCTGGATTAAGAAATTTAAAGCCAATTGTCAACATTTGACGATAAGCTGAAATAAAATAGGGTGTTTCAAATTTGTTACCTTTGCCAAGAAAATAGTAGTAGAGTTCTTTGTTTTTTTCGCTGGATTGACAATAAATGTTATATGCGGGGGCTACTGTTTGAACAGCCGAGTCACGTCCTCTGGGAACTGTAAGTGAGAGACTAATATATGCAGTTTTGTTTGAATACTTAAGAATTATTACTCGTCCAACATTTTGTTTCTTGTCATATTGAACATCGTATTCATCATCTCCTGTTATTTTTTTACATATATCTTTTAAAATATCATCCGATAATGAATCATGCATGTATTTTCCTGTTCTTGAAGACTGGTTCATTAGATCGTTTATGAAAAACTTAGGTTTATTCATGTGTCTGCTCCTTTCGTTGTATCTACGCAGAGGCATATCTTTTGTTTATATAATAAATGTAATGTGGTGTAATGAGCTGGGCAGGAAGTTTCTCAACCGTTGTAATTGAATCAATATATTCGATATCATCTTCGGTAAGATTATCCTTATATGAAACCGAGCCTGAAGAAGATAATAATAGAATATTAGAATCAAACATCTTGTGATGATTTTGGCACATCCATAAACCATTTTCGCCATCTGTAGCATAAGCTAATTTTTCATCAATAGATAATGCATTTGTTCTTTTTATATCTGACACAGGCCATATATGAGCACCTTGTATTATTTCGGATATACCGCAATTACACAGGACACAATGACGTTCTCCAAGACGGTCTAACAAACGAGCGTTAAATCTTGGAGAGCGCAAACTGTCATTTTCTTCTAATTCACGACGTTCAATTTCGTCATCAATATTTATTATTTCTATATTTCCCATTGAACGAATCACATCAAGACTTGCAGTAGGTAATTCTTTTAAATCTTTTTCATTATATTCATAAAGAACAATATGATCTTGAGGTTGGGCTAATTTGCTAATGGCATAACAAATTAGACTTGTATCATATTTGTTTGCACCGTAAGTTTTACCATATATTTCATATTCATGAGGAGCATTTTTTTCAATGTAAGTAGCATTATTTCCAGAATTACGTTCTCCGTTTTCTTTCCGCGCTCTTATTATATCATCAATAGAGTTAAAAGCAGTTATCTGTCCTGCGATTGTCGGCGGAACATTTAAAAAATCAAATCCCGCTGTTTTCATCAATCGATACATAAATAGGTAATAAGGAGTAGCATTATTACCGCTACATGGAAGAAAATAAAAATATAACTTTTTATTTGGGTAAGAATTGGAATAAAATCTATTAAAGGCTGTTGGAACACTTTGAATTCCAGAGTTTCTTCCTTCACATTTTTCATCCGAAAAACTGATATATGTTGCAGTGTTATGATACTGCAATATACCTAGGCGCCCTTGGTTGTACTTGGCATCAAGAAATTCATCGTGATAATCATTTTCAACAAATTCAACCTCATAATCTCTACGTCCTGTAACTTCGATACAAATTTGTCCCATAACAGGATCTGTTACAAGATAATCGAAATATACTCCTGTTTTGGCAGATTTTTGCATGTTTTTTTTGATTATAAATTTGGGAATTTCTCTATATATCATAATTTAATACCAAAATCTCCTTTCTGGGTTGACCGGATATGCCAATAATATCACCTAAAGGAATATAGGTATAATTATTACGGTTTATCCAATCTTCCAATGCTGTGTTTTTTTCACCTTTGTGTTCTAAAACATAGGAAAGCATGCATGGGATGTTTTGTGCAGTAAGATTATCAATAAATTGAAATAATTCTAACTCTAATTTATCATCCCAACCTTTAAATCCACGTTTTCCATCATTATAACTTCCGGTAGTTAATTTGTATGGAGGATCTAAGTAAACGAAACAATTGTTTGTAAGGTCAATAACTTTAGGCAATTTTATATAATCTAAACTTAAGAATGTTACATCACATTCTTTTATCATTCGACTGAAACTTATAAGTTTTGATAATATGCAGTCATTAAACCAACGTACTCCTACAGGATTGTTGTATTCAAAGTTGCTATTAAACCTAATCTGTTGCTGAAAACTGTAAAGAATTATTGTAAATAGCATTCGAATATCTTTTTTGTTATCTGGAAGGTTATTGTAATACGCTCTTGCTGCAATATATGTTTCTTTGTTACCTTTTTCCAAATCGTGTTTCTCAATAAATTTCTTTACATACATTATGTAATCATATGTATCATAGTCTCTAAAGGAACTAATCAATTCTTTTACAATAAAATTTATGTCGTTGTAAATTAGATGGTTATAATTTGAATTGATTCCTACATTAAAGCCTCCACCGAAAACATCAATAAAAGTGTTTGCAGGAATAAGGTTTTGCTTTATAGGAGGTATTATTTTTGCTTTGCTTCCAATATAGTTTAAAGGCGATTCATATATTACTTCGTTATTAGCCTTTTTTTCAATATAAAATAAGTATTCAAAATGTTCTTTTTTGTTTTTTGATTTCCAATTTTCATATTTTTTATAAGGAATGGTAATACACTCAAAGCTGCCGTCAACGGCATAGCGTTTCATAATGGCTTCAATAAAATCTTTGCTCATATCTCCATCGTTGTTGTAGCTTAAAAAGATATGGCGTGCAGTTGTTTTAGCTAGTACTCTATCAAATAGAATGTGCACCTTATATATTTTAGACCAGTCAGAACGCATTTCACGAGTACTCCTAGAGCCGGTTACTTTGCTCACTGATTCTGGCATGTCGTTTAAAACCAATGTTTCCAATAAATGGTATTGTGTCCCATATTGATTTTGTGTATATGGTGGGTCGAGATAAAGAATATCACATGGAACATCCTCAATTATATTTTCAATTTTTTTTGTAGACATTTCTATTTGCTTGTTTGTGACTATTCCATCTGAGACATCGAGGAAAGTGATATTTTTTAATGCACGATCGTCCCATTTCTTGAGAAAAGCTCCATATACACCTGCAGTATTTGAAACAAAAGAAATTGATTCAACAAGGCAAGCTAGTAAATATGAATATTCTTCTTTCGTTAGTTTCCCTTGAACGTTCCATTCTTCAATGGTTTGTCGGAAATAATCAATGCGTCCAGCGTTATATTTTGATAAATACATTCGTTGGGAGCCACCGGGAGAGTATGTTTTATAAAAGTAACCCTCTAGGGTTTCATCCGTCTTATTGAAATATTCAATTGGATTGAAACCAAGTTTGCTAAAAGTACATGAACTACCCATGATTCTTCCATATGAATAAGTAGTAGCGCAATGTAAATTATCGTTAATCCGCACATTGCATATATTTTTAAATGCGTTTGCAATTGAACCTGTTCCACAGAAAGCATCAAAGAAAATCATAGTTGGTTGAATATTAACTTTCTGAAGAATTATTTCCTGTATTATTTCTGTAAGGGAGTCTTTGTTTCCTAAATATCTCAAAGTCAAAAATTCCTTTCTATTTGGGGATAAAAATATGGTAAAGAATTCACAGGGGGGTATTAATCGCTGTGTCTTTTCATATGAAAGACCGATGCCCCCTCAAACACGTTTTTTCGCGAAATTGCATAGGGGGGATTCCGGTGTCTTGTAACATATTTTATATAATATCATAGCACATAATTGCATGTAGCTGGCTGACATTAGATACAATAATCTATTTGCCTTTCCGCCAAATCATATAAATTAATGTGCTTTTTTCTTGATTTTTTGAGCCTTTTCAATAGCTTTTCGCTCACGATAGGCTTTTTGCTTTCTGGCATTCCGAGCCTTTTGGCATTCTTCAGCATCACAAAACTCCTGTCGGTTGCTCTTTCGTATTATGAATTTACCACAGTTTCGACAACGAATCATAATGCCTTCTGGACGATTATCTGATTTCCCTTTATCTTCTGGTGCAGGGTCTTCGGAAAGCATTCTTGCAAGTGTCAGCCATGCAATATCAAATACAGAATTAATATCGGTAGAAAATTCTAATCGGTTAGTGCGGGGATCTACCTTTAATTTCATGGTAAATTCCGGAATGATGTCAATAAGAGCATTCCGCAATTCATCGTAATCGTCATATGGTGTAGTAGCAAATTCTCCGGTTGGAGGTTTTTCTGCCGGATGATTTTTAATGTACTCATTATCAATTCGCATTTCTTCTATGAGATTTCCTTTTGCATCCCCATAATCTAAGTTATCCGGTATTGCAACGATAGGATGCTTATATTTATCAAAGAAAGAGTAGCCCTCAAAGTATTTTCCCTCTTTGGATAAATCATATGCAGATTCGTCATCGGCAATACAGACACCTTCGAGAGCAACATAAAACATGACTGCATTATATAATTTCCCAAGATCATCTAGGAAGGTGTTAATCTCAAATGTTCCGTCTCTTTCTACCATTTCTGCATCGAAGCTATTTATATCGAAAGATTCATTCAATTCAGAATAGATGAAATCAATATTATATGGATGCATATTATTTGTACACCATTCCATGATGAGCTGCGTATATGGAATTTTATTATCAAAGCTGTTTATCTGCATTGCCAGATTGCAAAGGCTGGCAAGCAGTCCCTGTCCCGAAAGAAAATCTTCTTTAGGAAAGATGGGTTCATATCCGGGGCGGCAAAATGGTGTTGCACAATAATTATCGCTTTTATCAATATCAAGTTCATATTTCTTGAATCGGAAAGGGTGGTAAATCAGTTGCCCGATACCACCGATTTCTTTAAATCCTAATATATCTGTTGTTTTATCTGCTTCTGATGGAATCATTTCATCATTCCAGTTTAATGGCATATCATACCTCATTCCAATCGTTAATTCGTAACCGTTAGCGTTACCGTCAGTTTTTGGACTTCGGTTACATTATAGCTTAAAATATTCATGAAAACAATAAAAAGTTACACAAAATGATGTAACGGATTTGTACCTTGACAATTTCATCCCGTTCTAAATGAACAAGCCTTTGTTACTGCGGGGACTGGTAGCCGCCATGAGCGATAGCAGAGAAATGACCATTGAAGAGACGGACGCAACAAAATCTACGAAAGGAGCAACATCTTCTGGAAAAACAACTATGAGTGTACAGGAATTATCTGCACAGATGGGAATCAGCCTGCCAAAGGCATATGAACTGGTAAAGACACCGGGATTTCCGACAATACGAATCGGAGCAAGAATTCTGATTCCGATTGAAGCTTATAAAGAATGGCTTGTAAGAACGTCTATTAACCATTAAATAGAATTGCAGAAAAGGAGGAGGTGAGCAGGATGGGAGATATGACAGTGGATGAATTAAAGGATAAAAATCTGTGGTTTTTATGGTCAGCAAAACCCGGCAAGAATGGGAAAGTTACCAAAGTTCCATTCGCAGCAAACGGAGGAGCTACAGGAACAGATGATGCACATAAGGGTACATGGGTATCTTTTGATGATGCAGAATCAGCCAGAAATCAGTTTCGGGCATCGGGGCTTGGCTTGAAGATTCCGAAAGGCTTCTTCTTATTAGATATAGACCATAAGGATATTTCAGATCCATTTGCACAGCTCATGTTATCTCGGTTTTCTTCCTATGCAGAAGTATCTCCAAGTGGCAAAGGGATTCATATTATTGGTCAGTGTGATATTACAAAACTTCCGGTACATTTTGATGACAGAAGGAAGAAATTTGTGCTGGACAGTGAATATTATCAGAAACGTTCTGATATTGGATTGGAACTTTATATCGGTGATATTACAAACCGATATGGCACTTTTACAGGAAATACGATTAACAGTCTGCCAATAGCTGACTGTACACAGGCGGTTCTTACCACCTTGGATAAGGAAATGAGGAAAAAGCCGAAAGCGAAGTATAGTGCAAAGCGTGATGGAGATAGGGCAGTATTTGATATTGTCTGTGATCTTCGTAAGCAGAAGAACGGAGACAAGTTCATCCGGCTTTATGATAAAGGTGATTTCAGTGAATATGGTTCCCAGTCTGAGGCGGATGCTGCTCTTTGTGCTTTGATAGCATTTAGGACAGGAGCAGACCCGGATGCGATTGATGAAGTGTTTCGCAGCTCTGCTTTATATCGAAGCAAATGGGAAAGGGACGATTACAGGGAAAACACAATCAATGCAGGAATTTCAGCCTGTAATGGTGTATTTCACAGGTCGAAAATGGAACATCCTGATTTCATAAAGTTTAATGAACAGACAGGAGAACCATATGTGAGTGTACCGCTTCTTGCAAAATATGTAAGAGAGCATCTGCAATATATTTTAGTCAGAGACAACGGTAAACAGGGACTTTTGAAATATGTATACGAAGGTGGATGTTACAGGCTTTATGCCGATAATATGCTGCTTGGAATCATAAAAAAGTATATTGCTGATTATGATGAGGAACTTGTGAAGATGAGTAAGGTCAATGAGGTGCTTTTGCATATTACCACAGACCTTACATATGTAAGTCAGGATGCATTGAATGCAGATGAGGATATCATCAATTTCCAGAATGGAATTTTGAAGATTACTGCAACTGATACAGAACTGATACCACATTCAGCAGATATACTTTCCACTATACAACTTCCTTGTGAATGGTCAGATGAGGATATTGATACACCTGTATTTGATTCTTATATGGACACGCTTACCAACGGAGATGAGATGGTAAAGCAGCTGCTGATGGAATTTATTGGTGTATGTATTTCCAATGTGAAAGGCTGGCGGATGAAAAAAGCATTATTTCTTGTAGGGCAGGGAGATACAGGAAAGTCACAGCTTAAAAGTCTTGTGGAGCGTCTGCTTGGCAGGGGCAACTTTATAGGCATTGATCTGAAAGAAATTGAATCCCGGTTTGGAACAGGGGCAGTGTATGGGACAAGGCTTGCAGGAAGTTCGGATATGAGTTTTTTGTCTGTTGATGAATTGAAAACATTCAAGAAAATGACAGGCGGGGACAGCCTTTTTGCAGAATTTAAAGGACAGCAGGCTTTTGAATTTACATTTAATGGATTGCTGTGGTTCTGTATGAACCGACTGCCGAAGTTCGGAGGAGATGACGGCAAATGGGTATATGACCGCATCATGGTGGTGGATTGCCCGAATGTGATACCGAAAGAACAGCAGGACAAGCAGCTTTTAGAAAAAATGTTTGCAGAGCGCAGAGGCATTGTGAAAAAAGCTGTGAAAGCGTTGCAGACTGTTATAGCAAATGGATATCGATTTACAGAGCCGGACAGCATTGCAGAGGCAAGAAGAGATTACCAAAGTGCAAACAGTACAGTGATTTCTTTTTATGAAGAATGCATGTGTCCTTGGGAGAATGGAAAGATTGTCAGACATTGTACCACAGGAAGAATATACAAGGTATATCAGGCTTGGTGCAGGGAGAACAATCATGGTTATGCCAGAACTGCAAAAGAGTTCAGAGAACAGCTTGCAGGATATCTTGGTGGTACGTTTGCTGATGTGACAACAAGGCAGAAGGGTAATACCTATTACAAAGATTTCACGATAACAGAGGAAACCAAGGAACTTTATGCCAAGGAATATGGATATGAGGAAACAGAGTTCCTTGCCGGGTAGCAGAGGTAGCAGTACGGGTAGCAGTGATTTTAAAGACTGCTACCTATGAAAAGTCAGTAAACACAAGGCTTTGAGTATATTGGTAGCAATGGGTAGCAGAGTTTTTAACTTCTTAGCTGAAAAACAAAAAGTTTAATGTAGAAATAAAACGGCATATAAAAAGAGTAATTGTGATTATAAAACCGTGAGAATTGCTACCTTCTGCTACCGAATAGCCGGAAACCCTTGGTAAACAAGGGATAAGCCGGGTAGCAGTTACAAAAATTGCTGCTACCTGTACTGCTACCTCGGAAGATAGAACTGCTACCCACAGATAAAAGGAAGGAGAGAAGAAGATGTCGAAACGAGACACGATGATCCGAGCATTATGTAAGAGCCTCGGAGTTGATTACAGAGTAACAACTATAGATCTTGAAAGAGTAATTTACAGAGATTTTGGAAATGGATTTAACGTAGAAATCAGTGGAATGCATACGTCCAGCATGAAGAAAAAGGCAACAATATATCTCTGGTATGGAGATACAATGACCGAATGCATCATCGTAAAAACTGTCAGAGATATTCCAAGAGAGCTGATTGGCGAGAGTGTTGAAGAACTGATGAAATATAGTAATTTGCTGATTGCACAAGGCTATGACAGCTACGATAAGTTATTCCGCTTAAAATATGGAAAAACAATAAATTACGCAGGAGGAGTGAAGAACATGACACACAGAATATTTTATGGAACAGACTTCAAGTTGACAGATTCTGATAAGAAGATGTTTTCAAGAGAGGGGTATGAATGCAAGGATTTATTGCAGGGAAGGGCAGGATTGCCTGTGGTGGTATCTCAGAAGCAGGATAAGAATTTTCCAATATGGAAAGTGCAGTATGGATTTTCGTGTCTGGTGTTCCCTACTTATGAAGATGCAATGGATTTCTGCAGAGACAGATTTACAAGATTAGATGGAAAGGCGGTGTAGTGGATGCAGATGATAAGATATCATCCTCTGATTGATGGAGATACAGATGGACTGGAAAAGGTACCGATGTTTTTATCAACAGACAAGGAAACAGTACGGCAGAACAGTAGAATGTACCTGTCGGAGATTATTTTCAATTATTACAGGCTTTATTCAAAAGAGCCGATGAGCCAGAATGCTACTGACAGCATAGAAATTCACTGTCCTTTGTGCGGTGCGGTATTAAGGCAGATGGCTCAAAACCATGATGCAAATAAACTTGGTCTGTATACCTGTGACAGATGCAGACGATAGAAAGAAGGAGGATTTTACTATGGTATTTCCATTAACCAAACTGAATAAGGAAGGAACATTGCTGAATGCGTCCCATTCTTATTATACTGAAGAATATGCACAGAGAATGTGCAGTTTATATCTGACGGATGAACTGAGCCGGGATGAGACTGGAAAGATAAAGAAAACGTACAGACTTCATGCGAGCAATGATCATACAGAGGAAATGGCATTTGCGTATGAAATTCATTGCCCTAAGTGTGGCAATCATCTGAAACAGATTGGGAGACAGCTGACATTAAATACACTTGGACTTTATGAATGCCCTGTGTGCGACAGAAATTAAGGAGGAGAAGATTATGATTAGTAATACGCAGATTACGGCACAGCCAGAATATGATATTCAGTTCTGGAATGCGATGAGAAATAAAGAGGCGAGAGAGGATATTCTTGCAAAGGGCAGGGATATTAGTACAGGAACTTACAGTATGCCGACTGTTGCAGCCGGAAAGGTTATGAATGAAATTGAAAAGGAATCTGATTTCAGAAAGATAGCGACAGTTATTCGTGCATATAAAAATGGTTATAGAATCTTTGCGAAGGATTGTAAGGATAAAGCGGAATTTGTAGCGGAGGGAGCTGCAATTCCAGTATATGAAAGTGCAGGAGATTTCAATGAAAAAACGATTGAAAGCTATAAGCTGGCATCTATCGTTACATTGGATGAGGATTTTGTAAATGACGCAGGATTTGATATTGAAAAGTATCTGACACAAAAGCTTGGGAAGTCATTTGGAAAAGCAGAGGATAACGCATTTATTAATGGAACCGGAGCAGATGAGCCTACAGGTATTCTTCATAATACAGATGGAGCTAAAACAGCACTGACAGCAGAAACGCTGACTTATGATGATGTGATTTCTTTATATTTTAGTGTTGATAAAGAATATAGAAGAAATGGTATCTGGCTTATGAATGATAAGACAGCACTTGTACTCAGAAAACTGAAGGATAATGATGGCAATTATTTGTGGAATCAGGCAAATGATACAATTCTTGGCAAACAGGTTATTATTTCGGAATATATGCCGGATATCGAAACAGGTACTAAGCCAATTGCATTTGGTGACTTTTCTTATTACTGGATTGTGGGAAGAAAGCCTGTGACGGTAAGAACATTGTTGGAAAAATTTGTACTGTATGATCAGATTGGATATCTTGCATTTGAGTTCCTTGACGGAAAACTTGTAAGAAATGAAGCAATCAAGGTTATCCAGATGGCAGATGCAGGGAAATAATCATAGAATTGTTTGATTTTATTTCTATCATCTTGAATGGGATATATGCCCCTTGTATGGTATTTAGCTGTATTGGGGGGTAATACCCCGTTTAAATTCGCAATTTTTGTGCGTGAAGGGGCGGCACCGTTGCCCTGCATAAAAGGTGACAGAGATTCAGACCGCCCCTGGGGGCAAATATCACAGAATCAGAGTAAAAATGACAAAAAAGGAAAAATAGTACAAAGGAGTCAGCTGTGTGACCACCTTGTCGGAAGGAGAGATACTATGAATGCAGAAAGCAATGAAACGCTTCCTGTTAGTGAGAAGTATATGCTCACCATCAAGGAGGCAGCAGCTTATTTTAATATTGGTATAAAGAAACTGAGAAGAATTGCAGAGGATAACCTTGGAACGGTGGCGGTGTACTGTGGAAACCGATTCCTCATTATCCGCCCGAAGTTCGAAGAATTTATTCTTAATTCTTCAGAAATATAGTTCCTTTTATCTGCCGAAAGTAGTTGCTATTACAGGGCATAAGAGCGAACATAGGATGACCACGAAAACCCTTGAAAACAGCCACTTTTGGCAGAAAGGAAGTGCTTTATGGCAAGACCAGATTTAGCAGAAAAGGATATTTTGAATCCTTCTGAGGCAATTGAATATTTTGTTCTGAGCCGGAGAAAATTTTACGATTTATTGAATAATACGGATGGAGAAGATTTTCTGGCATACTACGGAGAACGCAAGCTGATTCTTCGTGTAGCCTTTGAAAGGTATCTGCGTAACCATCCAGAACTAAGGAGGCGGGTATAATGGCAAAGTCAGGAAGAGGTCAGACAAGGCGGGATTCCAAGCGTAGAGTATTAAGACCGGGAGAAAGCATAAGAGCAGACGGAAAATATCAATATAAATATCACATTGATGGAAAACCACATTTTGTATACAGTTGGAAACTGGAGCCTATGGACAAACTTCCAAAGGGCAAGAAGCCATGCCTCTCCCTTCGTGAATTGGAAAAACAGGTAAACACAGATTTGGATTTGCTTGTAAATATCGTGGACGGACAGATGACAGTCTGTGAACTGGTAGACCGATATTTGAAAACAAAGACAGGAGTAAGGCAAAGCACGAAACAGGGATATGTTACAGTACAGAGATTACTTGCGAAGGAAGCATTTGGCAAAAAGACGATACGAAGTGTGAAAACATCCGATGCAAAGCTGTTTCTTATAAAATTGCAACAGGGAGATGGGAAAAGCTACAGTTCCATTCATACCATCCGGGGAGTGCTGCGACCAGCCTTTCAGATGGCAGTGGATGATGACATTCTGGTAAAGAATCCATTCGGATTTCAGCTTGCCGGAGTGTTGGTAAATGATGCAGTTACAAGAGAGGCAATTTCCAAAGACCAGATGAGAAAGTTCCTAAAGTTTGTGCATGATGATGTGGTGTATTGCAAATATTATGAGGTAGTGTACATACTCTTTCATACAGGAATGCGAATATCAGAATTTTGTGGACTGACGATGAAGGACATTGATCTTGAGAACAGAACTGTAAATATCGACCACCAGTTGCAGAGAACATCGGATATGCGATACATCATAGAAACCACAAAGACGGATGCCGGAACAAGAGTATTGCCAATCACAGAGGATGTGGCACAGATGTTTCAGGCAATCATCGAGGACAGAAATGCACCGAAAGTGGAGAAGTCCATAGATGGATATAGCGGATTCCTGTTTTACGATGATAATGGAATGCCACTTGTTGCGATGCATTGGCAACATCGATTCAATCATATGGTCGGCAGATACAATGACATTTACCGAGTACAGATGCCAAATATTACACCTCATGTATGCCGACACACCTATTGCTCGAATATGGCAAAATCGGGAATGAATCCAAAGACATTACAATACCTCATGGGGCATTCGGATATTAGCGTTACCATGAATGTGTACACACATATCGGATTCGATGATGCTGAGGAAGAACTGAAACGGCTGGAAGACTTCCGAAAGGCACAGGCGGAGGTTGAAAAGAAGGACGAAAAACCGATGTCACAGAAGATGTTTAAGGTGATTTAATATAATAAATGGATGACGCTCCGGCTTATTGTTGGGGCGTTTTATAAGGTTTTAGAATCTTGTAATATAGTTTGCTGTATTTTCAGAGATTAATAGATGTGATAAAATAAAATTAAAGATAAAAACAAGAAATGAGGAATGGATGTAATGGCAAGTGATATATTAAAAAAAATAATAGAACAAAAAATTGATATTTTTGCAGGTACATTTGGAGAAGATGCAAGTAATATTTTTACTCGCGACAAAAAACTATTTCATCCATTAGAGTATGGAATGTATAAAGAAAGATGCATCAAGGAACTGTTATCATTTGTATCAAGCAAAAGTGTTGGAATATCGGATGGCTTTTTGATTACATCAAAAAATAGTGTGAGTACACAATGTGATATAGTAATGTACGACAAAGATACAATACCATTAATAGATAATGGGATTGCACATTTTTATCCGGTCGAGATTGTGAAAGGAATTGGTGAAGTAAAGTCAACACTTAATAAGGTTGAATTTACGAAAGCGTTAGTTAAGCTTGCAAGAAACAAATTGTTATACCAAGAACGCAAGGGAAGATTGAAGTCGGAAGAGAGGAGATTTAGTGAAAATAGTGAAATCTTTTCGTTTTTAGTATGTAATAAATTATCGTTTGATATAACTAAAATTGATTTTGATGAAGTGTATAATGAAATATCTGATGTTAAGTGTAGGCACAATGTGGTTTTGAGCCTACAGGATGGAATTTTGACATATACCTTGAATTTTTCAGAACTTCCAACTAAACAGAAGGAACATTTTATTAATATGGGGGGAGATATTAAAGCGAATCCTGTTATATGGAATTATCCTCATCATACAGAAGAAGACGAATTTTATAAATGTTGCAATAATTTTATAAAAATAAATTATGATGATAAATATAAGCATATAATACAGTTCCTAATTATTATTAAAGCTCTCTTGGAGGAGAGGTATGAATATGATTTCGATTTTGTAGAGTATTTAACTAATGATAAAGTAAAAATATTTAGTTAAATTGAAAAATTCCTCTCTTTAATGGCAAGCCATATAAAGAATGGTGATTGAGAAATTAAATATATTGTAAAAGTAGAGTGGAGGCGATTAAGTGTCATTACAGAATATTGTTCCTTATAGATTGCCTAATCATAAAAATAAAAGATTACTAGACCCACATGTGGTAATTGTAGGGGCAGGTGCATCTAGAGCCGCTTGTAAAATAGATAAAAATGGAAAAGAAGTTCCTTTGCTAAAGGACATTCATAAAATATTGGGTCTTACATCGGAATTGAAAAAATATAATTTTTCGGATGAACAGATGAAGGATTTTGAAAAATTATTTTCTGATATAAATGGAAAAGCTGAATATAGAGATTTGCAGGAAAAATTAGAATATGAAGTATGTGATTATTTTAGTAAATTGCAGATTCCAGATGAACCAACATTATATGATTACTTGATTTTGTCACTGACTGAAAAAGATGCAATAATATCATTTAATTGGGATCCATTTTTGATGCAAGCATATAAAAGAAATATATGTGTTGGTAATTTGCCTGAATTAATATTTCCACATGGTAATGCTGGAGTTGGCTTATGCTATGATTGTAAAATAAAAGGATATGCAAATTGTCTTTGTCCTAAATGTTTTAAAGAATTTGAGCAAATGCCATTGTTATATCCTATAGGAAAGAAAGACTATAATGGAAAGCCAATAATCGTTAATGAATGGAACTCGGCAAAATCTGTGCTGTCTAGGGCTGCAGGAATCACAGTATATGGTTATGGTGCTCCTGTTACAGATGTTGAAGCGGTGGAGTTGATGAAATCAGCCATCCATTTAAGCCAAATGAAGGATATTGCACCATTTACAATTATAAATTTGGCAAAAAATGAAGATGAACAGAGAAAAAAATGGTCTGAATTTTATGATGTAAAAATGTTTCTGTATTGTAATAAATTTGAAGAAACGATGTTGTGGAGAAATCCTAGAGTAAGTTTGGAAACTTTGTTTGATGCGATTCTTCAGCAACATCCAAGAAGTGAAGAAAAGTCATTCAGAAAATTTTCAACACTAACAGAGTTGCAAGAATTTGTTAAGACAATTACAGAGTTTGATATGTGTATTTGAAAATCCTTAGTAGTAACCATTTCCCTTTTACTACCAATTTTACTACTAACAGGTAGTAATAACATGCCTAATTCTGCTCTGATTTGCCACAATCTGTAATTTCAGAGCATTTTACCATAATCTCAGAAACCCTTGCAAAACAGGGCATTCTGGGGCAAAACAAGGAGAAATAAAATAATGATTAAAGTACTTTTTATATGCCACGGCAGGATTTCCCGGGCATGATGAAAAGTCTCATATCGTCTCATAAGTCCCGTTTTTAAGCGTTTTTTGTGCTTCAATCTCAAATTTACCAAAGATTTACCAATATTTCTGGAGAGCCAGACTTGCAAAAAAATGAGCCAGAATGAGGAGATTAAAACATGAGCGAATTGAAACCAAGAATAACGGAAAACGGAATTGATTATATCCTTGTCGGAGATTACTACATCCCGGACTTGAAACTGCCGGAGGAACACCGCCCTATCGGAAAGTACGGACGGATGCACCGGGAATATTTAAGAGAAGTCCACCCAGTCAGATTGAATACATTGATACTGACCGGAGAATTGTGGACATATCTTGCAGACCTGAACGAACAGGCACAGGAACGGTTAGACACCATCATGGAGCAGATGAAAGCTACCGAGGGCGTGACAGAGGAATTAAAGCGTACCTGTCAAATAGAATGGGTACAACGATGTAATAACATCCATAACCGGGCAGAAGAAATTGTTTTGCATGAGATGATTTATTCATAAACAGGAGCAATTAAATCGGAGGTATATCAGATGGTTGAAATTGTATTTAGTGAGAGTGCCTGTGGAAGTTTGAAAATTGCCCAAACTTACGGCAGGGGAAAATATAGAGGAAGTGCAATTTCGGTATTTATAAGGCACGAAAACGGGAGTGTTCCATCTTCAAATGAAATGAAAGAAGCACAACTTCAAGCACAAGAACAAGAATGTATTGCTTGGGAAAATGCTATTCCATTGGGAGGCAAGAGCAGTGATGTTTATTGTTTTGATATGGCTCTTAGTGTGGGAGATATTTCTGATAATGAAATTGGCGAACAGAGGAAAAATGTTCTCAAGAAAATGCTGTCTGTCTGGTTTGTAGAGGATTTAGATTATCAGGTTGAAGAAAAAATACAGAAAATTAAAACTACATTGTCCTCAGTTATTGAACGATATGTAGCTGGGGAAGAAGTTCGCATTTGGTATAGCTATAATCCGGATGAACTTTGCGGTATGTACTGGCTTATGAAACAACTTCGACCATTAAACTGTCAGACAACAATTTATTTGGTTAAATTACCTACATGGGAATATGGAAAAGAAAATGCTATGACATCTAAAATATCATGGGGTGAGGTGTCTCCTGGCGAATGGGGAAATTATATAACTCTACAAGAGAAAGCTGAGCCTGTATTTCTTTCAGCTTGCGCTATGAAATGGAATCAACTTCAAAATGAAAATGCACCTTTGCGTGCAATGTTAAATGGTAAATTGCAAAGCGTTTCAGAAGATATATATGATAGTTTCATTCTTCGTGAAATTGCGGAACAGCCAGAACAATTCAAAATGGCTATTGTCATAGGTAATGTTTTAGGAAAATATCAACTTGGAATTAGTGATGTATGGATTTCCAATCGCATTGATAAAATGCTTGAAGATGGTGTGTTGGAAATTATACAGGACGCACCAAAGGGAGAAACAAATTATCGCCGGATATTAAGAAAACGAATGAAATAATAACCACAGTAAGAACCGCTGCTACATGGAAGGCATCCCAACCATGCAACAGCGGTTTTTCTTTATCGTTTTTTCCTCTGGCTGATAGGCGTTCCCATTTTCTTTGATTTTTTGAGAATCCGAATCAGCCAGCGAAATTCTTCATCTGACAGATTTTTATAGTTGATACCGAGCTGCTTGCAGTAAAGTACAACGAGCTTTTCATCCCGGCTGCCCTTGAAATTTTCGACCGCTTCCAGATTTTCTTTCAGTTCATCGGCAACGGTGGTCTGGGGTGCACTCTCGCTGTCCTTTTTGTGGGCTTCTCGAATATCCCGGATAATGAGGTTGAGGTCATCCAGAACCATGTGGCTGAAATATTCATCATCACTGATATGGGCAGCTTGCAACACTTTCAAATGGGGGTCGTCTTCGCCAGGGCGATACCGTTCAATGATTTCATGCCGGACGGTATCGACAAGGGCATTGAGGTTCTGAATCTGCATGGTGGCAATCCCATCCACATAAATCTCAATATCCGCAAGAAACTTGATAAAATCCTTATGTGTGGCAAGTTCACAGAGCAGACGGTTGTTAATCCGACCACTTTTCAGAAGAGCTACCATCTCATCACTCAAATGCAGCTCCCTTAATGGCGTGTTGATCTCCGCCCGGTTCTCTGTCCGGCAAAAGAGATAATCGAGGGACACCCCATAAAAATCTGCCAGCAGGATAAGGTTGCCATGATTGATTTCCTTATAGTCGTCTTTTTCATAACTGCCAAGAGCCGATTTTGAAATACCCGTTTGCTCAGCCAGTTCTTCCAGTTTTAATCCTTTGTTTAATCGTAAATCTTTTAGCCGTTCCTGTATTGTAGTAGCTCCGTTCATTGAAGCAGTTCCCCCTTTTTGACAACATATATAACCGTTGAATTGATTATACCATATCAATTCCGCAATCGTGGAAATTTTTGATTTTTGCCCTTAATTCCTACTTTGTGGACATACCGCACGAGGCACAAAAATGTTCTATGATACAGGTAGTTCATCGATGGATTATTCCAATCGAATGACCAGCCTGTGTGGGATATGCTTCCCCGGCGATGTAGTGCCATGACTTTTGGCAGGGATGTGGAGGAACCCTGACCGAAACGAGCATACCAAAGGGAGCGATACGCCGCTGTGAGATTCAGGGGAGGAACGACACCGGGGAGAACTGGCGAACTGACACCGAAATGATACCGAAACACGACAATCTGATAGGGGGATAGTCTACCCTATCGCTGATACTTCGGGAGATTTTAGGCGGCTCTATGGCTGTAATTTTGCCGAAAATCGCCCCGAAACCATACACGAAAACGGGAGGAAGCGCAATATGCCGAGGATGAGCAAAAAGAGGAAGCATGAGCTTTCTTTTTACCTCAATGACCGGGGGCGTGTCACTTACAACGAATTATGCCGGAAATGCCAGCATGGGTGCAAGCAGAGCTTCCGGGCGGTTGTGATTGACTGCCCCCGTTATTTATCCAAACGAGCAAAGAAAAAGGAGGAACACACCGAATGAATTTTGAATTTATGACGATAGACACACCATTGCCGCCCTGTATGGCTTTTCCAAGAGCGTTGACAGGGTTTCCAGTCAGCAGCACCGCAAAGGTCATGTACTGCCGGATGTTGGACGCTATGCTCTCCAATGGGCAGGAGGACGAGAACGGAATCCTGTTTGTCTGCTTCCCTGTCACAGCCATTGCCGCAGTCCTGTCCCGCAGCTCTATGACGGTCAAGCGTTCTTTGAATGAACTGGAAAACGCCGGACTTATCATGCGGGTGCGTCAGGGCGTTGGAGAACCAAACAGGATTTATGTGCTGATACCGGGAAAGGAGGACGCTGCCCTTGCCTGATACTTCAAAGCTGGAAAAACTCAATCGGGAGTTGGAGAAAAGCGAAAAGAAACTGCGGAAAGCCATCAATGATGAAAAGGCATTGCAGCACCAGTTAAAGCAGCTTACCCGAAAGGAACGGACGCACCGGCTCTGTACTCGTGGCGGTATGCTGGAAAGTTTTCTGCAAGAGCCGGAACGCCTGACAGATGATGATGTCATGCTGTTGTTGAAACTCATTTTTCACAGGCAGGACACGCAGGAACTATTGAAAAAACTGCTGGAACGGGAGAAGCCGGAAACCCCTTAGTTTACTAAGGGCGCAATTATACACCACCCAGAGGTTGGTGCATTGCGTTCTCCGAAGGCTCCTCGCCGGAGGGCTGTGATTTTCCGCAGTCAAGGTCTGCTCCAAATCATACAGGGGACGCTACGCTTCCCCTGCGCTGGCTGCCGCCAGCTACCCTTTTGTGTACTTGCCATCTGGGGACACCTTGCGTTGCAAGCTGTTCCCAGCCGACAAGTTTCATAAAATATGCTATCTTTTCGATAGTCGATGAAGTATAATAAAGATGACAACAAACCTGAATTTGCAAAGGAGGCCTAAACTATAAAAGAATATCAACATCTAATAGGTAAAATTATTATTGCGACTGCAATTATAGTTGCCGCAATCATTATAGCGGGTGCTATCGAGGTTGCAGGAGAAAGTATACGTAGTGATAACAAAGGAGACCAACTTATGGGATTATTTGAAAAGAAAAAGAAAGATGCAGAGCGTTGCCCGATTTGTGGCAAGGAGATATCCTTTTTTTCGGGGTTAGTAATCGCGGACGGCAGAATCTGTGATGACTGTGAGAAAATGGTCAGAGGTCAGTTCAATATCGAAGAATATTATGGGCGTGAGAACTGGAAGATATCTACCAGCGATCCGTTGAAAGCCATGACAGTCGAAGAACTTAAGGACATGATCAACGAAAAGAAAGCAGAGCAGACGCAGGTAGTGGAAGAAATTGGCGGTGATTACGCAGCGATTGCCAAGGTGGAAAAGACATTTGGCATCGCTCCGAAGGTTATGGATGTGGGACTGAAACGTGCAAAGGCTTTGAAAAATAGAATCGTTGCCACAAGCTATATCATGTCAGGCGAATTCAGTAGAGGCGATGCGGTAACGGTTTCATTTGATGGTGCAGATATGACTACGACGATTCTGGATGTCATCGAATGCAGTTCATCAAGTACATTTGAAACAGAGCTGAATGCCAATTTCGGAAAGCACAAGGCCAAAGAAGGAGTCAGTGCCTGGATCATTCTGGATGTCATGGGCGGAGTTGGCAAAGGTGCCCTGATCAAGAAATAAGCAATTTGCGTGGTTTATCATTTACAGACACATGAGTAAGGAGGCCAACATGAGAAACATGAAAAAACGATTCCTGCACTGCTGTTAGCACTCGGTTTGGCACTGAGTATGACAGCTTGCGGAAACAAAGAGTCGGAAACTGTTACCCCGGACAATAGCACCACACCGGAAGCTGTGGAGACGCAACCAACACAGGAAGCCACGGGAACAGAAGAGACAACAAGTAGAGATGACACGGGTGTATATCCGAATGCAACCGGTCTGACAGAAGTAGCTATGGGTGTGACAGAAGATATCTGTACATTTAAAGTACCGTTAAACTATGTACTTGCAGGCGGCTATTATGATGAAAATAATGAAGAACATACGGTTCAGGGCTTGAATTCTGCTACCACGACTGTTGAGGAAGCACTGGCAGCCGGAAGCTTCTCTACTGGCAATCATCTGGCTTTCTTTACAATGACTTCTCTGGATGCAGATCAGACCATGATTACTACTGGCATGTACACGCCGGATATCATGTCATGGGATGATTTTAAAGCGTATTATACGGACGCAAAAGAGATCGGAGATGAAAGTGTTCCGGGACTTCTCTATCATGTAGAAGCGATCAGTGGGCAGTGTGTGGCAGTAGCTGTGAAAGTATCTGATGATGTTACATTGCAGATCGTCTATGAGGGATCCCTGGAAGGTGAAATTGGAGAAGACGAACTGGGACAGAGACTGTATGAGCTGGTAACGGTAAAATAATATCGTAACAGACAACAATATTTGAGAGAAAAGAGGATGTACATGTCATTAAGGTTATGAAATAGTTCGGTAGAATAGTAGGTAATGAAATTCCAGTTTGTCAGCTTCACATCGGGTCAACTTGTCCCGAACTTTCACAACTAAATACCCGCCGCTTACACAGCGGCACACCGAGCAGGAAATCTGAAAAAGGTCTCCTGCTTTTTTTCTGCCCAAAATGAGGTGGTAAAACGCCACCCCATCCACCAAGCATAGAAAGGAGTGACACGAAATGCCCTGTCCACACAACGAAATCTCGATTGTTCAGCGTAGCCAACAGCAGTCTGCGGTTGCCGCCGCTGCCTACCAGAGCGGCGAAAAGCTGTTCTGTGAATACGACCAAGAAGTGAAGCACTACCCAGAAAAGCGAGGTATCGTCCACAATGAAATCCTGCTCCCGGCAAATGCCCCGCCGGAGTATGCAGACCGCAATACTTTATGGAACGCCGCCGAAGCTGTGGAGAAACAATGGAACTCCCAGCTTGCAAGGCGGTGGGTGCTTACCATTCCCAGAGAGATACCGCCCGACCAATATGCTGTCCTTGTCCGGGAGTTTTGTGAACAGCAGTTTGTTTCCAAAGGCATGATTGCTGACTTTGCCATCCATGACCCCCACCCGCCGGGACACAATCCTCACGCCCATGTCCTGCTCACTATGAGGGCAATGGACGAACATGGGAAATGGCTTTCCAAGAGCCGCAAGGTTTATGACCTTGACGAGAACGGGGAACGGATAAAGCTGCCATCCGGCAGGTGGAAAAGCCACAAGGAGGATACGGTGGACTGGAACGACCAGAAGTATTGTGAAATCTGGCGGCATGAATGGGAGGTCATCCAGAACCGCTATCTGGAAGCCAATGATCGCCCGGAGCGTGTGGACTTGCGTTCCTATGCCAGACAGGGGCTTGATATTATCCCTACTGTCCATGAGGGTGCTGCTGTCCGGCAGATGGAAAAGCGTGGTATCCAGACGAATATCGGCAACCTGAACCGGGAAATCAGAGCCGCCAACCGCCTGATGAAGTCCATCCGGCAGCTTATCCAAAACCTCAAAGGCTGGATTACCGAGCTGGGAGAAAAACGGAAAGAACTGCTTGCACAAAAGGCGGCGGAGGAAGCGACACTTCTTCCCAATCTACTGATGAAATATATGGAGATACGAAAGGAAGAACGGAAGGACTGGACGAGGGCTGGACAAAATCGGGGGACTTCACAGGATTTAAAGGCAGTCAGCGAAGCCCTGTCCTATCTCCGGCAAAAGGGGCTTTCCACTGTGGAGGACTTGGAAGCCTTTCTGGAATCTTCCGGGAAATCAGCCGCAGATTACCGCAGTCAGATGAAGCCAAAGGAAGCCCGAAGCAAAGTGATTGACGGACTGCTTTCTGCCCGGACAGACTGCAAGGAATGTAAGCCTGTCTATGAGAAGTACCAGAAGATATTTTTTAAGAAAACAAAGGAGAAATTCAACCAGGAACACCCGGAGGTTGCCCGGTATGCGAAAGCCGCCGCCTACCTTGCCAAGCACCCGGACGATAAGGACAGCACCCAAAAGAAGCTGCAAGAGGAGCAGGAAACGCTTCTGGAAGAAATTGCAGCCCTGAAAACACCTCTGATCGAGGTACAGGCTGATTTGAAGAAGCTGCGGGACATCCGCTACTGGGTACGGAAAGCCACACCCGGCACAGAGGAAAGCAAAGAGCCGCCCAAGAAGCAGCCCATCAAGGAAGTCTTGCAGGATAAGGCAGACGAGAAAAAAGCACAAAGAACCGCCCCGGCACAGGCGAAACACAGACAACAGGATATGGAACTTTAACAGGCACTTGCCATTTTCAATCAGAGAATGTCAGGTGTTTTTTTCTTTTTTCAAGGAGGGATAGATTTGAATGTATTTGAAGCTGTGAAGCAGTCCGTCACAACCAGACAGGCTGCGGAGCATTATGGAATCCATGTAGGGCGGAACGGGATGGCTTGCTGCCCGTTCCATCATGATAAAACCCCAAGCATGAAGCTGGATCGGCGTTACCACTGCTTCGGCTGCGGTGCGGATGGGGATGTGATTGATTTTGCCGCCGCCCTGTATGGGCTGGGAAAGAAAGAAGCCGCCGTACAGCTGGCACAGGACTTCGGGCTTTCCTATGAGGACTGGAAACCGCCGGGAAAAGCAAAAAAGCCCAAGCCCCGGCAGAAATCCCCGGAGGAACAGTTTCAGGAAGCAAAAAACCGCTGCTTCCGTATTCTTGCCGATTATCTCCACCTACTCCGAGTGTGGAGAAAGGAATATGCCCCGCACTCCCCGGAGGAAGTCTTTCATCCCCGGTTTGTGGAAGCCTTACAGAAGCAAGACCATGTGGAATATCTGCTGGATGTGCTGCTGTTCGGGGAAACAGAGGAAAAAGCGGCTTTGATTACGGAATACGGAAAGGATGTGATACAGCTTGAACAGCGAATGGCAGAGCTTGCAGCTGCAGACGCAGCAAGAACTAAAAAACACCATGAACGCCATGCAGCCGCCCCAGAGCATTGAGGAAATCAAGGCGGGGCTGGAAACCACCGAGAAAGGCGGTGTCCGTCAGAGCATACGGAACTGCCTGACCGTATTCCAGCGTGACCCGCTGCTTTCCGGGGCTATCGCATACAACATCCTGACCGACCGCAAGGACATCATAAAGCCCATCGGCTTCCACAGGGACAGCACCGCCTTAAACGATACGGACATGAAATATCTGCTTCTCTATCTGGAAGAAACCTACGGGCTTACCAATGAGAAAAAGATTGATAACGCCATCGGGATTGTGGCGAATGAAAACAAGTACCACCCCATCCGGGATTATTTAAGTTCCCTTGTGTGGGACGGGACAGAGCGAATCCGCTTCTGCCTACGGCACTTTCTGGGAGCTGACGCAGATGATTACACCTATGAAGCGTTGAAGCTGTTCCTGATGGGCGCTATCTCACGAGCCTTTCAGCCGGGGTCCAAGTTTGAAATCATGCTCTGTCTGGTCGGAGGTCAGGGGGCTGGCAAGTCCACCTTCTTCCGTCTGCTGGCAGTCCGGGACGAGTGGTTCTCCGATGATTTGCGGAAGCTGGACGATGACAATGTGTACCGTAAGCTGCAAGGTCACTGGATTATCGAAATGTCGGAAATGATGGCAACCGCCAACGCCAAGAGCATTGAGGAAATCAAGTCGTTTTTAAGCCGGCAGAAAGAGGTTTACAAGATACCCTATGAAACCCACCCGGCAGACCGCCCCCGTCAGTGCGTGTTTGGCGGCACTTCCAATGCCCTTGACTTCCTGCCCCTTGACCGTTCAGGCAACCGCCGTTTTATCCCGGTCATGGTGTACCCGGAGCAGGCGGAGGTTCACATTTTGGAGGACGAAGCCGCTTCCAGAGCCTATATCGAGCAGATGTGGGCAGAAGCTATGGAGATTTACCGAAGCGGCAGGTTCAAGCTGGCTTTCAGCCCCACCATGCAGCGGTATCTCAAAGAACACCAGCGGGATTTTATGCCGGAGGACACCAAAGCCGGAATGATACAGGCGTATCTTGATAAGTACACCGGGAGCATGGTCTGTTCCAAGCAGCTTTACAAGGAAGCCTTGAACCACACCTTTGACGAGCCGAAGCAATGGGAAATCCGGGAAATCAACGAGATTATGAACCAGTGCATTACCGGCTGGCGGTACTTCCCGAACCCAAGAATGTTTTCCGAATATGGCAGACAAAAGGGCTGGGAGCGTGAAAACCCGGCAACGGACTCCGGCAACCCGTCTGAAAAAACGATGGATGGTTTTGTGGAGGTCACAGAACAGATGGAGCTTCCATTCTGAAAATGACCGCCCGTTGCACCCCCTGTTGCTATCCCGTTGCCGAGCCGGTTGCAGGACGTTAGCCCGGGAAAATCCCTTATTTCCGGGCTTTTCTCCTTTATAACAACCAAAACAACAGAAAAATAAAAGAAAAGTATAAATAGTAACCATCGCCAGATTGAGATTGTTTGCAAGGTCTTTTGAAGCCCGTTGCCGGACTTCGTTGCCGACACCCTCTGTCTGGCTATTTTTATGTGCGCAGGCAATGAGCCAAGTGGATATTCTTGCATATCTATGTGGCGAATGCTGCGACAACGATAATTATGGAGGATAACTGCCTATGGCGAATAATAAGATGAATGTTGAAGGAAAAAATTACTCGGATATTCCGGTGTGGCGTAGATATACGCTTACCATTGAGGAAGCTGCCAGGTATTATCATATCGGCGAAGGGAAACTGAGAATGTTGATTGAAGAGCATCCGAATGAAGATTTTTATGTTATGAATGGCAATCGAGCCTTGATTAAGCGTGAAAAATTTGAACGCTATCTGGATCAGGCAACGGCTGTATAACTGGCATTAGAAATGCTTAACAGAAATTCCGAAATCACATGGCATAACTATACGGAGAGCCGGATTTGTGATAGTATAAAACTGCAAGTCTGGCTCTCCTTATTCTGAAAGGAGAGATTTCGATGAGTGAAAAAAGACGAGACAATAGAAATCGGATTTTGCGTGAAGGTGAATACCAGCGTACAGATGGGAGGTATCGTTACCGATATATTGACGAGGATGGTAAGGAGAAGAATGTGTACAGTTGGCGTTTGGACAAGAATGACCCGACTCCCAGGGGTAAAAAGCGAGAGCTTTCGCTGAGAGAGAAGGAAAAGCAGATTCAGGCGGATCTGTTTGACCATATCGTTACCCGTGGCGGCAATTACACGGTAGTTGAATTGGTAGAGAAATATACTTCTCTGAAAACCGGTGTCGGTCATAACACCAAGGCGGGATATAAGACCGTAATCAATATCCTGAACAGAGAAGCGTTTGGAAAGCAGCGCATTGACAAGGTTCGCCTGTCTGATGCAAAGGCGTGGCTGATCAAGCTTCAGCAGGTGGATGGCAGAGGGTACAGCTCTATTCACTCCATCAGAGGTGTTCTGAGACCGGCTTTTCAGTTGGCGGTAGATGATGATCTGATCCGTAAAAATCCTTTTGGATTTGAACTGGCATCGGTGATCGTAAACGATTCCGTCACCAGAGAAGCAATTACCCGTAAGCAGGAGCGTGATCTTCTGAAATTCATCAAGGAAGATAAGCATTTCTGCCGATACTACGATGCGATCTATATTCTCCTTAACACGGGGCTGCGAATCTCGGAGTTCTGCGGGCTGACGATCTCCGATCTTGAGTTCGACCAGAAGCGTATCAAGGTAGACCACCAGTTGCAGAGAACATCGCAGATGCAGTATGTAATTCAGGCTCCTAAAACGGAAAGCGGTATCCGCTATGTGCCGATGAGCGAGGAAGTTGTGGCGTGTTTCCGTCGTATTCTTGCCAATCGAGTAGCACCGAAAATAGAACCGATGGTAGACGGATATGCTGGATTTTTGTTTCTCGACAAGAACGATAAGCCAATGGTCGCCCTTCATTGGGAGAAGTACCTGGAACATATTATTGAGAAATATAACAAGATTTACCGTATTCAGATGCCCAAAGTAACTCCTCATGTATGCAGACACACTTTTTGTTCCAATATGGCGAAATCCGGAATGAATCCAAAGACGTTGCAGTATATCATGGGTCATTCGGACATCAGCGTAACGCTGAATGTTTACACCCATGTGCAGTTCGATGACGCACAGGCAGAGCTGCTTCGAGTAGCAAAAGCCTAAAACACCCCGTTGGTACAGAGCATTTATTTACCAACGGATTTACCAATATTGCAGGGAAAAGCACGAGAAAATACGGGAAGATTTGAGAAGATACCCCGGAAACACAGAAACAGGAAAATGCCGAAAAAACCTGCAATATTGGGCATTTGAGAAGAAATACAAGACTTAAATGGAGATATAAAAAGATGATAAAAATACTTTTCATCTGCCACGGCAATATCTGCCGCTCACCAATGGCAGAATTCATTTTTAAAGACATGGTTTCTAAACAAGGTCTTTCAGACCGGTTTTATATCGCATCTGCTGCAACCAGCACTGAGGAGATATGGAATGGAATCGGGAATCCGGTATATCCTCCGGCGCGAGAGGAGCTTGCTAAGCATGGGATTGATTGTAAGGGTAAGCGCGCAGTTCAACTAACGAAGGCAGATTATGATAAATATGATTATATTCTCGGTATGGACCACTGGAATCTGAAGAATATGTTAAGAATATTGAAATCAGATCCAGAGGACAAGGTTAAACTTCTTCTGGATTACAGTGATGATCCGAGGGATATCGCAGATCCATGGTATACAGGTGGATTTGATGTCACATATTCGGATGTGGTGGAGGGCTGTGAGGCTTTTCTGGAATATCTGAAAGATAAAAAGAAACTGTAATAAATATTGTCGATGAAATTTACTTTACAAATAGCTGTGGCTATTTTATACTATGTCTACAGCGACTCTTAAGGGGGCTTTCGCTCCCTTATTTTCTTTTTTCCGAAAACGGAAAGTCAACATTCAAATCAGGGCATCCTGCCCGTATTATTTTCAAAGCAAGAAAGGAACTGAATATGCAGAAAGACTATGAAACATTCGTAGAGAAACTGGAGATTGGTATTTACGAGGCTACAGGGATTCCGAGGGAAAATATTTCTTTTGAGAAAGAAGGCGGGAGGTTTGCGCCTGTAGGAGACAGACTGCTGGTGAAGTTTGCAGAGCATGATGATGCCTGGGAGGTCTGTGGACTTTATACACAGGAACTTTTTAAATCTTATCAGAATGGCAGTCCGTTTGAGGAAATTATAAAAGAAATCACAGATGATCTGAATCGGATAAAAAAGGCGGATATTTATGAGAAAACAAGAGTGATCAGGGATTATGAGAAGACAAAACCCCGCCTGTTTATAAGATTGCTGAATGCAGATAAATATTCCGCGGATCTTCAGGATGCGGTGTATAAAACTCTTGGTGATATTGCACTTGTGCTTTATATGAAAGTTACGGAATATGAAGGATGTGTGACAAGTACAAAAATCCGGCAGGGAATGCTGGAGCAGTGGGGAAAAGAATGTGATGAGGTGTTTCAGGAGGCGATTCTCAATACGTATTTTATGAGTCCACCCAGAATTTACAGATGGGAACAGATGATTTTTAATCCGGAATATGAAGGTGAAAGTTTTATGAATCTGGGTGATAAGTGTGAATTGAAGAAAGATGCAATGGGAAATTGTCTCAGTACAACGAAGAAAACAAATGGTGCAGTTGCAGTGTTCCTGCCGGGAGTGGCAGAACAATTGGCATATATGCTGGATTCCGATTTCTATATGGTGTTTACCAGTGTACATGAGGTAATGATCCATAATGATAAATTTGTAGAACCTGAAGATTTGCAGTGTGTTTTGCGGGATACGATCAGGGAGGCTACACCGAAAGAGGACTATCTGACGTCGAGAATCTACCAGTACAATAGGGAAACACATAAATTTATCTGTGTAACTCCGCTGGAAAAAGATGAGAAATAAAAATATGAGAGTACTCTGTAAAAAAGTACTCTCATATAAAGGATATTTAGAAACGTTATGAGTAATTTATACGGTTATCCGAGCAGTGCAGAGTCATTGCTGAACTCTTCTCCGCTTGCTTTTTCAAACTGATCCAGAAGGTTTTTAACTGTCAGTTTTTTCTTTTCTTCTCCCTGGATATCCAGAATGATTTTTCCTTCCATCATCATGATCAGACGATTGCCATGTGCAATAGCGTCCTTCATGTTGTGAGTGATCATCAATGTCGTAAGGTGATCGCGGTTTACGATCATATCTGTAATTTCCAGAACTTTGGCAGCTGTTTTTGGATCAAGAGCTGCGGTATGTTCATCCAGAAGCAGAAGCTTTGGTTTCTGAAGCGTTGCCATCAGAAGAGTAAGAGCCTGTCTCTGACCACCCGAGAGAAGTCCTACTTTAGAAGTCAGTCTGTCTTCCAGACCAAGACCAAGAATTTTCAGGAGCTCTTTGTATTCTTCGCGCTCTGCTTTAGTGATTCCGGAGCGGAGAAGACGGGATTTTCCGCGGCGTTTTGCAAGTGCAAGGTTTTCTTCGATACCCATTGTTGCAGCGGTTCCTGTCATTGGATCCTGAAACACACGTCCAAGGTATGTAGCACGTTTATGTTCAGAAAGTTTTGTAACATCAATATTGTCGATAAGGATCTGTCCTTCATCAACCGGCCAGGTTCCTGCAACAGCATTTAGCATAGTAGATTTGCCGGCGCCGTTTCCTCCGATAACAGTTACAAAATCGCCTTCGTTCAGCTTCAGGTTCAGACCATTTAATGCACGTTTCTCATTAATGGTTCCGGGATTAAAGGTTTTATAGATATTTTTAAGTTCAAGCATTTTTATTTACCTCCCCTTTTGGCTGGTTTATTAAAGTATTTGCCTTTCCAGTATGGGAATGCAAGGAAGAGAGCAACTACGATTGCGGACAGCATCTTCAGCAGGTCAGTGTCGATACCCATCCAGATAACAATCTGAAGTACCAGATAATACAGAATGGAACCGAAGATAACTGCTAACAGGCGAAGGGCAAAGTTGCGGAAAATACGTCCAAAGATTGCCTCGCCAATAATAACTGCTGCCAGACCGATAACGATGGAACCACGTCCCATGTTGACATCTGCAAATCCCTGATACTGTGCAAGGAGTGCACTGGAAAGTCCTACCAGACCGTTGGAAATCATAAGTCCGAGAACTTTATTCATGTTTGTGTTGATACCCTGGGCGCGTGACATATTTGGGTTACATCCGGTTGCACGAAGGGAACAGCCAAGCTCTGTTCCAAAAAACCAGTAGAGAATGGCAATCAGGAGAATACACATAACTGCTACAATAAAAATTGTGTTTTTGGAAAGAGATGCATTTTTTATATGTCGCAGGGAAACCAGAAGATTATATTTATCAACGTTGATTGCCTGATTTGCTTTTCCCATGATTTTCAGGTTTACGGAATACAGAGATAACTGTGTCAGGATTCCGGCAAGGATTGCGGGAATTCCCATAAAGGTGTGAAAAATTCCGGTCGCAAGGCCTGCCAGCATTCCGGCGAGAGTAGCGGCCAACATAGAAATCCAGACATTATGACCGGAAAGCATCATCATAATACACACTGCACCACCGGTACACATAGTGCCATCAACTGTAAGGTCTGCAATATCAAGAATACGGAAAGTGATATAAACACCGATTGCCATAATTCCCCAGATCAGACCCTGGGCTACTGCACCTGGAAGTGCAGTGATTAATGTTATAATTTGCATTTGTAATTTCCTCCTGTTGAGATGCGAAAAGCGAGAGAGGCGTCAAACCTTTCCCGCTGATCGCATATAAATTGAATTTTTTATAACTGTTTGATAAGCTATTATTTAAAATCCTGTTGGTGTGAGTATTTTTCAACTGTCTGACCGGATTTATTTGGCAGCTTCTTCAGTTGCATTATCTTCTGTTGTTTCATCAGAAGATTCGTCTGCTGCCGTTGCATCATCAGAAGCCTCTTCTGTGTCTTCAGCAGCTTCGCCGATTGCAACATAATCGTCCGGAACTTCGATGCCCAGCTCTTCGCAGATATCTTTGTTATATTCTTTTGTGAAGTTTGGTGCATATTCGATCGGCATTGTGGAAATATCTTCACCGTCCTTTAAAATCTTAACAGCCATCTTACCGGTTGTAACACCAAGGTCATAATAGCTGATGGAAAGTGTCGCAACACCGCATCCGCTGCAGATACCTTCTTCGCCTGTGATTACCGGAACTTTTGCCGGAAGGCAGATGTTGTTGATGATCTCTGTGTTGGAAGCAACTGTATTATCTGTCGGTACATAAATTACATCACTTGCGTCAGTTGCTGTTGTAGCAACAGAAGAGAGATCATTAGAGTCAGAGAATGCATAATATTCACATGTATATCCGAGTTTTTCAAGTTCAGCTTTTACTGTATCTACCTGATACTGAGAGTTTGCTTCGGCAGAACAGTAGAGAAGACCTACATTTTTTGCATCCGGGAAAAGTTCATTGAGCATTGCTGCCTGCTGATCAAGGGGAGCAAGGTCTGCAGTTCCGGAAATATTTCCGCCCACAGTCCCGTCGAAATCATCCAGTCCAAGTGCAACACCGTATTCAGTAACAGAAGTACCAAGAATCGGAATATCGCTTGTTCCTGCTGCAGCTGCCTGAAGAGCAGGAGTTGCATTTGCAAGAATCAGGTCAACATTATTGGAAACGAAGCTGTTAATGATTGTAGAACAGGTGTTGGAATCTCCCTGTGCGTTCTGCTCGTCAAAGGTAACTGCGTCTTCTCCCAGTTCTTTGGTGACTTCATCCTTGAATCCCTGTGTCGCAGCGTCGAGAGCTTCGTGCTGTACAAGCTGACAGATACCGATTGTATATTTGTCTCCGTCAGCAGCACTTGCTGTTACTGCGCAGGTTCCCATAGCCATGGCTGCTGCAAGAGTGATTGCTAATGCTTTTCTTTTCATAATGATATATCCTCCTAATATAATGTTTAAATTAAGTCAGGTAAGAATTGCGTTTATTATTTGATAATATAAAACTTACCTGAATCCGAATGATTTTCTGCAGGGAAAGCAGTACTGGTAAATGATTCGGATAATGTCATCGAGTTATTCGACTGTGACGTTTTAAAGTATAACGCTTTAGTGTAAAAAAGTCAAGCGACCTGCACAATTATATTTTTAATTCATATAGTATAAAGAGTATATGAAGAAAGCAGAGTGTCGTCATGGCATATTCGATCATGCTGGATGCCGGACATGGAGGTCAGGATCCGGGAGCCGTATATAAGGGAAGACAGGAAAAGAATGACAATCTTAAACTTGCTCTTGCGGTAGGTGAGATTTTAAAAAATAAAGGGATTGATATCTCTTATACCCGTACCGGTGATGTCTATCAGACACCTTTTGAGAAGGCACAGCTTGCAAATCAGGCAGGAGTAGATTACTTTATTTCATTTCACCGAAACAGCAGTCCAAAGGAAAACCAGTATAATGGAGCGGAAGTTCTGATTCATGATAAAAGCGGGATTAAATATCAGATGGCTGAGAATATTCTGGGAGCTCTGGGAGAAGTGGGATTCCGCGAAATCGGTGTAAAAGAGCGGCCGGGACTTGTGGTCCTCAGACGAACCAGGATGCCGGCTCTTTTAATAGAAACCGGATTTATCAATTCCGAAGAAGATAATAAACTGTTTGATAACAAGTTTAGCGATATAGCTCAGGGAATTGCAGATGCGATTCTTGGAAGCCTGGATGAGGAAACAGTGCAGGAACCGCTTTATTACAGAGTGCAGACTGGAGCGTTCAGAAAAAAAGAGAATGCGGACCGTATGTTATATCAGTTACTGGAAAAAGGTTATCCCTCTTTTATGTTACATGAAAACGGATTGTATAAAGTTCAGACAGGTGCCTATCAGCAGATTGGTAATGCAGTAAATATGGAGCAGAGACTGAGGGATGATGGTTACAGTACGGTTATTGTGACAAAATAGCCTTCTGGAAATATTGGAAGTCTGTGCATCGCGAAGCGTGTTGCTGTGAACAGAGTGAACAGTAACATAAGCAGTGGGGGATATAGTTTTAAGAATTAACTTGGTTGTACGTTAATAGAAAAAATATGGTACACTGTATCTATCTATAGAAATTCCATAGAAATCTTCGTAAATAATGCATATTGTTCCGGCTCATCAGAGCGTGAAATTCTGTTGGACTGTTACAAACGCATTATTTGAGAGGTGCTGTAGAAAAAACAGATAACGAGGAGTTAGTAATGATGAATGACGTATATGAAAAATTTTTAAAAAGTTCAGAAGAGTTTATTTTTGCAGAAAACAAGCCGGAAAAATCTGATATTATTTTTGTCCCTGGAAATGGTTATCCGCAGATGGCGGAAAAAGCAGCAGAATTGTTTAAGAAAGGGATGGCGGACTGGATTCTGCCCAGTGGAAAATACAGCGTAGTAAATGGAAAGTTTTCAGGCGTTCTTGAAAAAAGCAATGTATATGATAAGGAATATGGAACAGAATGGGAATTTCTCAGGGATGTTCTTATAAAAAACGGAGTTCCGGATCAGAAAATCCTGAAAGAAGACCAGGCAACCTTTACTTATGAGAACGCAATTTATTCCAGACAGGTGACAGATCATGCAGAACTGGAAATAGAAAGAGCGATTTTGTGCTGCAAATCTTACCATGCAAGAAGATGTCTGATGTATTATCAGCTCTTGTATCCGAAAACAGAATTTTATGTGGTGCCTGTGAATGCAGATGGAATTACCAGAGAAAACTGGAGAAAGAACGAAGAAGGAATTGATGCGGTTACAGGAGAACTCTCCAGAATCGTGAAACAATTTTCACTGATGCTGGAGAGATGACAGTTACGGCTGTTCTTCTGTTTCAGTTTTCTTCTCGGGAAGCCAGATGTGGACAAGTTCGATTCTGTTTTTGTCCAGACGGTCAACAACCAGGCGGATGCCACTTTCAAGTGTGACAGACTGACCCTCTTTGGGAAGGCAGTCAAGCTGTTCAATAATATATCCGCCAATAGAATCATAATCTTCAGATTCCAGATTAATATGGAGGGCTTCGTTGATATCATCCAGCTTGGCAGAACCCTGAACAACATATTCTCTTTCAGGCTGGATTTCTTTAATATCTTCGACTTCATCCTCATCGTATTCGTCGCGAATCTCACCTACGATCTCTTCCAACAGGTCTTCCAATGTGACCAGACCGGCTGTGGCACCGTATTCGTCCAGAACGATTGCCAGATTGACGGATGCTTTGCGCATTTCGATCATCAGGTCTGCTGTAGCTTTGTATTCATAGGTAAAATAAGGCTCACGCAGGATGTTGCGGATTGAAAAAGGTTTGTCCTTTGGATAAACAAGAAGATCTTTCATATTGATAATACCGATTACGTTATCAGTGTTGTCCTCATAAACCGGAAAACGGGTATGCATATCTTCACTGAAGACCGCCATAAGTTCATCATAGGAAAAATTGATATCTATAAAGGTCATGTCGATTCTGGGAATCATGACATCTTTTGCAGTTGAATCGCCAAAATCAAACACATTGTAGATCATCTGTTTTTCTTCGTTTTCAATGACGCCGTCTTTTTCACCTACATTGACGAGAGTACGCAATTCATGTTCAGTCATGGCATTTGCCTTTTCGTCCGGGTTAACATGCAGAATGACCAGTACACCTTCTGTTATTTTATTTACAATGAAAACAACGGGAGTAAGGAGAATCATAAGCCCGTATATTATTCTTGAATAGGCCAGGGACAATTTTTCAGCATGAATTGTTGCCAGGTTTTTGGGGGTTATCTCACCGAAAATGAGAATCAGCAGAGTCAGGATGCCGGTTGTGATTCCTACATATGCGTTTCCCAGAATCTTTATGGTGAGTGTAGTCATGAGAGAAGAAACAGACATATTTACAATGTTGTTTCCGATTAATACGGTACTGAGCATCTTTGGGGAATCGGAAATTATTTTTTCCAGAATAACAGCACGTTTGTTGCCCTGCTCGGCAAGAGACTGTATCCGAATCTTATTTACGGTTGTCATAGCGGTTTCCGCAGAAGAAAAAAATGAAGAAAGTGCGATCAGTATCAGAATCGCCACCGCCTGAAAGGCAATACTTGAATCCAAGATTTATTCACTCCTTTTGATTATCTTTATTGATTGAATCATATCATAAAACATTTAAGCAAAATATACATGATTTCATATAAAAAATCAAGAAAAAGCTTTTGGTTCAAAGATAGTATAAAAAAATTTAAAAGAGGACTGTCGAAAAAGTAAGATTTGTGTTATAATTCACTCGATTAAAATGAAAAAAAACATTACAGAATATTTACAAAATGATAAAAGTTTGATAATATACAGATATGTAATATTATTGTATTACGTAAAAAGAGAACTGATATTTGGCCGAAAGTAAAAAAATGATTATCAGGAAACATAAGAATCGAATATAAATATAGAGGTGCGATATGTCCAATAATATAAATAGAATAAGAAAAAATAAATTAAAAGGAACGGGTATTTTTGCGGCAGCGGCTTTAACAGCGGCTTTGATTGCAGGAAATAATATACCGGGTGTAACAAGACAGGTCAGTGCGGCTGAGTCACAGGAGAATACTGTGTCTTCTCTGATTCCGGACAACATCACGCTTGATAAGCCTGTAGAACTTGCGGATGTAGAACTTCCGGCAACGGAATATGGAACTTTTGAATGGGCAGATGGAAGTTTCGTTCCTGCACAACGTGTACAGAGCTGTGAGGTACTTCTTATACCGGCAGAAGGGCAGGATTTAAGCCATGTGGATGGATGGGATCCGGAGAGCGGCGCGGTTGTCGGTTACATCAATGTAATAGTGAACAGTATTACGGATGGTGATAATGTTGATAAGACAGAAGGCTCAGGTAAAACAGATCCAACAGAAAATGCAGATCCAACAGAAACGCCTGAAACTTCGTCAGAAAAACCTGCCGCAGATGAAAACGCTGATACAGACAATAAAGAAGATAAGGAAAGTAAATCAGATCAGGATAATAAAACTGATACAGACAATGAAGAGAATAAGATTGAAGAAGATAAAACAGATAATAAAAACAACAAAGATAATAACAGCAATGCAGATAAGACGGATAAAGATACAGAAACTACCGGTAAGCTGGAACCTGCAGATGATATGACACAGGATAAAGAAGATACGAAGAAAGATGATGAAGATGGCGCAGATGATAATATCTTTGATAATCCTGTTCTGCCGGACGATAAGGATGACCGTCCTACAGATGCAGAGGATTCTCTTTCTGATGAAGAAAAAGAAGAGAGGGCCGCACTTAATCATACCTGCGACGGTATTACAGTAAGTGGAGTTAATCTTCCATGGTATGTACAGTTCAGAGTTTCAAGCGGTGACAGCTATCAGTTTACCAATGAATCAGATGCAATGATTTTCCAGTCATATGAATTTGAACTCTGGGATCTTAAGAATAATACAGAATATGAGATCCCTAATGGAGATTATATCAGTGTCACTGTGCCGGTAAAATCCGGATATCAGTATACTATCGAACATCTCCTGGACAACGGGGCAACTGAGACGATTATTCCGAGTGTAGAGAATGGTATTATGGTATTCAGCACACATTCTTTCAGTCCATTTGGAATTGCAGGAAGCAGACAATTAGTAGGACCTGATGCGGGGAATGATACGGACGACACAGATGCGGTAACTCCTGCACCGGCTTCCTCCGACAGTCAGAGTTCTGATTCCGGAAAGAACAATACAGTATCTATGAATGACAGTTCTGACAGCAATAATGGTTCTTCTTCTGATCAGAATGATAATTCAACGGAAAATAAAGCTGTGAAAAATAACAATACAGTAAATACCGGAGATACAACATCAATTATGCCGTTTGTGATACTGTTTGTGGCAGCTGCAGTGATCGCCGGTGTGGCTGTATTTATAAAAAAGAGAAAGAAATAAAAGAATAACACTGATTCCTCCCCCATATAGTTTAACAGGAGGGGAAGCAATGAAAGTCAGAGCAATTTTGAAATCACTATTATTTGCATATGCATTAACAGGAGTGGCATTACTGCTTTTGGCCCTGGTACTGTTTGCTTTTGATCTGGGAGAAACAGCTGTAGATGCGGGGATTATTATAATTTATGTACTTGCATGTTTCATGGGAGGCTTTATGGCCGGCAAAATTGTGCGTAAAGACAAATATCTGTGGGGTGTTATCACAGGTCTGGCTTACTATGTATTACTGTTGACTGTCTCTGTTATGGCAAAAGGCGGCTGGGATATGAGTGCAGCTCATGCAGTTACAACATTTTTTATGTGCACAGGCGGTGGAACACTGGGTGGAATGCTGTCGTAAAAAAAAGCTTTTAAAATGAGAAGATATATGATATACTATGCCAAGAATATAATTACATAAGGAGGATAGAGTTATGGAACATATCAAAACCCTGAATACAAAGAATTTACAGAACACTGTAAAAAAAGGTGGATGTGGCGAGTGCCAGACTTCCTGCCAGTCCGCATGTAAAACTTCCTGTACAGTAGGAAACCAGAGCTGCGAGCAGAAATAAGATCAGCTATGGAGAAATGAGATAAGCAGCGGAACTTTTATTCCGCTGCTTATCTTACGCTTAGAAAGGATTTTAGTAAAATGAGTCTGATTCACCGTTATAAAAGCAATGGCTTTAATATTGTACTGGATATCAACAGTGGATGCATCCATCTGGTAGATGAGGTTACATATGAGGTTCTTCCATATCTGGAAGAGGGCCTTGGCACAGAAGCTATTGCAGAGAAACTGGAAAACAAATATAACAGAGAAGATATTGAGACATCTGTAAGAGAATGTAATAAGCTGAAAGAAGATGGAATGCTTTTTACAAAAGATGTTTATGAGAATGTAATTGAAGAATTTTCAAATAACCGGCAGACCGTTGTAAAAGCATTGTGCCTGCACATTGCTCATGACTGCAATCTGGCCTGCCGTTATTGTTTTGCCGAAGAAGGCGAATATCATGGCAGAAGAGCTCTTATGTCCTATGAAGTCGGCAAAAAAGCTCTTGATTTCCTGATCGCGAACTCCGGTTCCAGAAAAAACCTGGAAGTAGATTTCTTTGGCGGCGAGCCGCTGATGAACTGGCAGGTTGTAAAAGATCTGGTAAAATATGGCAGAGAGCAGGAAAAGCTTCACAATAAGAAATTCCGTTTCACTTTAACAACAAACGGAGTTCTTCTGAATGATGAAGTAATGGAATTCTGCAATAAAGAGATGGGCAACGTTGTACTGAGTGTGGACGGACGTAAGGAAGTACATGATTACATGCGTCCATTCAGAAAAGGTGCAGGAAGCTATGACCTGATCATGCCGAAGTTCCAGAAGTTTGCAGAATCCAGAAATCAGGACAAGTATTATGTAAGAGGTACTTTTACTCACCATAATCTTGATTTCTCCAAGGATGTGCTTCATCTGGCAGATCTTGGATTCAAACAGATTTCTGTAGAGCCTGTAGTTGCGGCTGATACGGAGGAATATGCGATCCGCGAGGAGGATATCCCCCAGATCATGGAAGAGTATGATACTCTTGCAAAAGAAATGATTAAAAGAGAGAAAGAGGGAAAAGGATTTAACTTCTTCCATTTTATGATCGACCTTACAGGTGGCCCTTGTGTATACAAGAGACTGTCAGGCTGCGGTTCAGGAACAGAGTACCTGGCTGTAACACCCTGGGGTGATTTTTACCCATGTCACCAGTTTGTTGGTGAAGAACAGTATCTCATGGGAAATGTAGATGAAGGCATCACAAAGCCGGAAATCCAGAAGGAATTCGGCGGATGCAACGTTTACACAAAGAAAGACTGCAAAGACTGCTTCGCACGTTTCTACTGTAGTGGCGGATGTGCGGCAAATGCATTCCATTTCCAGGGAGATATCAAAGGCAATTATGAAATCGGATGCGAACTCCAGAGAAAACGTGTGGAGTGCGCCATCATGATAAAAGCCGCACTGGCATGTGATTAGTGGGCAGTAATCTGTCTGACTGATACCGCCGTCGGCTGTTATCATAACAGAAAATGGCTGGCAGGCGGATGAACATGACCGCGGACAAAAAATCAAGAAGGGAAAAGAACTATGAAGAAAAGTAAAGGAATCGTAGTGCTGCTTCTGACACTGATCCTGACTGTGTTCTTTTGCTTTACTGCAGCCGTAGGTATCGGTCCTACCGGAACCGGTGCAGCAAAACATATCAACACGGGTCTTGATCTTGCCGGTGGTGTCAGCATTACCTACCAGGCTAAGGAGAGCAATCCGACAAGCGAAGAGATGTCAGATACGATCTACAAGCTTCAGAAGCGTGTAGAGCAGTACAGTACTGAGGCTCAGGTATACCAGGAAGGATCAGACCGTATTACAGTTGAAATTCCTGGTGTTACAGATGCAGATACTATTCTGAATGATCTGGGTAAACCAGGTTCCCTGTATTTCATCACAAAAGAAGATGCTGACGGAAATCAGAACTTTACTACAGGACAGGATGGATATGTTCTCTCCAGAACTATGGATGAGATCAAGGAATCCGGAAGTGTTGTTCTGGAAGGTTCTGATGTAGCAGATGCCCAGGGTGGTGCGATCCAGAATCAGAACACAAGTGCAAAGGAATATGTGGTAAGTCTTACTCTTACTTCTGATGGAGAAAACAGTGGTAAAACAAAATTTGCAGAAGCTACAAAGAATAATGTAGGCAAGCAGATCGCTATCGTCTATGACAATGACATTATCAGTGCTCCGAATGTAAATGAAGAGATTTCCGGCGGAAAAGCACAGATTAGCGGAATGTCTGACCTAGAAGAAGCACAGAACCTTGCTTCTTATATCCGTATCGGTTCTCTGGGACTGGAACTGGAAGAACTTCGTTCCAGTGTTGTAGCTGCACAGCTTGGTGAAGAAGCAATCTCTACAAGTGTTCTTGCAGGTGCGATCGGTCTGATCATCGTTATTATCTTTATGATCATTGCATACCGCGTACCTGGTGTAGTTGCAGGTATCGCACTGATTCTTTATACATCATTAATGCTGATCACGTTGAATGCCTTTGATATTACTCTTACTCTTCCGGGTATTGCGGGTATTATCCTTGGTATCGGTATGGCGGTGGATGCCAATGTTATTATTTATGCCCGAATCAGAGAGGAAATTGGTGCAGGAGTTTCAGTAAGGAATTCTATTAAGTCCGGTTTCAGCAAAGCTTTCTCTGCAATCTTTGATGGAAATATTACAACACTGATCGCAGCCTTTGTGCTGATGTGGCTTGGTTCAGGTACTGTTAAGGGATTTGCTTATACACTTGCCCTTGGTATCGTGATCTCCATGTTTACAGCACTGGTTGTATCCAGAATGATTGTAAATGCACTTTATGCAGTTGGTGTACGTGATCCGAAATTCTACGGATCTGCAAAAGAACGTAAGGCAGTTGATTTCCTTGGAAAGAAGAAAGTATTTTTTGCTATTTCCATTATCCTGATCCTCTGCGGTCCGGCAGCGATGTTTGCTAATTCGCATGCAGGAAACAAAGCGTTAAATTACAGCCTTGAGTTCTCAGGCGGTACTTCTACAACTGTTACATTTAATGAAGATATGGATATTAAGACCATTGATTCTGAAGTAACTCCTGTTGTAGAAGAGGTGACAGGAGATAAAAATGTTCAGCCTACAAAGGTAGTCGGAACAAATCAGGTTGTGATCAAGACACGTTCTCTGAATCAGAGCGAACGTGAAGCTCTGCAGAGTGCGCTGGTTGAGAAATTTGGTGTAGATGACAGCACGATTTCCACAGAAAGTATTTCTTCTACAGTAAGTAGTGAAATGCGTCGTGATGCGATCGTAGCCGTTATAGTAGCTACAATCTGTATGCTTCTTTATATCTGGTTCAGATTTAAAGACATCCGTTTTGCAAGCAGTGCGGTATTGGCGCTTCTGCATGATGTTCTGGTTGTACTTGCATTCTATGCTATTGCCAGAGTATCTGTCGGTAATACATTTATTGCCTGCATGCTTACGATCGTAGGTTATTCTATCAATGCTACAATCGTTATTTTTGACCGTATACGTGAGAACCTTCACAGTGGTTCCAGAGAAAAACTGGCAGAAATTGTAAACACAAGTATCACCCAGACTCTTACAAGAAGTATTTATACCTCTTTTACAACTTTTGTTATGGTAGCTGTTCTTTATATCATGGGTGTTTCTTCTATCCGTGAATTTGCAGCACCTCTGATGGTTGGTGTTCTTGTCGGTGCATATTCTTCTGTATGTATTACAGGTGCGTTGTGGTATGTGATGAAAAAGAAATTTGCAGGAAAAGGACAGCCGGCAATTGCTGCAGCTTCCGCATCTGCAAAGTCCTCTTCAAAGCCGAGGAAAGCACGTGATGTATCACAGAAAGATCCGACTCAGCCAAAGAAGAAAAACAGAAAAAGAGTAGCTGAACGTCTGGCTGCCGAAGAAGCAGCTAAAAAACAGCAGAATGATGATGCTGAATAAAACAATAAGTGTCTGAAAAACAGGCAGACAGAAATATCCCGGGGTAGAACTCCGGGATATTTTTATGAGGAGAGAAAATATATGGAGAAATGGGTAATAGCAGCAAAAAGAGCAGATTTTAACCAGATCGGTCAACAGTTTCATATTGATCCGGTGATTGCGAGACTGATCAGGAATAGAGATGTGATCGGAGAAGATAAGATAAGAGAGTATCTGTCAGGAACAGTACAAGAGCTTCCTTCTCCCTGGCTGATGAAGGATATGGAAAAAGCTGTAGATATCCTGGAGAAAAAAATATCGCAGAAAGCAAAAGTCCGTATTATTGGTGATTATGATATTGATGGTGTGACCTCTACATACATTTTAATGAAAGGCCTTGCGAGGATCGGAGCAGATGTGGATACTTATATTCCGGACAGAGTTGCAGACGGATATGGGATTCATGCACATCTTATAGAAAGAGCGGAAACGGACCGGATCGATACGATCGTGACCTGTGATAATGGAATTGCTGCGGCTGCTGAAATCCAGATGGCAAAGGATAAGGGAATGACAGTGATTATTACAGATCATCATGAGGTTCCTTACAGGGAGGAAAAGGGAGAACGCCAGATGGTGCTTCCGCCGGCAGATGCGATTTTGAATCCGAAACAATATGATTGTCCATACCCGAATAAAAACCTGTGTGGGGCAGTGGTGGCCTTTAAATATATTGCAGCACTTTACGAGAGATTTGGTGTTCCAGAAGAGGATCTGGAAGATTATTATGAACTGGCGGCTATTGCAACAGTAGGAGATGTTATGGATCTTCAGGGAGAGAACAGGATTCTGGTAAAAGAAGGGCTGTGCCGTCTGAAAAATACCAAAAATAAAGGATTGCAGGAACTGATCCGAGCAAATTCTCTGGAAGATGCTAAAATCACAGCTTATCATATCGGATTTGTGTTGGGACCATGTATCAATGCCAGTGGCAGACTGGATACAGCTGCCCGTTCTCTTGCGCTTCTCAATGCAAAAACAAAGGAAGAAGCAGCAAGGCTTGCCGGAGATCTTACAGCTCTTAATCAGAGCCGAAAAGCTCTCACTGAGAAAGGAAAAGAAGAGGCAATCCGGATCATAGAGACTACAGAGCTGAAAAATGACAGAGTACTGGTAGTTTATCTTCCGGATTGTCATGAAAGTCTTGCCGGTATTATAGCAGGCAGGATCAGGGAAAAATATCACAGGCCTGCCTTTGTATTGACGGGCGGTGAGACAAGTGCAAAAGGAAGCGGAAGATCAATAGAAAGTTACTCTATGTATGAAGAACTGGTAAAATGTGCAGACCTGATGATACAGTTTGGAGGTCATCCGATGGCAGCAGGTCTTTCTATAGAAGAAAAAAATATAGAAGAATTCCGGAGACGCCTCAATGTCAACTGTACGTTGACGGACGAAGAATTGCGTCCTAAGATCGTGATTGATGTGCCGATGCCTGTGTCTTATATTACAAAAGAACTGGTAGAACAGATTTTGCTTCTGGAACCCTTTGGAAAAGGGAATACAAAACCGGTCTTTGCACAGAAAAATCTCAGAGTGCTTGATTACAGTATTATCGGGAAAAATAAAAATGTAGTAAAATTAAAACTTCTTGATCCGCAGGGGATTTCAGTGGAAGGCATTTATTTCGGAGAAGCAGAGGATTTTGTGAACTTTATCAGGGAAAAAGACAGTATTTCTGTTACTTATTATCCGGAGATCAACAGATTCAGGGGACGAGAGAGTCTTCAGATTATTATTCAGAATTACTGTTAATATTACCGCCTGTTTTGTAACCGCCGGTAAGCCTGGAAATACAAATGTCAGGGCTTAACAGTAACTTGATTCTGAAATAAAAAGGTGATATACTATAAAATATTTATGAGCGAACAGCAATATAACACACACTGGAGGAGAAATAAAATGAAGAAAATTGAAGATTATGTATTAAGTATACCGGATTTTCCTGAACCGGGGATTATTTTCAGAGATATTACAAGTGTTCTGCAGGATGCGGATGGCCTGCAGTTGGCCATCGACTCCATGCAGGACTGTCTTAAGGATATAGATGTGGACGTGATTGCAGGAACAGAGTCCAGAGGCTTTATCTTTGGTGTACCGATCGCATATAATCTTCATAAACCATTTGTACCGATTCGTAAAAAAGGCAAACTTCCCCGCGAAACAGTATCTGTAAGCTATGATCTGGAATATGGCAGTGCAGAGATTGAAATGCATAAAGATTCCATAAAACCAGGTCAGAAAGTGGTTATCGTTGATGATCTGATCGCAACAGGCGGTACGATCGAAGCAGCGATCAAGCTGGTGGAACAGCTTGGCGGTGAGGTTGTCAAGGTTGTATTTCTCATGGAACTTGCAGGTTTAAAGGGACGCGAAAGACTGAATGGGTATGATGTAGCGTCCGTAATTTGTTATGATGGTAAATAGGCACAGCTGATTGTGCAGGACAGGCAGGTGGGAGCATATGACAGAGATAACAAAAAGTACAGAAGCAAAAAAAGATGAAATGCAGGTTGAAAAAGAGAAGCTGGAATCTGTAAAGAGAGCAGATGCGGCAGTAAAGACCATGCATGATTTTACAAGTCCGGAGGTGCTTTATAAAGAACTGATAAACAGTGTTCTGAAGTATCATCCATCAACAGATATTTCCATGATAGAGAAGGCATATAAGGTTGCAAGTGAAGCTCATGAAGGACAGAAGAGAAAGTCTGGAGAGCCATATATCATTCATCCTTTGTGTGTTGCCATCATTCTGGCAGATCTGGAACTTGACAAAGAAACGATAGTTGCAGGTCTTCTTCATGATGCAGTTGAAGATACCTGGATGACCTATGAGGAAGTGGAGAAGGAATTTGGTTCAGAGGTTGCACTTCTTGTGGATGGTGTTACCAAGCTGGGACAGTTATCTTATTCTGCGGATAAAGTAGAAGTTCAGGCAGAGAACCTCAGAAAGATGTTTCTTGCCATGGCTAAGGATATCAGAGTTATTCTGATCAAGCTTGCAGACCGTCTTCATAATATGCGTACCTTACAGTATATGCGTCCTGAAAAGCAGCAGGAAAAGGCCAGAGAGACCATGGATATTTATGCTCCTATTGCCATGCGTCTGGGTATTTCCAAGATAAAGGTAGAGCTGGATGACCTGTCGCTGAAATACCTTAAGCCGGATGTATATTATGACCTGGTGCATAAGGTTGCCCTGCGTAAAAGCGAGAGAGAACAGTTTGTAGGTGCGATTGTAAAAGAAGTTAAGAAACATATGGATGATGCCAATATTAAGGCGCAGGTGGACGGACGTGTAAAACACTTTTTCAGCATCTACAAGAAGATGGTAAATCAGGATAAGACTATTGATCAGATTTATGATTTATTTGCTGTCCGTATTCTTGTAGATACAGTGAAGGATTGTTATGCTGCCCTTGGTGTGATCCATGAGATGTATAAGCCAATTCCGGGACGGTTTAAAGATTATATTGCCATGCCGAAACCCAATATGTATCAGTCATTGCATACCACATTGATCGGACCCAACGGACAGCCCTTTGAAATCCAGATCCGTACTTATGAAATGCACAGAACTGCAGAATATGGTATCGCTGCACACTGGAAATATAAGGAGTCGTCTGACGGAAAGGCTCCTGTAGGTAAGAGTGAGGAAGAGAAACTGAACTGGCTGCGTCAGATTCTGGAATGGCAGAGAGACATGTCTGATAACAAAGAATTCATGAGTCTTCTGAAGAATGACCTGGATCTTTTTGCGGACAGTGTTTACTGTTTCACTCCACAGGGAGATGTTAAAACACTTCCAAGCGGTTCTACACCGGTGGATTTTGCGTACAGTGTTCACAGTGCAGTCGGAAATAAGATGGTAGGTGCCAGAGTTAACGGTAAGCTGGTTCCGATTGAATATGAGATCAAAAACGGCGACCGTATTGAAATCATTACTTCACAGAATTCTCAGGGACCAAGCCGCGACTGGCTGAAACTGGTTAAGAGTACTCAGGCAAAGAACAAGATTAACCAGTGGTTCAAGAAGGAATTAAAAGAAGATAATATCCTTAAGGGCAAGGAGATGCTTGCGCAGTATGCGCGTGCAAAGGGATTTAAGATCGCAAATTATACAAAAACCCAGTATCTGGAGGCTGTTTTGCGTAAATATGGTTTCAGGGACTGGGATTCAGTACTTGCTGCAATTGGTCATGGCGGATTGAAAGAAGGTCAGGTTTTCAATAAGCTGGTGGAGGCATATGATAAGGAAAATAAGAAGAATCTGACAGACGAGCAGGTTCTTGAGGCTGCTTCTGAGACACAGGAAAAGCTTCACATTGCCAAGAGTAAGAGCGGCATTGTGGTAAAAGGAATCCATGATGTGGCAGTCCGTTTTTCCAAGTGCTGTAATCCAATCCCGGGTGATGAGATTGTAGGTTTTGTTACAAGAGGACGTGGGATCACAATTCATCGTACAGATTGTGTCAATGTGCTGAATATGTCTGAGACAGACAGGACACGACTGATTGAGGCAGAGTGGCAGCAGCCTGATACCAAGGAAAAAGAGAAGTATACGGCTGAGATTCAGGTTTATGCAAATAACCGTACAGGGCTTCTTGTGGATCTTTCTAAAATATTTACAGAACGTAAGATCGACCTGCGAAGTATCAACAGCCGTACAAGCAAGCAGGAGAAGGCAACTATTTCCATGAGTTTTGAGATTGGAAGCAAAGAGGAACTGCGTTCCCTGATCGAGAAGATCCGTCAGGTAGAGAGTGTCATTGACGTAGAGAGAACTACAGGCTGATCATGGAAAAATCTGCTGGAACATTATTTTATGGAACTGCTGCAGATTGACAGAAAGGAATAACATGAAGAATTTAGAATTACAGAAATGTATATTAGGACCTGTATATACAAATTGCTATCTCCTTAAGAATAAAGAAACCGGAGAACTGATCATTGTTGATCCCGCAGATTGTCCGGAGAAGATTGAAATGAAGATTTCCCGGATGAATGGAAAACCGGTGGCGATTCTTCTTACCCATGGACATTTTGACCACATTCTGGCTGCACAGGCAGTAAAGGAGAAATATAATATTCCGATTTATGCCTGTCGTCAGGAAGAGGAGATGCTCCGCGAACCTTCGATCAATATGACTGTACATTATGGACAGGGATGTTCTATTGTGCCGGATGTATTTCTGGAGGATCTGGATGTTATCAGACTGGCGGGATTTTCCGTTCAGATGATCCATACACCGGGACATACCAAAGGAAGTTGCTGTTATTATCTGAAAGATGAAGGTGTATTGTTCAGCGGTGATACAGTGTTCTATGGCTCTGTTGGAAGAACGGATTTTCCGGGTGGAAGTACAGCAGAAATCGTGAGAAGTCTCCATAAACTGGTAGATTCGCTTCCTGAAGAGACCGAGGTTTTCCCCGGACATGATGCATCTACCACTATTGGTTATGAAAAGAGGTATAATCCATTTGTGTAAAATAGGCATTCTGTTTGAGAACAGAGATTTTGAACATGATGTTTATGAACTGATCAAAGCGTTTTATCCCGAAGCGGAGATACATACTCTTTATGAAAATACTGAAGCAGAGTATGACCTCCGCTTCAGTGTGGAACGGGATAATGACAGTTATATCATAAAATACGAAAGGACAGAGAATCTGTCGAAACAGGAAACAGAGCAAAAAGGGGTAATTTCCGCAGACATACTTTCTAAAGAGAATGCAGGCTGTGGAATACAGGATGCTCATGCTCTGAGAAAAGAGAATAAAGATAATATCAAATATGCTCTGTATCAGTTGTTGATAAAACTGACGGGCAGAACTCTTCCATGGGGAAATCTGACAGGAATACGTCCTGCCAAACTGGCAATGGGAATGATCGAATCCGGAATGAAAAATACGGAAGCAGCCCGGGAGATGCGTGAGAGATATCTGGTAAGTCCGCAGAAAACAGCGCTTGCCATCACTATTGCAAACAGGGAAAGAGAGATTCTGAAGGATATTGACTATGAAAATGGATACAGCCTTTATATTGGAATCCCGTTTTGCCCAAGTATCTGTCTGTATTGTTCCTTCAGCTCCTATCCGCTGAAAGTGTGGGAGAAGAGAACAGATGAATATGTGGAAGCTCTCTGCCGGGAGGTAAGAGAGACTGCTCTTATGATGAAGGGAAGAAAACTGGATACCATCTATATTGGCGGCGGTACCCCGACTACACTGCTTCCACATCAGATCCGTAAGCTCCTGGATACAGTGGGAGAAGCTTTTGGCTATGAAGGACTGGCAGAGTTTACTGTGGAAGCCGGCAGACCGGACAGTATTACACGTGAAAAGCTGATGGCGATCAGGGAGTATCCGGTAACAAGAATTTCCGTAAATCCACAGACTATGAATCAGGAAACCCTGGATATTATCGGCCGCAGACATACTGTGGAGCAGACAAAAGAAGCGTTTCATCTGGCACGAGAGCTGGGATACGATAACATTAACATGGATCTGATCGTAGGTCTTCCGGGTGAGGATATTCACATGGTAGAGCGGACTCTTGAACAGGTTCGTGAACTGGCACCGGACAGTATTACCGTACATTCACTGGCAGTGAAACGTGCAGCAAGGCTGAATATTTTTAAAGAGAAATATCAGGAAATGTCTTTTGAGAATAATCAGGAAATTATGGATCTGACCATGAAAACTGCGTATGAAATGGGAATGGGTCCTTATTATCTGTACAGACAGAAGAATATGAAGGGAAATTTTGAAAATGTTGGCTATGCAAAGGTTGACAAAGCGGGAATTTACAATATACTGATTATGGAGGAAAAACAGCCTATCATCGCACTGGGGGCAGGCGGTTCTTCCAAGCTGGTCTTTGACCATGGACAGAGAATTGAACGTGTGGAGAATGTAAAAGACGTTTCTAATTATATTTCCCGCATTGATGAGATGATCGAGAGAAAACGGACAGCAATAGCTACCTGGCTGTAGGATGTGGAGGTAACATTTTGGACACAGTACAAAAGACAGCGGCAGGTTCACAGCAGAGGATCCTGGAATTTGACCTTGCTTCTGAACTGCATCATGGAATGCTGGTAAGTAATCTGGCTTATGCGGTTGCAGAGGAGATGGGACTGCCGCATGAACAGTGCTATGAGCTTGCAATAGCAGGAATGCTCCATGATATAGGAAAGCTGAAGCTGACAAGTTATATTAACGGACAGGAGCAGGATCCTCTGGTGATCGAGGAACTGAAGTATGTCCGGATGCATTCTACATTGGGATATGAGGAACTTAAAGGGCAGGGATATTCGGATTTTGTATTGGAGAGTATCCTGTACCATCATGAGAATTATGATGGCAGTGGATATCCGTCCAATAAAGCAGGTGATGACATACCCATAGGTGCCCGGATACTCAGAGTCTGCGATGTATATGCAGCATTGATCTCTGACAGACCATACAGAAGAGGATTTGATATTTCTTCAGTTATGGAGTTGATGATCGATGAAGTAAAAAATTTTGATATGCAGGTTTTTCTTGCGTTTCAGAGAGTGGTTCATAATGGAGACGGGCAGAATTTTTATAAAAGAGGAGGACAACATGGCATTAAAGAAGAAACCGGTAACCGGTATGAAGGACATTTTACCAAAAGAGATGGAAATCCGTAATTATGTGATGAACATGATTCGTGAAACATACGGAACATTTGGCTTTTCATCTATAGAGACACCATGTGTGGAGCATATTGAAAATCTTTCCAGTAAACAGGGCGGAGAGAATGAGAAACTTATTTTCAAGATCCTGAAACGTGGGGAGAAACTGAAACTTGCGGAAGCAGAGAAAGAAAGTGATCTGGTTGACTCCGGACTTCGCTACGATCTGACTGTGCCGCTTTCCAGATATTATTCCAACAACGCAAATGAGCTTCCGGCTCCTTTTAAGGCACTTCAGATGGGCAATGTGTGGAGAGCAGACAGACCGCAGAGAGGACGTTTCCGTCAGTTTATGCAGTGTGATATTGATATTCTGGGTGAGTCTACTTATCTGGCTGAGATCGAACTGGTTCTTGCTACCACAACGTTGCTCGGAAAGCTGGATTTCCATAACTTTACGATTCGCATCAACGACAGAAAAATCTTAAAAGCGATGGCGCAGTACAGTGGATTCCCACAGGAAAGCTTTGACACTGTGTTTATCATTCTGGACAAGATGGACAAGATTGGTTTGGAAGGTGTTGCAGAAGAACTGGAGAAGGAAGGATTTGCAAAAGAGAGCATTGATACCTACCTTGGACTTTTCAAAGAGATCACTTCTGACATTGAGGGTGTTCGTTACTGCAAAGAGAAATTAAAAGATGTTCTGGATCCAAAGGTTGCTGAGGACCTTGAAACAATCATTTCTACTGTAGATTCTGTTAAGACAGCAGATTTTAAGATGTCTTTCGATCCGACTTTGGTACGTGGAATGTCTTATTATACAGGACCGATTTTTGAAATCTCTATGGATGAGTTTGGCGGCAGCGTAGGCGGCGGTGGACGCTATGATGAGATGATCGGTAAATTTACAGGAAACAATACATCTGCCTGCGGATTTTCAATTGGATTCGAGAGAATCGTAATGCTTCTTCTTGAGAGAAATTATGAAATCCCGACAAAGAATGGTAAGAAAGCATATCTTATCGAGAAGAATATGCCGGCAGACAAGATGCTGACGATTCTGAAACAGGCTCAGGAAGAGCGTAATGCCGGAACACAGATCAATATTTCTATTATGAAGAAGAATAAGAAATTCCAGAAAGATCAGATGACAGCAGAGGGCTATACAGAGTTTGTAGAATTCTTTAAAGACAGAATGTAATAATTCGTAACTGTTCAGCAACATTGCGAGATAGCAGACTGCCGGATAGTTACAACAATTCTTATAATATAGAAAGCATGAAAAGAGGAAAGAAACATGGCTGAAAGTATGCAGGGACTGCACAGAACATGCCGATGTGCAGAAGTAACAAAGGAAATGATCGGCAAAGAAGTTGTCCTTATGGGATGGGTTCAGAAAGCCCGCGATAAAGGCGGAATTATTTTCGTAGATTTAAGAGACCGTTCCGGTATCATGCAGTTGATTTTTGAGAATGGCAGCATTGATGAAGAAGGTTTTGCAAAAGCAGGTAAGCTGAGAAGTGAATTCGTAATCGCTGTTACCGGTGTGGTAGAAGAAAGAGGCGGTGCTGTTAACAAGAATCTTGCAACAGGTGAAATTGAGCTTCGCGTAAAATCCCTTCGTGTTCTGTCTGAAGCAGAGGTACCTCCGTTCCCAATTGAAGAGAACAGCAAGACAAAAGATGAAATCCGCCTGAAATATCGTTATCTTGACTTAAGAAGACCTGACCTTCAGAAGAATATTATGCTTAAGAGCAAAGTCATGATGCTTACAAGACAGTTCTTCGCAAAAGAAGGATTCCTTGAAATTGAAACTCCGATGCTTGGTAAGAGTACACCGGAAGGTGCAAGAGATTATCTGGTACCGTCTCGTGTTCATCCGGGACATTTCTATGGTCTGCCACAGTCTCCGCAGCTGTACAAACAGCTTCTGATGTGCTCTGGTTATGACCGTTATATCCAGATTGCAAGATGTTTCCGTGACGAAGACCTTCGTGCGGACAGACAGCCGGAATTTACCCAGATCGATATGGAACTCTCTTTTGTAGATGTTGATGACGTAATTGATGTAAATGAGAGATTCCTTGCTTATCTGTTCAAGGAAGTACTTGATATTGATGTAAAACTTCCAATCCAGCGTATCACATGGCAGGAAGCTATGGACAGATTTGGTTCTGATAAACCGGATATGCGTTTCGGAATGGAACTTCATGATGTAAGTGATGTAGTTAAAAACTGTGGATTCAGCGTGTTTACTTCTGCGTTGGAAAATGGCGGCAGTGTTCGTGGTATCAATGCAGAAGGACAGGGCGCTATGCCACGTAAGAAAATTGACAAACTGGTTGAGTTTGCCAAAGGTTACGGTGCAAAAGGCCTTGCATACATTGCAATCGCTGAAGATGGCACAAGAAAATCTTCTTTTGCTAAATTCATGACAGATGAAGAGATGGATGCTCTGGTAGCAGCTATGGATGGTAAAGCAGGAGACTTACTTCTGTTTGCAGCAGATAAGAAGAAACTGGTTTATGATGTACTTGGCGCACTTCGTCTGGAACTTGCAAAGCAGATGGATCTTCTTGATAAGAATGAGTATCGTTTCGTATGGGTAACAGAGTTCCCGCTTCTTGAATGGAGTGAAGAAGAGAATCGTTTCACAGCAATGCATCATCCATTTACCATGCTTATGGAAGAGGACCTTCCACTTCTGGATACAGATCCTGGAAAAGTTCGTGCAAAAGCATATGATATCGTATTAAACGGTAATGAAATTGGTGGAGGAAGTGTCAGAATCCATCAGGATGATATTCAGGAGAGAATGTTTGAAGCACTTGGATTCACAAAAGAAGCTGCTCACGAGCAGTTCGGATTCCTTCTGGACGCATTCAAATATGGAGTTCCGCCTCACGCCGGACTGGCATACGGACTTGACCGTCTGGTAATGCTTATGGCGAAAGTTGACAGCATCCGTGACGTAATCGCATTCCCGAAGGTTAAAGATGCTTCCTGTCTGATGACTCAGTCTCCGAGCCGCGTAAGCGAGGAGCAGTTAAAAGAACTGGAACTGGAAGTAAGACCGGAGGAAGTAACTGAATAAGGAGGGAGCTTACAATTCAGACGTTTTTGATTGTATGCCCGTTGGTATTCCTTGCAGGATTAGTTGATTCTATCGCAGGCGGGGGTGGTTTGATCTCCCTGCCTGCGTATCTGCTTGCAGGGGTTCCGATGCACAATGCGATAGCAACGAATAAATTATCCTCGGCAACTGGGACAGCGATTTCAACAGCACGTTTATGTAAGAATAAATTTGTAGACTGGGGAGTTGCACTGCCATGTATTTCCATGGCTCTTGTCGGTTCTTTTGCAGGCGCTCATATTGCGCTTCTTGCCAGTGATAAGATATTAAAATGGATGCTGATTCCAGTACTTCCTATTGTTGCGTTTTATGTAATGAAGAAGAAAAATCTGGATGATAACAGCAATGTAGAGATTTCCAGAAAGAAACAGTGGATTTTGTGTGCGGTGTGTTCTCTGGCTGTTGGCTGCTACGATGGCTTTTATGGGCCGGGAACTGGTACGTTTCTGCTTATTTTATATACAGGAGTAGCAAAACTTCCCGTAGCGAAAGCTTCCGGAACTATGAAACTTGCAAATCTTTCTTCTAATATAATGGCATTAGTTGTTTTTTTATTTAGTGGAAAGATTGTCATATATCTTGGACTTGCAGCTTCTGTTTTTTCCATTGCAGGGCATTATGTAGGATCTGGAATGGTAATGAAAAATGGAAATAAAATCGTAAGACCGATTATTCTGATCGTTCTGGTTTTACTGTTTATCAAAATTATAACGGGGATGTAAAAAGAATAAGACAAAGATTAAAAAGACCACCATATCATAGAATGATTCGGGAAAGGAACATTTCTGTGATATGGTGGCCTTTTTAGTTGTTTAACCAAACTGCGAAGCAGTTATTTGGTTATGAGCAAGTAGCGGAAGCGGATTGCGAATATCCGATTGACTAATCGTTAATTGGAACTGCTTTCAGTAGAAGTATTATCATCTGTCTGCTTATCTGTATCGGCAGAAATATCTTCATCCTCAGAATCAGAAGTCTCGAGAGGAGAATCTGTCAAAGTACCGAAAATAGCATTTCCCAAAGTATTTCCCTCATCCTGAAGTTTCCAGGATACCCCATCATTGATTAGAACAAAATCTACATCATTGACGGTAGTAACGGTATTATCATTGATACTGTTCAGAAGAATTTCGAAAGATTTCTCGTATCGTTTCTGGGAGCCATCGATAACTGCGTCAGCAGAAGCCAGATATTTATCAAGCTTTTCCTGATAATCAGCCAGGATCGAATCACTGTCAAAGGTTGTAATTTCAGTTGTAACAGTGGCATTGTATCCATTTTCACTGCTGGATTTAATGACATAATTAAAATTTTTATGAATCTGTTCGGCAAGTGCTGAGGCAATGGAATTTTTTGCAGTATCGGATGTATTCATGATATTTACTACACCCAGATAAGATGTCATTTCTTTCAAATCCAGTTTCTGTAGAGTGTCAAGATAGACGGTCAGGGTATCTTCCGGTGAAAGGATATCCGGATTTGCCAGATCAGCTATAAGACCGCCGACAAGGTCATCTTCCAGAGAATTGGTACGCTGGATCTTCCATTTTTCTTTTTTATCATTGCCTGTATTGACAAGCTGTATGTTACAGTCTGTCTCAGCTGTATCATAGTCATTTGTGTTTAAAAGATGATTCAGGATCAGATAATGAGCCTCAAGAGATCTGGAAGAATCTTTGATATTTCCTTTTTGTGCCTGGGCTGACTCTGTGATCTGTGTCCGGAGAAGTTCTGCTTTAAAATCTCTGGCAAGAACTTTGGAATCGATTGTGGTCAGTTTGACAGAAACAGTGGCAGAATGATTGGCTGTGCCGACGATGACATCCGAAATTTTGTAATTAAATTTCCGGAAAAAGAGAGAAAAGGTTTCATTGATTTCATCAGTTAAATCAGTGTTCTCTGTGGCATCGGGGAACAGCTCTGTATAGGGTATGTATTTTTGCGTAGTTTCTGAATCGAGATTTTTTAACTGATCCAGTTCATTTCTGACTACACTCTTTACATCTGACTCATTTTTGCGGAAACAGCCGCTGCTTACAGATACAGCAAAAAGAAAAAATAAGACAGAGAAAAGAAGAATCAGGTGTTTGTTTATATTCATACGTGTTCTTTCCTTTCACAGTGCTTTCTGTGCAACTGTTGACAGTTACTTTTCTGTTTATTTTAACAGATTTTGTACTGACTGTCAAAAAAGTGAAAAAGATGAACGAAATTCATAAAAAAAACGTGAAAAAATTGTGAAAAATGTTGCCATTTGGTTACAAAGCTTTTATTTTAAGGCAGAATCTGCTATGATAGGAAAGTGAATAATAATGATATAAAAAAGCAGTAGTGTATAATAGATGTTAGCCTGAACAAGGTGATAATATCAAGGAGGCAACTTATGAAGAAGCGTATTATTATCGTTTTGGGAATCCTGATTGCAGCAGGTGGTATCGGAACCGGTGTCTGGTATCACTTTTACGGAAACACTCAGGGAAAAACCGGAGATTCAATCGTATATGTATCTAAGGTCAGTGTGATCAGCGGAACGGAAACGGCTGCAGTCAATCGTTTTGCAGGTGTGGTAGAACCGCAGAAAACTGTAAACGTAAAAATAGAAAGTGGACGTAAAGTAAAGGAAGTAGAGGTAAAGACAGGGGAAGAAGTCAAGGCAGGACAACTTCTCTTTGAATATGATCTCAGCAGTATTGAAGATGATCTGAAACAGGCACAGCTTGACCTGGACAGACTGAAAAATGAGCAGATCAGCCTGACAGAACAGATTTCCACCCTTGAAGCGGAAAAGAAAAAAGCAAAGGCAGATGATCAGCTTTCTTACACAATTGAAATTGAAACAAATAAGATGAATCTTAAGAAAAATGAATACAGCCAGAAGAGTAAACAGGCTGAGATTGACAAGCTGCAGAGTGCCACACAGAATACAGAAGTGAGAAGTGAAATAGATGGTGTGATCCAGAAAATTGATACATCAAAGATGACAAGTGATGACGGTGATTCTGTGGATGACAGCAGTACAATGGACAGTATGTCATCAAATGATGACGGTTCAGACAGCTCTGCATTTATCACGATTCTCAGTACAGGTGCTTACAGAGTAAAAGGTAAGGTCAATGAACAGAACAGAGATTCTGTTGTGCCGGGAGAGTCTGTGATCATCAGATCCAGAGTGGACAGCAGTAAAACCTGGAAAGGAACCATGGGTTCCATTGATATGAATAACGGAACTTCGGACAGCGACAGCAGTGATATGAATATGGGAATGTCCAGCACCAGTTCAGATGATCAGACTTCTTCTACGTCCTATCCTTTTTATGTGGAACTGGATTCGTCAGAGGATCTTATGCTTGGACAGCATGTATATATAGAGCGTGACATGGGACAGGATGATAAAAAAGATGGTCTGTGGCTCAGCGATTATTATATTCTGGATACAGATACCAATGAACCATATGTCTGGGTAGCGAATGACAAAAATCGACTGGAAAAACGATATGTGACTCTCGGAAAACATGATGACAGTCTTGGAGAATATGAAATTGTTGACGGTCTGACAAAGAAAGATGCGATTGCATTTCCGACAGATTCTCTGGAAGAGGGTGAGAAGACAGAAGTAGGAGATCTCGCGCAGACGATGAGCGGAGGAGCAGACGGTATTACTGATATGGATGCTGATTATGGAAATATGGATGACGCACAGATTAATTCCACAGATATGGAATCCGGCGCAGACAGCTTTACAGAGCCGGATATGGAGGAAGATTCCGCAGACGCAGCAGATGACAGTTCAGAAGATATGATCGATCCGAATGAAGAACTTGTGCCAATTGATGAAGCACCTGGTATGAGTGCAGACGGCAATGTGGAGGGAATCGAATGATACTGGAATTGAAAGGCATATATAAAGAATATCAGCAGGGGAAAATGAAGGTTCCAGTGTTAAAAAATGTAGACTTTTCTATGGAAGAGGGAGAATATGTCGCAATCATGGGACCGTCCGGTTCGGGAAAAACTACTTTGATGAACATTATCGGATGTCTGGACAAACAGACAGAGGGAACTTTCTTTCTGGATGGCGTGGATATTAAGGCGTGTTCGGAGAATGAAATGTCGGATATCCGGCTGAATAAGATAGGGTTTGTTTTTCAGAGCTTTCATCTTCTCCCTAAGCAGAGTGCTCTGGCAAATGTTGAGATGCCATTAAATTATGCGAGAGTACCTAAGAAGGAGAGAAGAGAACGCGCTCTGAAGGCACTTGACAGAGTGGGCCTGGCGGACAGAGTGGATTTTAAGCCAAATCAGCTTTCAGGAGGTCAGATGCAGAGGGTTGCCATTGCCAGGGCGATCGTCAATAACCCGAAACTTCTTCTTGCAGATGAACCTACAGGTGCTCTTGACAGTAAATCAGGTGCGCAGGTTATGGAACTTTTCCAGAGGCTGAATGATGAGGGGGTATCTGTATTGATGATTACCCATGATGCGGATATTGCTGCACATGCGAAAAGGGTGGTTACGATCAAAGATGGTATCCTTCAGGAAAAGAGGTGATCTTCATGGGCAAAGTAAAGAAAATCCTCGCAGGAGTGCTTGTGGTGGTAATCGCAGGAAGCGGAATTACAGCGGGATTGATGCAGCTGAAGAAAAACAGCCAGAAAACAGTGGCGGTTACTCCTGTGAGCGGATTACTGCAGGAATTTTATACACCTTCCACCACGCTTGACGGAACCATTACATCCAGTGCAACACAGACAATAAACGGTGATAAAGACCTGATCATTGATCAGATTTATGTGACAAAGGGAGATGCCGTAAAAAAAGGCGATCATCTGGTTTCTTTTGATACTACTCTGGTGGAAATGGAACTGAATATAGCAAAGCTGAAAAAACAGAAACTGGAGCAGGATTTAAATAAAGCAGTGAACAGACTGAACAGCCTTCAGAATGGCGGGCCTGTAGAGGAAACAGATGCGGGTACAGATGCCGATGACCTGAATTCAACAACAGGAAGCACTAATAATGATACTGGTGATGATGATATGACACCGGATGATACTTTGTCATCCGCAACAGATATGTCCGGTAATTATCTGGCAGCAGCCATGCATCCGTTTTTGTTATCTGCTTTTACAGATGGAGATGCAGTGGATAATGCGGGCTCAGACAATTCTTCATCCAAGGCAGATTTACCGGGAGATGATGCTTCAACAGATACCGGAAATACAGGCGGTTCATCAGACGGAACATCTGCGGATAATGATACTCCGGTATATTCGGATCCCTCAGCGAATGGATTCAGTGACGGAGAGAAGGATGATTTTAATTCAGGAAAAAATGATACACCGGAATTATCACCAACGCCAACGCCAACACTGGATGATCGTACCACATATTTTGATCCTTATTACCGAAAAGGTGATCCGAATATCACAGATGGTGACGAGCCGTTTTATCAAAAACTGGATGCAGATTCCGTTCCGTTTACTGGCAGTGGCACAGAGGATGATCCATATGTATATCTGTGCAGCAGTGCAAAAGAGAAAGTTACTGTGATGGGATCATTTTTTAATAAACTTGCAGGATACAGTTCTGATGGAACAAAAATTGTTCATCAGGGAGGTTACTGGTACCGTCTGGAGTTTCATCAGAATGATACCATAGAAGATTATGATAATCTGAAAACATCCTGTACAGGTTATTATCTGGTAAACGGAAGTCTTCTGGAGAAACCGGTGTATGAATTTGCAGAAGTGGAATTCACACTGTCAGATGCAGATAAATATGACAAGAATCCGGATGATGGAGGCGATGATAATCCGGCCGGTGGTGATGATGAACCTACCGGAACTCCTGTTTCCAGAGCAGATGCCATCAAGTATCAGAAGAGTAAGATTGCCAGCCTGAAACTGGACCTTCAGGAAAGCGATATCAAAATATCACAGCTGGAAAAGAAAGCGAATAAAAAGCTTATCAGTGCAAAATTGGATGGTACGGTTACTTATGTGGGAGATTCCGGAGGTGGTGAGACAACGGATGGGAAAGCTCTGATCAAAGTAAAGAGCAGTGATGGTTTTTATGTGATCGGTTCTGTCAGTGAACTGATGCTGGATGATATCAAAGAAGGCACAAAACTTGACTGCACAAGTTATACAAGTGGATCTTTTGAAGCAGAAGTTATGGATGTTTCAGAGTATCCTGTAACCGGAAACAGCTTCTATGGCAGCAGTAATCCAAATGTGTCTTATTATGCATTTACAGCAGTGGTAAGTGACAAGACACTTCAGTTGGAAGATCAGGACTGGGTTACTGTCAATTATGAAGCATCTGCTACAGAGAACAGTATGGTTATCCAGAAGGCTTTTGTCAGAAATGATAATAATAAAAACTATGTGTATAAAGATGATAATGGTATCCTGAAGAAACAGGAGATTTCTGCAGGTGCAACTGTGGATAGCGGTTACAGTGTGATTGTCAAAGGTGGACTCAGTGAAGATGATCTGATTGCATTTCCTTATGGAAAAGATGTGAAAGAGGGCGCAAAGACAAAAGAAGTTACTCTGGATCAGATGTATGGATATTAATTGAGAAAGGAGACATTTTATGCTTGAAAATATACGCCTGGCTTTTCAGGGAATATGGTCACATATGATGAGATCCTTCCTGACTATGCTGGGTATCATTATTGGTATTGCGTCTATCATTGCAATTGTTTCTACCATCAAAGGAACCAGTGAGCAGATTAAGGAAGACCTGATAGGTGCAGGTTCCAATACAGTAAATATTTATCTGTATGATGGAGATAATCAATATGATGCGGAATATGGAAATTCTTCAAAAGCACCGATTCTGACAGATGATGTAAAAGAAGAAGTGAAAGATCTGGACCATGTTGAGAATGCAACTTTTTATTATAACAGTACCAGCGCATCTATTTATAATAACAATAACAGTCTGGAAGGCGGAAGTGTTTACGGGATTGATGTGAACTATCTGGCTACCTGCGGATATGTGATTCAGTCAGGACGGGGATTTGTAAAGGATGACTACAAAAATTACAATAAAGTTGCGCTGATCGATGATAATGCGGCACAGAATCTGTTCCCGTCACAGAACCCGGTAGGGCAGACTGTGGAGATCAATCAGGAACCATATACGATTGTGGGAGTGATCCGGCAGGATGAGAATTATCAGCCGACGATCAACAGTATTGACGAATATTACACTTATTATCAGTCAATCGTTGGAAGTGTGATGATTCCGGACAGCTGCTGGCCGATTTCCTTTAAATTTGATGTTCCTCAGAATGTAATTGTGAAAGCAGACAGCACAGATACTATGAGTACGGTGGGAAATGCAGCAGCAGATGCGCTAAATAATTTAATTGCAGCCCTGAATACAGGTGGAAATACAACCATGAAATACAAAGCTGAAGACATCATGGAGCAGGTTAAGAATATGCAGAAGCTCAGTGAGAGTACAAATAATCAGCTGATCTGGATTGCAAGTATTTCTCTCCTTGTGGGTGGTATTGGTGTCATGAATATCATGTTGGTTTCTGTTACGGAGCGTACCAAAGAGATTGGTCTGAAAAAGGCTATCGGGGCACGTAAGAAGACTATTCTGGGACAGTTTCTGACAGAGGCTTCCGTACTTACCAGTATTGGCGGTATTATCGGAGTAATAACAGGAATCGGGCTGTCGAAAGTGGTGGGAAAGGTTACCGGTTCGCCTACTGCGATCAGTGTGCCATCAATTGTGATCGCAGTATTGTTTTCTACAGTGATAGGCGTGGTATTTGGACTGCTTCCCTCTGTGAAAGCAGCAAATTTAAATCCTATTGATGCGTTGAGAAGTGAATAAACACTGCATAGATAAAACAGACTTGATGTACAATACCTTTGTATATTGAGTCTGTTTTTCTGTAACATTTTTAGTTACTGTTTACTGGTAATATCCTGCAAAGCGTGTTATTGAAAACGAAGTGAACAATAACCATTTTTCTGTGGATTTTAAACAGAAAAACAATCAAATTTGTATAGATGTCAAGGAATGTGCTAAAATTTGTACAAAAAATAAAAAAATATGGAAGTACAAAGACAGGTTGTGCTATAATGGAGTATCTCAAAAAGAATTATTTATACAGGAGAAAGTTCGCGGATGGTATCATTTACCTATATCATCAAAGATAAATTTGGAATACATGCAAGGCCCGGACTGCTTCTTGTGCAGGAAGCTGGAAAGCTTACGAGCAATATCACTATTTTTAAAGGAACAGACAGTGGTGATGCGAAGCGGATGTTCTGTGTTATGAATCTTGCAGTAAAACAGGGAGATCAGATAACAGTACATGTGGAAGGCGAGAATGAAGAGGCAGATGCCGAAGTAATGAGAGAGTTTTTGAAAAATAATCTGTAACTGTGAAGATGTCAGACAGTTATGCCATAATCTTTAATAAGGAGAATTGGAGTAATGAAAGTATTAGAAGGTAAGTCCGTATTTTCAGGAATTGCAATTGGAAAGATTTCTATTTTGCAGAAAGCAGACACAAGTGTAAAGCGTACGAAGGTAGAAAATCCGGAGGCAGAGATCACACGTGTGCAGGAAGCAAAAGAGAAAGCAGTTGAACAGCTTCAGAAACTGTATGATAAGGCACTCCGGGAAGTTGGAGAATCAGGTGCTGCTATTTTTGAAGTGCATCAGATGATGCTGGATGATGAGGACTATCTGGATTCTATTGATAACATTATCCGTACGGAGAATGTAAATGCAGAGTATGCAGTAGCAACAACAGGCGATAATTTTGCAGACATGTTTGCGCAGATGGATGATGACTACATGAAAGCAAGAGCGGCAGATATAAAGGATATTTCAGATCGTCTGGTACGTGTATTATCAGGACACGATGAGGGAGATATGGATGCTGCAGAACCATCTATTATCGTTGCTGAGGATCTGGCTCCAAGTGAAACTGTACAGATGGACAAGAGCAAAGTTCTTGCATTTGTTACAAGGAAAGGTTCTTCCAATTCCCATACAGCAATCCTTGCAAGAACTATGAATATCCCGGCGCTGATCAATATTGAATATGATGACAGCATGGATGGGAAAATGGCAGTTGTAGACGGTAAGACCGGTTCTCTTATTGTGGAACCGGATGCAGATACCCTGAAGAAATATCAGGATCAGAAAGACGAGGAGTTGCGCCAGAGAGCAATGCTCAAAGAATTAAAAGGCAAAACTACAGAGACAAAGAGTGGACATAAGATTCATCTGTACGCAAACATCGGAAGCACAGGCGATGTAGCCAGTGTACTGGCTAATGATGCAGAAGGTATTGGTCTATTCAGAAGTGAATTCATTTATCTGGAAAAAGATAATTATCCGACAGAGGAAGAGCAGTTCCAGATTTATAAAGCAGTAGCACAGAATATGGCAGGAAAGAAAGTAATCATCCGTACACTGGATATCGGCGCAGACAAGCAGATTGATTACTTTGATATGGCACACGAAGAGAATCCGGCAATGGGTTATCGTGCAATCCGTATCTGCCTGGACAGACCAGAAGTATTTAAGACACAGCTTCGTGCACTGTTCAGAGCAAGTATGTTCGGAAATATCTCCATTATGTATCCGATGATCATCTCTGTAACAGAAGTAAAACAGATCAAGGCTATTGTTGCAGAGGTTAAGAAAGAGCTGACAGAGCAGGGCATTCCGTTTAAAGATGACGTAGAGCAGGGTGTAATGATCGAGACACCGGCTGCAGTTATGATCAGTGATCTTCTTGCAAAAGAAGTTGATTTCTTCAGCATCGGAACTAACGATTTAACACAGTATACACTGGCAATCGACCGTCAGAATGCAAAACTGGATAATATTTATGATTCTCATCATGAAGCTGTACTTCGTATGATCCAGATGGTCATTGATAATGCACATAAAGAGGGAATCTGGGCAGGAATCTGCGGAGAGCTCGGAGCAGATACTACATTGACAGAACGCTTTATCCAGATGGGGATTGATGAATTATCTGTATCACCTACATTTGTTCTGCCGGTACGTAAGATCGTAAGGGAACTGGACTGATTCTGGCATAAATATCGCAAAAGAATAGAAACAGGCAGTCAAAATTCCGCATGGGTCAATCTATGCGGAATTTTTTTGCAATAAATTAGCGGTTCCTGATTGTGATACATAAAAAAATATGATAAACTGAACATAATCTGTAATTTTATGAAAAGATAATTGATACATAAAAAATCTGAAGTGGATCAGAAGCAAAGGAGATATGAATATGGGAAAAATTGCCATTGTCACAGACAGTAACAGCGGCATAACACAGGACCAGGCAAGAGAACTTGGAATCAGCGTAATTCCAATGCCTTTTTATATTAACGAGAAGCTTTATCTTGAAGGAATCACTCTTTCACAGGAAGAGTTTTATGAGAGACTTAAGAATGATGAGGCTATTTCTACTTCACAGCCGGGGCCGGCAGATGTATGCGGACTTTGGAATACATTACTGGAAAAGTATGATGAAGTAGTGCACATTCCAATGTCAAGCGGACTGAGTGCATCCTGCGATACAGCAATGGGACTGGCTCAGGAATATGACGGAAGAGTACATGTAGTAGACAATCAGAGAATTTCTGTTACGCAGAGACAATCTGTACTGGATGCCCGCACATTAAGAGATGCGGGCAGAAATGCGACACAGATCAAACAGGTTCTGGAAGAGCAGAAGCTGGATTCCAGTATCTATATTACTCTGGAAACTCTGAAATACCTTAAGAAAGGCGGAAGGATTACTCCTGCAGCAGCAGCAATCGGAACAGTTCTGAACCTGAAACCTGTGCTTCAGATCCAGGGTGAGAAGCTGGATGCATATTCCAAAACAAGAGGCAAGAAGCAGGCAAAACGTGTCATGCTCAAGGCTATGCAGAATGACTTGGAGAACCGCTTCGCAGAATACGTAAAACGTGGCGAAATGTGCCTGCAGTCTGCTTATACAGGAAATCAGGAGGAAGCAGAGGAATTTAAGAAAGAAATTGCCGAAGTATTCCCTGGAATTGAGATTGTGCAGAATCCGTTATCATTAAGTGTTGCATGCCATATCGGACATGGTGCTATTGCAGTTGCATGTTCAAGAAAAGTGGTAGTAGAATAAAACAATCTGAGGAGTTAGGAAAGAATGAAGAAACTTATGGAACAGATGGCGGAAGAACTTTCCGCAGCATTTGAAAAATCCGGATACGACCCATCCTACGGAAAAGTAACCGTATCCAACAGACCGGATCTTTGCGAATTTCAGTGCAACGGTGCTATGGCAGGAGCCAAAGCGTACAAGAAGGCACCGTTTATGATCGCTGATGATGTAGTAGCATACTTAAAAGACAGCCAGGTTTTCTCCATGGCAGAAGTAGTAAAACCGGGATTTATCAATTTAAAAGTAAAAGGTGAATTCCTTGCAGATTACTTAAAGGAAATGGCAGCAGACGAGAAACTTTCCGTATCTGCAGCAAAAGAGCCGAAGACGATCATCATCGACTACGGTGGACCAAACGTTGCAAAACCTCTTCATGTAGGACACCTTCGTTCTGCAATCATCGGAGAAAGTATTAAGAGAATCGGTCGCTTTGTAGGACATAAAGTGATCGGTGATGTTCATCTGGGAGACTGGGGTCTTCAGATGGGGCTGATCATTACAGAACTGAAACACAGAAAACCGGAGCTGGTTTATTTTGATGATTCTTACACAGGAGAGTATCCGGAGGAAGCACCATTTACGATCAGCGAGCTGGAAGAAATCTATCCATGTGCAAGCGGCAAGTCCAAAGAGGATGAAGCGTACAGAAACGAAGCTCTGGAAGCAACTCATCTTCTTCAGCAGGGCAAACCGGGATACATGGCTCTCTGGAACCATATTATGAACGTATCCGTTACAGACCTGAAGCGCAACTATGACAAATTAAATGTGTCTTTTGATCTTTGGAAAAAGGAATCCGATGCACAGCCATATATTCCTGGAATGGTTGAGGAGATGAAAGAAAAAGGATTCGCTTATGTAGACCAGGGTGCACTTGTAGTAGATGTAAAAGAAGAGAACGACACAAAAGAGATTCCTCCATGTATGCTTCTGAAATCAGACGGAGCTTCTCTTTATACAACTACAGACCTTGCAACAATCGTAGAGCGAATGAAATTATTTAACCCGGATGAGATCTTGTATGTGGTAGACAAACGTCAGGAACTTCACTTTATCCAGGTATTCCGCTGTGCAAGAAAGACCGGGCTTGTAAAAGATGATACAAAGCTTTCTTTCCTTGGATTCGGAACCATGAACGGAAAAGACGGAAAACCGTTCAAGACAAGAGAGGGCGGCGTTATGCGTCTGGAAACTCTCATTAAAGACATCAACGAAGAGATGTTTACCAAGATTGTTGAAAATCGCAGCGTGAAAGATAAAGATGCGAAAGAAACTGCAGAGATCGTAGGGCTTTCCGCAATCAAATACGGTGACCTTTCCAATCAGGCTACCAAGGATTACATTTTTGATATTGACAGATTTACATCATTTGAAGGTAATACAGGTCCGTATATCCTTTATACGATCGTTCGTATCAAATCTATTCTGAACCGTTTTGCAGAAGAGGGCGGCAACCTTGAAGCAGGTACAATCCTTGATCCTGTAAACGACAGCCAGAAGAACCTGATGCTTCAGCTGACAGGTTTTGGTGCAACCGTAGAGAACGCCTTTGAAGAAAAAGCACCGCATAAGATCTGTGCATATATTTACGAAGTATCCAATGCATTCAACAGCTTCTATCATGAGACAAAGATCCTCAGCGAAGAGAACGAAGCACAGAAAGCTTCCTTCATCCAGTTGCTGAAACTCACTAAGAAAGTTTTGGAGACATGTATCGATCTTCTTGGATTTTCTGCACCGGACAGAATGTAAAAATAAGATACATCAATAAATCAACTTGTTGGTATACTAGTTACTGTTCACACCACTATCCCGCGAGGTGTTTTGGCATGAATATGCCAAAATCCCGAGACATACAAGCCAAAATTCCATTGCCGCAGGCAATCTGGAATGAATTTTGGCTACGTTACTGAGAACGGAGTGAACAGTAACGTATACTAAGCCCTGTTTACATATATTGTAAATGGGGCTTTTCAAAAAGAACGAAATGTGCTATCATGTATTTATCTAATCTATACGTGATGAAATTCTTTCATCACATTTTCCATTTTTATTTTAAACGAATTGTGAATATCTGCTTGGCTCAGATAAACTGCGGAGCAGTTATTCGGTTATGAGCAAGTAGCGAATCTGATGATTTTAGCTGTTTGACAATTGAACAGGAGGTGAACCAATGAATTTATCTGGAACTGTATTAAAAGGGCGTTACTGTATTCTGGATCCTGTTGGAAAAGGCGGCGGAGGGAAAGTTTACCTTGCCAGAGACCTAGAACTGGGCGTTTTGTGGGCGGTAAAAGAAATACCGATATCCGACAAAAGTGAAGCCCGTATGCTTTTGAAACTTTCGCATCCGTCTTTGCCAAAGATGATAGATTACATAGAAGATAACCGAAAATGTTACCTTGTTATGGAATATGTCAGGGGAAAATCTCTGGGTGAGTATTTAAGAGGCGGAAAACATTTTTCCATAAATGAAATCGTTAAATATGGAATGGAGATTTCAGATGTATTCTCCTATTTTCATGGTCGGAAACCACCGGTTTATTATGGAGATCTGAAGCCTGACAATCTGATGCTGGGTGAGAATGGAAGATTATATCTGATCGATCTGGGCGGTGCTGTAAACGGATATAAATATCACCATAAAGTATGTACAGGCACTGCCGGTTTTGCTGCGCCGGAACAATATGAGGGAAAGATAAATGCAGCAACAGATATTTATACATTTGGAAAAACATTATCTGCCTTATGTGGAAAAACAGATTGTCTGTTATTCATCCGGAACATGTCATTATTCTGGCTTATTTTCAGATGTTGCATGAAGAAACCGGCAATGCGTTATCAAAATATGAAGACTGTACAGAAAAAACTAAGCAGAATCCAGAAGAGACAAAATCAGAGTAAAATTAAAAACATGTTGGTTTTGGCAGGGAGCAGTATTGCTTTTGCAGTAATAACTGTTTTTCTTCTGTTTAGTTCTGATCTGGTATCCGGCTCCAAAACATTTGATTTTTATGAAGAGCTAACTGATATTACAGATCTTTATTATCAGGAAGAATTTCAAAACGGCAGTAAAGCGGACAGGGAAAAAATTTGTGAACAGGCAGATGCCGGACTGCGGAAATTACAAAAACAATGCACTGAAAAAGAGGAGTCCAGAAAGATATTACAGCTTCTGGCAGTAAACAGTGAGTACCAGGAAAATTATGAAAATGCAGGATTCTACTATGAGCAAATGCTTCTTTATGATGAAACTTACAGAGCCGGATACGGTGAATATGGAATGTTCCTGTTCCGTACCGGGAAAAAGGAAGCCGGTCAGGCACTATGGACAGAATATAAGTCGAAAGAAACAATGTTAGACGATACAGTCAGCAGAAATCTGAGATTGTGGGAAAAGGAGATGACTAAGAGTGAAGAAAAATCATAACAGACTCTGGATTGTGACATTTGTATGTTTATGTCTGTGTCCGACTTCGACTATCTCTGCCATGCAGATGGGAGGTTTTGATATTGATGTAGGAAATGGAGAAAACAGCAGCTGGCAATGGCATGAGGAACAGCAGTGGAATCAGAGCAGTTGGGAGAATACGTGGGAAAATAACCGGCAGACTGGAGACAACACATCAGAAACTCCTGTACAGAACGATCAGGCCCAGGACAATGGATATCAGTATGATTCTGATATAGAAAACGGAACACAGGATAATATACAGCAATGGGATGGTGTACAGCAGAATAACACTGACTGGAATAACAGCAGTCAATGGAACAATAATTCTCAGTGGGATAATAATTCTCAGAATAATAATGTCCAGAATAATAACGTTCAGAGTAATAATGCCCGGAATAATAATTCTGCATGGAACGCTCAACCTCAGACAGATAACAATATGCAGATAACATCCCGGACGGATAATGAATCCGCTGTTAAGATATCAGAAAAACCCACCCCAACATCAATACCTGTATCAACACCTAAACCTGCGAAAAATCCGAAGCCGACAAAAACACCCAAATCAACTCAGCCCCCAACTCCTAAGCCGTCAAAAAAGAAAAATAAGAAGAAACAAAATAAAGCAAAGAAAACAGAAAAAGAAAACAAGAATACAGGTAATTCCAAAGTGTTTCAGAATAAAGAAAACCAGAGGAATACTGTTGAATACACGCATGTAAAAGATGAAGCTGTTAAGTTTCATTGCACACAAAATACAGATAGTTTCCATACCCCGCGAATTCAGATAATATCCCGGGGCTCTGTTCAGATTCTTTCTTTTCGGCTTAACAAAACAGAATGTCCCTGGCATTGGGAAGGAGACTGGATCATACCGGATACGGAAGATGAAAATGTAAAAGAAATAGAATTGTTGGTTATCTCTCAAGGCGGAAAGCTGATAAAAATGAATCCCAGGATTTTTTCCTCATAGACGCTTCAGGAAAACAATGCTATAATTTATCATATTATATCAATTTTTCTGAGACAGGAGGAACCTATGTACAAAGTAATTTTGTTTGATTTAGATGGAACATTAACAGAATCCGGAGAGGGTATCACGAAATCTGTTCAGTATGCACTGGAGAGAATTGGAAAGCCTGAACCGGACCTTGAGAAACTGAAGGTTTTCATAGGACCGCCGCTTATGGAGATGTTTATGCAATATGCACAGATTGATGAGGCAACCGCAAAACAGGCGGTGGAAATTTACAGAGAACGCTATTCTGTGACAGGAATCTTTGAAAATGCCGTATATCCGGGAATTGAGAACATGCTGGCACAGTTGGAGAAGAAAGGATATATTCTCGCAGTAGCATCCTCTAAACCGGAAGTATATGTGAGACAGATCCTGGATCATTTTGGACTTACCCGGTACTTCACAGAAATCGGCGGAAGCGAATTGAATGGTCGAAGAACAAACAAGACAGAAGTGATCGAAGATGTTCTGAAACGTCTGAATATGGACAAACACAGAGATCAGGTTATTATGGTTGGAGATAAAGAACATGATGTATACGGAGCACGCAAAGCTGGCCTGGAATGTATTGCAGTTTCTTTCGGATATGGAACTGAAGAAGAGCTTAAACAGGCAAAACCTCTGAAAATCGTTGATTCTGCAGAAGGAATCGTAGATTTTTTCGCCTGAGCCCTCTGCGAAAACAAAATATTGTTTCTAAAATCTGGAGGGCAGGATATCCGGCAGGAATCCATTTTGTGATTTCGCAGATCGTTGCAGGGACTGCGTTGGCAGTATTTGCAAGAACAGCAGAAAATTCGGCAGAGACATACTATAATTACACGATTTTTCTCACAGGCTTAACAGGAATCCTGGCTATGATCCCGGCATTGTATTTTTATCGAAGAGATAAAGTTAGAAGAATTGCCGGCGGTCTGATCCCGGCACAGAAAAAAGTACCGCTTTCCTTACTGGAAATAATTCTTCTGCTTCTGGCAGGAGCCGGACTTGCACAGTATGGAAATTTCCTGATGGCAATTCTTCAGTCATTTATCAACAGCAGTGCCTACCAGGAAAGCATGACCAGAATTACAGAAGGAAAATCACTTTTTATGATGATTTTCTGGATGGGAATCGTTGCGCCGGCAGCAGAGGAAATGATCTTTCGCTGGTTAATCTATCTGCGTCTGCGTGACTGGATGAAGCTGCCGGTGGCAGCAGTGATTTCCGGAGTGGTCTTTGGTATATATCACGGAAATATCGTGCAGGGAATATACGCAAGTATCCTTGGAACAGCATTTGCATGGATACTGGAAATGAGTGGAAATATTTACAGCAGTATGCTGCTTCATATGGGGGCCAATATCTGGTCACTGGTAATTACAGAATATGCACTGGATCTGTTTTCCATGAAATACGGTGTGCAGATTTTGATATTGATCTATCTGATTCTGCTGGCCGGCGTAGTGTGCTGCCTTACTCATTTCGAAAAAGTGTACAGTGTAAGAAAAAAGAAGAGAATGATATAAAAAATCTGCCATAAAAAGCAGATGATGATTAACAGGAGAATGTGATGGGAAAAGCAGTTCGTCTGGATAAGTTTCTGGCAGATGCAGGAGCAGGGACCAGAAGTGAGGTAAAAAAATATATTCAAAAAGGAAAAGTACAGGTCAACGGTGTACCTGCAAAGAAACCGGAGATCAAGGTTAGTGAAGAGGATGAAGTAATTCTGGATGGAAACAAAGTTTCCAGGGCACCGGAATTCGTCTATTATCTTCTGTACAAACCTGCAGGTTATATCAGTGCGACTGAGGATAAGCGTGACAGAACAGTGATGGAACTGGTGCCGTCAGACAGGAAAGATATGTTTCCTGTAGGAAGACTGGATAAAGATACAGAGGGACTGCTTCTGATCACAGATGACGGAGCACTGGCACATGAACTTCTTTCTCCGAAGAAGCATGTAGACAAAACTTACTATGCTGTCACAGATGGGTGTGTGACAAAAGAGGATGTACAGAGATTTGCTGAGGGTCTGGAGATTGGAGAAAAAAATCCGACTATGCCTGCGAAACTGGAAATCCTCAGAACCAGAAAAGTGGAAGAGACAGAACTGGAACAATATCCGTCAGGATGGTCTTCGGAAATTCAGCTTACGATCAAAGAAGGCAAATTCCATCAGGTCAAGCGAATGACAGAAGCAGTAGGAAAGAAAGTGGTCTATCTGAAACGAATTTCCATGGGAGTATTAACATTGCCGGATGACCTGAAAAAAGGAGAATGCCGTCAGTTGACTGCTGAAGAAGAGAAAAAACTGAAAGACAGCATTGGCAGATCCTGAAAAACCTGTAAAAATAATAAAAAATTTGCAAAAAACCCTCTTTACATGGAGGGTTTTTGTATGCTATACTACAGAAGTTGCGAGTCATGCGCATCTATTGCGCGTGCAAAAATATACACGTTCGGAGATTCCCGCGGATGGTGCCCTGCGGTGTGAGGCTGGGTCCCTAGGAAAAAGAACCGGGCGGAAGAAATTAACCAAAAAGGAGAACAAACATGAGCGTTATTTCAATGAAACAGCTTTTAGAAGCAGGCGTACATTTCGGACATCAGACAAGAAGATGGAACCCTAAAATGGCTCCATACATCTACACAGAGAGAAACGGTATCTACATCATCGACTTACAGCAGTCTGTAGGTATGGTTGACGATGCTTACAATGCAATCGCTGATATCGTAGCAGACGGTGGAAGCATCTTATTCGTAGGAACAAAGAAACAGGCTCAGGATGCTATCAAAACAGAAGCAGAGCGTTGCGGACAGTTCTATGTAAACGAGAGATGGTTAGGTGGTATGCTTACAAACTTCAAAACTATCCAGAGCCGTATTGCAAGACTGAAAGAAATCGAAGCTATGGAAGCTGATGGAACATTTGACGTTCTTCCTAAGAAAGAAGTTATTGAGCTGAAAAAAGAACTTGCAAAATTACAGAAAAACATCGGCGGTATCAAAGAAATGAAGAGACTTCCGGATGCAATCTTCATCGTAGATCCTAAGAAAGAAAGAATCTGCGTACAGGAAGCTCATACATTAGGAATCCCGCTTATCGGTATCTGCGATACAAACTGCGATCCGGAAGAACTGGATTATGTAATTCCGGGTAACGATGATGCAATCCGTGCAGTAAAATTAATCGTTTCCAAAATGGCAGACGCTGTTATCGAAGCAAAACAGGGTACTGCAGATGTAGACGGTGAAATCGAAGCTGAATCTGAAGAGTTCGCAGCTACAGAAGAATAATTTTTTGAACCAGTACAGGAAAGCCGACAGGCTTTCCTGTCATTGAAAAAGGAAAAGCCTCTCCGGGCGATTTACGAATATTATTCAGGAGGAAAATGAAATGGCTATCACAGCAGCACAGGTAAAAGAATTAAGAGAAATGACCGGCGCCGGAATGATGGATTGTAAGAAAGCTCTTACAGCTACAGAAGGTGATATGGATAAAGCAGTAGAATTCCTTCGCGAAAAAGGTCTTGCTACAGCACAGAAGAAAGCAAGCCGTGTAGCAGCAGAAGGTCTTTGCAAAACTTTAGTTTCCGAAGACGGAAAGAAAGCAGTTGTTGTAGAAGTTAACGCTGAGACAGACTTCGTAGCTAAGAATGAAAAATTCCAGAACTACGTTGCAGATGTAGCAGCTCAGGCTATGAACACAACAGCAGCAGATATCGATGCTTTCCTTGCAGAAGCATGGGCACTTGATACAACTAAGACTGTTAAAGAAGCTCTTGCAGCTCAGATCGCAGTTATCGGCGAGAACATGAACATCAGAAGATTTGCTCAGGTTACAGAAGAGAACGGTTTCGTTGCTTCCTACACACATATGGGCGGTAAGATCGGTGTTCTTGTAGACGTTGAAACAGACGTAGTTAACGATGCTGTTAAAGAAATGGCTAAGAACGTAGCAATGCAGATTGCAGCTCTGAAACCACAGTACACAAGCGACAGCGAAGTAAGTGCAGAATACATTGAGCATGAGAAAGAAATCCTTATGGCTCAGATCCAGAACGATCCGAAAGAATCCCAGAAACCGGCTAAGGTTATCGAAGGAATGATCACAGGACGTATCAAAAAAGAGCTTAAAGAAATCTGCCTTCTTGACCAGACATACGTTAAAGCTGAAGACGGAAAACAGTCTGTAGCTAAATACGTAGAGCAGGTTGCTAAAGAAAACGGTGCTAAGATCACTGTTAAAGGTTTCGTACGTTACGAGACAGGTGATGGTATCGAAAAGAAAGAAGAGAACTTTGCAGAAGAAGTTGCAAAACAGATGGCACAGTAATCTGGTTTTTGCAGAACTTTAAAAAGAGTCTTAAAACCCTTGAAAATCCAGTATTTTCAAGGGTTTTTCTTATATACATCACTTCATATATTGCATTATAATATGTGCAACAGCAATATGGAACACTCCCAGAATATCTATGGAGCAAATGACATTTTGGAAGAATACAGAAAGTGTGAGTAAAGAAATTATGGAATTGTTGAAAACAATCAGAGGAGACATTACAAAAATTACAGATGTTCAGGCAATCGTAAATGCTGCGAATAATTCACTTCTTGGTGGCGGAGGTGTGGATGGAGCAATTCACAGAGCAGCAGGACCAGAACTTTTGGAAGAATGCAGAACATTACATGGATGTGAGACAGGGAAGGCAAAAATTACAAAAGCATATAAGCTCCCTTGTGAGTATGTTATCCATACAGTAGGACCAATATGGAATGGTGGGAATCAAAATGAAAAAGAATTACTTGCAAGCTGTTATTTATCTTCTATGCAGCTGGCACTGGAACACAAAATCAGAAAAATCGCATTTCCGTCAATTTCTACAGGAGTGTATTCATTTCCGGTTGGACTTGCAGCAAAAATTGCAGTAAATACAGTTGCTGGATTTTTGAAGGAACATCCAGATGATTTTGATCTGATGGAGTGGGTTTTGTTTGATGAACATACGGAATTGGTTTATGCGATAGAAGTAAATGCGCATAATAAAGGAATATAGAAGATGAGAATATTGATGTTAGGAAACAGTTTTACAACGGCAAATCATATGCCGGACATGTTGGCTGAGTTGACCGGTGCAGAGATTGTGCAACATACCCGTGGAGGGGAACGATTGGCAGATCAGTTAAATCCGAAAACAAAGATGGGAAAGCGTACACAGGAAGCTTTGCAAAATGAAAAATGGGATTTTGTCATTTTACAGGAAATGAGCAATGGTCCAATTACATCAAAAGCCAGTTTCCTTGAAAATGCAGAAAAACTCTGTGAGAAGATCAGGGAGAATGGAGCAAAGCCAGTTTTTTATGCGACCTGGGCATATCAACGTGGAGAAAAGAAGTTGGAAACTTTTGGAATGGATTATGATGAGATGTATCAGAAACTGTATGAAGCTTATCACCTAGCAGCAGATAGAAACCATACTTTGATTGCAGATGTTGGAAAGAAATTTTATGAACTTTCAGATAAAGTAAATCTTTATGCGGATGATGGGTGCCATCCAAATGAAAAAGGTTCCCAGATAGCAGCAGAGATAATTGCAGAAGTCTTGATGAATTGAATAACGTGATATGAAAAAAGCAGCTTGATTATCGAGTTAGTTACTCTCGGTTCAAACTGCTTTTCTTTTGGGCTTTATCTCTCATACAGGAGTATTGTCATCATCAAGTTGGAAAATATCGGCTATCTGGGATTCTATTTTTATGAAATCGTGGTGCCACAGGCAAAAGAAACTGCTTTGTCCATGGCTGCGGATGGAATGAAAGCTGAAAAAATAGCCCACTATCTTAAAGTAAGTGCTGCGATGGTTCAGAACTGGATCGATGAAAGCATGAGTGTTGTACAATAATTTAACGATATAATGAAGAGAAGCTGCCAGGAGATAAGAAAAATCTCTTGGTGGCTTTTGGGAATTAAACCTATGATTTTTTTGTAAAATAGTGAGAGTATGATATCATCCTGCATATCTAACTTCCATAAATTGTCTTTCGTTATCAGCAATCGGTGGATTTTCCAGTGCTTTAATCCAGTAGATTTCTCCATCGCATTCTAACTGAATATACATCTTTTCGTTTATGAGTGCGCATTTAATGATTTTTGTTAATGATCCAGTTTTCAGTGTTGTGTTCACCGCAGTAGCGCCTGGTCTGGTATACGCCGGAAGATCACTGCTTACTGTGAAATGTCGGCTGCTTCCATCTGCGGAATATATTTCTTTGTAAGATCCATATCTGCTTGTCGGAACAAATTTTCCATTGACATATTTGTAGGTGAAATTAATTGCATTGATACCAAGAGAATAAGAAACGATGCTCTCTGTAATTACAATCTTATTTCCATTTAAGTTGGTAACTTCACCTATGCGATGGTTTCCGTATCCTGCCATAATTTCAGTGAAATCAAGGGCCTTTCTGAACTTTCCGTTTGTGTATTTTAATAATGCACATACAGGTCCGTCACCATTCTCGGCTGGTGCATAGAGATATAAAAACGGCTGTCCGTTTTTCAATGTATAAATATTTGCTATAACATTATAAAAACGTGTATTTTTTAATCTGTAAGCTGTTTTTCCATTAACCGATACAGTAAGTGACGAATATGCTTCATCGTCGGTTTGATTGGATGCTCTGATTCTGATTTTATCTTTCGTTCCATCACCGGTAACATCATATGCTGTGTATGTCCGATTTGCTTTTAATTGGACCCCATTTGCCGTTGCTTTTACGGGTATGGAGAAGATAATTGCAAAACCAATTGCCAGAAACATAGTAAACACAGAAATAAAATTGTTTCTTTTTCTCATAAAACATGACCCCTTTCGTGTAGGAATTGCTATAATTTTTACATTTTTATTGTATCATTGTATATGTGCAAATTGTATTTTTTAAGTTACAAAATCCTGAGATAATTTTATGAGAACCAATTCTCTTCCCGATGCATCTAATTAGTGTAAAAGTAAAAAGTAAACACGTGTAGTAATCCGGCTGGACAAAAGGAGAAGACAAAGTTATGACAAAAGATGTATTTATTAAGGAGGTTCGGGATGCAGAAGCCATGCTGTATCATATATCAAAGTCCATTCTGAAGAATGACTCTGATTGTGGGGATGCTGTGCAGGAAACAATTCTTAAGGCATATGAGAAACTTCCCACCTTAAAGAAAGAAAAGTATTTTCGAACATGGATCACAAAGATATTGATCAATGAATGCAATGGGATTCTTCGGAAAAGAAAAAATGTTATTCCATATGAAGAATATATGGACAATATGAGGCTGACTGAGGAGGACAGATACAGTCATCTGTATATGGCGATTATGGAACTTCCGGAGGATCTGAGGATTTTGGTAACATTGTATTATTTAGAAGGATTCTCACAGAAAGAGATCAGTGAGGCTCTGGATATTCCGGAAGGAACGATTAAAAGCAGACTTTCCCGTGCAAGAGAGTTTTTGAAAGCACAGTTATCCGATGAAGAAGAGAAAAGACCGATGCCTGGGAAAAACAGCAAACTATCAAAGAGAATAACAGGAAAGGGGAAAATGTCATGTTAGAGAACAAATGGAATAATATAGCACCGGAAGTACCACAGGATTTTCATGATAAATTTGAAGAGACACTGAGACATATTGAGCAGGCAGATGCAGTTGATAAAAAATACAAAAGAAAAAGATTCAGTGGCCGATTACTGATTGCAGCAGCAGTGATCTGTACAGGCATGGGAGTAACAGTGGCGGCAAAAGAGTTCTTTAAATGGAATGACCATTTGTTAAAAAGACTGGAACCCTCTGAGGAACAGCAGGAAACGATGCAGGAATCAAACTATATTCAGAATATAGACCAGTCTGTAACACAAAATGGTGTGACGGTTACCCTGACAGATTCTATTCAGGATCAGGGATTCCTGTATGCTTTTTTTGAAGTGAAAACAGAGGACAGTATTTCTATGACTGATCATACTTCTTTTGAGGAGATGACACATTTTAAGATCGATGGAAAAGAAGTATATGCAGAAGATGATGACAGATTTGGAAGCCTGAGTACAGGTGTGAGCCAGGATAATCTGCTGAACTATGATCAGGATTCGGCACATTCTAAATATTTCACAGCAGGGATTTCTTATGACAGTGATTATAATCTGAGTAATAAAACTGTAGAAATCACATTGAAGAATCTTACGGAGGAAGGGGATTATGATAAGACTGTTATTACAGATGGAACATGGGATTTTAAATGGACTCTGGGTGCAGTAAAGCCTCCGACAACTCTGGAAGTGAACCGGAAATGTGATTTTGGAGGTTATGAAATCACAGTGAAAAAAATGGAAGTAACGCCCCTTTTATGGTCATTATATCTTGATTATGATGAAGCTATGAAGGTGTATGAAGATGAGAAAAACAAGTTTGAGTACACAGGTACAGATTATGGCATGGATCTTTATGGCAGAGCTAATATTGACCAGGTGCGTTATAAAGATGGAACGGTTTTAACACTCGATCTGACCATGGGAGGCATCGCTGGCGGTGGAGAAAAACAGGATAAGGAAAATGGTGTCATGATCATCAGAAACAGCTTCCCGCAATTGGTTGATGTAGATAACCTGCAGGCGGTACATTTTGGAAACATTGACCAGTGGCTTGAAGTGCGGGAATAAAGGTTTTTTCGGTGATACAGAAAAATTCTCCCATAATTAGATAATGAGAAAATACAAAAAGAACCGATACAAGGTCTTTGCAAGACTGATATCGGTTCTTTTTGGCTAAGTCTGCCAACTGTAAAATTTTGTTTATATATTAACGCATCCTGTTCATGTACAGGAAACGGATTCTAGCGTATACTGAAATTATTGATTACAAGGTCTACATGAACTGCAAATACAGATTCCGGGTTATATCCGGAAGCCATATTTTGCACTTACCGGTAAAATCTGTAATAGTTGGCATAAAAGTTCATTACATATTCGATATAAGCTTTAAATTTTTTCATTGTCTGTTCCTCCTCTTCTTTACGGGACGGGGAACATGCACTGGGGCTTTTGAAAAACCAGCTCCGTTATACCAGGGAGGAAAATATCTCCTGTGTGGGAGGCGGCATTTATCCCAACATGCTGTGTGCACACCCTCCGTTCCAGATTGATGGGAAGTTTGGCTTTGCAGCTGCAGTTGCAGAGATGCTTATCCAGAGCAGGAAAGGGTATATCCTGTTACTTCCGGCACTTCCGGATGAATGGAAGGATGGAAAAGTCCGGGGAATGAAGGCACAGGGTGACATCACAGTTGATTTTGAATGGAGAGAGGGCAGGATACACAGGGTTCGCCTCTGTTCTTCCCATGAGCAGAAAGTAACGCTGGAATGTAATGGAATTTCGAAAACAGTATTTTTAAAACCTGATGGGACAGAGAATATGATTTTTGATTGATCTGTCCTGAGGGGCTGGAATCATTGGCAGCCGTATCATGTAAAAGCACATGGTACGGCTGTTTTTAGTACCTGGAATATTTTATAGCACCTTGACTGATAATCATGAAAAGCATGGAAGTGTTCAAACTAATCTTTTGGGGATTTTCTGAGATTGTTAAAAAAAATTGCAACTTTTTTGGGAGTTTGCACGTCTAATAAGTAGAAGCACATAAAGAAAAGCTTTTATACAATATTTCCTGATGACCGGTCTGATATAGGAGAAGGGAGACGACAATGAATGAGATTTTGATACGAAAAGCAAAGAAAGGCGATAAAGATGCTTTTTGTCGGCTTATAGATGAGAATGTACAGAGTATGTACAAGGTTGCAGCGGCATATCTGAAAAATGATGAAGATGTTGCGGATGCAATACAGGATACGATTCTTTCCTGCTATGAAAATTTGAAAAGTCTGAAACAGAACAGATATTTCAAGACATGGATGATCCGAATTCTGATCAATAAGTGCAAGGACATGATACAGAAGAAAAAGCTGGTTACTTATACGGATCAGATGCCGGAAACGCCTTTTCACGAAGAAAAATATGCAGCAATGGAATGGATCCAGGCCTTAGAGCCATTGGACAGTAAATACCGCTTGGTTGTTCTTCTATACTATATGGAAGGATTTGGTATCCGGGAAATCAGTGACATTCTGGATATGAAGGAAAGCACTGTAAAATCTCGTCTTTATCGTGGCAGAAAACAGATTGCAGAGATGTATGGATATAAGGTTAAGGAGGGACGTGCCTAATGATGACTTTAAATTATAATGAGAAAGACTTCCAGAAAAAACTTCAAAAGGACATAGAAATGCCGGAAATCGTGCATGAACATATTAATCAGGCATATCGTTTGATTGAAAATAACGCTGTTTTACAGAAAAAAGCATCAAAGGATCCATATCATTGGATGAAAAGTGGAGGCAGGATAGCAGGAGGGATGGCAGCGGTACTGGCAGTAGGATTTGTATTCTGTGCAATCAATCCGGTAATGGCAAAAAATATCCCGGTTGTAGGAGGACTCTTTGAAATTTTACAGGATAATGTGAGTTTCTTTGGTGACTTTTCAGATCATGCAACAACTTTGGAAGCTGTTGATGGAACGAAGACAGATAGCAGTGAAACAGACGGAGCCAAGACAGATCATGCCAATAATGATGCTATTTACACTAAGACAGCAGATGGGCTGACAATTACATGTTCTGAGGTATATGCAAACAGCCAGGCAATTTATGTGACTATGCAGTTTAAAAGTGATAAACCGTTCCCAGAAACAGAAACTGGGGCGGAAAGTGGAACACCAGTCATTGATCTGGATATGACAGGGGGTGTGGACTTTAATTCAGAGGCTAGCCCGGTAATTGACGGTCAAGTGGAAGGAAAATTTCTGGATGATAACACCTATGCATGTATTTTCCGTTATGATTTGGCTGAAGCCGCAAAAGATTATACGGAATATAATGAGAAATACAATGAAATGACACAGCAGGTAATGGATGAGATGGGAATAACTCAGGCGGACTTAGATGATCAGACGGATGAAGGTTATGCGCTGCTGGAAGAGTTTATCAATAAATTGTCTGAACGTGGTGGAGAATATCAGAAGTACATTAAAGATATTGATATTCCAGATACCTTTAACCTGCATCTGGATATTACGAAGGTAAGAGGACTGGAAGCAAACTATCAGTGGTCAGAAGAGGATGAGAAAAAATATGGAAGGGATGCTGGCTACTACAAATATGAAGGTGACTGGAGCTTCGATATCCCGGTTACGGTAGATGATTCCCAGACAGAAGTATTGGAACTCAATGATACAAACGATGCAGGTATTGGACTTAAATCGGTGATTCGTACTCCATATGAATTGACGGTAAATGAACTTTATAAGGAAGGTTCCAACAGTGATTGCTTTATGGTAGCTCTTGATGCCAATGGAAACACACTTCCGTACAATGAGTCTACTGGAAACTGTAATAACTTCGCAATTCAGGACAGAGATATTTCTACGGTAGACATTTATTTTCTGGATTATGTCCAGTATATGGATGAGCTGAAAGGCCAGCAGAATTTTGATAATCCTACGAAAGAGGATGGACAAAAATGGAAAAAACTTCTGGAGGAGAATGCGAAGTACCATAAGACATTGCATTTTGACAATGACAATGTAAAAAACTAGTTGATATAAAAGAAAGATGAATAAGATATGAGACAAAAAGAAGTGATGGGGCAATCAATAAGAACTTCAAAATCGGCAAGACCCGGAACAATTACTTATGTGCCGATAGACAAGTCTGAATTCAGATCTACTGTATCTTCAGACAAAAAGAAAAACAAAATTATGAAAATAGTTGTAATGCTTATAGTGACGATTTTGGTTATGAGCTGTTGTGTGTATGCAGGTATATCTTATTATTACTCATATCACTTCTTTTTGGGTACGACCATCAATGGAATTGACAGTTCAAATAAGACAGCTTATGAAGTTGAGCAGGAGATTGCAGGGAAAAAGGATAACTATGTTATTCAGGTAAGTGCAAGGATGCAGGAACCTCAGACCATTACGGGGAAAGACATTGATTATCAATATGTATCCAGCGGGGAAATCCTTCAGCTGCTAAAGACTCAGAAACCATGGGAATGGATCAGAGGTTTTTTTGAAACGAAAAATTATATGGTTCAAGAAGAGACTGTTTTCAGTCGGGAAAAGCTGGAGAAACAGGTAAGTTCATTAAATTGTGCCCAAAAAGAGAATCAGATAGCACCGGAAAATGCGTATGTAAGTTTTGCTAATTCAGAATTTACTATTGTGCCAGAGACAGAAGGCAGTAAATTAAATGCCAGGGAAGCTTATCAGATGATAAGCGGAGCAATTGATAATGAGGCGGCAGATGTAGATCTGGGAAGTAATCCAAAGGCTTATAAGAAAGCAGATGTGACGAGAGATAGTTCAGAACTTCAGAATATGGTAAATATGTATAATAGCCTGGCAAAAGCAAATATCACATATACATTTGGAGATGAAATGGTAACACTTGACGGGAATACCATCAAAAACTGGCTGCAGTTTGACGAGAAAGGGCAGCTGCTTCCGGATGATGGAGCCTTCAGGCAGCATGTAGTGGATTATGTGACACAGCTTGCAGCAGATCATGATACAGTTGGCACTGAAAGACAATTTGAGACCACAAGCGGAAGGACTGTGTATGTATATGGCTCAGCCTATGGATGGAAGATTGATCAGGACAAGGAAGCAGCACAGCTCATGCAGGAAATTCAATCAGGAACCCAGACAACCAGGGAACCGGTATATTCAATGAGAGCAAATGCACATGGGATCAATGATCTCGGAGATACATATATAGAGGTAGATCTTACAGAGCAGTATATGTGGTATTATCAGAATGGAAATATTATTTTTCAATCAGAAATCGTATCCGGACTGCCAGGTGATCCGGATAGAAAAACACCTCCTGGAATATTCACACTGAATTCAAAGAGCAGTCCGTCTGTGCTGCGAGGTGAAATGACAGCAAATGGAACCTATTCTTATGAACAGCCGGTAACGTACTGGATGCCATTCAATGGAGGAATTGGCTTTCATGATGCAGACTGGCAGCCGTACTTTGGTGGTGACAGATATCTTACAGGTGGTTCTCATGGATGCATCAATCTTCCCCCGGAAAATGCCGGGCAGCTTTATAGTCTTATTCAGTATGATGTCCCGATAATTTGTTTTTACTAATTCTATATTATTCTGCCAGACGGCTTTAATTAATATGTTTTCAATCCGCCGGATATTTGTTTTTGGAAAAGAAGACCTCATTTTTAAAGAATAAAAAAATACCTGTGATGTGGGCAAAACTTTTTCAGGATCTTTTAAAAGATTGTGACCGGGAGATATATTCAAATCCGCAATTTTATACATGGAAGAAAACAAAGTAATAGCAAGTCGAATGGCTGTGTATTAAAATTAGGTAATGTAATTGAAGAAAAGATATGATATCATATGGGTAACAAATTGAACTGTGTGTGGAGGTGATGGCTGTGAAGAAAAAAGTGACAATAGTGTTGGTCATTATTAGTATTGTTGCTATAAGTACAATGATTATGTTTTCAACATATAAGTCTTCAGAAGCCTGTCGAAAAGCAAATGCCGCGATACAGTGGGATTGTTCTGTAACCTGTGCGGAAGAGTCAACGCCTGATTCTTATGTAATTACATATTCTGATGCAAAAATTTTATCCAAAACAGGCGTGTTGACGGTTCAGAACAGAAACGATTTTGACGTTATTGTGCATCTGCTCTGCGAAGGAAAACAGGAACTCGTATCTGGCAGTATTCCTGCGGGTGGTTGCTATTCTTTTCTGAACGTTACAGATAAAGAATACACGGTAGGTATTCATGCTGATGTTGGTGAAAATACGGATATAAAAGTATTTGTATATGACGGAAAAGACACCGAATCATATACAAGATAATTGATAAGACGAAGAATATTGAAAAAAATATTCGCAGATATTTTGGGATATGAAGTTCAGGAATGGATAATGGATTTAGAAGCATTAGGAATTCACTCATATGATTTGGATGATCTGGCACAAACACAGAAAACATTCCACTGCCGATAAAAAAGGCAGCTTTTCCCTATATCTACACGCCATAGGTATCAAAAACCTATGGCGTTTTTTATAAAATTTTTTTCTTGAAAGCAAATGGCTGTTTTTCAAGTCTAATAATTATAAGAAGAAAAGGAGGTACTTTATGGATGCTTTAATAACAGAGGCTAAAAATGGAGATAAAGAAGCATTTGTCAGATTAATCCGGATGAATAAGCAGAGCCTGTATAAGACTGCCTGGATTTATCTTCGGGATGAGCAGGACATTGCTGATGCCCTGCAAAATACAATCCTATCCTGCTATGAAAATATACAGAGACTGAGAGAACCGAAGTATTTTAAAACCTGGCTGATGCGGATCCTTATAAATGAGTGCAAGGACATTCTCCACCAAAAGAACCATGCAGCAGAACTGGATGATTTTGCAGAAGGTGTACATTGTGAAGAACTGAATCTCTGTGAATGGAAACAATTGCTTTTATGCCTGGATGAAGAAAGTAGGAAAATCGTGGAACTCTATTATTTTGATGAGTTTTCAGTTAAGGAAATCAGTGCCCTTCTTGAAATGAACAGCAATACCGTATCAACCAAACTTTCCCGGGCAAGAGCAAAATTAAAAAAGGTGATCAGGAGGTGAGACTATATGAAAGAAATCAGAAGGATTTTAAAAGAAGAAACTGCAATACCGGAAAATATTGATAAAGCCATGGAAGATGTTCTGAGCGGAATTTTAAATTCCCCAGACGAGAAAACAACGGGGGCTTTAAGTAAAAAAACAAATGGAGAAAGAACGAAAAATTCAGGAAATAAGAAAAAAATAATTCGGATTCTTCTTCCGGTAGCTGCTATATTAGGAGTTAGTACTGGCGTACTTGCAACAAATATCGGACGACTGTATAAAGAACTTGAACAACAGGGGGTCGCTGAACAGGAGGCAGCTCAAATGGTTGTCACAGAACCTGAGTCAACTGCAGAAAATGTGGAAAATATTACTTCTTATTCAATAACGCCCGAGGAGGTCGATTGGAATCAGTCCATGCTGACTGTTAAAGAAGCGTATTTTGATGGCGGCGGTTTAAGTTTTGTGGGAGAACCTTCCAATGAGGCAAAGAATTATATGATCACTTGCCGTGATCATGCAACGGTGAATGGAAAAGATGCACTGGCTTCTTTAAATAAAATAGAAGGAGAAGATCTTTATTATGGGCATATTACTTTGTATGATGACGCTTTGATTGAGAAAATATTAAATGAAGATTCTGAAGTAGAACTTTCCATGACTATTCAGGCATATCCTGTTTATGACGGTAAGATTTATTATACCTGGAAAGACGCTGAAGCTTACGAAAAGATTTTTAAAACTGGTTCTTTTACAGATTCAGAAGGAAGGGCTTCTTATGCACTTCCTGCGGAGGACGTTTACAGAGGATATACGCCTCAGACTCTTACGTTAACCCTTCCATTAAAGGATGAAGTAAGGGATATCATTGAAAAATATAGAAAAGAAGGGAAATTGCAGGCTGCTGACACCGGAATAGAACCATCTTCGGGTGAGAGTATGCAGAACACAACAGATTTGGATAATTCGTCAAATACTACGAGTGTAAATGAAAAATATGATCCGGAGAAAACAATGTTACAGGTAAAGAAAAACTATGTAACAGCTTCTCTGCCAGGGAAATCAGGAACCCTTACAATAGAAGCTGATGTTACCGGGAATACTGATGACGTTTCAAAGGGAGTTCTGAAAAAATGCAATATATCAGAGAAAGACATCTGCTCCTGGTTTGGTGGGAAAGATGGATGGGAAAAATCTGTAACAGATGAAACAGTCTGGGAAAATAAAGAAAAAGGACTGCAGTTATTTATTTCGGATGGGATGATAGAGTGTGATGGATTAAGTGAAAAAGATATGGGATTTTTAGGCGAGAATACGGAAGATGAGAAATTAAATATTATAAATCAACTGTTTTCCAAAGCTGATTTATCTGGAACTTCTGTAAGAAAATCAATTAGCGACATGACGGAAGGATATGATTATTACGACACAGAAGTTATGTTGAATGGAATACCGGCAGGTGGACTTTCTCAGTATCATTACCAGGGAAGCGCAGGATTTGGTCTCAAGCCTGAAGACTGCTATTTCAAAATACCGATCCCGCTTCAGGTGAAAGAGAAAGAAACAGTTACTATGCTTCCCATGGAAGAAATTATGAAATCGGTGGAACAATATGTAAAAGAAGGAAAAATCGGATTTTTTACGGAAGAGGACACGACGGAGAAAACAGAACCAATCACGATTCCAGTTACGAAAATCCGCCTGAAATATTATATTGATGAAACTGCAGATGGAATTGTTTACAGACCTGTATGGAGTTTTTGCTGTCCCTACCAATGGAAGGATTCACCAGAAGAACAGGAATTGTTTTATATAGACGGAGAAACCGGGGCTTTGATCCGGGACGCATTTGGATGGTAGACATGAAAAACAAATTTTATGGGGAACATGACCATGGATGATGCTATAGCTTCTAAGGCAAAGCTTTCGTCATAGGCCTTGCATCTGCTTGAAGATAGTTAAGAATAGTTAAGGTACAGTTAAATGAACAGGTAAGAATTAAATGTTATTGTATAAGTACATTCTAAGAGATAACTCTTAGAAAATAATACATAAGGAGAAAAGTAAATGAAGAACAGATTAGCAAAAGTTGGAGCAATGGTAATGACAGTTGCTGTATTAGCAACATCTACAGTACCTGTATTAGCATCGGAAGAAATCCCTGCGTTTAGTGATGGAACCATTCAACAGGATAACGATGCAACAGAACGGGGATTGTTTTCAAAAAAATATAGGGTTACTGGAAATGATGTTAATGTCAGAAGTGGCCCGGGAAAAGGTTATTCCATTTTAGGTACTGTGAATAAAGGTACAATTTTATCGGTATCTTCTATTACTACTACGGGATGGGCAAAAGTAAAATTTGGCTCTAATACGGGTTATATATATGGTGAATTCCTTGAACGGGTGGAATAAATGAAAGAATAATGTAACTGCAATTATTGATGAAATGTCAAAATTCCGAAACATATAAGTCAAGATTCGATTATAGTAGATGTTGGAGCTTTGACATGTAACTGAGAAAGGGATTCAACAGTTACGTGTAATTAATATTTTAGCTTTGCAATGAGAATCCTAAGGTTTCTCATTGCAAAGTAATAGCAATAAAGGAGCATTTATGAAAATAAAATGTACGTTCCATATTGCAATAGCATTCATTCTTATTCAGCTTACGGATGAATTTAGTATAGTATTTGCATATGGGATATGTGAGAAGAATCCATATGTGAGAATTCTATATGTGACATTTGCGATTTTGAGCCTGCTGACCATGATATATTTATATACGAAGTATATTATAAGAATTCAAATGCAGGATTTGTTTTTAGGAATGCCGCTTCCGAAAAAAAAGTGGTGTATAACAGCGGTATTAATGCCGGTATTAATATGCCTTTTTTATATATTTTTTACAAAGGGAACATTTGAAAAAGGAAACCTTACATATAAAGAAATCATAGATGTAGTTACAATTTCTATTTTATCATCAGGTATTAAAGCGGCAGTAACAGAAGAAATTGTCTTTCGTGGTATGATTTTAAGACTGCTTCAGAATACTTTTGGAAAGAAATGTGCAGTGTTTGTTTCAAGTTTTTTATTCGCTGTTTATCATTTTGATGGGATTGATACTTCTGATATAAAAAAAGTAATTATGATGATTATTTCTGTTGAAATTGCAGGAATTGCATTGGCACTTGTTACAGAGCAGACAGGTTCTATATGGTCTTCGGTTATGATTCATTGTCTGTATAATATTCTATCAGGAGAAAGCCAGATTTTTCATATTGATGTGGCACAGAACTTTCCTGCAATATGGATGTATACTGTAAACAGTAAAAATATGTTGCTTACAGGAATTAATGGTTCGGTAGGGTTTACAGCTTCAATTCCAACAATGGCAGGATTTACCGGGATCATATTAATGGTGATTTATGATGAAAAAAAGAAAAAAACATATGGGAAAAAGTTGTAGTAAAATTATTCTTCTGATTTTAATTCTGGCAGCATGGATAGTTGTGACAGTAAGAGCGAAAAAAACTGAAGAGGGTATTATATTGACAGATGCTTACAAAAAACAGATAATGGAAAGTGCAGAGTGGAAGAAGATATTTTTACATACAGAAAATTATCCGGATATTCTTTTAGAGGATTTAAAAAGAAATCCGGAAATGCTGGAATTTGCCGAAGGATACAATGATGTACATAAGAAGTCTTCTGAAGGACTTACATTTGAGGAACGGAAGAAAAAAGTTCCTTTATTTATTCAATGGGATAAAAGATGGGGATATGAACCTTATGGAACAAGTGATATAGGAATTTCCGGATGTGGTCCGACGTGCATGGCAATGGTAATATACAGTTTAACCAGAAATACAGAGGCAACACCACCTGTGCTTGCGCAAAAATCCATGAACGAGGGATATTATGTAGAGGGCATTGGAACATCCTGGAAATTCATGAGAGAAGCTGCTTTGGATTACGGTGTAATTGCTTCGCAATTTGATATGCTGGGAGAACAGGAAATGGCCGACAGACTTAAAGATGGAAATCTGATAATCTGTGCTATGGGTCCCGGAGATTTTACAAATTCAGGGCATTTTATTGTTATTTATGATTATTCCAGAAAGAAATTTTCTGTAAACGATCCATTCAGCTATACAAACAGTTCAAAAAAATGGGAATATACGACCCTGATTTCTCAATGTCAGCAAATATGGGTATATGCAGCTTAAGCAATTCCATAAAATACTGCAAACAACCCAGTCCATCATAGCGTGGAGTCCTGCGTCAGATATCTTTGCCGTGCGTCAGCACGCCTGCAGGTATCTTCCTTGTCCTTCGCACTCTGCTGAACTGTCTTGATTGCATTATTTTATGGAATTGCTATAGAAGACGAAAGGATGAAAATGGATAATCATATTTTGGTTGTAGAAGATGATGCAGCAATTAGAGAAGGAGTGAGGATACTTCTTGAAGGTGAGGGATATATTGTTCAGGAAGCAGAGGATGGATATCAGTGTTTGAAAAAAGTATCAGATGATATTGACCTTGTTATTCTTGATATTATGATGCCGGGAATATCCGGGATAAAAACTTGTGAAGAAATTCGAAAAATCTCACATGTTCCAGTGTTGTTTCTGACAGCCAAAAGTCAGGAATCTGATAAATTACTCGGACTTATGGCAGGAGGTGATGACTATCTCGTGAAACCATTTTCGTATGCGGAACTTCTTGCCCGGGTTAAAGCGTTACTACGAAGATATCATGTATATAGTCAGACATTACAAGGTGAGAAGACAAAAGAACATTGGATTGAATATGGAAAAGTAAAAGTGAATACTCAATGTAATGAGGTATTCCGCAATGAAAAGGAAATCAGTCTCAGAGAAATGGAATACAGAATCTTATTGCTTATGATGGAAAACCCGAAAAAGGTATTCTCGGTAAAAAATCTTTATGAGAGTTTGTGGGAGGAGCCGTTCTTATATTCATCTGGAAATACTGTTATGGTGCATATCCGAAGATTACGAATGAAAATCGAAGATGATCCACAAAAGCCAAAGATGATTCAAACCGTATGGGGAAAGGGATATCGCCTTGGATAAAATTTGCGGAAATAGTTTGACAGGCAAGATAATTTGCTATCTTATGCAGGGGTTATTAGCAGGTTTATTAGTGTTAAGCGTGACATATTTCGGGGGAAAGGGGTTACTGCAACGCTTTTTCTTTCGTACAGGATATGTTTATGCTGAAGAGACAGAACGTGCAGAAGAACTTCAGGAATATGTCACACAAAATAAGTTGAGTGCATCTGATTATAAAATGTTGAAAAAATGGGGTACAGAACGAAATATTGATGACTTCACGATTTCAAGGGGAAAATGGCTGTTGTTTGATATTTCCTACAACGGAAAAATTATGTATGGCAGCAGAGAAATACCAAATCTGACATGGAGAATGTACCACAGAATTTCATTTAAGGATGGAACGGCAGATGTATATATATATGAAGGAACAGCGGATAAATATTTTAACATATTGATGGTCTTTTCTGTTGTACTTGGAGTCGCGGCGTGTATTGGAATTGTTGTATCTGGAATGTATGAGAATGTAAAATATATACAATGCCTTATGAAAGAGGTAAATATAATCAGCAGAGGAAATTTGCAGGGGAATGTAACTGTTCAGGGAACAGATGAAATTGCACAGTTAGCCAGTGGACTGGAACATATGAGACAAACATTGGTGAAAAAAGAGCAGATAGAGTATGACCTGAAGAGTGCACAGAAGAAGCTGGTGTTAGGAATGTCACATGATCTGCGTACTCCTCTGACTGGTTTGATGGCATATCTTGAGATTCTAAAAAAGCAGCAAAAAGAAGGTGCGGTTACTCAGGAATATATAAATAAAGCCTTTGATCGTGTACTTCAGATCAGAGATTTGTCGGAGCAGATGTTTGAATATTTTTTTGTAAATTCACGACACCATATAGAACTGGAACCTGCAGAAGATATTATGTGTGCTTTTGGTGATTATCTTTCTGAACTGTGTGCTTTACTGGAATATGAAGGATTTAAAGTAAATACAGATCGGTTGGAGTGGAGACAGATATCTGTATGTATAAATACAGATTTTATCGGCAGAATTATGAATAATATTATTTCTAATATTGAAAAATATGGAAAACATGAAAATGAGGTATGTATACAGCTTTGTTATGGGAATGAAGAAGTAGGAATCAGTATTCAAAATAGTATTACCAGGTTTGATTCTGAGCATCAAAAAACAGGGATTGGGTTGCAGAATATTTCTATTATGATGGAGCAGATGGATGGGCGAATGGAAGTTAACGCAGACGATTTAACTTATTGTATAGTTTTGTATTTTCCAGAGAAAAAAGAGTATCATAAAATTTCAAAAGTATAGAGAAATCTGTTGGCATAGATGCCTGTTCAGGCAGACAATCATAAACAAGGTATCCGCAGAGTAGAAAATTATTTACACGCCATAGGCATTGGAAAAAACCTATGGCGCTTTTTATGTCCATTTCTGAAGGAGTACCGGAAATAAAACTGGCAAAAGTAAAAATGAAGATGGAACAGGAAAATATGCCAGAGATAATCATTGGAAGTGACGATTTTCCACCTTTTAATTATTCCGATGAAAATGGGTCACAGGTGGATCTGACTGCATATGGACGTTCTGACGAAAAAGGCATAATTATTACTTTTTATCATACATCGGCTGAGTATTCATGGTACAGCTTCCATTCCTTATTTTTGCTGATATGAAGCAGGCAGAAAGCCAGGAAGACGATGTATCAATTGAAGGTATGAGAATCCTTTTGGCCGAAGACAATGAATTGAACATGGAAATTGCGGAATTCCTTCTGACAAATGCAGGAGCAGAAATTACAAAGGCTTCAAACGGTAAGGAAGCTGTTGAAGCATTTGCAAAATCAGGTGTTGGTGAGATCAATGTAATTCTGATGGATATTATGATGCCAGTTATGGATGGTCTGGAAGCTACCAGGGAAATAAGCACAATGAACAGAAGTGATGCATCTGCTGTTGCGATTATAGCCATGACAGCAAATGCCTTTGCAGAAGACAAGAGTAAAGCGTTGAAAGCCGGAATGGACGAATATCTTACCAAACCGCTGGAGTCAGAAAAACTGATTCGTGCCTTAAGCAGATATAAATATAATTAACAGTAACATAACAGTAACATTCTTATTAGTCTGATTCAGCCATAGAAACAGGGTGTGGTGCGGAATGATTATACGCAAATTTATTAAAATAAAAGATGATAAAAGAAATAAAAGGATATATAAAAAAAGAATTGACAATTGTATTCTACAGTTGTAGAATATAATTAACTTCTACAGATGTAGAAAATAAAATTCTAGGAGAATCCACGATGAAGACAAAATTTATGACACTTATGACGGTAGCAACACTTGGGATTTTTTCAGCTGCAACGGTTATGGCAGCAGGAAATAACGATTTCTATACACAGCCGCCGGCTGGATCTGAATGGGAAAAAGCAGATACGGAAGGTACCTATGCAAGCTATACGAACGGAAATGATTATGTAAATATCTATAAATACTCACTGGAGGATGTCAAAACAGGGATTGCCAAATGCAATGACACATACGATGCCTGCTATCAGACAATTTATTCAGAGGGAAACAGCCTGTATATGGCAGTGGGATATGCAAAAGATGCAGATGACATCAGTGACGTCAGAAAATTCGTAGAATATATTTCTTATCCTGGGAATCCTTCACTTACCAGACAGGAGAACGAAAACCAGACCGATGATTCTTCTGATAAGGCAACTACAGATACTGACAGTCAGAAGTCAGGAGGAGATTCAGATTCCTCCGATACAGACGAAAATGCTTCTGCAAAATCCTCGGACAGCAATGATGATTCCGATATCCTTACTACCTCACCAATGACATTAGTTGACAGTGATGGAAATACCATTGAGATTAATTACATTCTTCACAAAGATTATTCTTGTGAATATCGTGGAGATGATGGAATGAACTATACCGATAATGGGGATGAAACTTATACCGACGAAAATGGAAATACCTACTCAGCTCTGAATGATGACACTCATCATCTGGGACATACGTTGGAACAGCATGATCTTCAGGATGCAAACGGTAATACTGTGACGGTTACGGAAACCACAAATGGTGATTATTATTTCCAGGACGAAAATGGTACAGGATTTACGGACAACGGAGACGGGACATGGAGTGATGAAAATGGCAACAGTTATACAGAAATAGACTGATAGTGGTTAGTAGCTGCAGGAATGGCAAGGACATTTGCGAATTGTGCAAAAGCCCTTGCCATTTCCGTGAACCGTGGTAAAATAGAATTATTCCTACATTTGTAGAAAATATGTAACAGGAGGTATGAAAAAGTGAAAAAAACTTACCAGAGACTTCCGGAATCAGAGTTGGATATTATGCTCGTTCTTTGGAATAATACTCCGCCAATGACCAGACCGGAGATTGAGAAAGTGATCAATATGAAGAAAAAGCTTGCATCAACAACAATTTTGTCATTGCTGACCAGATTGGAAAACAAAAATTTCGTGGAAGTGACGAAACAGGGAAAAATGAATCTGTATACACCCTTGGTTTCGCAGTCAGATTATCAGGCACATGAAAGCCAGAGTGTTCTTGAGAAACTTTATGGGAATTCACTAAAAAAGTTTGTAACTTCACTTTATCATGGAAAGAAGATCAGCTCGGAAGAAGTCCAGGATCTCAGTGAATTTCTTAAGAACCTGGAGGACAGGGAGGAATAGCGAATTATGGAGGTTTTCATTCTGCACATTCTGAAACTGAATATTATTGCAGCAGTAGTAATTTTACTGGTAAAAGTGCTTGCGACTCTGTTTAAAGGACGTGTATCAGCGAGATGGAAGTACTTTATCTGGCTGTTGATTACGATAAGCCTTTGTGTTCCGGTGCGCCTTCCGGAGAATCTGGCACTGGTGGATTTCAAAGTACTTAGAAGCAGTCAACAGAATACGCAAAACCCGAAGATAACGGATTACGCAGTCAGACCAGAGGAAAGTCAGAAGATAACAGAAACCGTATCATCTGCGAGTAATGACATGAAAAATCTGACAGAAATCCCGGAACAAAAGAGAACTGTCAGGTACGAATCAGATAAATGGCTGGGAATTGTGGCTGTGATTTTTGCTGCTGTCTGGCTGAGTGTAGCGGTACTTAAACTGACAGGAGAATTGCTGGCATATTATTTTTCTATAAGGAATCTGGAACGGATGAGTCTGCAGGTAAGTGATCCGGTGAGTATTCAGATGTACCGTGCAGCGTGTCAAAAGAAGCACGTACGCAGAATACCGGAGCTCAGGCAAAACGCAGGTCTTACCACACCGCTTCTTGCAGGACTTTTACATACAAAATTGTATCTACCAGCAGCCGGGTATTCAGCAGAAGAAAGAAAACTTATCTTTTACCATGAACTTACACATTATTGCCATCGGGATCTCTGGTATAAGATGCTCCTTCGAATCTGTGCATCGATATACTGGTTCAATCCCTTTCTTCTTATCATGCTGAAAGAAGCGGATAAGGATATTGAGAATCTGTGTGATGCAGCAGTTGTTCGCAGAGTTAATAAAAAGGAACATAAATTATATCGACAGCTGCTTCTCAGGACAGTGGCCATGGAAAATCAAATTCCATATGTGACAGCAAGTCTTAATGACAGCGAAATGGTGTTTAAAGATCGGATTCTGTATATGGTGAACATTCGGAGACTCCGCAGAGGAATTCTTCCGGGAATTCTTGTGACGCTGCTACTTGCAGGCGGTAATCTGGTATTTAATGTTTCTGCCGGGACAGATACAGTTTCAGTAGAGACGGAGAAGTCTGGTATTGAAAAAAATGCAGATCCAGAGAAAAATAATGTACCGGATTACGCACCGTTTTCTGAAATGGTAACTATGCAGAAAGCTGCTGAAACACAGGACGAAGGAGAAGTGACAGAGACTGTAGATACAGAGGATTCTGTAGACGAAGAGGAAAAAACAGATGCGGAAACAAACGATGAACCTGTCATGGAAAACAGCGGACAGGTAAGTGAAACGACCGATGATGGAATTACCTCTGACAATAACGGGTCTGTTTCATCTTATGAGAGTCTGCCAGCAGGCGTACCATATACCAGTGGATTCAGTACTGCCTCCGGTGTAGCATCAATTGTAGCACCGGGTGGAGGAGATGAAGAATCCAGAGTTCTTTACGATAACGGAGATGGGACCTATTCTGATGATTATGGGAGCCGATACAGTTATCAGGGAGATGGAAACTGGGCAGATGCCAATGGCAATTCATATCGTACCTGGAATGACGAAGATTATTATTCCGGAAACCAACTGGAACAGCATGAACTCCAGGGCAGTAACGGTACCGTTACTGTAAAAGAAACAACAAACGGAGATTATTACTATTGTGACGCAGATGGGGTTGGATACACAGACAATGGTGATGGCACCTGGACGGATGAGAATGGGAACATCTATACAGAATAAAAGAAAGCGTTTTTCGAAACCAAAAGGAATCGAAAAACGCTTTTTTCATATATGACATATAAAAAATGGGATTATAAACGATGACACATTATTGGCGAATATCTACCAGTCCCTTTTTCAGTATATATTCAGAGAACTCATACGAAGCTCCGTCCCCAGTCACATTCAGATACAGATTTTTAAGGTCGCTTTCATTTACGATCCAGGCCATGTTCAGCTGCACACTTTCGCCTGGTTTTATAGAGGAAATGTAGTTTCCACCGTTGCCATAATTTTCAGAGACGCTATAATATACCATTCCCCCTGTCTTTGCTACGCCGGCCCAGCTAATGTAGTCATAGCCATCGCCGGCCTGTTCTGTTGGAATGTAAAGCTGTACTTTTCCATTTTCCTTAGTCAGGGTCAGTAAAGCACCAAGATAAAGCATATGGTCGATTTCCTCATTTGAATGATTGGTATAGGTAACTGTAACATAGACCAGCTTCTGGTTCACTTCCTCTGACTTTACAATTTCATCCAGGGAATCGATTCCGTCGCCAGACTTCACATAATTCAATGTGTTTGTAGATAGCTTTCCATCAGCATCAATGGCTTCCGCCCATTCTTGCGGTATTTTGTCCGGATCGAGAAGCTGAAGATCATCAGAAATTTGAACAGAATCTACCTTTGCAGAAATCGTTTTTTCCAGATATTCACCATTTGTGTTTTCACCAATCACATCCAGATCAAAGGTGTCACCAATTTGGTAAACGGGCAGTTTTTTCTCGTTTACAGAAGTACTTATTTCATCATTATCAGCTTCTGTCTTTTCAGATATCATCTCTCCGCTCCATGTAGGCAATCCGGCGGTCTTTACCATAGTCGTGTTTCCCTCAATCGCCAGATTCTCTGCAACTTTTATGGCTTCATCCTTTGGCACATCATCTCCGATGTAGATCATAAGCACACGATATAAATCCGGGCAGACAAGATAAATTCTCTGGTTAAGAGCCCCGCTTTCGGTAATGCTATTATATTTGAGATATATCCCCTGGTATTTTCCAAATGTACGCTCTTCACTATCAATAACATTCTGATCCTGTACCACCTGTCCCAGATCATTTTTATCCAACAGGACAAATGAAAAACTGAACCCGCCAGTCATGTCATGCTCAGGATATTGGAGATGGTACTCGTCAATCCAGCTCATGCCCTCCGGAATATATTTAGCAGACAGATCCACCTCTGGAACCTCATCTGGAAGCGCGATTTTCTTTACTGCATCACCAGCATCAATTTTGACTGAAACACCATAAGAACCCTGTTTTTCCAAAAACCAGTGATACAGATTTACTCCTGCATATACTGCCGTGGAAACTGCCAGTGCACACGCAGCTGCCACTGCGGCAACTTTCGGAGCTGTCCATCGTTTTCTTCTTCGCAGATTCGACACTTTATTATCCGCCAGCTGCTTTGCCACCTCGTTTTGAATCATATTATGGATAAAATCCGGTGTTTCGGGAATATCATTTTTCATATCTTCTAATCTCATATTGACACCTCCTGTAATTCCTGCCTTAATTTTCCTCTTGCCCTTGCAAGTCTCTTTTGAACGGCACCCTCCGATATTTCAAGGATCTGGGCAATTTCTTTTACACTGAAATCTTCTATATAGTATAGAATAACGGGTAAACGCAGTTCATCTTTTAAGGAATTTACGGCTGTATACAATTCACTGTAATTCTTTGTTTTTTCTGATTCCGGTTCCTGTCTGTCAGCCAGATTTTCCAATGGGATAAATTTACTGGATTTACGCACAAGGCTGTAACATTCGTTGATTAAGATACGGATTAACCAGGTTCGGGCATAGTTATCGTTTTTTAATGTACCGACGTTGGAAAAAGCCTTCACAATTGTTTCCTGAATAGCATCAGCACAGTCATGGTCATTAAATAAAATTGTTTTTGCAGTTGAGTATAATTGTCTTTCTGAATCCAGGATCAGAGATCCAAGTTGTTCCTTTGTCATTTAAACACCACCTCTTTTTTTGCCAGCCAGCATTTTCTTTACATCTATTAGACGTGCAGAAATCAAAAATATCCCTAATAATTTATTCTTTTTCTTATAAATGGACAAGTTCGTGGTTTTGCACAAAAAAAGATGTCTACTTTCAATAGTATTCCATAATGAATGAGATAAAACAAGCTTCTCATGGTGTGTACGTATCACCGGATACGTGGACAGATGCGATATACCTTTTGCATTTATGTTGTGGTCAAGCTGTATTTTCTCATGAACTGCATTGCTTTTTCATGATTTAACGGACAGAGAACCTTTGAAATATATCATAACAGTAAGAACTGGATATAATCCAAGTCGCTTGCAGGAAAACGGTTTTCAAGTGTATACAGTAAAAAAGGATTTGCATGAAATAGGAATCATAGCTATGCAGACATCATTCGGACATTCAGTTCCGGTTTATGACATTGAGAGGAAAAATCCGCAGATGCACAGGTTTTGACGCAGAATTATATGATGAACCGTTTTTTAAAACGGATTTCTTTATATATGTACAATGTATACATAAAAAACTGATATGTAATCTGCTTTAGCGATTTTGAGTTGCCTAAATTTGAAAGTTAGGAAAATCTTAATAATTTCGCAAGCAATCCATTGTGAATTTAGATGCTGTATTTGTTATACTTAACCGAGTACAAGCAAAAAGGAGAGTTGAAAATATGTCTGAAAAGATACTAATTATAGATGACGAGCAAGATATAGCGGATCTGTTAGAGGTCTATTTGAAAAACGAAAATTACATCGTTTATAAATTTTACTGCGCAACGGATGCTATGTTGTGTATTGAAAGCGGCGACATTGATCTTGCCATTCTGGATATTATGCTCCCGGATATGAACGGCTTTTCACTTTGCCAGCTTATCCGAAAGAAATACACTTATCCAATCATAATGCTAACGGCTAAAATTGAGGAAACGGATAAAATAACGGGGCTGACATTGGGCGCGGACGATTATGTGACAAAACCTTTTCGCCCACTTGAAGTAGTTGCCAGAGTGAAAGCGCAGTTAAGACGTTACAAGAAATATTCGCCCGGTATCATCACAGAGAAAGTTCCATCGGAACTTTCCTATAACAAATTGTGCTTGAATGTTCAAACCCACGAATGTTTGTTGGATGGGGAACCTGTTTCTCTAACCCCGACAGAGTTTTCTATTCTCCACGTCCTTTTGTCAAGTGCTGGAAATGTTGTAAGCATTGAGGAACTGTTTCATGCGGTTTGGAAAGATGAATACTACTCTAAAAACAGCAGCACAATTACTGTGCATATCCGGCATCTGCGCGAGAAACTGAACGATACTTCCGATACTCCGCAGTATATTAAAACGATTTGGGGTGTCGGCTACAAAATTTAAGCGAAAGGAGAACGCTATGAAGAGAAAATCAAATTGTTTGGCAACTATTTTATTCTTAATTTATCTGGCACTTCTGGTTTGGATCATACTGTTCAAACTACAGTTTTCAATCAGTGATCTGGATAAAGTAAGAAGTATAAACCTTATTCCTTTTCACTATGACAAAGAAGTTGGCGCAGCATTTCACTTAACAGAGGTACTCGAAAATTTCTTGATTTTTGTTCCTATGGGCATTTATCTTCAAATGCTTCTGCCAAGAACAAAATTATATGTGAAGTTCATGCTGATTGCTGGAACAAGTTTTTTATTGGAAACTATGCAGTATATCTTAGCAGTCGGACGTTCTGATATTACTGATGTACTCACAAATACGGCAGGTGGTCTTTTGGGGCTTGCTGTATATTCGATGGCAGCCCGGTTAATCGGAAATAGAATAAAAGCAAACAGACTGTTTTCCATTCTGGCAGGCATAGTAAGTGTTGTCGTGATTAGCCTGCTTGGCTTTCTTCTGTTTGCTAATCGGTAGGAGGTGTATTCTCATGTCGAAGAAAGAAATGACAACAGAAAAGCGCCTTAAAGTGCGCTTATACCTATCATTGCTGGTTTATACCGTTGTTGGATATGGTTTGACCTTTATCTTGGACTACATCTTTTCAAAATTTGACAACAGTATTTTTGCATGGCTCTACTGGCGGCTCGATCTGCTTTTTATTTTGTATCTGATGATCGGCTTTGTATGTATTTTCAATTACTATTGGAAAAAGCCGTGGGGCTATCTGGATGAAGTAATTGATGCGACCCAAACGGTCTATGAGCAGAACAATCATACCGTATCATTGTCTGACCCACTGAAAGAATTGGAGGCACAACTCAATCAAATCAAAATGTCTGTTCTGTTGAGCAAACGGGCTGCAAAGCAGGCAGAAGAAAAGAAAAATGAAATTGTTATGTATCTGGCACATGATATACGCACCCCTCTCACAACGGTAATCGGCTATTTGAGCCTGCTCCATGAAGCCCCTGACATGCCTGAACAGCAAAAGGAAAAGTATGTAAAAGTTGCGTTGAATAAGGCAGAACGCCTTAAAAAGCTCATCAATGAACTTTTTGAAATTACCAAGTACAATGCACATAAGGTCATTATCAAAAAAGAAAATGTAGATTTACATTGTTTGATTGCGCAGGTAATAGATGAAATATACCCGACACTCTCTGCAAATGGCAACACGGCGGTATTTACTGCGGAGGACAACTTATCTGTGAATGCTGATCCCGAAAAGCTGGCGAGAGTTTTCAGTAATCTTTTACGAAATGCTGCGTCATACAGTTACCCGCAGACAGAAATCACTATATCCGCCAAACGGTTAGAGCATGATATTCAGATCACTTTTGAAAATCATGGAAAAACAATTCCACAGGAACAGCTTAACAGTATATTTGAAAAATTCAATCGCTTGGATGATGCTCGGCTTTCTAATACAGGTGGTGCGGGACTTGGTCTTTCTATTGCGGAAGAAATTATACATTTACATGGTGGAAAGATTACTGCATCCAGTCAAAACGAAACCATAGACTTTGTGATTACATTACCCCTTTCCGCTTAGGAAAATAAGAATGTGATCTTAGGAATTGCTTAGGAATTTAAGCGTGTGATTTTTGAGATTGAAAAGCCCTTGTTCGGTACAATGATTATCGAACAAGGGCTTTTTATTGTTCAGCCGAAGCAAAAGAAAGGAGTGTAAGCATGGAACTGAAAATAGAGCATTTAAGAAAGCAGTTCAAAGACAAAACAGCAGTAAATGATGTCAATCTGACATTGACTCCCGGCATTTGGGGACTTTTGGGAGCGAATGGTGCAGGGAAAACCACACTCATGCGCATGATTGCTGATATTATGACACCAACCAACGGAGCGGTTTACTATGACGGAAAAGACATTCGAGAGTTAGGTGAAGTTTACCGAAGCAAGTTTGGCTTTCTGCCGCAGGACTTTGGGTATCACCGGGATTTTACGGTCAAAGATTATTTGGAGTATATGGCTGCGCTGAAAGATATTCCTACAAGGGCAACCACCCAAAAGATCAATTATTTGTTGGACATTCTTTCGCTCTCCGATGTGAAAAAGAAAAAAATCTCCAATCTGTCAGGCGGCATGAAGCGTCGTGTTGGTATTGCGCAGGCTATGTTGAACGACCCGGAGATACTTGTCATGGACGAACCGACAGCAGGACTTGATCCCGGAGAGCGCGTGCGTCTGCGGAATTTCATTTCCGAGTTTTCGCATGATCGAATCGTGTTGATTTCCACCCATATCGTATCTGACATAGAATATATTTCTACGCGCAACGCAATTATGAAAGCCGGAGAAATTGTTGATGTCGGAACTACCGCAGAACTTGTCAAGCGGATTGAGGGCAAGGTTTGGAATTGCATAATTCCGACCTCAAAGCTGCCGGAATGTGAAATGCGGCTGCGCATTATCAATCAGCGAGGCGAAGATCACAATCAGGTTTCTATTCGTTATCTGTCCGAACATTCGGAAATTGATGGGTCTGTTACAACGGAGCCACGATTGGAAGATCTGTATCTGTGGTTGTTCCCGCGGACAGACTTGGAAAAGGAGGACAGATAATATGCGGCTCTTTAGACTTGAACTAAAACGTATTTTGAAGTCACGGCGCACCCTGATTTTACTTGCAATCGCACTTTTGCTTTCCGTAGCCATGGCATACCTGCCTATTTCATTTGAAGGTATTAACCGTCCAAACGAAGATGGCACGGTTACAGAATTAGATGGCTTGGCAGCTGTCAAGTACAAACAAGATTTATATAAAACATCCGCCGGTGAAGTGACCCCGGATAGGATCAAATCGGCTTTGGAAACTTATCAAAGCTGCGTTCGAGAATATGGGCCAGTCGAGGAAGAGGGCTTTCCTCTGGCTGTATTTATTGAAAAAATCGTCCCGTTCCGTCACTTGCTGATGGGTCTGTCCGAAGCGTTTGCTGATCCATTAACAGGCATTGGTGCTGATTTAATGGATATTGACCCGAATGACATTGACGGAGCCTATTATGAAAAGTGCGCAGAACATTTACAGGATGTCATGCGGAATGAGCAAAGAGAAAACGAAACCGCACAGCAGAAAGCTCTTGAAAAATATTCAGAACTTGATACGCCATTTTATCTTCATTCTGGAATTTCTAAAGATGCATTTGATTATATTGAGTTTTATATTTTGTTCCTTGCTATTTTGTGTGTGGCAATCGCAGCACCTACTTTCGCCGGAGAATATCAAACGGGCGGTGACAGCATCCTGCGAACCACCAAATACGGGCATAAACAATTAGCAATTACCAAAATTCTGGCGGCATTTACACTTTTCGTTGTTACTTTCCTTGTCGGGATCACGGTACACATTCTGATTTTAGATGCAGCGTTCGGGACGGATTGCTTAAAAACATCGTTTCAGATGCGATACTCTATCATTAATCTGCCAAACATCAATCTGGGGCAGTTGCAGATAATTCTCGCAGCAGTGGGCTTACTTTCTGTATTAGCAACGGTTAGTTGTACGCTGTTCCTGTCTGCAAAATGTAAAGACACATTGACAGTTTTGCTGATCTCTATTGTAGTTCTTCTCATGCCGCTTTTTGCATATGTGGCGATGGGAGCAACATGGCTCTCTACCATACTTCCATCTGCCGGAATTGGTATGCAGAACAATTTCCTTTCTCAGCTTGCAGATTTCAATTATCTGAATATCGGTGGAACGAGTTTCTGGACACCGCATGTTATTTTGATTTTGGCAGGAATTGAATTATTTGTGTTTACATTCTTGGCGATTCATTCCTATTGCAGACATCAGGTAGCATAAAAGAAATTCAAAATAGAATGAATTGATTATCTGCCGCATGACGGCAAAAGAAAAAAGCAGACAATTTGGAACGGCGGCTTTGATTTCAGAGCCGCCGTTTCTTTGCGTTTACACAAACCTATGATGAATTTTACGGAAATATTGTAGCTAATAGCATTGTTTATGCGCTGAAAATATCTGAAAAATTGATGATAGTAGAAATATAATATTAAAATAATATAAAAAATTGTTTTACTATAGAGGAATATATAGTATAATACAACCATAAGAAGTGATAAAAAAATAACAAGTTGACCTAGCCAAACATAATAAGTTTTACTTTTGTGTTTGGCTTTTTTTATTTGATAGCCAGAGCGGGAAGTGAGGTGTCTGCAATGATAATCTGTGTTATCTTTGATTTGGGAATGGCAGTGATTATGTTTTTATTCGGAATCTGCTTTGTAAAATCAAATGGAAAGGCCGCTGCATTTTTGTCTGGCTATAATATGAAATCTAAGGAAGAACGAAAACAGTATGATGAAAAAGAAATGTGCAGAGTATATGGAAATCGGATGATGTGGATGGCACTGCCATTTGTAGCCGGGGCAGCCATAGATTTTTTATATAGTGGAGTTGGGTGTCTGGCAGCATGGGTAATATGGACAGTTCAATTTGTTTTATTGATGAAAGAACGTAAGAAACGAGAAAAATAAAAAAGAATATTTAGGCGAAAGACATATGCGAAAGGAGATATACAATCTATCTAGGAACAGGATAATACTCGGTAACAAGAGGAACTTTAACTACTTAAAGGAGATGACATGAATATGAGATGTCCATATTGTGAAGGAAAAATGCGAAAAGATCAGTTGCATGCGGTTGGTGCAGGGGCAGGACTGGAGTGGAAAGAAGACTCTGAGAGTTTGCGATTAAATACGGATCCAGAGTTGGCAGCAAGGATATCTGGAGACCGCATAGCTGCCTATAATTGTGATTTTTGCAGAAAGATTATTGTTTCTTACGAATATTGAGATTTTCAATTCTTTGAAAAATATGCTTTATGTAGAGATGGGAACCAATTGAATTTGAATACGATTACTTGAGAGAAATTAGGCGATGAAGATAAAACGTGGAGATACTTATCAGATAAAATTGTATCTGGAACCTGGGAAAATTTCTGATCACAATAGAAGAGACAATGGAACTTTGAAATTTACAGGGGTAGCATCATGGTTTATCGGATTGTTTATAGATGTAAATATTGTTTTTGGTGATCCTCAAGGATTTTGGACTCTTAGGGTGCTGCTTCCTGTTTTGGCAATGGGAATTTGTATTTTAAAAGCTATCAAAAACAATGAGAAGAAATAAATTGGAATTTGGAAAGGGGGGCACTGCCATGCTGAGAAAGTTGAATTGTTTTTTAAACATCATTATCGGTTCATTCATAGGAGTTTTCATTGGGTTCGGAATTTATAAGTTTTGGCATTTTAAAACCTATCCAAATCTATATGTCATGCAATCTGCACCGTGGTATACAGAGTTACTGTTGGATGGTGCCTTGGTGGCTGTTGTGGTGGTCGTATGTATTATCCTAAAACTGATTATTTGGAGAAAGTTATAAATTTCTATTTACCTGATTCACGAACAGTTTAATAACAAATTTACATAGTATTTTATCCAAATGGTTAATGAGCTATTTTTATACCACAAAAAGAGAAACGAAATGTCACATAAATTAAAAGCTGAAGGAAAAACGGCCTATCCGTTTTCAGCATTGGCGAATCCGTCTGCTAATAAGTGGTTTACAAATCAAAAAACGTGGTAAGGGTATTTTCATAATTCTGTTCAATTTTGTCTATGTTTTCGAGAATCCTGTTCATGTACAAATGCAACTAAATTAGAGTATAATAAGGGAAACCATTGAAACTGGGTTTCCGTATTGGACATTCCTGTGATGGCAGGAGTGTCCTTTACATATAGCGGTAAATTCTGAAGTAGTTGGCATAGAAGTTCATGAGGTAGTTGACGTATGCTTTAAATCTTCTCATTTCGTTTTCCTCCTTTCTTTATCTTACAAGCACATTATAATATCAGAAGACGTATATTACTTGCCAAATGGGAAGAAAAAGTAGACAAAACTTGCAGGAGATTAATTGGAATGTACTGGTAAGAACATCACAGACATTTGCCTGGATGCAGGAGTTGAGAGCCAAAGGACATTTAACCGGGTATCTCGTGAAAGATATAAAGTAACGTCAAGGGAATACCGAAATCTTTATCGTGAACAATATATAAGTCAGACCCAGGATGAAATATCTGGAATGGAGAAATAGGATGGCATTTATAATCTGTATAGCAGCACTCATAATCATGATGTTTGTATTTACCAAAATGTTGTTAAGTTTTGGCAATAACAGCAGTGCGGCAGTTGAATCTGTTGATGCGACTGTAGTTGAAAAGAAGCAAGGAATCTATACCCATATGCAGTCTGAAGCACATGTACCTTGGTTTCGCGTTGTATTTGAGATGACAGATGGAAGTTTGATGGAATTTCAAATGCAACAGGGAGATTTTCGTGAATTGGAAAAAGGCGATCAAGGTATGCTAACTTATCAGGGAAATCGGTATATATGTTACCAAAAATATAAATTTAAAAGTGAAGCACAGGAGGAAGAAAAATGTTAAGTGAAAGCATTGCAAAACTGGTACAGTATGGAATTACAACAGGTCTGATACCAGAATGTGAAAGAAATTACACAACAAATCTTCTGCTGGACGTTTTTCATGAGGATGACTATGAGAAACCGGACAACATTGAGGAACCTGTTAATCTTGAAGCAACATTAGGCGAATTGCTGGACGAAGCCGTAAAAAGAGGATTGATCGAAGACAGTATTGTATACCGGGATCTATTTGATACCAGATTAATGAACTGTCTGATGCCGCGTCCGGGCCAGGTGCAAAAAGAATTCTGGGATAAATATAAAGAAAGCCCAAAGGAAGCAACCGATTATTTTTATAAACTGAGTCAGGACAGCAATTATATCCGCAGATATCGCGTAGAGAAGGATCAAAAGTGGAAGGTAGACAGTCCATACGGTGAGATTGATATTACCATCAATTTGTCCAAACCGGAAAAAGATCCAAAAGCAATTGCCGCGGCAAGGAATGTAAAATCCGGAAGCTATCCGAAATGTCTTCTTTGCCCGGAAAATGAAGGATATGCGGGACGTGTTAATCATCCGGCAAGGCAGAATCACAGGATTATTTCAATCACAATCAATGATACTCCTTGGGGATTCCAGTATTCTCCGTATGTATATTACAATGAGCATTGTATTGTATTTAATTGCCAGCATACTCCAATGAAAATCGAGAGAAATGCATTCATTAAACTGTTTGATTTTGTAAAACTGTTTCCGCATTATTTCCTTGGATCTAATGCAGATCTGCCGATCGTAGGCGGCTCGATCTTAAGCCATGATCATTTCCAGGGTGGACATTATACATTTGCAATGGCAAAAGCACCAATTGAGCAGCACGTGGTACTTCCGGGATTTGAAGATGTAGAGGCTGGAATTGTAAAATGGCCGTTATCTGTACTTCGTATTTGTCATAAAGATTCTAACCGTTTGGTAGATCTGGCAACACATGTGCTGGAAGTATGGAGAGGTTATACTGACGAAGCAGCATTTATTTATGCTGAAACCAATGGAGAGCCTCATAATACAATTACACCAATTGCACGTAAAGTAGGGGATATCTACGAATTGGATCTGACATTAAGAAACAACATTACAACAGAAGAACATCCGCTGGGCGTGTATCATCCGCATGCAGAATATCATCATATTAAGAAAGAAAATATCGGTCTGATCGAAGTTATGGGACTTGCAGTTCTTCCGGCCAGATTAAAAGGTGAGATGGAACTTCTGGAAGAGTATATTCTTGAAGGCAAAGATATTTCTTCAAATGAACAGATTGAGAAACATGCAGAGTGGGTTAAGAAGTTCCTTCCGAAATATCCGGAAATCACAAAAGAAAACATCCATGGCATTCTTCAGAAAGAGATTGGAATCGTATTTACCCATGTTCTGGAAGACGCAGGAGTATACAAATGTACGACCGAGGGAAGAGAAGCATTTATGCGTTTTCTTGAAACATTATAAAAACTGAAATAAAAGGATTTTTGGGAAAATGGGAGGTAAGTGAAACCTCCCATTTTTTTAGGGCAGCTACTCTTAAGAAGCATGGATCGGGCAGTTGCATTATACGAAAGTATGGAATTGCGGGGATTCCATGGGGAGTTTTATTATGCAGAGAAAGTATATAACAAACTTGTATCCTGGGGATATGTGATTTTCTGGGTATCAGTATTTATTTTGATGAGAACATGCTCAGTCACAGTGCTGCTGGGAAGAATGTTTGTATAGAAAGTGTAGACGAAAATGATAAAATTTGAAAATGTAGTATTTGGATATGGAGAAGAGAAAAATGCCTTGAATTATGTGTCTTTCCATATCAGTGAAGGAGAACAGGTGGGTCTGATCGGAGCCAATGGTGCAGGGAAGTCTACGCTAATGAAGGCAATGCTGGGACTGATCCCTGCAAAGGGAAAGATCACTGTTGATGAAATAGAAGTAAATCAGGAAAATCCAAGTAGAATCTGGCAATGCCTGAGGTATGTGTTTCAGGATTCTGATAATCAGATGTTTATGCCGACGGTTTATGAAGATATGATATTTGGACCATTAAATTATGGTAAGAGCAGAAAAGAAGCAGATCAGCTTGCCAGGGAGGCCTTGGAAGAACTGGACCTTATACATTTGAAAGACCGCCAGAATTATAAGATGTCAGGTGGCGAAAAGAGAATGGCTGCCATAGCCACCATCCTTGCAATGAACCCAAAGGTAATGCTGATGGATGAACCATCAACAGCATTAGACCCAAAGAACCGGAGACGGCTGATACGGATCCTGCAGAAGCTTCCGACAACAAAGATCATTGCAACCCATGATCTGGAGTCTAAGATGACTGCTGCCGATGCTGATATCTATATCTGTTTTGTCAGAATCAAAAAACAGGTTGCTGAATAGGCATAATCTATATTATAATATATTTATAGCTAAGCTCACTTGGAGGTGATAACATGCCATTATTGAAAGAAGAAGTTTATACTATAGATGATATATATGCTTTACCAGATGGAGAAAGAGCAGAACTGATTGATGGTCGTATGTATATGATGGCACCACCAAGCCGAAAGCATCAGCGTATCTCAACAAGACTTGTCAGTATTATTGATCGTTATATTGAAGAACATAAAGGAAAATGCGAGGTCTATGCTGCACCATTTGCTGTTTACTTGGATGAAAGAAGTAATACCTATGTAGAGCCAGATATTTCTGTAATTTGTGATCCAGATAAGCTTGATGATAGAGGATGTAAGGGCGCACCTGATTGGATTATTGAGATTGTGTCACCTGCAAGTAAGAAAATGGACTACCTGTTGAAGCTTCTGAAATATCGTTTCGCAGGTGTTAAGGAATATTGGATTGTTGATCCTGAGAAGAATCGTGTTATAGTATATAATTTTACCGGTGATGAAAGTGTTAATGATTATACCTTACAGGATTTTGTTAAAGTGGGAATCTATGAAGATTTTGTGATTGATTTCGGAAGTATGGAATTATGAGTGATAATATGACAAAACGTGCAAAAGAATATATGAATGCAGATTTCGTATACGAGGATTATAAAAATCTGGCAGAAGCACAGAAAATAGCAGACGTAGAAGATGTGACAGCAATTTCGGAACGATTAATTAAACAGAATATGGAAGCATATAAGGAGCTTACTAAATGATAATTTTGAATAAAGAACATAGGGAGATTTATTCAAGAGAAGTTACCAGAGAAATACCAAACAGTGAGACTATATCTGCAATTAATGAAGTACAACAGATGAAACAGAATCCTTCTCTAGGAAAATCGTATACAGATATAGACAAAATGATGATAGACTTGACAATATAAAAAGCTTTATTTTCATCGAAGGGAGCATATAGAATGGATTGGAATTTAAAGATTACAGATATGGCAGGTGCTACACCAGAACATTCATCAGTTATTGTCAATTTTGTGGCTGCGGTCAGATATCAGTTAAAAAACAGCACTTGTTATGTTTATTCCGATAATGTACAGTACCGTTTTAAAGATGCTGAGGGAAATAATAAGATAGTCATTCCTGATGCTTCTATAAACTGTCGTACTAAATCCAGGAGAGGGAATACATTTACAGATGCCCCACGCTTTGTTATGGAAGTTTTATCTCCATCAACCGAAAAATATGATCGTACAGAAAAGATGGAATTATATGCGCAACAGGAGATAGAGGAATATTGGATTGTTGATTGGCGTACAAAAACAATAGAGATTTATGAACTGGACTATGATGAGAATGATATTCCCAAATATTATCTCTGGAAAACTATTAGCGAACAAAACAAGGACGAATTAAGATTGGTTCATTTTCCCAATATTAAGATAACCTTTGAAGATCTGTTTGATGAGATTGACTACTAAGATATAGTATGGAATTGTAGGAGGTGAGTGAATATGCCATTACTTGAAGAGGAATATAGAAAAGAAGAGAAGATCAATGGTGTGATTTATGATATGTCACCGTCACCAAATTATCAGCATGGGATTGTAGATGGTAATATTTATTCCATTATAAAAAGTGGATTAAAAGGAACATTGTGCTTGGCTTTCATGGAGAATCTGGATTATAAATATCATGCACAGGAGAATAATGATTATGTGATACCAGATGTGATGATTATATGTGACCGTAAGCACTTGAAAGGTGGTTCCTATACTGGTACACCCAGATTTATTGTGGAAACTCTTAGTCCTGCGACTGCATTGAGAGATAAGACTGTCAAAAAGGAGCTTTACCAGAATGCAGGAGTTGAGGAATACTGGATCATTTCACCAAGAGAGCGGGCTGTAGAAATCTACTATCTGGAAAATGGTAAATATGATTTGAAATACAGTTACATTCTTCAGGATGATTCAGAAGAAGAACATTATAATGCAGATACAGTGGTGACATTGAAAGACTTTCCGAAAATCTCCATGACATTAGCGGAGATGTTTGAGAACGTAGAATGATCACAATTTAATATGAGCAGTATGAAAGCCCTCGGGAGTTAATCCAAACGAAAAGGAAAATAGTTCTTTTGATAATTAAGTGTTATAAAGATAATATTTTAACAACCGTAGCAAGAATTCCCTCACCTCTATAGGGACGCCACTGAAAAAGTGGTCGTAAA
>OBUS01000078.1_pt1 | contig 113846 bp, 91 predicted proteins | sample 1475921 | NCBI WGS metagenome assembly OBUS01 (sample SAMEA2579948, study PRJEB22360) | human gut metagenome | reverse complement strand
GAGCGCCTGCCTTACAAGCAGGATGTCGGCAGTTCGATCCTGTCATCGTCCACCAGACTAAAGAAGCAAGCTGTTAAGCTTGCTTCTTTTTTTTATATATATGATATAATAATATAAATTGTATAATTTGTAATTTTAAAAGAGTTTTATTAAGAGGAGGAATTATGTTACATAACTTCGGACTCTATAAACGTCCACTACTTACAGTACTTGCTGTACTACTCACAACTGCATTTACAACAGCTAGTGCTGCTATGATCGATTTGAGTCAATTAACACCAAATACAACGCAACCTGTGGCTCTTAGCACTATACAAAGTAACACAAGCAATGAGGCTTCTACATTGCCCCCTAAAACAAATATAGAGCCTGTCATAAAAGTAGCTGCAACACCAACAACTACACCAATTTCTGGAGCTTCAGAAAAAGCAACTATTAATGCTACTAGTACAAGTCATGATGGTCACTTGGAAAACTTTCCAAGCCGCAAAGTAACTATTGTTGTACCAGCAAATTTGCGCAATGAAAACACAGCTCAATTTGGTCACTACATGACAGATCGCTTATCAAATACACTTAAATATCCTTACTATGATACAACCATCGTAAGTACTAACACACCAACTGCAGAAATTAAAGCCGCTGATCTTGCTCAAATTGCAGAGGCCCAAAATTCTGAAATCGTTATTATGCCTGTACCATTACAAGACGTATATGTACAAGTTAATACTATTAACAGCCCAGATCCATACAATAAGGATAATCATGAAATTTATATCGCTGCAAAGGTTAATGCCCTTTTATACTATTACGATGTAAATGATAAGGTAATCCATACTGTTCGTACGGGCTTCAACCAGACTGATGACTCTTTGACTATGCCAACACATAAATCAGTTTGGAACAAAGTTATGACTATATTACTTGATAAATTACCATACAAACGAATTCCAACAGATCGTGACCGCTACCAAGCACCTGGTATCAATTCTGAGGCACCTGTTGTATTAGATTTTCAAGTAGAACAACCTAAGAATACTGCATACTCCTTAAAAGGTGTGAGCGTTTTATAATCAAAATTAGAAAGATAAAAAGGCTAGCCAGATGGCTAGCCTTTTTCTTATAACATTTTTGTAACATGCAAGCGCAGTAAAGCACGTTGCAATGCTGCTTCCGCTCTTTCTACATCAATATCAGGTGTAGGATTTGATAACCGACCTTCTGCACGCTCTTTAGCTCGACGAGCACGTTCCACATCAATGGATGTTGGATCTTGACAGTCAGGGGTTACAATACTCACCTTATTATGTTCAATTTCACAGAAGCCACCAAATACAGCATATTCACGAGATGTTCCATCTGGTTGATCAATGCGTAAAGGTGCTAAGTCTAATGCAATAATCATAGGCGCATGATTTGGCAAAATACCAAAACCACCATCGATAGCTTTACCTACAAAGAATGTAGATTGGCCCTCGAATACGATTGCATCAGGTGTAATTATCTGTAGGGTCATAGGTTCCGCCATGGATTATTCCCCCTTCTCTTGCATTTCCTTTGCTTTTTGAATGGCTTCATCAATGGTACCAACCATGTAGAATGCACCTTCTGGCAATTCATCATGTTTACCATCCAAGATTTCTCTGAAGCCTCTCAATGTTTCGGACAATGGCACATATTTACCAGGAGAACCAGTAAATACTTCTGCTACGAAGAATGGTTGACTCAAGAAACGTTGAATCTTACGAGCGCGAGATACAGTGAGTTTATCTTCGTCAGACAATTCTTCCATACCGAGGATTGCGATAATATCTTGAAGATCGCGATATTTTTGCAATACTTCTTGTACGCCACGAGCTACTGCGTAGTGCTCTTCACCAAGTACATGTGGGTCCAAAATACGGCTTGTAGAGTCGAGTGGATCCACCGCCGGATAGATACCAAGTTCCGCAATGGAACGAGACAATACTGTTGTCGCATCCAAGTGAGCGAATGTCGCTGCTGGAGCAGGGTCAGTCAAGTCATCGGCAGGTACATATACAGCTTGTACGGAGGTAATAGAACCTTCTTTTGTAGATGTAATACGTTCTTGCAATGCCCCTACGTCATTAGCCAATGTAGGTTGGTAACCTACGGCAGATGGCATACGACCTAAAAGGGCAGATACTTCGGACCCCGCTTGAATAAAGCGGAAGATGTTATCGATAAACAAGAGCACGTCTTGTTTTTTCACATCACGGAAGTATTCGGCCATTGTAAGGCCAGTAAGACCTACGCGCATACGAGCCCCTGGTGGCTCATTCATTTGGCCGTATACGAGAGCTGTTTTGTTAATAACGCCGGACTCTTTCATTTCGTTCCACAAGTCGTTACCTTCACGAGTACGTTCGCCTACGCCGGAGAATACGGAATAACCGCCGTGCTCTGTAGCAACATTGTGAATCAGTTCCATGATCAATACGGTTTTACCTACACCGGCACCGCCAAAGAGACCGATTTTACCACCTTTTACGTATGGAGCGATAAGGTCAACGACCTTAATACCTGTTTCCAAGATTTGTGTATCCGGAGAAAGGTCATCAAATTTAGGTGCTGGACGGTGAATAGGCCATTTTTCATCAGCCACAACCGGAGCTGGATCATGGTCTACCGTTTCACCAAGTACGTTAAAGATACGGCCTAATACGCCTTCCCCTACAGGGACGGAAATTGGAGCGCCAGTATCTTCCGCTTCCATATTACGTGTCATACCGTCAGTAGAACTCATGGCAACGCAACGAACTGTATCGTCGCCTAAGTGTTGCATAACCTCTACTACGATTTTTTGTCTATCGTGTGCCTTGTGGTCATGGTAGATGTGGATAGCGTTGTAGATAGCTGGTAAATGACCAGCATCAAAGCGCACGTCTACAACTGGGCCGATGACCTGCACAACTTTACCAATATTATTACTCATCGACAGATGTCTCCTTATCTATTGCAAGGCATTAGCGCCACCAACGATTTCAGAAATTTCGTTTGTAATGCTAGATTGACGCAACTTGTTGTATTCAAGGCCTAAGGACTCAATGAGTTCCCCTGCATTATCTGTAGCAGATGTCATGGCCGTCATACGAGCGCCCAATTCACTAGCCGCAGATTGCAACAATCCATTATAAACTGTAATTTCTAAGTATTTTGGCAGCAACGCCTCCAAGACGGATACGGCAGATGGCATGAAATCATACTCTTCTCCTTTTACCTCATCTTGTGGTTGCTCTATTGGCAACAAGCGCTCGGCCTGTGCAATTTGCGTCATAGAATTTACAAAACGTGTATAGATCATGATGACTTCGTCAACTTCATGACGTTCGTATAGTGAAAGTGCTTCATGCATGATGGCACGCGCATGTTCATAAGATGGTTTATCAGAAAAGCCCGCATAGGACTTATCGATATGAATGCCTCTATATTTCATGCTGTCTCTAGGCTTTCTACCTGCCGTGATAACACGGTATGTATCAGGAGATTTACCATGTAATTGTTCCATGGCAAATTTCAACACATTAGACGAAAATGCCCCTGCAAGACCTTTATCTGCACCTACTACAATGTAGCAAATGCGTTCTACAGGTCGCACATCTAAGAGAGGACTTTCAAAGCCTTCTAAATCACTATTCGACATATGACGCAAGATTTGCCCTATCTTTTCTGCGTAAGGACGAGTAGCTTCCGCTTTTGTTTGTGCCCTACGAAGACGAGCAGAAGCTACCATCTTCATCGCTTTTGTAATTTGCTGCGTATTGGTAACACTTTTTATGCGTTTTCGCAAATCTTGTGCACTAGCCATACATTACGCCTCCTTACGAGACACTAATGTATGTGTAGAGCCAAATGCTTCAACACATTCTGGGATTGCTTGCTTCAATAGATTTTCAGTTTCTTCGTCAATTTTCTTAGACGTTTCAATGTTAGTGATGATTTCAGGGTAATTTGCTTTTACATAGCGTAAAAGTTCAGCTTCAAAGGACAATACATCTGCCACTTGAATATCTGCTAAGTACCCTTTTGTACCAGCGTAAAGGTTAATAACCATTTCCGCTACGCTCATAGGCTCATATTGACCTTGTTTTAACATTTCAGTTAAGCGTTCACCACGATCAAGTTGAGCGCGTGTAGCCGCATCAAGGTCGGAACCAAACTGAGCGAAAGCAGCCAACTCACGATATTGAGCAAGGTCCAAACGTAATTGACCCGCTACTTGTTTCATCGCTTTAGTTTGAGCACTACCACCTACACGGGATACAGATAAACCTACGTCAACAGCTGGACGAATACCAGAGTAGAACATATCTGTACCCAAGAAAATTTGACCATCGGTGATGGAAATTACGTTTGTTGGAATGTATGCAGATACGTCACCTGCTTGTGTTTCAATGATTGGCAACGCTGTAATGGAACCTCCACCAAGCTCAGGTGAAAGTTTCGCAGCCCGCTCTAATAGACGGCTGTGTAAGTAGAATACGTCGCCTGGATATGCCTCACGCCCTGGTGGACGGCGCAATAATAGGGACATAGCACGGTATGCAGCCGCTTGTTTTGTTAAGTCATCATATACGCATAATACGTGTTTACCTTGGTACATAAAGTATTCACCCATGGCAACACCAGCGTATGGGGCAATGTATTGAAGAGGTGCACCAGTGGAAGCACTCGCAGAAACTACGATTGTATATTCCATAGCCCCTGCTTCTTCAAGTTTTTGTACTACACGAGCAACCGTAGATTCTTTTTGACCAATAGCTACATAAATACAAATAACATCTTTGCCTTTTTGGTTCAAAATAGTATCTAAGGCAATCGCAGTTTTACCTGTACCACGGTCACCGATGATAAGCTCACGTTGACCACGGCCGATTGGTACCATCGCATCAATCGCTTTAAGACCTGTTTGCAATGGTTCGTTTACGGATTGACGATCCGCAATACCAGGTGCTGGATGTTCGATAGGACGACGTTCTGTAGCTTGGATAGCACCCTTGCCATCAAGAGGTTGACCAAGAGGGTTTACTACGCGACCAATCAAGGCATCTCCAGCAGGAACGTCCATAATTTTGCCAGTACGGCGCACTTGGTCTCCTTCTTTAATCAAGAAGTCATCACCTAATAGTACGGCACCAACATTATCTAATTCTAAGTTCAAAACCAAGCCATATACGCCGTGTGGTAATTCTAGCAACTCACCGGCCATGGCTCTTTCAAGACCATAAATATGGGCGATGCCATCCCCTACGTCGAGAACAGTACCCACGTCATCGACATTGAGGTCAACATCATAGTCCTGAATCTGCTGTTTGATTATAGCAGTGATTTCTTCAGGCTTCATTTTCATATATACCCATTCACCCCTATCTAATAGAGTTCGTTCTTAATAAAGATTTTTCTAATTCCTCTAAACGACGAGATACAGAGCCATCAATGCGTTTATCCCCTACTTGGATAACGATACCACCCATAATAGATGGATCTTGACGCACAGATAAAATAACATCTTTCCCTGTTACTTCTCGTAATTTAGCTTGTACAGATGCTTCTACATCAGCTGTGATTGGTTCTGCTACAGTTACAGTAGCTTCCAAAATACCACGAGCCTCTCGTGATTTTTGAATAAACGCTGCAATGGCCTGCGCAATATAACGATGGCGACCGCGTTTAATCATCACATAGATAAAATGTAAAGCAACTTTGTCGATACTAGATTCAAAAATAGAACCAACTAATTTAATCTTTGCATCTTCTGTAACGATTGGATTTTCAAGGAATGAACGAAGTTCAGGCTGTTCCGCCATAACGGACGCTACATAACCTAATTGCTCCTCCATGAGTTCCAAATTATTTTGTTCTTGAGCTAATTCAAACATAGCCGAACCGTATTTATCTGCTACAATTTCTATGCTCATCGTATCACAACCCTATCGTTTTACTATCAAGTTGACGAATAGCGTCTTCGATCAATTTTGTATTAGTTTCGCTGTTCATATCTTTAGCAACAACTTTACCAGCCATAGCTACAGACAAAGAAACAACTTCATTGCGTAAACTATTCATAGCACGATCACGTTCGATTGCAATATCTTGGCGAGCACGATTTTTTTCTTGTTCAATTTGTTCGCGTGCTGTCACTAATTGTTCGCGTGTTGTATTTTCTGCTTCTTGAACTGCTTTTTCAACAATTTGTTGTGCTTCTTGACGTGCTTTAGCAATTTGAGCAGCATAATCAGCTTTAAAGCCCTCTGCCTCTACACGAGCTTTTTCTGCAGCTTCTAAGTCTTTAGCAATTCGTTCTTTACGTTCTGTCATCATAGCCAATAATGGTTTATATGCAAAACGAGCTAATAGCCAAACTAATATAAAAAAGTTCAACATTTGAGCAAGAATCGTTCCAAGGCTTAAGTCAACCAAGGTTATTCCTCCTCGTTATTATCTGAATAACAAAATAAATGCTACTACTACACCGATGATAGGCATCGCTTCGATCAAACCAATCGCTACGAACATAGTAGACATCAATTGACCACGCAATTCAGGTTGACGCGTAATGCCTTCAATTACTTTGCTAGATACAAGACCGTCACCGATACCTGCACCAATGGCACCACAACCTACTGCGATTGCTGCTGCTAATGCGAATAAACCTTGAGCTTCCATAATATATCCTCCGTAAAAAATTAATGTTCCTCACTAAGAGCCATCCCCAAGTAGGAGGCAGTAAGAACGGTAAAAATAAAGGCTTGAATAATACCAATAAATAAACTAAAAGCAATCCATACCCATGGTGCCGGTACAAACCAAGGCAAATTGTACAATACTTCTAACAGAATTTCACCAGCTACGATATTACCAAATAGACGGAAGGCAAGTGTAACAGGTCTAGCAATCTCTTCAAAAATATTCAGTATTAGCAAAGCCTTATAAGGTCGTACGAAATGCTTGAAATAGGATAAGCCTTTAACTTTAATCCCCATAACCCATACTACTAATGTGCTACATAGAGCTAATGCAACAGTAGTATTAATATCGGATGTTGGTGATGTTAAAGCCTTAAACGTAGGCATTAAACCTAATTCGTTTCCTACAAAAATAAATAAGAAAAACGTAAATAACAAGGAACTCACCATCGGCCAATGACGACCTAAGTTCGGAGCTAATTGCCCCTCTAAGCCTTCCAATATAGATTCAACTATATTTTGCAAGCCTACAGGCACCAATTTTCGTCCCCGGGTGGCTAGTACTGTTATCAGTATTACAATAGCCATAGTAACCCATGTAGCAATTAGAGTATCCAAATTAAATGTCAACCCTAACCACTGCACGACTTCATGGTGTCCCGCATGTAATTCCACGTTCTCAACCCCTTCCATAGACATAATAAAAAACTAATATATTTACAATAAATATAAATATAATATATATGTATCATCATACATCGTTATAGATATATAATCAACACTTGAAAGGTAAACAATTCTAATTACTCATGAATGTATTGTGTATAATGCATTATTGGAATATATCTATAATTTAACACATCATAAGATTAGAAATGTCGACTAAGCCACCAGTAAACAACATATAATGCAGGCTGAATAAGTGCCACACCAACAAACATGCTAATAGCCTCTATGCCGGGAATCTTTAATCCTAAGACTACTAATGAACCTACTAACATAAGACGCCATATCATCTGTCTACGAGCTTTACGAACGGCTTTGTAAGGATCCCCTGATACAATGGATTGACCATGCAAAGCTAAACTTAGCAAGTAGAGCACCATTATAAAAACGCCCCACAACCAGCCCCATACATATTGTTGCAATCCGCATGCAATCTGTATTATTACTCCGAAAAAGGCAATAAAAAAACAAGTCAGTAGCACGCACACTATGAATTTTATATATTGATTCATACATACCTCACTACTTAACTTGTTTATATAACATATAAAACCCTGTTATAGCGCCTATTAGGCCAAATATGACCATACAGAGTGGTTCCGTTTGAAGCCAAGTATCCAATTTATAACCTAGCCAAATAAAACCTCCTATACAGGAGACCAGTGTGACCCCCGCTGATGTTGCCATGGCGAGGGCTTTCACAAGATCCTTATCCATATTATTTACCAAAACGTTCAGGACGACGCGCATCACCTAAGAATTCATGTCGCAACGCTTGAATGATGCGTTCAGATGCTTTACCATCACCATATGGGTTAACAGAGTTAGACATTAACTTATACGCTTCAGCATTGCTCAATAATTCATAAGCGGCTTTATGTACCGCATCTTTATCAGTACCTACAAGGCGAACGGTACCTGCTTCTACCGCTTCAGGACGTTCAGTCGTATCACGCAATACGAGAACTGGCTTACCAAGAGCTGGGGCTTCCTCTTGAATTCCACCTGAATCAGTCAAAATCAAATAAGATTTAGCCATCAAGTTTGCAAACGGTTCATAATCAAGAGGGTCAATTAATGTAATACGCTCCACAGAACCAAGTTCCTCTTGTACAACTTGGCGAACTTTAGGATTCTTATGTACAGGGAAAACAACTTGAATATCTTCAAATTCATTAATTAAATCTCGAATAGCTTGATATACATGACGCATAGGTTCGCCTAAGTTTTCTCGACGATGTGTGGTAACAAGGACCGTGCGTTTTTCAGAATCAAGAGCATTAATAGCTGCATCATCGAATACATAGTTGTCTTGCACCGTCGTATCAAGAGCATCGATAACAGTATTGCCCGTTACATAAAGATGTTCTGTATTAATATTTTCTTTTTTTAAATTGCTTTCAGAACTAGAAGTAGGCGCAAAGTGATACGTCGCAATAGAGCCCGTCAATTTGCGATTCATCTCTTCAGGGAACGGAGAGTAAATATCACCTGTCCGTAATCCTGCTTCCACGTGACCTACAGGAATTTCTTGATAGAAAGAAGCCAAGGCCCCAGCAAAGGTAGTTGTAGTATCACCATGAACGAGTACCACATCAGGTTTTGCTTCTTCTAATACATCTTTAAGGCCCATCAAAGCACGATTAGTTACATCATATAGTGTTTGACCTTGACTCATAATATTTAAATCATAGTCTGGGGTAATATTAAACAAGTTTAGTACTTGATCGAGCATATCTCGATGCTGTGCCGTAACGGTTACGATAGGTTCCATATCTGGTGCTGCTTGTAACGCTTTTACAAGAGGAGCCATCTTGATAGCCTCAGGTCTTGTACCAAAGATTGTCATAACTTTTAACATAGTTGCCTCCAACGTAGTAGGATAGAGAAAATGGGGCGCCAAGCACCCCACAGATGGTTATTCCTTATGAGAATCATCAGTATTCTCCAAAGCTTTAGCCAATTCATCGCGATCAAAGGATATGGTATCATCCGAGTCGCTGCGTTCAATTGTAGGACGTGGTAACGGATGCCCTGCCGCATCACTATGCATGATAACGCCAAGACGTCGTGCAATATAAATACTACACAAGAAAATTACTAATACCAAGGTCGCGCCGACCCAAGCATTAACCTCTGCCACGATAACAGATACACCGCCGAAAAGAGCTGTTACTGCATACATCAACAATACAGCTTGCTTTTGTGTTAATCCTTGTGCCAATAAACGATGGTGAACATGACCTTTATCGGGTTTAAAGATGGGACGTCCACTGATTTTACGGCGCACAATAGCAAATAAGGTGTCCAAAATAGGCAAGCCTAACACAATGGCAGGTACCACTAGAGCAATCATAGCAGCTGTCTTTACAGCCCCCATAACGGAAATAGCCGCTAATGTATACCCTAACAACATCGATCCCGTATCACCCATGAATATTTTTGCAGGATTAAAATTATACCGCAGGAAACCTACAGTCGCACCTGCTAAGGCAAGAGAAAGGCAAGCAAGATCAGTTTGACCAAGTTGCAATGTCATTGCACAAACAGCGATACATGCGATAAAGGAAATACCTGCAGCCAAGCCATCAAGTCCATCAATTAGGTTTACAATATTTGTAAAACCAACTATCCAGAAAATAGTCAATGGAATAGCCCAATACTTGAGATATACTACACCACCCCAAGGAAGGTTAATGAAGTCTACTCGAATATCATAAGCCACCAGAATAGCAGCTGCTATAATTTGTCCCATTAACTTAGTTTTTGGCTCAATTTGTTTAATGTCGTCCCAAATACCAACTAGCACCAAAATGACCGTACCAAGGACAAACCCAAACAATTTATGATCATGCGGGATGGAATTGTTAAAAAGAACCGATCCCACATAACCGAGAAAGATTGCTAATCCACCAAGTCGTGGAATCGCACCATGATGCACCTTTCGAGCATCAGGCTTATCTATTGCCCCAACAGCAACGGCAAAGCGTTTTACCAATGGGGTAAGTGCAAAGGTTATGATGAGCGCTAGTGCAAAGGCCCACACATAATCGAGCACATATTCACTCATAAGACACCTCCAACAAGTAGGTTGTAAAAACGGATTAATTCGTTAAGCTACGAATAGGAGCAGGAATTCTTCCACCACGGGCAATGAACTCGGCTGCACTATATGGACTCACTTCAATAATAGGAGCATAGCCTAATAATCCACCAAACTCAACAACCTCTCCAACAGTTTTACCAGGTACAGGAATTACACGAACCGCAGTTGTCTTATTATTAATCATACCAATTGCTGATTCATCTGCAATGATAGCAGAAATGGTATCAGCAGTAGTGTCTCCAGGAATAGCAATCATATCAAGACCTACAGAACATACACATGTCATGGCCTCTAATTTATCAAGCGTCAAACTGCCACAGGATACAGCATCAATCATGCCTGCATCTTCTGAGACAGGAATGAATGCACCACTAAGCCCACCTACGTGAGAGGAAGCCATAAGACCACCTTTTTTCACCGCATCATTAAGTAATGCTAGTGCTGCTGTAGTGCCATGACACCCACAAGAGGACAAGCCCATCTCTTCAAGAACATGAGCTACAGAGTCACCTACAGCTGGCGTTGGTGCCAAAGATAAATCGATAATACCAAATGGTTTACCGAGACGACGAGATGCCTCTTGCGCTACCAATTGACCTACGCGTGTGATTTTAAAAGCAGTACGTTTAATCGTTTCTGCTACAACGTCAAAGGATTGACCTCGAACGGATTCAAGCGCATGTTTTACAACGCCCGGACCAGATACACCTACAGAAATAGCGCTATCCCCTTCTGTTACGCCGAAAAAAGCACCCGCCATAAACGGATTATCCTCTACAGGATTACAGAAAATTACGAGCTTAGCACAACCAAGAGCATCATTATCCTTTGTAAGCTCTGCCGTTTTCTTAACGATGATTCCCATGTCTCGCACTGCGTCCATGTTGATACCAGTTTTAGTTGAACCCACTGCAACAGAGCTACAAACGATATCCGTAGTTGCTAACGCTTCTGGGATAGAGTCAATCAAAATACGATCAGCTCGTGTAGCGCCTTTTGTTACAAGCGCAGAAAAGCCGCCGATAAAATTAACACCTACAGTTTTTGCAGCACGATCCATGGCTTCCGCCACAGGAACATAGGATGTTAAATCACTACCACCTGCTACAAGAGAAATGGGTGTTACGGAAATACGCTTGTTGATAATAGGGATACCAAACTCGCGTTCAATATTTTCACCCGTAAATACAAGGTGTTCTGCCTCTTTTGTAATACGGTCATAAATACGGTCACACAACTCTTTACCAGAACTAGATGCGCATTCGAGCAAGCTGATCCCCATCGTAATAGTACGCACATCAAGCTTGTTATCATGAATCATCTGATTCGTTTCTAAAATATTGTCGATAGATAACATAAGTGCCTCCTATCCTACACGGTGCATGCTCAAGAAAATATCAGCATGTTGTGCACGGATTTCAACACCTAGTTCTTTACCTTGAGTCGTTAAAGCCGCTTGGATAGCTGTAAGATTTTTCATATCTTCAGACTTGGTTTCACACATCATAATCATATTGAAAACGCCATCAAGGATGGTCTGATTAATGGACATAATATTTACACCGTAGTTAGCGAGTACGGTACTAACCCCAGCAATGATACCAACGCGGTCTACGCCGACAACGGTAACAACTAATTTCATAACATCACCTTCTCTAAGCACTACAAACTATATAGCCAGTATAAGGCATTCATATAAGGCATTCAATAAACTATATTAATATATTATAACACATTTATTATTTTTCATGAGTGAAATCTTTATGAGTTTTCTAGTGAAAACAACATGTTACACTTCGTCAGACAAAGCACTTGTTACAATCTCTTCACCAGCAGTTAACAATGCGATAAGACCTTTGTCCCCTTTATAGCTTTCACCATAAATTTTATATAAATCTTCAGTACCAGATGGACGTGCTACAAACCAGCCTGTTTCCGTTTCCACACGAACACCATCGATAGGCATATCCTTGTACAAGGATGTCGTGCGTACATTCGTAATAGCATCACCATCGACCTCTGTAGCTGTAATAGAGCTAGCATTTAACTGTTTCAACTTAGCCTTGGCCTCCTTTGTACAAGCCGCATCAATACGACCAAATCGAGGATCTCCACAGCCTTCCACAATATTGTTATACAGTCTCTCAACAGTGGCGCCCATTACAGCGTACATCTCCATCGCTAAGAGAGCCATTACCATGCCGTCTTTATCTGTGGTCCATACTGTACCATCTTTTTTGAGGAAAGATGCCCCAGCAGATTCTTCGCCTCCAATGCCAATTTCCCCATCGAATAATAGAGAGCTAAAGTATTTAAAGCCTACTGGAACTTCATACACGGGAATTTCTTTAACGGATGCCCACTTATCAATCATGGTTGTACAAACAACCGTTTTACCTACCCCTTTATCCTTCCAACCACGAGTTGTGAATAGATAATCGGCAGCGGCTACGAGGAATGCATTTGGTGAAGCAAGCCCTTCTGCACTAACAATACCATAACGATCGTAATCGGGATCGTTACCAACAGCCAAATCGTAGTTACCTATTTGCTTAATAACATCGGCCATAGCGTATTCTGAGGAACAATCCATGCGGACCTTACCATCATGGTCATACGTCATAAAGCTAAAGGTTGGATCATATTCATCATTGATAATATCCATATTGAGATTATAGCGCTCTTTAATAGCTCGCCAATAACCTAGTCCACTACCACCGAGGGCATTAACGAGAACCTTAGGTTTTGCACTTTGTATTGCCTCCATATTAATGATAGAAGACAGTTCTTCAACATACAGGCCTTTATAGTCATACGGAACTTGTTGATCAGGTTCAATATTGTCGATACTAATACGTTTGAACCCTTCTAATTCACAATATGCACGAATATATTCATTAGCACGGGTTTCAATCCATTTTGTAACGAGAGTATCCGCCGGTCCACCATTAGTAGCGTTATACTTGATGCCACCGTTATCTGGAGGATTATGAGATGGCGTAATCACGATACCATCCGCTTTATCATCGTGGCTTTCATTATAGCGAATAATGGCACGAGATATAGATGGTGTCGGCACGAAATCCATATCGGAATCAACCATTGCCGTTACGCCATTGCCAGCAAGAACCTCTAGAACTGTTACAAGGGCTGGCTGAGATAAAGCATGTGTATCTTGACCGACAAAAATCGGACCTGTAGCGCCGAATTGGCCACGGCCATCACAAATAGCCTGTGTAATAGCGGCCACATGTAAATCTGTAAAAGTACCATTTAAAGATGTACCGCGATGGCCAGATGTACCAAAGGATACGAGTTGTGTCGGATCTGTAATATCCGGAGCATTATCAAAATAGGCATCCACAAGGGTTTGCACATCGATAATATCTTGTTCTTGTACAGGCGTACCTGCTAATTTGTGAGTCATAGAAACCTCTAATCTTATCTTGAGGGCAAGCCCTCTCATTTTACAACCTTGATATTCGATCAATTACATTAAATTATTTTCAAAATGTATGTATCATTCATAAAATATTATATTTACACATAATTAATATAAGATGACAACAGCCAGAGATTTTATCATAATTCTTTATTTTTATCTGTTACAACTATTTTCATCTATTACAACATTATTGTTCGCTTCGGTAGTTATATCTTGTGATTTTAGCTGTTTAGATATTTCCGCAGGAACAATAGGTTGAGTAAATCCTTGACCGATAACCTCTTGGGCATCAGTAATCAAGATAAACACATTTGGGTCCGCTTCTTGAATAACCTCTTTCAATTTATTTACCTGCAGCAAATTAACTGCAACCATCACAATCTGCTTAGGCGTCCGTGTATAAGCGCCAATGCCATTGATAATAGTAGCACCACGACCAACCTTATTGATGATACACTCACATACCTCATCTGTCCGATAGGTAATGATAAAAGCAACTTTACGTTGATTAAAACCAATTACCACCTTATTTGTAATAATAGTATATACATACACACTTATAAGAGTTACGGCTACCGCTTCAAGTCCAACAACGCCGACAGCAACTAAGAGGATAGCACAGTTGATGGCACTATTAATAGATCCCATTTGAAGCCCATAATATTTGCGAACGATAAGTGCAATTGGATCAAGGCCACCTGTATTACCACCTACACGGTAGACGATACCAAGCCCCAGTCCAGTTGTGATACCCGCCATCATAGAACTGAGTAGTGGATCCTTAATAATCATGTCATATTGTAAGAAACTAAACAGATCAATCATCCACGATAGCATGAGCGTGCCATACAAGGTATTGAGTACAACACGTTTGCCAAGCCACTTCCAAGCAGCCCAAAAGATAGGGACGTTCAAAATAACGTTCCAAGAACCAACGGATAATCCCGTTAGATAATACAGAATCAATCCTACCCCACTAATACCAGTACTAACCAGTTTATGAGGTAGTACAAAGGCGTCTAAACCAGCACCAAAAATTGCACAACCAATAGCAACTATGACACATTGATAGACAACATCTTTATACTTGGCGAACATAGCTCCCTCCAAATTGCCATTTCACTATAAATATTCTATAATGAACTAATTAAAACATACGCTGTTTACAATGCTTTTAATAATCAAACAACAGGTATATACAAAATCATCATAAACCACTTAATGGTTATTTTCAATCACTTTATAACAGTATAAAATAAACATATTAACTGCATATAATTTGTACATTACAAACGAGGCTATTATGAGTAAAAGTTTTGAGCAACTCGGTTGCAGCAAAATTAATATTGGGCTTGCTATTACAGGTAAGCGTGACGATGGATACCACAACATCGATTCCATATTTCAATCGATTCGCCTTAGTGATTCTATTTATTTCGCTAAGCATCATTCCGTAGTATTTTCTGGTGGAGCTCCCGAATTGCCCGATTACATGCAAAAGCTCGTAAGCTATGGAGAAGATAATCTCGCACTCAAAGCTTTACGCGCCATACAGGCCTATACGGGTTGTAAAGCCGGTGCCGCCATCCACCTATTAAAACGCGTTCCTATTCAAGCGGGTCTTGGTGGCGGTAGTGCAGACGCAGCGGCCATGTTATTAGGTCTCAACCGTTTTTGGGACTTACGTCTTACGCAAGAGGAACTTTTAAACATCGGTACCTCACTCGGATCTGATGTGCCGTTCCTACTACAAGGTGGTACAGCTCGCGGAACAGGTCGTGGCGAAGTGTTAACCTATAGTCAATCGCCAGAAGCACATTGGCTATTATTAGTAAAGCCAAAGGTATCTATTTCTACAGCGGTTGCTTATGGTCGTTTCAGCGGTAAATCTAAAGCCACCACAAAAACAATCGATACCGTTCTGAATCATCTTAAGAATAATGATTTACAATCTGCTTTCACTAGTAGCGCTAATACATTCGAGGAATTATTATTCCCAGATCACGAAGAACTAACAATATGTAAGGAGTTCTTCACTAGCCGTGGTTACCCAACCATCATGACAGGCAGTGGTCCTACAATGGTAGTATTACTCAACAAACCAATGGAAGCCTTGCAGTTGCAAGAGGAGATTAAAGTAGCTGGTCACGATTGGCTATCACTCATTACTAAAACATGTACACAGGAGGACTTAGTATGACAAAACGGTTACAACCTATACGACTTGATGCGTATAAGCCACTAAGAGAAGTAGTAAGTGAAACATTGCGTCAAGCCATCCAAGATGGGGTGTTAAAACCTGGGGAGCGCCTCATGGAAATTCCCCTTGCTGAAGAGTTAGGCGTAAGTCGCACCCCAATTCGTGAAGCCATACGTAAACTGGAACTAGAAGGCTTTGTCGTTATGGTTCCTCGTCGCGGTACCTACGTTGCCAACATATCTTTAAAGGATATTACGCAAGTATTTGAAATCCGCTCTGCCCTTGAAGAACTTGCAGCAGGCCTTGCAGCAGAACGGATTACGGAAGAAGAAATCGAAATATTAGAAAGAATGCTCGTAGAAATTGGGGATCATATGGAAAACAAGGATATGGAATCCGTTGTGGCTGCAGACGTAGAATTCCACGAAGTCCTCTACCGTGCCTCTCGTAATGAAAGATTGGCGGATATTGTTCACAATTTACGAGAACAAACCTACCGCTTCCGCAGTTTCTCCATGAACCAACCAGGTCGTCTCAGAAAAACTTGGGAGGAACATCGTCAATTAGTGGAAGCCATCGCCTCTCACAATGCCGCACAAGCTCGTAAATTAGCTCGAATTCACATGGAACATTCTGAACAAACCTTGTTACAAGGAATGGAAGAGTCACAAGAATTTACTAAGGCATAAAAACCATCCTACAAAAATACTATGTAAAGCAAAAATCCTTCCTATTTGTGAAGGATTTTTGTTTTACATAGTCTATAGAAATTGATACAATATCATTGATTATTATAAAATATGGATTTTTTATAAGAAAGGGAGTTTTTATGGAAGCAATGCTCAATGATGCTATATCCACCATAAACGGTTATTTATGGAGTTATTTCATCATTTTTATTCTCATCGGCGCAGGTCTCTTCTTTACGATGACAACGAATTTTGTACAAATTCGCATGATTAAAGAAATGATTCGCCTCGTAATTAACGGCGCAGGTAGTTCTACAGAAAAAAATCATGTATCCTCATTCCAAGCATTCTGTGTTAGTACCGCATCTCGTGTAGGTGTTGGTAATATCGCAGGTATAGCTATTGCCGTTGTACTTGGTGGCCCTGGTGCCATTTTCTGGATGTGGGTTATCGCACTTATCGGTGCTGCCACTGGCTTCATCGAATCTACATTAGCTCAAATCTACAAAGAACCTGTTGCTAAGGGCGGTTTCTATGGCGGACCAGCTTACTATATTCGGTATGGTCTAAACAACAAGGCATTATCTATTCTATTTGCTATTTTAATCAGTATTACCTATGGTTGGATTTACAATTCTGTACAAGCCAATACATTGGCTGCATCTCTCCAGGTATTCAACCTTGATGTGTCCTATACAGGCGCTGTAGTAGCAGTCCTTCTTGGTATTATCATATTCGGTGGTATCAACCGTGTTGCAAAAGCATCTGAAATCATTGTTCCTATCATGGCGATTCTATACATTGCTACTGCGTTATTTGTGGTAATTATGAATATCACCCAATTCCCACATGTAATCTATACTATTTTCTCCTCCGCATTCGAGCCTGTTGCAGCAGGTGGTGGCTTATTAGGTGCTACTGTTATGAATGGTATCAAACGGGGGCTCTTCTCTAACGAAGCCGGTGAAGGTTCTGTTCCAAACGCAGCCGCTACGGCAGCTGTTAACCACCCTGTGGAACAAGGTCTTGTACAAGCATTCGGCGTATTCCTTGATACATTCATCATTTGTACAGCTTCTGCTTTCATCGTACTCATCGTGGGTGATTACAGCACTACAGGTCTAACAGGTATTGCTCTTGTACAACATAACCTAGCTCAACAACTTGGTTCTTGGGCGCCTACAGCCGTAGCCATTTTCATCGTTATGTTCTCCTTTAGTTCCTTAATTGGCAACTATTACTACGGTGAAATCAATATCAGCCACTTAACAAATAAACGATTCTACCTACATTTGTTCCGTATTGGCGTAATTCTTATGACATTTGTGGGCTCTATTGCCTCTCTAGATCTTGTATGGAATCTAGCCGATTTATTCATGGCTTTCTTAGTATTAACTAACGTAAGTTCCATCGTACGTATGGGGCGCACAGCAGGTCTTGCCCTCGATGACTATATTAAACAACGCAAGGCAGGTATTGAAACGCCAGTATTTAACCGTTCTATTCTAAACCACACGTACGGCATCGTATGGTGGGGTGATGGTCAAACTACAGACTCCTCCGTACCTCCTACTCCGATTGAAGATACTGTGGAAAAATAAAATATATCGATGCATGAGGCTGGTGAAAGTATCTTTCACCAGTCTTTTTTGTATAATCTTTAAAATAGTTTATTAGTACATACATAAAGGTCTATTTTTTTCAGAATATAAATCTTTATTCTTTTTGTAAAAGTATCCATTTTCATAGATAAAAACATCGTTCATTAGCAAATTGTACTGTGATAAAGATCATAGTAATTATCTATATTTTTACAACTTTTACAGGTCAAAAACTATAGAATATATTTATGAAAATATAAAGGGTATTCTGTTTACAATGTCGAATACTTAAGTATGCGATAAAATTAGCATTAATTAAACTATTAATTTACTCTATTATCCAGGAGGTAATTATGAGCGGTTATAACCCATATGAAAACATGTTAAACACATTAGACGTAGCAGCTGAAAAGCTCGGCTATACTCGTAGTGAATACGAAGTGTTACGTCACCCAGAACGAGAACTAAAAGTAGCAGTTCCTCTTCAACTCGACAATGGTGAAGTTCGCGTATACGAAGGTTATCGTTGCCAACATTCCACATTGCGTGGCAGTGCTAAAGGCGGTCTTCGCTTCCATCCAGATTCTGACGAAAACGAAGTTCGTGCATTGGCAGCTTGGATGACTATTAAAAACGCGATTGCTAACATCCCTTATGGCGGTGGTAAAGGCGGTATCAAAGTTGATCCAAAAACGTTAAACCCTCGTGAATTAGAACGCTTAACTCGTAACTTCGTACGCCGTATTGCACCTATCATCGGTGTTAATACAGACGTCCCTGCACCAGACGTAAATACGAATGCTCAAATCATGAGCTGGATTGCTGACGAATACAGCACATTAAAAGGTGAATGGAGCCCAGGTATCGTTACAGGTAAACCAATCGAAGTAGGCGGTTCCTTAGGCCGTAATGAAGCGACTGGTCGCGGTTGCCTCATCGCATTGCAAAGCTATCTTGCTAAGAAAAACTTGGATATCAAAAACCTTACTGTTGCAGTTCAAGGCTTTGGTAACGTAGGTTCCGTAGGCGCTCGTCTCATTGCACAAGCAGGTGCAAAAGTTGTGGCTATCGGCGACGTAAGCGTTAACATCTACAATCCTAACGGTCTCGATGTTGAAAAAGCATACGAATATGCTAACTCCCATGGTCGTTCCCTCGAAGGTTACAGCGAACCAGGCATGACTACAATTGGACCTCAAGAGTTATTGGCTCAACCAGTTGATGTATTATACATGGCAGCCCTTGAGAACCAATTAAACAAAGACAACATGGAAAATATCCAAGCTAAAATCATCTTGGAAGGCGCTAATGGTCCTACTACTAATGATGCGGATAAATACTTCTATGAAAAAGGCATCGACATCATCCCTGACGTTCTTGCTAACGGCGGCGGCGTAGTTGTATCCTACTATGAATGGGTACAAAATAAAGCAAGCTTCTACTGGACTGAAGAAGAAGTTAATGAAAGATTAACTAAGAATATGCAAAATAGCTTCGAAGCTGTTTGGGAAATGCAACATAAATACAATGTACCTCCTCGTCAAGCAGCGTACATGGTTGCTCTTGAACGCCTCGTAGTCGAAACTAGATGGCGTGGCTATAACTGCTAAACTCCTATACCTCCATACATTTTAGCCATAAAAAAGGCGTAAGCTCGATTTGAGCTTACGCCTTTTTATTTGTATTCGTTAATGCTCCATATGAATGGAAATTAACGCCCTCTCTTTAGTTTTATTTGAAAGCACCTAATAAGGCAGCCATGCTAGGACGACTGATTAAGACTTTCACCAATACAGAACCAAGAATCGCTGGAATGGTTTGACCAACGATAAGATTCAACACTAATGGCCAGTACGGAACTCCAAGTAATGGACTGAGCCACATTGGTACACATAGTGCTGGCACAAATACGATTGGAAGCATGACCCACCAAGCGCTGAGGCCAAGCTTGCGCATTCCTACGATGATGCCAGTCGACAATACGCCCACACCAAAGCCTCCCATCATATCGAGGATACCAAGACCACCGAATAGGAAGTTAGAAATGAGGTTGCCAATCCCCATGGGAATCACCAAGAACGGAAAGGCATAAGCAAGTGCATATAATGATGTTGCTATACGAATTTGATACGCCCCGAAGGAAACGCTTTGCGTTACATACAATACAACGATGTACAATGCCACAACCATGGCAGAAATAGTCAATTTGCGTGTAGAAATCATAACACTCACCTCCTCAAAATAAAAAAAGCATGGCAAAACTACCATGCTTACAATGCTTATGAATTTCCGTAGTTTTGTTTAGAGACAGGATGGATTCAAACTGTCTTATTTAGTTGTCGCCTTTAGGCAGTACTAATATATCATATATCTAATATTTTCGCAATTAATTGGGATTAAGGCGGACTTGTAGGATCATCTACGATTAGTATCAAGATTGTAAGGTCGGGGTGGTGAAAGATACCTTTCCTCATCGCTCCACTGGCGAACCGGTCATCGGCCGAGGGCCTTGACCTGCCAAAGTCGCTCTTTGAAAAGGTATCTCCCACCACATCAAATTAAACAAATCAACGTTTATCACAATACTAGTGACGTAAAAGTCCGCCTTGAGTCAAATGAACATTCTAACCAATTAGAATATCTGCAAAGTAGTCATCCAAAGGCGACTACTAATTTAAGCCAGTTTCAATAGAAGTATATAGAGATAACTACTTTTACAATGCTGGGTCTTCGACTCCGTTTGCGTGGAAGGCTTTAGCTCTGTCGATACAGGTACCGCAGTGTCCGCATGGTTTGTCTCCGCCTTCGTAGCAGGACCAGGTTAGCTGGTATGGCACGTTGAGGCGCAGGCCTTCTTTTACAATGTCAGCTTTGTTGGAGTTAATGAAGGGTGCTTCTAAGGAGCATTCTTTACCAGAGCCTTCAAAGATGGCGTCGCCCATGGATTTGTAGAAGTGTTCTGTACAGTCAGGATAGGCATTGCCCGCCGCGTCATCACTGTGAGCACCGTAGTAGATATAGCCGCAGTTTAAAGATAGTGCCAAGGATGCTGCCGCAGATAAGAATAAGCCATTTCTAAACGGTACATAAGTGCTTACCGTACCCTTCCCTTCTGCATCTTGTTGTTCTTTGTAGGAACCTTGCGGAATGTCTTCACTAGATTGTGCTAACAAGGAGCAGTTACTGAAGGCAAATAGCTTGGTAACGTCCATTGTTTTACCTTCCATACCATAGTGCTCTAAAATAGCTATAGCAGCTTCTAATTCTTTACTATGTTTTTGACCATATTGAATCGATAAGGGTACTACATTATCTTTACCAAATCGTTCAATGGCAAGGGCCAAACAAGTAGTACTATCTACGCCACCGCTAAAAAGAACGACGGCTTTTTGTTTTTGAGCCATATTATCTCCTTATTCTGAATAACAGTTTTCAAAATATCTCGAAAAATAAAGAAAACAAACATAGATATATATTCCAACAATATATGTATTTCGATGGTATAAGGCCTAACGCTATTACAACAGCCTCATCCGTAGATGAGGCTGTGCATTTACATTCGCTGAAATTTTATAGATCAATAACCAATTCTACTGGACAGTGATCAGAGCCAAAGATTTGTTGGTGAATCTTAGCTTCTTGGATTTTATCGTCAAGACGTTTAGATGTGATGAAATAGTCAATTCTCCATCCTGTATTTCGTTCACGAGCTTTCCCCATATAGGACCACCAGCTGTATTCTTCAATCGCATCTGGATAGAGATAGCGGAATGTATCTGTAAAGCCTGCACCTAAGAGCTCAGTCATTTTAGCACGTTCTTCATCGGAGAAGCCCGCATTTTTACGGTTTGTCTTAGGGTTCTTAAGGTCTATTTCCTGATGAGCTACGTTCAAATCACCGCAAAGAATCACTGGTTTCTTCTTATCTAGTTCAAGCAAATAATTACGGAACGCATCTTCCCAAGTCATACGATAGTCGAGGCGTGCCAATTCTCGTTGGCTATTAGGTGTGTAGCAGCATACTAAATAGAAATTATCGTATTCAGCAGTGATAACACGGCCCTCTTGATCATGCTCTTCAATGCCGATACCGTTAGTTACAGACAAAGGCTTAACGCGAGTGAATACGGCAGTACCACTATAACCCTTTTTCACAGCGCTATTCCAATATTGCTCATAACCTGGCAACTCTAAAGAAATTTGATCAGGTTGCAATTTAGTTTCTTGCAAACAAAAAATATCAGCATCTAATTCGTTAAAGGATTCCATAAATCCCTTTGTTACAGCGGCACGGAGGCCGTTTACATTCCAAGAAATTAATTTCAATTCTTACTCCTTTGCGATCATTCGCATCAATCTAATAGTATTCACCGTATGTAACTTGGTGAAAGTCTCTTTCACATAAAATATAAGCAAAGTTTTTGCTTAATGTAAGCTAATCTAAAGATTATATGTTAGCGTTATTACTGCTTTTTATGTTTCTTAGCATGTCTTGCTTCAGCACGAGCCTTACGAGCGTTTTCGTTGGCCTTAAGGTCGCTTTCACGTTTTTCACGGAAATAATTAGCCACCGTCGACAAGATAAGAATCACCAATACTGTTACATTAAACATACCTGGTCCAAAGGTATAGATATGATAACACATATAGCCAAAGGCAACGACCGTTAATAGTTGTTTTAAAAGATTCATTTGCCCTCCTATATTAGTTTAATGTTTCTACGCCAGTATTAAGTGGGAAACCTTCATATGTTACCCAGTCACTAGAACTACCAACATATAAAGCAGACTCAAGGCCTACTTCGCTCATGGTTAACAACGCATTACAAGCCGTTACACCAGAGCCACAGTAAGTTACAACTGGTCGATTTTGGTAAATTTCGTTGTAATACTCAGCCTCTAAGTCTTTCAAAGACTTAGGACCATCTACAGTATAACCGCTTTCATAAAAGTGATTAACAGCGCCAGGGATATGGCCTGTCATGCCATCCATCGTATCTACTTGAGAGCCATCATAGCGGAATGGCGCACGAGCATCAATGATAACATGATCTCCGCTTTCACTAGCCTTGAGAACCTCATCACGGCTCATAACCATATGCGTTTGCAACTCGTAGTTAAAGATAGATGGTTCAGCAGGTAATGGAGTAGGCTCTTTAGTTAAAAGATGGCCCTCTCTAACCCAACGTTCAACACCACCAGACAATACACGTACATCAGTTAAGCCCATGTAGCGTAGCGTCCACCAAAGACGGCCCGCTAAAAATAGCCAAGAATCATATACTACAACCTTGGAGTTGCGAGTAATGCCATAAGACTCAAAGGTATGAGCCAATCGTTCCATATCTGGCAATGGATGACGACCACCATGCTCGCCTAAAGGACCAGTCAAATCCTTGTCTAAATCTACCGCATGAGCCCCTTTAATATGGCCTTTTTTATAATCTTGATATCCTCGAGCATCTAAAATGATGACCTCATCGAAACAAGCTAATAATTCTTTAGGAGTGATAAAATTTGACATGTTGTACTCCTTTCTTTGATTATATCGAAAAATACAAATCTGATAATATTATTATATACGAGTACAACGGGATATACAATTAAATGCTACTGATATTAAAAACTCATCACAATTGCGTAATCCATCTTCAATAGCAGATAATACATTACGCCCTTCCCCATTAGCAATAAGTTCCGAAGATGTAGCAAAATTGATTAAATGATTCGATTCTGACATAACGAACTCCCCATATAATGAATACTATACTTGCTATTATACCAGCCGCAGCTGCAACGTCTAGAGAGTATATAGTTTTACTTTTAAAAGTATATTTTTATAACAGCTTACAGCCTCATTCATCGTTTAATCGCTAATTATAAATATAAATACATGTCCAAATCTAACATTTTCATCTATTCCTTATAATTATCGTATCTATACGTCTTTTTTGCCACGTAAAGTTGTGATATAATGTAAATAATTACTCTTAGGACATTAGTCTGTCCAAATGGATCCAAAAGAGTTAGTGTGTTTTCAAGGAGCGTGCGCAGTTGAAAAAGGGGTACATCAAGTTAATAGCAGCCATTGTGCTCGGTGCTGCTATTATCGGTGGTGGGATCTATGGGGTGTATACACTCTTATCATCCAATACAACGACAATTTTATATCGATCAACCGTTGACGATAAAATCAACGCCATACGACCTTATATTGTTGCATTAGATGCATATAACTCCTACAGTGTAGCCTATGCTAGCCAATTACAGCCAACTCTTGAAGAGTTGCGCAATGGGTCTCATAATACGACGATTACCTTACCTAAATATAAGGAACTTAAAGCTGCATTAGAGGTAGCAAAACAAGATAGTTCTACGCCCTACGAAGATGTAAACCAAGCAACAAATGATGTCCTCGTAGTACTTGATCAAATTATTCCTATTGCTGATCAGTTGCAATCTTACTATGTGGAACGTCGTTATGAAAAGGATAATTATAAAGGTAGCGATGAGCTAGCAGCTCAATATGTACCTTTAGCAGAACAGTTCTACGCTACATATAATGCATTAGACTTAGCCTTAGATAATCGTAATAATGAGCTTTATAACGAGCGCATGACTGAGTATCAGGGAGAAAAACGGGAAAATGCGGTTAACTTTATAGAGATAAATCTCATAACAGCACAAACTATTGACCTTATTGATCCAGATGGGAATACAGACACCCAAAAGGTAGAATCAAATCTACAACAAATTACACAACGCCTCAATAAATTACAACCTGGTACTACACCAGAAGTACAAAATGCGGTAAGAGAGTATCAAGACTCAGTAAAAGAATTTGTTGCAGAGGCACGCAACTACATTATTATCAACTCATCTTATGGCGAAGCTTATACGCAATTATTTACCAAGTATAATAAAATGATTAGCAAGGCCAATGCAGTTAACATGGCAGATTTAGATGTAACAGATCAAAAGAAAAAATAAGAACAACACAAAGAGGGTTAAAGTCGTCCGTAATTAGGGATTAACCAAAATCAATTGTTACTGAAGCCTTCAAACGGAACCTATAAACAATAACCACAGCGGAGTAATCTACACAACTTCACTGTGGTTATTTTCTTTATAATTGTTATATAACTTGCTATTATCTTTTTTTCAGAGCAATGTATGTAGTAGCAAGATATTTAGGATGTAAGCTTATGCGGAAAAAAGGTACAATAGGTATTTCTCAGCCTGACGAAAAGAATTACGTCATTCACTTTTGTGCAAAGTATTTTGAGGAACCGAGCGAAAATTATGGTCTAGATGATGGCATAATTTCAAAACTCAGTCTCAAACTGAATGGCGAGTAGATTGCTAATTACGATAGAGTCGGGGATATAGAATCGACTTACAAAGTCCCAAAGATTTGCTGTTGCATTCTGCTTAATACAAAATAGAACAAAACATCCACTGGAATTAACCTGTGGATGTTTTGTTCTATTTTGTATTATATGTTGCTTTATCCTCTGCAACCATTGAAACTGGTGCTGATTCAGTTGTGTCATAATGAATTCCTTGACGAAGTCGTTCATAAAGAACTCCGCCTATGGTATCCATTACCTGTTTCATCATATTAGGGTCAGAGAACATTTTTACAAAGAAGGATTCGTTCTGCTCATATCTGCTTGCTGCCTTTTTCGGGAAGTCTTTAGCGAATAGAAGCATAAATGTTTTAAAGTCATTATTGTGGGCATAACTTTTCCATTTATCCTGAGTAGCATAATCGTTCTCAATTTGAAGAAGAACTTTATCCATCTCTGTAAAGGTAGTCCCATATTTCTCATTGATTTTATCAATAATAATTGTAAGAGGATCTTTCTTCTTTTCTCTGCGTCCAGCCTCGCCGGTAATTGGTTTGAATCCTTCTTCTGTAGGTTCAAATTCGATACGTCCTTCAAAGTCTTTTTCAAGACGATAATACTCGAGCAATACCTTATCATCTACATTTATGATTTCATTGCCACCTTTTGGTAACTGCAGATCTAAAAACTTCGCATAAACACTAAACTTGTGAATCTCTTTATCAAACAATCTGCATACCTGTGTAACAAAAGCATAAATTCGATTAAATCTTGCAAGTGTAGATTTAAATAGATCCTGCTTTTCTGCCGGAAGGGCTTTGAATCTATCAAGTGCAGGTTGAATCTGACTTTGCAACTTTCCTAAATCTCCAGCATTTTGAGGTTTACTAGCAAAGAATATTTCTGCGAATTTACCAATTTCCATTTCTTGGTATACATGATATTCATCAAGGGTATTCTTTAAATCATATACCACGTTCGGATTTGTTTCCTGTTCAAGAACAGTTTCCTCATAATATGGCTCAAATGATTTTTTAATATCCTCTGCTGAGTTTACAAAATCAAGAACGAAGGTATCCTGTTTACCACGCACCGTGCGATTTAAGCGTGAAAGTGTCTGAACCGCCTTTACTCCTGATAATTTCTTATCTACAAACATTGTATGAAGTAAAGGTTCATCAAATCCTGTTTGATATTTTTCTGCAACAATAAGCATACCAAAGTTATCTGTGTGGAACGCTTCCGGTAATGCCTTTTCTTTGATGGTACTTCCGTCTTTTGCTTTGTTAAGCTTTTCTTCGGTATATGTTTGTCCATCGTCCTCAACTTCACCGGAGAATGCAACAAGCACATCTAAACCAGAATAGCCTTTTTCAGATATTTGTCTCTTAAACTCCTGCAAATAGCGAACAGCATGTAGACGTGAAGGAGTAACAATCATCGCCTTAGCTTTTCCACCTATTTTATGTCTAGTCACATTAATAAATTGTTCAAGCATAACAGTAGTCTTCTGTGAAATATTATGTGGATGCAGCGACTCATAGTTACGGATTGCATTCAATCCAGCAGTGCTATCTAATTCTGGATCATTAGGAATAGACTTTACAATTTTATAGAACATCTTGTAAGTCATATAGTTTTTCAACACATCTAAGATAAAGCCTTCTTCGATAGCCTGTCTCATAGAATAGATGTGACAGGGATGGAATTTCCCATTTTCGTCTTTCCAACCAAACATCTGTAAGGTCTTATCTTTTGGTGTAGCCGTGAAAGCAAAGAAAGACATATTTTCATGAACGCCCTGTGCAGAAAGTTCATCTAATATCTTGTCCTCATCATCCTTGTATTTGCTTTCATTTTCATATTCCATATCGGCATATTCTTCCAATATCTTTTCTGTATCTGCCAGAGCACGTTTTAGTTTCTTTGCAGCATCACCAGTTTGGGAGGAATGTGCTTCATCTATAATGATTGCAAATCTCTTATTATCAGATTTTACTTCTTTATAGATGACAGGGAATTTTTGTAATGTTGTTATAATAATCGGAATACCATCATTGATGGCATCCTTAAGCTGTTGAGCGTTTTTATCAATCTTCTTTACCACACCATCTACATGGTCAAATTGATAAACTGTATTTTGTAATTGTCCATCAAGGACACGTCTGTCTGTAACGATAATAACAGACTGGAATATTTTTTCATTTTTATAATTATGTAGACCGCTAAGTCTATGCGCAAGCCATGCTATAGAATTTGATTTTCCAGAACCTGCACTATGCTGAATTAGATAACTTTTGCCGGAACCATTCTCTTTCACATCCTCAAGAAGTTTCGTAACAACATCAAGCTGATGATAACGGGGGAATATCATACGCTCTGACTTGATATCACCATTGTCATCACGCTCAATCTGTAAGTGAAGGTATTTATGTAATATCTCAAGAAGTCTATCTTTGCACAGAACACGTTCCCACAGATATGCTGTATCATAACCATCCTCGTTGATAGGATTTCCTTGTCCCCCAACTTTTCCTGCACCATTACTACCTTGATTGAACGGAAGGAAATATGTCTTTGCGCCTTCGAGCCTTGTGGTCATATATACACGAGATAAATCAACAGCAAAGTGTACAAGCACACGTTCTTTAAAAGCAAAGATTGCATCTTTACTTGCTCGGTCAAATTTATACTGCGCAATGGCATTAGCAGTGCTTTGACCAGTGAACTGGCATTTCAATTCAATCGAAACAATTGGAATACCATTTACAAATAGTACAATATCTATGCTGTTTTCGTTATTCAAAGAATAATGCAGCTGTCTTATACAGTGCAGAATATTGGATTCATACTGTTTAACCGTAGTTACATTAATGCTTGTTTCTGGTTTCCAGTAGACGATTTTAAACTTAATGCCTCTATCAGTAAATCCTTGACGAAGAACACGTAGTAAGCCGACCATTTTTGCCTCACGGCAGAAACGCTCGATTACCTGTTTTTCACTGTCAGCACCATATATTTTTTCATAACGTTCCCAGGTCTTAGGCTGACTATCTTTCAGAAAAGAAATAAATGTAGCTTTGTCTAATCCTAGCTCTCTGTCGAAAGACTTAGGATCTCCTTTAATATATCCGCCTTGATTTGTCAGATACTCTTCAATATCTTGCTCAAAGCGTATTTCTTTTACATCAAAATCTGACACTCGTTACACCTCCTTTATTCTACGTCTTAACTTAGAAATCTCACTGTCTAATAATTTATCAAGTTCATTTTTATCATTAATGATTTTGCTGCGAAATTCCTTTTGTTTATCTGTTGTAGCATCATTTATGTCATAAAATGTAATTCTTAGAGAAATGAACGATTTATATAATTCCATGATTTCTAAATATTTCATTAAATCGCCACGTGATATTGCACCATTTTCAGCTAGTAAAAGTATATGTGAGTGTTCCGCAAAAGGATTATTCTGCAAATAAAAAATAACACGATTATCCAAACTCGTTTTATTAAAATCTATTTTAGGAACTATATAACTTTTAAGCCATGATTGTGTATCTACGATCTTAGATAACTCTTTACATTGGTTATACGCTGATAGCATTAGTATATCAGCTGTTCCTTTTGCATTATCATCTTTTCTTATCTGCCTTTTATCTATGAGAAAAAAGGTAATTATATATAATGAAATCACAACTGACACATTAAGAACGGTATCGATTAACGTGTAGTTTACATTGCTCATTTTAAATCCCAGAATCGATGGAAGATTAAAATAATCCAAAACAATTACAACTACTGTGGGAATGAACAAATACATTAATAACGATAATCGATTTTTCTTTTTCATATTCTAGATTTCCTTCTTTCCAGTGACAACTTCATATATAAGAGATTTCTTGTATGATGTTAATTTTTCAATGATAGCTTCTTTGTGGGCAATTACATTATCAATTGCACTACACTTAATATCTAAATATGTTGAAATTTCACCCTGTTCAGAAATTGGAGGCACCAGAATTCTTAGTTGTTCTATGGTTTTTACCCCCAGTGTCTGCTGTGTACCAAAAGTCCATGATAGTTCCATCTGTCTCAAAAAATAGTCAGATTGAAATGCATAATAAACGAATCTCGGAAAGGCTTCTTCGTTACACCGCACGGCTGCCAACGGAACCCATATATTGAATCGATCGTTTGTTTCAACCATTGCAACTTTGCCTGTTGAAGCTCCTAGTTTAATAACCAATATGTCACCTTGTTTTGGTTTATATCTTTTATCACATTCATCACAATATTCCGATGAAATATATCCGCGCATCAGAGAGAAATCGATTTTCCCATTCACAACGGCCGTAGCAGAAATATACGGTATTCCTTCATCAAAAAGTTCTGGACTTTCATGCGGACCATCAACCACTCGCATTGATAAAATAGAAAGTATCTTTCTATTTTCCCACTTGAAAGGGATAGAGTCTACCCATTTTATTCCACTATCCTTCATTTTCACATCTGGATTTAACCCCTTCGTGACTGCCTCTGTGATGACAGATAACTTATATGCTTTCAGCTTCTCAATCACAGTTTGCTGTTTCTTGATGATAGCATCAATCTTAGAGCATTTTTCATCGAGATAATCTGCAATTCTATGCTGTTTACATTCATTAATAAAAGGAACAAAAATAGCTGTTAAGTCCTTAGCATTTAATGCACTACGTACTCCATCCCCACCTAAATGATTAAAAACTTCATTGTAATACATAAACATAAACCAATAATAATAAAAGCGGTTGTCTTTTGATTCATTAGTAAGAACAATGTACGCTGGAGAAACTAATCCTGTGTATGAAGATAGACCTACACGACTTGTTTTTACATTCTCTAGGTCTATCAATTTAAAAACAAGTTCATTTTCTTTTAAAATCTGATATCCTTCGAATTTTTCTGGTTGCAAACCTTCATTATCTTCTTTACTACGTTTAATAACGCCATTTAATGTAAGAGCAAGTCTCTCATATTCACCTACTTGGTTTCCAACAACTCGCTTTATACTACGAAATACACGCTTAGTCTGTACAATTTCCCAGTCGTGCGGAATTTCGCCTATCCAATCCACTCCGCTATCTTTCATCTCTCTCATAGATCGAACACCTCCTCAAGACTTCTGGACAGTTCAGTTTCCAAATCGATAATCTCTGCCATAATCTCAGCAGATGGCTGAGGTGCTTCGTACTTATAGAAGTATCGTGTGAACGGAATTTCGTAACCAACTTTGGATTTCTTCGTATCAATCCATGAATCTGGTGCAAAAGGAAGAACTTCACGCTTGAAATACTCTTCAATATCTTCTTTTAGAGGCACATTTTCTGTGTCCCGAAGCGAAGAGTCTGCTTGTGGTTTATTTTTCTTTAGAATAGGATTTCCATCTTCATCAAGAAGCGGACGTTCAACCGTAATCTTTGTATATCCAAAATCCGCATTATCGTAAATCTGGCTAATTTTAGTTTCTCTGAATTCACCATAAATGCGTGTGATTTCTTCTATAGTATTTTCCGGAATATCGTTTCTCTTGTTTCCGAGTGCTTTTCGTCTTTTTTCAAATAGCCCATTAGCATTGATAAGCTGAACCTTACCCTCACGCTTGGTTCCGGCTTTCTTATTAGAAAGCACCCAAATATAGGTGGCAATTCCTGTGTTATAGAAAATATCGTTAGGAAGTGCAATAATCGCTTCCAACAAATCATTTTCCAAAATGTATCTTCTGATTTCAGAAGGACCACTTCCGGCATCGCCCGTGAAGAGTGGAGAACCATTGTGAATAATAGCGATACGGCTACCACCATCACTTGGCTCTTTCATTTTGGAAATAGCAGTTAGTAAGAATAGCATTTGTCCATCTGATACAGCAGGAACTCCTGATCCAAATCTGCCTGCGAAACCACGCTTTGCTTCTGCCTCGACTTTTGTTTTTTCGTTTTTCCATTCTCTACCAAAAGGCGGATTGGAGATAATATAATCAAATTTCTGACCTTCAAACTGGTCATCAGAAAGAGTATTCCCATCTTTGATAAAGTTCGCATCATTGCCTTTGATAAGCATATCTGCCTTACAAATGGCAAAAGTCTGGTCGTTCAGCTCTTGTCCAAATGCAAGAAGTTCTGTAGCAGCATTCAGTTCATGAAGATATTCCTCAGAAACAGAGAGCATCCCACCTGTGCCGCAGGCCGGATCATATATAGTTTTTGCTACGTTGTTTCCAGATAAGATATCATTATCATCATGGAATAGAATATTAACCATTAAGCGGATAACTTCACGAGGAGTATAGTGCTGTCCGGCATCCTCATTGTGCGCCTCAGAGAATCTTCGAATAATCTCTTCAAAGATGTATCCCATCTCAAGATTGCTAATTACATAAGGATCTAAGTTTGCTTTAGGAGAAGTGAACTCCTTAATGACAATATAAAGTATGCCTTTGTTTGCCATAGTAGTGATGTGGCCATCAAACTTGAACTTTTCGATAATATCCTGCACGTTCTCAGAAAAGCCATTTAAATAATCACGGAAATTCTCTTCAATGTTATCTGGATCATCGAGCAGACGTTCGAAGGTATACTTGCTTGTGTTATAAAAAGCTTTACCTCCAGTAGCACTGCGAAGAAGAACATCCTTCATTGGCAGATTCTTTACTTCATCATATTTTTTTAAAACAGCATTCTTTGTGTCTGACAGAATGCAATCAAACCTTCTTATAACAGTTAATGGTAAGATTACCTCACCATACTCATGTGGTTTATATACCCCAGTTAGTTTATCTGCAATTGCCCATATAAGCGTAGCCTTTTCATTTACATTAGAACTTAAACTCATCGTTCTTTTCCTCCAACTTTATAGTTTAGCCAATCTTCTTCGATATCTTTATATGCGATATCGTTCTCATCGCAAAAGGTATTTATATTCTTCATCGCAACAAGGTTTGGCTTGGATTTAATCTGTTTCCAACGATTCACAGTAAAAAATGTCACGCCTAATTTATTGGTAAAATCTTCTTGAGTCAGAAAGCATCTTATTCTGAGTCTTTTAATTTCTTCTGGAAGTAGCATTAGCATCTCCTTCACCACTTTCAATAATATAGCGTTATTATAGCGCAAACGTCTGATTGTTTTCTACCTGTTGTTAATCAGTTATCTGAGTCAACAGGTATTTTTTGTTCATTTTCCAAGGGTGGGTGAATTTTCTGGTAGTGAGCGAGAGAGAGGTAAATATAAAATTTTCAAAAATATTGGAATTTCACTTATCAAATCCTCTTAGGAACTTAGAAAGGCAAATATACGAGCAATTACCATAGCCCTACTTCTTTTCTCAGACAGGAAATAGAAGGGATATAAGTCAAACAAATTTTGAAAAGTTATCCAATATTGACCTCTTATCCGGCTACTAAGTAGAGGAATTAAAAAAATTCGTCAGAAAGTTTAAAATCGAGTGTTTTTCTTTGCCTGTGATTTGAGACGGAGTAATCCACAAAAAAATTTTTGAAAATCGTATTTAATCTTATCGAGCATATTCAAATCCCCAACAACGAAAAAATGGCATAGCCGATATTTCACGACTATGCCGATTCTTTCAAGCTTAAGAAGATCCCTAAAATCGGTTATCTAAATGGTCCTCTTCTTTTTTGTCTATTTAAGTTTAAGGTCTTTTGTAATGATATAGTATTCAGACGGTGTTATCTTAATACCATCAATATGTTTATTACCTACAATATTAATTTTAGGATACCCAAGGAATAATGCTACAGCGTTATCTAACATCAGTTGTTGTGCATTGATAACCGCATTACGACGCACCACTGGGTCGCTACTGTTTTCACCTAAAGTCAACAATTCATCGAAACGAGGATTGGAGAAGCCAGAGCCATTAGTTTCAACGCCTGTACCCCAATATTGTTTCAAGAACCATACTGGTTGACCCGTATTAGCGGTTACAACACTGGAGATAATCATATCATAATCACCAGATTGAGATAATGTGTCGATAACCGCATAATCTACGATTTTAATTCGTAAATCTACACCGATTTTTTTGTAGTCCGCTTGCAATGCTTCCGCATATAATGGCAATTCAGGACGAGTTGTGTAGGCATAAAAATCAAGTACGAGGTTTTCACCATCTTTATCGACAATGCCATCACCATTCGTATCTTCATAGCCTTCCCGTTTAAGTAATTCTTTAGCGCGCTCTACATTATATTTATTAGGATCGCGTAATTGGTTAAAGCCATAATCGATGGATGGTGGCAATGGAGCCTTACCAGCTACGAACGTATCTTTCATGAGATTTTTCGCATAAGACTCGCGGTCTGCCGCTGCAATGAGGGCTGCACGAAGATTTGGATTTCGTAGTTTCCCCTTTTGCCCCATACGAACAAATACATCACGCAAGGAAGACATTTCATAGATAGTGAAGTTCTTATCATTTTGGAAGATACTATATTCACCAGGTCCAATGCTAATAGCCATATCTACATCACCAGATTGTAATGCCATAGCACGCGTATTCGCATCATTAATGGAAGGAATCTCAACCTTGGCAAAGCCTGCTTTACCATCCCAGTAATTATCATTACGTTTTAGTTCAGCACGCTCTTTTGTGAAAGAGGATACTACATATGGACCAGTACCAATAGGACCTTCCTTTGCAATATCACGACCATTCGCCTCTGCTGTCACATCCATAATCAAAAACAATGGATCTCCTAACAAGTTGGGCAAGTTATAATATTCCTTGTCAGTCTTGATGGTCAACTCCTGACCGTTAGCAGTAATTTCTGTATAGTTAAAGAACGTTTTTGCTCGTTTACTTTTAGCAAAAGTTCGTTCTAAAGATGCTTTTACCGCCTCAGCTGTCAAACTATTACCATTTGAGAATTTAACTTTATCATTGATAGTGAAAGTCCATGTTAACTTGTCATCACCTTGCTTCCAAGAGGTGGCAAGCCAAGGCGTTGCTTTCATTTGATCATCAAACTTGATAAGCGTTTCACCTATACCAAATCGTACAACGGCCCAACTAAAATAATTTTCCGTTGGTTCTAATGTGCCAGCAAAACTAATAGCCCCTACCTTTAATACATCATTAGATGAAGCAGAATCTTGATTCATACAACCAATAGTCCCGAGCATAGTCACACCAAGGGTCATACCAATTAGTAAAGACTTGCGTAATCCTTTCATTTATACACCTAACCTTTCTACACACATTAACTATCTATTTATACTCAGATACTCACTATTTTTTGCATTAACATAATCTAGTAAATATAACCTGCTTTTACAATAGTTAATATAAAGAGAATCTATGTACATCACTTCATATGAGCATATCTTATTATACCCATAGGGGTATATTTTATACAGTCAACTATACTATATATTAGGTGTTAACACAATGTATAATTTGAGAAACATTTCAATATATCTATTAAAAAATTTCATATCTTAACTATGCATAAAAATAGCAGTTAGTCTTGAAACTAACTGCTATTTTAAGTTTACCTATCCGATGTAACTCTCTACATTTCAAATTTATACTTTTGAAATTTTGAAAGTAAATTTTCCTATTAAGCTTCTAATGCAGCCTCATCCAAGGTAAGCGGCTTATGATCTTGACCAATTTCAAAGATAGAGCTCAATAAAACCTTTGTATATGGATGTTTTGCATCCGCCAAGTGGAAAGCATCTAGTTCTTCAACGATAGCACCTTTGTACATTACGACCACCTTGTGGCACATAGTACGAATAAAGGCAATATCATGAGCAATAAATAGGTATGTTAAATTTTTCTTTTTTTGTAAACGCGCCAAAAGGTACGCAATGGAGTCTTGTACAGATACATCTAGGGCACTAGTAGCCTCGTCTAACACGAGGATTTCGGGCTCTAAAACGATAGCACGAGCAATGGCAACACGTTGGCGTTGACCACCAGACATTTCATGAGGATAGCGATGCATAAACTCGCGAGGTAAATCTACCATTTCCAGGTAGTCACCTGCGATTTGCTCTTCTTTTCCCTTTTCAAGAAGACCAAAATTATAAAGTGGCTCAAGAATGATATCTTTAACCTTCATACGTGGGTTAAAAGCTGCAGATGGATCTTGGAATACCATTTGAATCTTTTTACGATATTCTTTCGTTTGTTCAGAATTCATATGTTGAATCTCTACACCATCTACATAAATCTCGCCTTCCGTAATAGGAAGCATTTTCATGATCATACGAACCAATGTTGTTTTCCCAGAGCCAGATTCCCCTACAATCCCAAGGGACTGACCTTTTTCGAGAGTTATATTAATATCCTTACATGCTTCGAGTTCACCACCAGTGGGAAGTGGGAATCGTTTACATACATTTTTTAATTCTACTGCGTAGTTAGTCAATGTAACGACCTCCTCCCAATGTTGGTACAGCCTCTTTTAATTGTTTCGTATATTCATTAGATGGATTTTCCAAAATGTCTTTAGGAGTACCTGCATCTACGACACGGCCCTTTTTCATAACGATAATGTAGTCTGACATATACGCCGCTACACCAAGATTATGGGTTACCATTACGATTGCGGAGTTATGCTCTTTAGCTAGTTCAAGCATTTGCATAACCACTTGAGATTGTGTTGTTACATCGAGTGCAGATGTCGGTTCGTCACCGATGAGTAATGCTGGGTCCAATGCTAACGCCATAGCAATACCAACACGTTGACGTTGACCACCAGATAATTCGTGTGGATAACGGCGCAATATATCCGCTCCATTAGGAAGAGATACAGATTCTAATAACTCAATTGCTCGTCGATCACATTCATCATTAGTGATTTCAATATGAGATGTAAACAATTCTCTAAATTGTTTACCAATGCGAACAATTGGATCTAATGCACTACCACTATCTTGGAAAATCATAGCCATATCTTTACCACGTATGGCTCTCCATTCTGACTTAGATAGGGTACGAAGGTTGTGACCGTTAAAGATCATTGTACCGTCTGTAACCTCACCACCTACAGATAATAAACCCATGAGGGCCCGGATTACAGTAGTTTTACCGGATCCGGACTCACCTACAATGGTTAATACCTTACCGCGTTCCAAGGTAAAGTTCACATCCATAACAGCAGGCACACCTTGGTACGCAATGTTAAGGTTTTCTACAGTTAGTATGTTTTCTGCCATTATAGCTCCTCACTATTTTGTAATTTTGTTAGTAATCCAGTAGTAATCACTTGGGTACATTACAGCACCTTTCAAGTAAGAACCTGTAACGATATTAGTTTTAGGATAGCCTAAGAATAATGCAGCACCATCATTCATCAACAATTGTTGAATTTGCATTGCGTAATCACGACGTTTTGCTGGGTCGAATTCAGTTTCAGCTGCATCTAACAATTGGTCAACTTGTGGATTGGAGTAACCAGAACCATTTTGAGGGTTGGAGCCATTGTTGTTAGTGTGCCAATAGTTAGCCAAGAACCAGATTGGATCACCTGTATTAGCTGTTACAATGTTGGAGATAAGCATATCATAGTCGCCGTCTTGACCCATTTTATCGATCAAGTTATAGTCAACTGTTTTGATTTTCATATCGATGCCAACCTTTTTAAGGTCTGCTTGAACAGCTTCTGCATAAAGTGGTAATTCTGCACGAGAGTTATATACTATGAAGTTGAATGTTAATGGTTTGCCATCTTTATCAAGGATCCCATCGCCATCAGTATCTTTCCAACCATCTTCAGCCAACAATTGTTTAGAACGTTCAGGATTATACGCATTAGGATCTTTCAAATCGTTGAAGCCATAGTCCATGGATGGTGGAATTGGAGCAGAACCAGGAATAAATGTACCTTTTAACAATACATCAGCATAGTTTTTACGGTCTGTTGCAGAGATAACTGCAGCACGAACTTTGTCATCCCCAAGAATACCTTTTTGATTAATACGGGCCAATACGACACGAAGAGATGCGATTTCATCTACTTTGAATTTATCATTGCCTTGGAATAAACCAATTTCACCAGGACCGATGTTAACAGCCATATCTACGTCGCCAGATTGTAAGCTCAAAGCACGCGTATTAGGGTCATCGATGGAAGGAATTTCTACAGTTTTAAATGGTACTGTACCATCCCAGTAGTTTTCGTTCGCAGCCATTTCAGCACGTTCTTTAGTGAAGGATTTAACTACATATGGGCCTGTACCGATAGGACCTTCCTTCGCAAAGTTACGGCCATCTTTTTCAGCTTGAACGTCAACGATTAGGAACAACGGATCCGCTAAAAGGCCAGGCATATTAGGATATTCTTTTGTTGTATGAATAACTAATTGTTGACCATTAGCTTCCATAGAGTCATATTCGAAGAATGTTTTCGCACGATTAGACTTTGCAAAAGCACGTTCAATAGACGCCTTTACAGCTGCTGCATCAACTTTTTTACCATTGGAGAATTTCACCTTATCATTGATTGTGAAAGTCCACGTTTTATGATCTGGGGATACTTCCCATTTAGATGCAATCCATGGTTGAGGTTTCATTTGTTCGTCAAACTTAGCCAATGTTTCACCTACACCATAGCGCATTACAACCCATGCGAAGAAGTTTTCTGTAGGTTCTAATGTGGATGCGAAGTTAGTAACGCCTACTTTTAATACATCTTTGTTAGCAGCACCATTATTATCAGACCCACAACCAGCTATGAAGGAACCCATCATTACAATACTAAGACCTGCTAAAAGGGCCTTTTTCCAAGATTTTTTCATGTAAAATCTCCTTGTACAATTACATACAAAACATAAAAACATTTAAACATCAAGACTATGATAATCCAAAATAGTCAGTGATGGAAAAACCATTATTTATACCTATTCACATAGAAGCTTTTACAAGAGAAATTACCACCAAAAGCTTTCAAAACATGAATAGATATACTATATTATCCTTGGTTTTTAGGATCCACTACATCACGTAAGGAATCGGACCAAAGATTAAAAATAGCAACCACGATAAGGATGGACATACCAGGGAATGCCATGAGCCATGGACTCGTTTGCAAGTACTGGCGACCCTCGTTAAGCATAAGACCCCATTCTGGAGTCGGTGGCTGAGCACCAAAGCCAAGGAAGGATAAACCTGCTACCTCAATCATGATAGCCCCGATATCTAATGCACCTGTTGTAATAACGAGAGGCATAATATTAGGAATGATATGACGTCTGATGATGGCCGTCGTAGATGCGCCCATCATAACAGCAGCCGTTACATATTCCTCACCGCGCACCTTGAGCGTCATAGAACGTACAATACGAGCATATTTTGCCCAACCTACAACAGATAAGGCTAAAATCGTATTTACAATGCTACCACCTAGAATACCAGCAATAGCAATAGCCAATACGATACCAGGGAATGATAACATAATATCAGCTAGGCGCATGAGGACCATTTCGACTTTGCCGCCAAAATATCCTGCTATAGCACCGATGATAGTACCAATGCTCACCATGATAACGACGATGGATACGCCCATGAACAAGGATAATTGAGTACCATAAATGATACGAGATAATACATCACGTCCTAATTTATCTGTACCAAACCAATGTTGGCTGCTTGGTGCTTGCAATGCCTGATTTATATTTGAGGTGAAAGCATCGCCCGGTGCAAGCCAGGGTGCAAAGATAGCGATGAGAACAATGATAATCATCAACCCACTATAGAAAGAGAACAATTTATGTTTTTGAATAAATTCTGCCATTATGCTCTCTCCCTTTTCAATCTAGGGTCTAATAAGATATATGATGCATCAACCAATGCGTTAATACACATATATGCTAAAGCAACCCACAACACAAAACCTTCAATCAATGGATAATCGCGCATAGTAATAGCATAAATTGCCATATTCCCAAGTCCCGGCCAAGAGAATACCATTTCTACGACTGCCACACCACCTAGTAACCAACCAATAACAACACCAAGAATAGTGATGAGTGGTAACACCGCATTAGGTAAAATATGACCGAATAAAATTTTTATCTCACTAACACCGCGAGCACGAGCGCCAATAACATAATCCTTTTGCATTTCCTCAAGGATAACGAGCCGCACTTGACGCATGTATTTAGACCCAACAACAACTGCCAAAGTAATAGCGGGCAAAATAACACCAGACGCAGTCACTCGAGAGGATGCAATCGGTACAAGGCCCAATTTAAGACCGAAGATGTAAATCAGTACAAGACCTAACCAGAACGTAGGCATAGATACGCCTACGAAGGATAGAAATCTCAACACATAATCAACCCATTTGTTACGATTTAAGGCGCTTATAATACCTGCAGGCAATGCATAGAGCAGCGTAAATACTAAAGCCGTACCCGCTAACATTAATGTACCTGGTAAAGCCTCCAACATACGATCTACTACTGGTTTTTTAGCAGAATAACTCATCCCTAAATCACCTTGTGCGGCATTGACGACCCAGTTTGCATACTGTACTACAAATGGTTTATCTAACCCAAGCTGAGCTCGAGTTTCATCGATAAGCTCCTGAGATACGATAGTATCTGCCGTTTCAAGTAACATCGTTACTGGGTCACCTGGTGCTAAATAGGTGAGACAAAATGTCAAAAATGTGATGCCAAACAAGGTAACAATAAATTGCCCCAATTGTTTGACAAAGCGTTTGCCCATAGGCGCCTCCTAAACTCTCTAAACACTAACAACAATTCAAATGACAAACTAATGGTACTAGCTTTTTTATATAGCGATGAAGCTTAAAGGCTAGGGAACGAAAAAAGGTTAGTCGCCCGACTAACCCAAATTAAGCACAGCATATGTATACCATGCCTTTAGAGCAGGCTTTCTGACTCTGATTCATCGCAACATTTCGGCCTTCCCAGTTTCCCAGTGACCCTATAATGAAACCTTGCTCCTCATTACAGCTATTTGCATAGTATGGGTTTTTCACCCATTTCCCTCTTTTACGCTCGGTAAATACCGACACTCACTAGTTCATTCATTTTTATCGATTATAAATATACTATATTAACACTCTATTTACAATACATATACCCCTTATGGGTATATGTATTTCACGTATTTTCAATATAATTTTTATACTGATAAAAATATTGATTAGTGATTAAATTCACAATCCTGCATAAAACCATATAAATTAACTTATATAAATAATTTTTTATTATATTTACTGTATAAGACGGTATATATATTAATTTTAATAATAACAAAGCAACGTAAAAACTTTATTATAAAATCTTTTTATGCACAGCAAAAATTTGATTAATAATAAAAATGCTCTTTAAGTTTTTTCAAATTAGACACTCATGAATTATAAGTCTAATTTATAATTATCATAAAAAAGAGGCTATTACCGAAGTAATAGCCTCTAATAAGACGAGATGTATTCAGTTAATCAATACTTTGTTGTAAGCGGTGTGCTCTGCGTGTATCCCACGCTTTACGCAAAACATAAATCACCAAACCTATGCTTACTGCCACTGCGCTACCTACCATAGCATCAAAGCCACATGCGTAGATTGCATATAGGCAGTAAAGAACGCCTATACCGAACAAGTAATTAGAGCGTTTAATACGACTTTCAGCTACGCCAGCCATACGCATCATTGTAGGTACTGCCAAGATGCACAATACATACGGTACTACGTTAGTTACAACCGCTAAGTTTACTAGGATTTCAAACTGCTCACGCAAGGATTCGCTTGCAGTGAATAAAGTAAGTAATGTTTCAACAGCGAGTAAAATCAATACACCACGAACAGGAGCATCTTTGCTATTTACACGAGCGAATATTTTAGGGAAGTAACCATGTTCTGCTGCACTTTTGAAGACGCGAGACAATGTGAATTGCCAGCAAAGCAAAGCGCCAAAGCAAGAAATAACCATAGCAGCCATAACGATGTTTGCAATTGTATCATTGAACATGTATACGAATGTCAAACCGAATGGTGCGTTAGAATTTAATAAATCAACGTTAGGCACAATACCTGCCATAACGTTTGTGGACAAGATATAAACCACTGCCACTGCTAATGTACCCGCCACAGTTGCGATAGGTACGTTTTTCTTTGGATTCTCAACAGCATCAGCATTAGCCGCTGCGGACTCAAATCCTAGGAAGCCCCATAAAGTTAGGGAAATAGATTGTTTTACCGCATCATAAAGCGGAAGATCATTTGGGTTCCATGCCGCCCAATAGATAGATGAATCAAACCAATACCAGCCGATTGTACCGATTAATAAAACCGGAACAATAGAGCCCCAAATAGTCATATTGCTGAGTCGACCTGTGAAACGATTCCCTCTGAAGTTTAGAATCGCTGCAAACCACAAGAGCACAATTGTTACCTGACTTGTTTGTGTCGCATTGAGGTCAACACCAAAGAAAGCTGCGCCATAACCTACGGCAGATACCGCGATGGCGATATTAGCAATGATGAGAGATATGCTGTAAGCATAGCTCGCCATAAAATGTCCAGTTTTACCGAAGCGATGTTCTGCATAACCGCCCATGCCCCCTTGTTTTTGGGAGAACATACCCGCTTGAGCAAAAATATACGCTAGTAAAAGCGCACCCACAGCTGTCACGAGCCAAGATAAAACTGAAATAGTACCAACTTGAGCCAAATTAGTTGGTAACATAATGATCCCAGCTCCTAGCATATTGGCTGCTACCATTGTGGTTAGCTGGAATACAGACATTTTTTTAGCGGTGGTTTTCATGTATCAATCCCCTTTCACTAAGGTGAATTTTTTCTCGTCCATAATTCACTTAAAATATATATACCGCTAAGTAAATTCAGTTCGTGCTGTGATGGGCTTGAATGTGAATTTACCGTTTTTATTCTTATTACGAGTTAAATAATAACACCTATGAAACCAAAATAAAAGTACTTTATTGGCGGACAAGGCATATTACACGAATTGAATAAATCATATTTAATTTATCATTAAAATCGAACAGAACTCATTTTAATCGTAGCAAAGTATATTTTTACCCCATTTTATTCTGTGTATAGATGTAATTTTTCCTATCTATCATGGTTATAGTGTTCTAGTACAAGACTATTATTCTCTCACAGTCCACTATATATGTACATGTAAATACATCATTTTAATAGTGGATTATCAATTAGAATTTTGGGCTTTATAGGTATCGTCTAGCTTTTAAATAAAAAATCGATATACATATAAGTATAATGGGCAATATTAGACCCTTAATGAAATCCTTATATGTATATCAATCTTATTTTTCCAGATTTTATTGATAACTATTCTTTATTTTTATCTACTGCTTATTCCGCACTAAGCTCTACTCTTCTACAGATTCAACGATTTCTTTCCATTCAGTAATTTGCTTTTCCTCAGCAGCGATAATAATTTTACCATTATTACGTTGTCGTTCCACACATTCTGGAGCCGTACCAGAATAGTTATTACGACCTGCAACGCAAGCTTCGATGGAGATAGCGTCAAGAATATCTGCATCAAAATGGTTGGAAATAGCTTTGAAGTCCTCTACGGATAGATCAAGGAGTACACAACCTTTTTCGATGCAATGATGCACCGCATTACCTACGATTTCATGGGCTTCACGGAATGGGACACCTTTCTTCGCAAGATAATCTGCCATATCCGTAGCATTAGAGAAGTCGTCATCAAGGACTGCTTTCATATGAGCCCCATTGACCTTCATACCACGAATCATAGCCGCATTAATGGACAATGCGAAGTGTACTGTATCAATAGCATCGAAGATACCTTCTTTATCCTCTTGCATATCCTTGTTGTATGTAAGAGGCAAGCCTTTCAAAGTTGTTAACAGGCCTAACAAATGACCATAGGTACGGCCTGTTTTGCCACGAACCAGCTCGCAAACGTCAGGATTTTTCTTTTGCGGCATAATACTAGAGCCCGTGCAGTGAGCATCATCAAGTTCAATAAAATTGAACTCATTGGTAGACCACAAGATCAACTCTTCGCTAAGACGACTCAAATGCATCATCACTAGAGATGCAAAAGACAAGAATTCAACTACGTAGTCACGGTCAGATACGGCGTCCATACTATTTTCGTAAATACGAGAAAAGCCCAAAAGCTTTTGCGTATATGTTTGATCAATGCCGTATGTAGAACCAGCTAATGCGCCGGCCCCAAGTGGCATGATATCCGCATGTTTGAATACCATCAACAAACGATCAAAATCGCGTTCCAACATAGAGAAATAGGCCATCATATGATGCCCAAACAATACAGGTTGAGCCCGTTGTAAATGCGTATAGCCAGGCATGATAACATCACTATACTTTTCAGCTGTTTCGATGAGAGCCTTCTGCATATCTACGATGAGTTCACCCATTTCCACAACAGCTTTACGCACGTACATGTGCAAGTCTACTGCGCATTGGTCATTACGGCTACGACCGGTATGCAAACGACCACCCGCTTCACCGATGTCATCAGTTAAACGCTTTTCAATATTCATATGAATATCTTCAAGAGCTACAGAAAATGGGAATTCCCCTTTATCGATTTGCCCTTTAATTTTTGTTAAACCTGCTATGATTGCATCTCGATCTGCGTCGGAAATAATATTTTGTTTTGCTAGCATAGTCGCATGTGCCTTGCTGCCTGCAATATCTTCGGCGTACATCCGCGCATCAAAAGCGATAGAGGATGTAAAATCCTCTACCGCTTTATCAGTGCCTTTTGTGAAACGCCCGCCCCACAATTTAGCCATTATTTACCTGCTTTCTCTTTCATCAATGCATTAATTTTGAGAGGTAAACCGAACAAGTTGATGAAACCTTCTGCATCAGATTGATCGTATACGTCATCTTCTTCGAATGTTACGAAATCTTCGCTGTACAAAGAATATGGAGAAGTACTACCTGCAGAAATGATATTTCCTTTGTACAATTTAAGTTTTACTTCACCTGTTACAGTTTTTTGAGTTTCGTCAACAAACACTTGTAACGCGTTCATCAATGGTGCAAACCACATGCCATCATATACGAGTTCAGCATATTTGTTAGCAATGAGTTCTTTGTAGTGGTATGTAGCTCTGTCGAGGCAAAGGTATTCAAGTTCTCTGTGAGCATACATGATGATAGAGCCACCCGGGTTTTCATAAACACCACGGGATTTCATACCTACCAATCTATTTTCAACGATATCCACAACGCCTACACCATAGTGTGCGCCGATTTCATTGAGTTTTTCTAATATTTGTAATGGGGTGCCTTCTTGACCATCTACGGCTACAGGTACACCTTCTTTGAAGGATACAGTTACATAACCAGCTTCATCTGGAGCTTGTTCTGGTGTATGTGTTACCAAGTACACATCATCTTTAGGAGCATTTGCTGGATTTTCAAGATCGCCGCCTTCATGGGACAAATGCCATACGTTTTGGTCCATAGAATATGGATGAGATTTTGTAGCTACAACTGGAATATCGTGTTTAGCAGCATATTCCATGCAATCTGTTCTAGATTTCAAATCCCATTCTCTCCAAGGAGCAATGATTTTCATGTTAGGAGCTAATGCTTTGATAGTCAACTCAAAACGAACTTGGTCATTACCTTTACCAGTCGCACCATGAGCGATTGCATCAGCGCCTTCTTTTTTTGCAATATCTACAAGGATTTTACCAATTAAAGGTCTAGCAAAGGATGTACCTAATAAATATTTGCCTTCATAAACTGCACCAGCTTTTACTGTAGGCCAAATATAATCTTTTACAAACTCTTCCTTAGCGTCAACGATGTACGCTTTAGATGCGCCAGATTTGATTGCTTTTTTCTCAACTGCATCATAATCCTCAGGTTGGCCCAAGTCTACACACACAGCAATAACTTCAGCGCCATAATTTTCTTTTAACCAAGGAATGATAACAGAAGTATCTAAGCCACCAGAATATGCGAGTACTACTTTATTTGCTTTACCCATGATAACACCTCATAAACCACTATCTATTTAAACTCATATAATCAATACAATATCAGATAATTGTGAAAGCACCGTGGTATCTTCTATCACCGACAGGCATTTTCTCCTTCTGACAAAAAATAGTATACACCTGTATAATTATAAATGCAAGTATTATTTTTATACAATTATATAATATTTTTCGGAACCGAACTAAAAAATATAAAAAGCTATATCGAGTAATCTAAAATCAGATATAGCTTTATTTCTTACTACGAAATAAATACTAACACTATATTAATTTATACGGATATCCTCATTAGGAATCACATGATATGTCAATTTATTAACTTTACTAAAAGTAAAGTTAACATCTACTTTATTCTTTGGGACGCAATAAAAATAATCTCTAATATTTATTTCTATTATATTTAGATGTATTTTCTGCCGTTTGATATTTAATACATCATTATCAATGTCAATTCTATCAAATTGCTGGATAACTTCATTAAATTCATCAGAATATTCGAAGTCTAACACCTTAATATTCTGAAGAATATTCTCTTTAAGAACAAGAAACACATCATTAAAGTAATCATCAAGTTCTGCCAAAAACAAAGTATAACCTAATAAGAAAACAGTATTAATGTACTCAAAGCTTAATAAGGAGTCAAAATCAATTGTAAGACTTTCTGCTTCTTTATTCACCACCTCAAATAAATTAAAAGAATCAAAGCAAGCGCGATATACTGGACTGAGCAACAAAGCTTTGCACTCAAAATCTATACTATTTATAGTATCCACTAATAATGTAGTCGGAATTACACCTCCAACCCACGACTCAACATCCTCTAGTGCCATACCTTGAAATATAATTTCCTTAAGTTCAGATGATAAACTCATTTCATCGATTAGTTCTAACATATCCATCCTATAAAATAAGGACTCTAATATATTTAAGTTAATACAATTATATCTATAGGCTTGAATTGTTCCTAATGCAATCATTAAAAAGTAAAATTCAATATTTCGTTTCCCGTTAATAATTATTTTCATAGTTTTTGATTCCCACGATAGGTTATGTGCATTCAAACAATATCAATAGGTGAAAACTGGTAATCTAAAGCTACCTTATAATCTGTAGTTGTATTTATTGATGCTTTTAAAGTATTAACTATTAAAGACTGAATTTCACCTATAACCGAGTAAAGCTCATTTTGAGCTTCATTAATAATCGCTTCAATACGAACATCTAAATCATAAGACCTAGAAATTCTATAATCACCTGTACTATAGTCTACATTGCTAAATAGCTTTAATATATTCATCTCAGATATCGCTATATCGAAAGCATTTATAGTATTTAAAATATTATTTTTATCTATTTCATTTACACCTATAACGGTCTCATTTTGAATATGTGGTATTGAATCCACAATGCATTGCTCTCTAACAGCAACTCGCAAAGACTCATCATTCATTATTTGTTCTCTATCTAACGCTTTGTTCCAAAAGCAATGTCTAATGGCCATACAATTATGTTCATCATCGTAATAAACTATCCAGTTTTCTATTTTATTAGCATCAGCCTGTTCAATATAAAAAATTTCACGAGCATAGGACTCAACATCATGAACCTCAGATTTATAGTCTAATCCTCCGGGTCCCCTCAAATAATAAGATATAAAATTCTCAAGTCTAAGCATGGCAAACTTAATAATAGGTTTTGCTCCTATATAAATAGAGGAAAAATTACCTTGCTCATACTGTTTTAGTACAACATTATCCAATACACAATCTCCTAACAGTAAAACACTTGTGAAAGTTTATTATTGATATCACTAATGTAACAAAAAAATCCTTGTTAGCCAATTTAATTTAACTAACAAGGATTTGCTTCTTATATATATTTTTTATTCTTCCACAAGCTCTAAGTCCTGTTCATACGCATAGTCTGCTTCTGCTTGTGTAATCATGCCTTGGTCTACCATTTGTTCGAGCACCAGCTTTTGTCGAGCTTTAGCCCCTTCATAGTTCGTATAAGGATCTAAATAGGACGGTGCATTAGGTAATGCTGCGAGCAAAGCGCTTTGCCCCAATGTTAATCGACTGGGACTCGTCCCAAAGTATCCGTGAGCTGCTTCGTAGATACCGTAGTAATTATGACCATAATATACGGTATTCAAATACATGGTGAGAATTTCTTCCTTAGAGTAGTAATGTTCCATTTCACTAGCGAGGATGGCCTCTTCCACCTTACGACTCATAATGCGCTTTGATGAAAGGAAAAGATTTTTTACGAGTTGTTGTGTAATAGTACTACCGCCTTCCAGCGTTTCACCTGCTATGGTATTTGTGTACAAGGCGCGAATAATACCGAGTACATCAATAGCTCCATGTTTATAATACCGCTTATCCTCAATAGCAATTAATGCATTTTTTGTATACTCAGGAATAACATCCCCTTTCACCCAATGCTCTTTTGAAACACGTTGATTAAGAGCTATCTGTACTTTATCTCTAAATGTAAACAGGCGTATAATTCGATCTGTACGACTGAGCGTGTCTTCACTTTGTTCTATTTGTTTTTCAACAAGTGTATGAGCTTTACTCTCACGATTTGTCCCTTGAAAGCTATGGTATCCGTCATAGATAAACATAGCCAAAATCATGACCACCACGAATACAACTAGGTTTCGAAGGTAGCGAAATACTTTCATTTCTTTCACCTATTTCTTAAAGGTCTGTAATATAAACATATGTAAATATAGGTTTATAATCTAGCCATCTATACAATACCTTATATACATATACAAATATAAAGTATATTAAATGTATTGTATCACATCAATCAAGAAGAAGATATGTAAAACACTAGTTTTTACGTCCACTCATACTACAAATATATTTAATATATCTTATAACGGCACGATACTATATATCTATAAATACCGATTAATGCATATTAGTTATACTTATTAAGTTGTATTAAAAACTTTAAATAGAGTATAATATATGAGATGATAAAAACATGCCTATGGAGGAGTAATATGAAACAGTGTATGGATTCAGAAAATCTGCATCGTCGATTGCGTAAAATCTTAGGTCAAGTGCAAGCTATTGATCGAATGATTGAAGAAGACATTCCCTGCGAAGATGTGTTGAGCCAAATTAATGCAGCTAAATCTGCACTACATAAAGTAGGACAAGTAATTCTTGAAGGACATATCAACCACTGCGTACGAGATGGTATCGAACATGGTGACGTAGAAAAAACCATTAGCGACTTTACAAAAGCTGTAGAGCGCTTTGCAAATATGGGTAAATAAAAAAGGACTCTACAAATGAATTGCACCCAAAAATTAGACATAATTTTGGGAGGTGCAGTTCAAAATGTAGGGTCCTTTTTATTACCCCAATATTAATCGTGGTTAGTTGTTAAGAATTCGTTCAATGCAGCGAGTACATCATCTTCGTCAGCACCGTCAGCAGTCAATGTAACGGATGTACCTTTTGTAGCACCCAAAGTCAATACAGTTAAGATAGACTTAGCATCCGCTGTTTTGCCATTGGCAGCAATAGTCACTTTGGAAGCAAACTTAGCAGCCAATTGTGTGAAGGCTGTAGCAGGACGAGCATGTAAACCAGATTCGTTAGTAATTTCTACTGTTAATTCTTTCATGATAACCTCTTTCTATCTCGATAGGCAGAGCCTATCTCATACGTTCTAATAGATATATTGTATCAATATCAAGCATTTCAATTCAAGTATATTACATCTTATTTGCTATGTAATGATTCTATTTAAGGTAAAACTAGATTATAGTAAACCTTTTTCAGCTAATACAGATTTAGCGTATTCTGTAATCTCTTCTGCTGTGTCCATAGTAAGTACTTTATTTGCCACCTCTTCACATTCTGCTTTGGAAACAGAACGCAAGATGTTTTTAATAAGAGGAATCGAAGAAGCAGTCATGGAAAATTCGTCGAGACCAAGACCTAATAAAATCATGGTCGCCACAGGATCACTAGCAAGCTCACCACACATACCTGTAAATTTACCTTGCTCATGACTAGCGTCAATGACGTGCTTAATAAGACGTAACACGCCTGGATGCAATGGTTGATACAAGCTACCGATTGCTTCGTTCATACGGTCTACTGCCAATGTGTATTGGCAAAGATCATTCGTACCGATACTAAAGAAGTCTACATATTTAGCAAGGATTGGAGATATAACAGCTGCCGCTGGTACTTCGATCATGATGCCAACCTTGATATCCTTGTTAAAATCCTTTCCTTCAGCCGCCAGCTCCGTCTTACATTCACTAAGCATATCATTCGCTTGTTTCACTTCCTCAACGGAAGCAATCATAGGATACATAATGTGAATGTCACCAAACGCACTAGCTCGTAACAAGGCACGCAATTGTACCTTAAAGATATCTGGACGATTTAAAGAAATGCGAATGGCACGATAACCGAGGAATGGGTTCATTTCACTTGGCAAATCAAGGCATTTTAATTCCTTGTCGCCACCGATATCCATGGTACGGATGATAACCGGTTGCCCTTTCATCTCTTGGGCTACCTTTTTATACTCTTCAAATTGTACATCTTCTGCAGGTAATTCATCGTTTTCCATGTAAAGGAATTCTGTACGGTACAAACCAATACCTTGTGCACCCATAGTGAGCGCATGTTTAGCGTCCTTTGCCTTCCCAATATTACCGAATAACTCTACATGATGACCATCAGTGGTGGTAGCTTCAAGATTAGCAGATTCGCGCAACCGTTTTAATTCCTCTTGGAACGCCAACGCTTGATTTGTATACTCCGTCCAATCCGCATCAGATGGATTGATTTCTACGATACCATCGGTACCAAGAACGACTGCTTTGTCGCCATCAGCGAAACTTTCAATATCGCCTACTCCCATAACAGCGGGAATTTCGAGTGTACGAGCCATGATAGCCGCATGAGATGTAGGACCACCCGCCGCAGTGACAATGCCTTTTACCACATTTTTATCGAGAGAAGCCGTATCAGATGGTGCCAAATCATGAGCCACCAAGATCACTTCGCCAGAAATATGAGACAAACCGCGAGGGTTCATACCTAATATATTGCGCATCAAACGATCGCCGATATCCTTAATATCTGCACCGCGTTCACGCATATAGGCATCTTCCATACCGAGGAAGATATTTGCAAAGGTTTCAATTGTTTGGGACGTAGCTGAAACCACATTAATATGACTAGACTCAACAAGGGATTTGATTCCGTCAGACAAGGATGGGTCTTGAGCGATTTGCATGTGCGCTTCAAAAATAGCCGCCTCTTCTGGTCCCATTTCATCCAACGCTTTTTTACGAATAATATCCAATTGTTTTAAGGTAGATGCCATAGCAGTTGCAAACTTACTAATTTCTTCTTCTACCTTGTCTTCCGCTACAGTGTAATCAGGAATGACAATTTCCTCTTGAATATATCTATATACATTGCCTACTGCAACGCCACGAGATCCAGAAATCCCTTGAATTCGCATATGTGTTCCTCTTTCTATTACGATTAGCTACATTACTTTTTATTTTATCATTTCTCGGTTAAACAATAAAGCAACAAACATCTCATTTTCGAGGCCCTTTTATGATATAATTTCGAGAGCCCTTTATGATATAATATAGAATATATAATTATATGCATCTGAGACTTTCACGGGCTTCATGGTGAAAGTCTTACTTATTGATAGGAGACTTTATGAAATTAACAAAAATGCATGGTCTCGGTAATGATTTCATCCTCTTTGCCGACCCACAAGGGACTTCTAAAGACTACACAGACCTCGCCATTCGCCTTTGCGATCGTCGCACGGGTATTGGTGCCGATGGTCTTGCCATCCTAGTACCTTCCAAAACCTGTGATGTGCGCATGCGCATCATCAACTCCGATGGTAGTGAAGCAGAAATGTGCGGTAATGCGATTCGTTGCTTTGCCAAATACGCTTATGAACACGGTCAAACTACGAGGGAAACTTTTACCATCGAAACCTTGGCAGGCGTAATGAAGCCTACCTTGACTATCGAAAACGGAATAGTCACACAAGTTACTGTAGACATGGGCAAACCATTCTTCAAGGCCCAAGACATTCCTATGAACGTAAATATGGATAAGGTTATCGACGTAGACCTCGATGTAAACGGTGAGACCGTAACGGTAAGCTCCGTATTGCTCGGCGTGCCTCATACGGAGGTATTCATCGACGACATTACAAAGGCCCTTGTTACAACACAAGGCCCAATCCTTGAAAAGCACGATGCCTTCCCTGCTAACACAAATGTAAACTACATTGAAGTAGTAAATGACAAACATATCAAGGTGCGCACTTGGGAGCGCGGCGCTGGTGCTACCTTAGCTTGTGGAACAGGCTCTTGTGCCTCTGCCGTTATGTCCTTTGAAAAAGGATTAACAGGTCGCGAAGTAGATGTGGAACTCTATTTAGGTACATTGCATATTTCATACTTGGAGGATGGCACGGTGCTCATGACAGGCCCTGCTGAGGAAGTCTTCGAAACAGAACTTCCTATCGACTAAGATGAAGTGGCTACAACTTATATTAAATGCATTCCTAAGATACCAACAGGGTCGTACACTCATACCACGGAATATAGAGCCCCTCTTAGGACTACTTACATCCATTCTCGTCATCCTTATTGCTGTAGCCAATAGCATCGCCATTGGTTATGCCTTGATTGTCGTATGGTGCATCATGGCCTTTGTATTTTATCGCAAAGGATATCAACCAAAAGAACTATTAAACCTATCGTGGACAGGTGCTAAAACGTCCATCGTGTTGATGCAAATCTTTCTTCTCATCGGTTGGCTCATCGCCATGTGGCAAGCAGCGGGCATTATCCCTATGATCATCGCCACAGGCATCGACTTAATTGATCCATCCATCTTCATCGTCTGTGCCTTTTTAATAACAGCTGCAGTAAGCATGCTGTTAGGTACTGCACTAGGCACTGTAGGAACGATAGGCATCGTACTCATCACCATGGCAAGAGCTGGGAGTATTCCAGAAAATATCGTAGCCGGTGCTATTATTGCAGGTGCTTACTTTGGTGATCGAAACGGACCACTATCATCTAGTGCGTCTCTCGTAGCAGCCTTAACCCATACAAAGGTATCGAAGAATATTCCCATCATGTTTAAAGATGGTATTCCAGCACTCATCATCTCTACAGTGCTGTATCTATTACTATCTCAGTGGTACCCACTCAATTACGAAAATAGTTTACTATCCGATACAATTTACTTTATTTTCAACATCGATTGGACATTATGGATTCCAGCCATCATCGTCATTGGTCTATTGCCTTTGAAAGTATCTATCCGTTGGCCTATCGGACTCAGTGCATTAGCAGCGGCCATTCTAGCTTATACAAATCAAGGAGCCACCATTTCTGAGTTGGGATGGTATACCTTAACGGGCTTTGAACTACCGCACTACAATCCACTAGCTGATATCATTCATGGCGGCGGTCTACAAACGATGTTTATCCCTACCCTTTCGATTTTCATGGCTACTGCCATTTCAGGCATGCTTGAAGGGGTTGGCTTCTGGAACGACATACGACAACTGTTAGAACGAGCTAAAACACGGAGCGATGTATTTGCTGCCAATGTAGGCCTTGCCTTTTTAACAGGTGCGGTTGGATGCAGCCAAGCTATTGCGGTAGTTATGACACACTCTATTATGCGTATTACCTACGCTCAACGGCATATTCAAGACGAAGATGTGATGCTAGACTTTGAAAATAGCGGCATCCTCATCGCTCCATTGCAACCGTGGAATATCGCTGCCTACGTGCCCGTTGTCATGATGGGTACAAGTTCAGCAGGTTACGTACCATTTGCCTTCTTCCTATATCTAGTACCACTCATCTATTGGTTACGATTACGGAAGCAAGATCAACCAATCATACGCTAATTAGTTTTATCTCAAAAGGGGAAATTGTATGATTTACACTATTACCTTTAACCCAGCTCTCGATTATATCGTGCGCCTTGATCACCTCAAGACCGGCACTATTAATCGTACCACCCAAGAATACGTTCTCGGTGGCGGCAAAGGTATCAACGTATCTATTGTGCTCAATAATCTTGGCATGGATACGACAGCACTCGGCTTCATCGCAGGGTTTACAGGCGAAGAAATCGTAACACAACTCAAGAAATTCGGCGTGAAAGAAGATTTCATCCGACTTCGCGAAGGATTAACCCGCATCAATGTTAAAGTAAAAGCCTCCGACGAGGAAACAGAGATTAACGGCCGCGGTCCAATCATCGATGCCGACGAATTAGAAGCTCTATACAAACAACTCGATGCGTTGACCGAAAAGGACACCTTAATCCTTGCTGGCAGCATTCCTTCTAGTCTACCAAGCGATATGTACGAACTCATTATGGATCGCTTACAACATAAAAATATTCGCATCGTAGTAGATGCTACAAAAGATCTACTCACAAAAGTCTTGCCTTATAAACCATTCTTAATTAAGCCAAATAATCACGAGCTTAGCGAAATCTTTGGTCGCACTCTCGCTACAAAGGATGACCTTGTAGAAGCTGCTAAAGCATTACAAGAGAAGGGTGCACAACACGTACTCATCTCCATGGCTGGTGATGGAGCTATCTTGGTCGCTGCTGACGGCACTGTATACACGAGTCCTGCCCCTAAAGGTATACTCGTAAATTCCGTAGGCGCTGGCGATTCCATGGTCGCTGGCTTTATTACGGGCTATGAAAAGACAGGTAAATTACAAGAGGCGCTCTACTGGGGCATCTCCAGTGGATCTGCCTCTGCCTACTCTGAAAACCTCGCAACCCTTGAAGAAGTAGAAGTACTACTTTCACAAGTACGAGTTAAATGATTTTATATTTTATTTGCATCAAGGAGTACACATATGCAAATCACTGATTTATTAAAACCTCAATCTATTTTGCTGAATGCAGATCCTGTCACAAAGGCTGACGCCATTTATACCTTAGGCGAATTGATGGAAAAAGGCGGTAACCTCATCGATAAAGATGAGTACTTAACAGCTGTCTTTGCTCGAGAAGAGTCAGGTTCTACGGGTCTCGGTGATGGTATCGCCACACCGCATGCTAAATCTACAGGCGTAAAAGAAGCAGGCCTCGCTGCTATGGTCGTACCTAACGGTGTGGATTTTGAAGCACTTGATGGTCAACCATCTCGCCTATTCTTTATGATTGCTGCTCCAGAAGGCGCAGCTGACACTCATATAGAGGTATTGAGTCAGTTAGCAACAATGGTGATCGACCCTGATTTCAAAGAAGCTCTTATCGCAGCTCCAACTGTAGAACGTTTCTTGGAACTCGTAACAGCTAAAGAGCAAGGCAACTTTGATCCATCTGTAGAAGGGTTTATCAAAACAGCAGAGGATCAAAAAGCAACCGGTATTACTGGCGCTATCGAAGCGAAGGCTACAGAAGCAATTGAAAAGGTTGCACCTAAGATTTCTGTAGATAACCCGCATTATGATGTACTAGCTGTTACAGGCTGTCCTACTGGCATCGCACATACCTACATGGCTGCTGAATCTTTAGAACGCAAGGCTAAAGAAATGGGTATTTCCTTAAAAGTAGAAAAGAACGGTGCTTCTGGCGTTAAAGACGCTCTTACAGCAGAAGAAATCGAGCATGCTAAATGCATTATCGTAGCTTCCGATCGCCAAGTAGAAATGGTACGTTTTGACGGTAAACCTATGATTCAAACTAAGGTAGCTAATGGCATTAATAAAGCGGAAGAATTATTGCGTGAAGCTATGGCTGGTACAGCACCTGTATACCACGCTTCTCCATCCGACAAAAATGGCGCAGTAGCAGCATTCGATGCGGCAGATAACTTCGGTCGCCAAATCTACAAACATTTGATGAACGGTGTATCTCACATGTTGCCATTTGTTATCGGTGGCGGTATCTTGATTGCCCTCGCCTTCTTATTCGACGTATTCGATCCAGCGAATCCTAAAAACTTTGGTTCCGGTACACCTCTTGCGGCTTTCTTAATGCAAATCGGTGGAGCTTCCTTTGGCTTCATGTTACCAGTATTAGCGGGTTACATCGCTATGAGTATTGCGGACCGTCCAGGTCTTGTAGCTGGTTTCGTTGGTGGCTTATTAGCTAACCAAGGTGGCTCTGGTTTCCTAGGCGCATTGATTGCCGGTTTCGCAGCAGGTTATTTGGTATTATTAGTTAAGAAATTAGTATCTGGTTTGCCTCAAGCATTAGAAGGTACAAAACCGGTTCTATTCTACCCTGTACTTGGCGTATTGTTCATCGGTATCGCTATTACCTTTATCATTAATCCTCCTGTATCTGCACTTAATCACTGGTTAATGGACTCCTTACAATCCATGGGTACTACTAGCCGCGTATTATTAGGTCTTATCTTTGGTGCTATGATGTCCGTTGATATGGGCGGCCCTGTAAACAAGGCGGCTATCGGTACTGGTGCTCTTGCAACTGGCGAATACGGTATCATGGCTGCTGTAATGGCAGGCGGTATGGTTCCTCCATTGGCAATCGCTCTTTGTACTACATTCTTCCCTAGCCGCTTCACAGAGGCTGAACGCAAATCTGGTATCACAAACTACATCATGGGCCTTTCCTTCATCACAGAAGGGGCTATCCCATTTGCAGCTGCTGATCCAGTTCGCGTATTGCCAGCTTGCATCATCGGTGCTGGTACAGCTGGTGCATTATCCATGTTCTTCGAATGCACACTACGCGCTCCACATGGCGGTATCTTCGTAGTACCAACAATTGGTAATCCACTTCTTTACCTTGCATCCATCGCAATCGGTTCCATTGTGGCTTGCTTCATCTTAGCACTTGTAAAGCCAAGTTTAAAAAATAGTATCACTAAATAGATCATAAAAATTAACCATCAATTATAGCTTATATATGATTGATTGATGGCTGATAATTGTTGATTGTTTATGATGAGTTTCGACGATTAGCGGTTAGTAACTAATATTTAACATTTAGCGACTAATTGATTAATGACTCTTATCGATGGTGAAAGCTGGTGTCACACCAGTAGATATAGTAAAAGGACTAGAATATACGTATTCTGAACTGACCTAAAATTGGACACAGTTTTGGAACAACAGTTCAGAAGTATAGGTGATCTAGTCCTTTTCTTATATTCAAAAATAATTAATATTATTTTATATTTTATAATCTAGGCCACTTTCAAAAGTCGAAGCAAGTCCCCAAAATTGTACAATTACATCGATTTATGTTAAACTATATAAATATTAATTAACTTTAAAATTATAAATTATTATTAGAAATCTAGTTCGGAGAGCTAATTCATGAAATCATCCAAAAATTGTAAGGTTACTGCTGCATTTCTTGCCGCAGCTGCGCTGGGTGGTGTTGCCAATGCAGAGCCTACACTTAACATGAATGATTTAGTAGGTACGAGTACCAGTGCTGAATCAACGACACAGAGTCCTACAAGTGTAGCAACTCCAGTCGTGAAACCAATGGCAACTCAGCCAGTCTTACCAGCTACACCACAACCGGCCACCATTGTACAACAACAAACACCACCGATGGCACAACCTCAACCATCCTACGTGATGCAACCAGCAATGGTTAGCCCTGTACAAACTCAACAAGTTACACCATTGCAATCAGCACCGCAACAAGTAGTATCAATGCAATCTCAACAACAGGTTCAAACTCAACCTCAGTATGTTGTCAATAAAGATACAAAGGCTGTCATGGAACCTACATTAGCAATGCACAGTTTGATAAATGTACAGCGAAAAACTGAACCTGTTACTGTAGAGAAACCAGTAGATGGTAAGCAACAAGTACAAACTACACAAGTACAGCGTACGCCTGTTGTTATTCAACAAGAATCCATAGCGCCATTAACTGTATCTAATACTACAGTAACAAAAGCCGTGGTAGCCAAACAAAGACTTACAATTCGCGATATTCAACGTGCTGAGCGTGAACGTTTAGCTCAACTAGCCGCGGAAGAAGCAGCTCAACAAGAAAATGTATCACAAGTTGATCAACAACAACTCGCTCAAAAACAAACTGAAGCTCAACGGCAAGCAGCACTACAAGCAAAACAACAAGCAGAAGCACAACGGCAAGAAGCTTTGCGGGCGGAACAAGAACGTGTGGTAGCTCAGCAAACCGAGGCACAACGGCAAGCGGCTTTACGTGCTGAACAAGAGCGTATTGCGGCTCAACAAGCTGAGCAAGCGCGTATCGCAGAAGAACGCCGTCAAGCGGCTGAGCTAGAACGCATCCGTATCCAAGAGGAACAACGCCGTATTGCTGAGCAACAAGCAAATCAAGAACGTTTAGCGGCTCAACAAGCCGAGGCTCAACGCCAAGCTGCTATTAGAGCAGAGCAAGAACGTATCGCCGCTCAACAAGCCGAGGCTCAACGTCAAGCTGCTATTAGAGCGGAACAAGAACGTATCGTCGCTCAACAAGCCGAGGCTCAACGCCAAGCGGCTATTAGAGCAGAGCAAGAACGTATCGCTGCTCAACAAGCCGAGGTTCAACGCCAAGCGGCTATTAGAGCCGAACAAGAACGTATAGCGGCTCAACAAGCCGAAGCGCAACGCCAAGCAGCTATTAGAGCTGAGCAAGAGCGTATCGCCGCTCAACAAGCCGAGGCTCAACGCCAAGCAGCTATTAAAGCAGAGCAAGAACGTATCGCGGCTCAGCAAGCTGAAGCTCAACGTCAAGCAGCTATTAGAGCTGAGCAAGAGCGTATCGCCGCTCAACAAGCCGAGGCTCAACGCCAAGCAGCTATTAAAGCAGAACAAGAACGTATCGTCGCTCAACAAGCGGAAGCTCAACGCCAAGCAGCTTTAAAAGCTGAACGTGAGCGTATCCTCGCTCAACAAGCTGAAGAAGAACGCTTAGCTGCTGAAGAAGCAGCTCGCCAACGTGCCGAAGCTGCCGCTAAAGCTGAAGCAGAACGACAAGCAGCTATTAAAGCAGAACAAGAACGTATTGCGGCTCAACAGGCGGAAGCTCAACGCCAAGCAGCTATTAAAGCAGAACAAGAACGTATTGCGGCTCAACAAGCTGAGGCTCAACGCCAAGCCACTTTAAAAGCTGAACAAGAGCGTGTAGCGGCCGAAAAAGCTAAAGCTGAACGCGAAGCAGCTATTAAGGCAGAACAAGAACGTATTACTGCTAAACAAGCGGAACTTGCAAGACAAGCTGCGATCCAAGAAGAACAAGAACGTTTGGCTGCTGAACAACTAGCAAAAGAAGAAGCGGCAGCTGCAGCTAAAGTTCAGGCTGAAGCCGAGGCAAAAGCTAAAGCAGAAGCGGCAGCTGCTGCTAAAGCGCAAGCTGAAGCTGAGGCAAAAGCTAAAGCAGAAGCAGATGCTGCTGCTAAAGCTCAGGCTGAAGCCGAGGCAAAAGCTAAAGCAGAAGCAGATGCTGCTGCTAAAGCGCAAGCTGAAGCCGAGGCAAAAGCTAAAGCTGAATCTGAAGCCGAAGCAAAAGCTAAATCTGAGGCAGAGACTAAACAGGTTCAAGAAAGCAAATTACCGCAATCTTATGTAGATGCTCATAATACAGCCTCTACAAAAGGCTCTCCTGTAACAGAAGAGAAAAATATTCTTTCCCAACCAATGGATCCACCATTGCAAGCCAATGCATCTGCAAAAATTAGCCTTGCCTTTGACGCGAAAAATTACGAATCTATGTCTACGACAGTAGATAATAAGGAAATCAAATATCGCGCCTTCGAGTATATCCCTTACGTGGCTAATCCAATCGACATAGATCAGCAATACATGAACATTTATGTACCAGAGGAATATTTCAACAACGGCACTATCAACGGTTACAACACCCAAACAGCCCCTATCTTCATGCCAAATGCGGTAGGCGGTTATATGCCAAGTCAAGCTATGACTCCAAAAATGGAAAATGGTAAGCCTAACAGTGTTCTTTACGCATTATCCCGTGGTTATGTAGTAGCTTCCCCTGCTACACGTGGTCGTACCAATAAAGCTTCCGATGGCAACTTCATCGGTAAGGCCCCTGCAGTAATCGTTGACTTACAAGCGGCTACAGCCTACTTACACGCCAACGATTCCGCTATGCCAGGTAATGCAAACCGCATTATCACAAATGGTACAAGTGCAGGCGGTGGTGTATCCTTGTTACAAGGTGCAACTGGTAACAGCTCCGACTTCCAACCATATTTACAAGCATTAGGTGCAGCTACCGCGGCAACTAATGTATACGCAGTATCTGCCTATGCCCCTATCACTAACCTCGATGCAGCTGATATGGCTTACGAATGGAGTTATAACGGCATTTCGTCCTTTAATAAAGTGACTATGTCCCCAGGTGAATTACCACAAGCCAATGTAGGTGGTACTCCTGCTCAACCACAACGCACAATGCAACGTGTAAACTTGAATGCAGACGATCTAGCATACTCCAAAATGCTTAGCGAACACTTCCCTGATTACGTAAATAACTTACAATTACGTGACTCTCTAGGTCGTGTTCTAAAACTCGATAAGAATGGTAATGGTACTTTCAAAAATTATGTAAAAGAATTTATCGTTGCTGCTGCTAATAAAGCACAAGCTAAAGGTACTGATTTATCTAAGCATACATACCTTGTACGTGATAATAAAACAGGGACTATCAAAGACATTAACTGGGAAGCATATAACCACTTTGTAAGCCGTTCTAAAGCGCCAGGCGCTTTTGACTCCCGTTCCAATGATACTGGTGAAAACAGTCTATTTGGTACAAGTACTACAGATAATAATCACTTTACAATTACTGCTGCATTACACGATACAACTACTAATCAAGATGTATACGTAGAAAATGCTAAGATTGTTACTATGATGAACCCAATGAACTATCTCGGTTCTCCAGCTGCGACAAATGCACGATTCTATCGTATCCGTTACGGCACAGCTGACAGCAATACATCTGTTGCAATTCCTTTAATCGTAGGTACGCGTGCTCAAAACCTTGGGTACAGAGTAGATATGACAACACCATTTGATGTAGATCATTCTGGTGATTACGATCTAGAAGAATTATTCAACTGGATGGATAATATTGTTAAAAACGGTAGATAATTACAATAAAATACATACCAAAATAAAAAAAGAGCTACCTAGTAGCTCCTTTTTTATATACAATTATAAATTTTCTTGTGTATTCAATAATAAATATTATTGTAAAAGACCCTCTCCCACTATCAATAATCTGCACAATTATCTACTCAGTACATTACCTATTACAATAACAAATGAATTCAGAAAAAAAGGATGCTCCCTGTAAAATACAGGGAAACATCCATGTGTTTGAGCCAGTAGAAAGCAACTGTTATGCTTTCACCATGATAGGTGATTAAACTTCAGGGAACAAAGCTGTAGATAAGTAGCGTTCGCCTGTATCAGGGAGAATTACTACAATATTTTTGCCTTTATTTTCAGGGCGTTTTGCCAATTCTTGAGCCGCCCAAAGCGCAGCACCAGAGGAAATACCTACCAATATGCCTTCTGTGTGACCAAAAGCTTGAGATGTAGCAAAAGCATCCTCGTTAGAAACTTGGATTACTTCATCGTAAATGTTAGTATCCAATGTATCTGGAATAAAGCCAGCACCTAAGCCTTGGATTTTATGAGGGCCTGGTTTACCATTAGATAATACAGGAGAGTCTGCTGGTTCTACGGCAACCACATGTACATCAGGGTTTTGTTCTTTTAAGTAACGACCTGCACCTGTCAACGTACCGCCTGTACCAACACCAGATACGTAGATATCTACGGTACCATCAGTATCTTGCCAGATTTCAGGGCCAGTTGTTCTGTAGTGAATTGCAGGATTAGCTTGATTTACGAACTGACCTGCTTCAATAGCACCAGCTGTAGCCGTTACGATTTCCTTAGCTTTTGCAATAGCGCCTTTCATACCAAGAGAACCGTCAGTCAATACGAGCTGAGCACCATAACCAAGCATTAATTTACGGCGTTCAATGGACATCGTTTCAGGCATTACGATTACAACTTTATAGCCAAGCGCAGCACCTACAGCAGATAGGCCAATACCAGTATTACCAGATGTAGCTTCTACAATTGTACCGCCTGGTTGTAATTCACCAGATTCAACTGCAGCTTGAATGATTGCTGCTGCGATACGGTCTTTTACGGAACCGCCTGGATTGAAGTATTCCAATTTTGCGAAAATATTAGCGTTTGCACCATATTTTTTACCAAAACGTGTAGCAGCTAATAATGGTGTTTTACCAATTAATTCAACAAAAGATTTTGCAATTTTAGACATAGTGGTCACTCCTTATTAAATAGAACCATCCCAATTATCATATTTTGTATCGAGTTTTGCGTAAGTCCCATCGATTACATCTTGAAGAGTTACATTTTCTAAATAATCATGAATATAGTTTTGTAAGCCTGCCCAGAAACCAACGGTGCGTTCGTTGATTACTGTATCAGTACTCACCCCTTCATCAAGGGTAGATATGATAGCCATCGATTCCTCAGTAGCAAGCAATATTTCAATAATTGTGTACTCCTTAGGGCTTTTAGACAATCGATATCCGCCGTATTTACCGCGGATACTATCCACTAGGTTAGCAGCGCCTAAACGAGCTACGATACCTTCTAGGTATTTTTCAGATATGCCTTGTCGTTCTGCCACAGATCGCAAGGAAACTGGTTTATCTTGCCCTTGCTCTGCCAAATCGATGAGAACCATCAATGCATAACGACCTTTTGTTGAAATCCTCATATATCTTGCCTTTCTTTGTAAACGTTAGTGTTAAACACACCCATATTAAAAAGTGCCTATATTATATTTATAAAGCTATTTATAAAACCTTTCACATTAATAGGAATTAATTTCATTATAGACCACTCACTATAAAAATGCAAGAACTTATTTCCTACTTTTATAAAGGGATATTAACAACACAAAAGGACCAACCCGAAGGCCAGTCCTTTTGCGTATAGTTTGTAGTTTGTTATATGAGGTTTACCATGATGAATTGGAGAGGGTTCATCTGGTATTGGGACTTACCGTATCGTCAGGAAAACGATGCGCGCCCGTGTTTATGTCATTTGAGGAGTTATCTAGATTACTCTAGCATTTAAGTATAAGTTTCTTAATTAGATTTTACCTACAAGATCAAGACCTGGTTTCAAAGTGTCTTTACCTGGCTTCCAACGTGCAGGGCACACTTGATCGCCATGTTTAGCTACGAATTGAGCAGCTTGTACTTTGCGAACCAATTCTTCAGCGGAACGGCCGATACCCATATCATGAATTTCTGCTGTACGCACGAAGCCTTCTGGATCTACTACGAATGTACCACGGTAAGCCATAGCAGATTCTTCTTGGAATACATCGAAGAAGTCAGCCAATTCATGTTTTTTGTCAGCTAACATGTAGTACTCGATTTTATTGATGCTTGGAGAAGCATCAGACCATGCTTTGTGAACGAATTCGGAGTCACAAGATACGGAGTAAACTTCGCAACCCAATTCTTTTAACTCTGCATAAGAGTTTTGTACGTCTTCCAACTCAGTAGGGCATACGAATGTAAAGTCTGCTGGATAGAATACGAATACAGACCATTTACCCAACACGTCTGCAGTGCTAACTTTTACCAATTCAGGTTTTTTGAAAGCATCAAGTGTAAATTCAGGAAGTTGTTTACCAATAATAGACATGTTATGTCCTCCTTATTTGAGTTCCATATTTAACGAATATATTTACATTGGTGTACTTAGCACCATATCTATATCTATCTTTGTCTATATAATAACAAATATCATTCAATATTGCAAGCGTTATTTTTAAATTTATCGATATATTTTTCCAATTTTTTTCGATGTAAGCAAAAAAAGAAGAAAGGTGCTCATTTCTGAGCACCTTTCTTTTTTTTACGTACTATTTTTTTAGTTCTAAGATTGCATCTACGAAACCACGGAATAATGGGTGTGCATTATTTGGGCGAGATTTAAGTTCTGGATGTGCTTGTGTACCAATAAAGAATGGATGATTTTTTACTTCAATACTTTCAACAAGACGGCCATCTGGAGATGTACCTGAAATCACAAGACCTGCATCGGTCAATTGTTGACGGTATTCATTGTTGAACTCATAGCGATGACGATGACGTTCATAAATCAAATCTTCCCCATAAGCTTCGTGAGTTTTCGTACCGGCTTCCACTTTGCATGGATAGATACCTAGGCGCATTGTACCGCCTTTTTTATCTACATCAACTTGATCACTCATCAAGTCAATTACTTTGTACTTAGCATTTTCGTCAAATTCGCTAGAGGTTGCTCCTTCCATGCCACATACGTTACGAGCAAATTCCATTACTGCAGATTGCATGCCAAGGCATAGGCCAAGATATGGAATATTGTTTTCACGAGCATATTGGATTGTGCGGATTTTACCTTCTACACCACGGGAACCAAAGCCACCAGGCACAATGATACCTTCAACACCTTCAAATACCTCTTTAGGATCTACAGATGTATCATCAAGTTCTTCAGAGTCAATCCAACGAATATTCACTTTAGTACCCGTAGCAATACCAGCATGATCTAGAGCTTCAACTACGGATAAATACGCATCATGCAACGCTACATATTTACCAACAATAGCAACTGTAATATCTTTATTAGGATTCAAGATCTTATGAACCATTTCTTTCCATGCAGTCATATCACATGGACGATCTTCAAGACCTAACTTTTTGATAACAATATCGTCAAGGCCTTGATCTTGCATCATCAATGGCACTTCATAGATAGAGCTACAAGTTTGATTTTCAATAACTGCTTCAGGTTCTACGTCGCAGAACAACGCAAGTTTTTCTTTCATTTCATCAGAAATGTGTTTTTCGCTACGGCATACCAAAATATCTGGTTGAATACCAATGCTGCGCAATTCTTTTACACTATGTTGTGTAGGTTTTGTTTTCAACTCACCTGCGGCATTGATGTAAGGCACTAATGTAACGTGAATATAAAGTACGTCGTTACGGCCTACCTCTTTTTTCACCTGGCGAATGGCTTCCATGAATGGCAAGCTTTCAATATCACCTACGGTACCACCAATTTCTGTAATAACTACATCAGCATTATCCTCTTTACCTACACGGTAAACATTTTGTTTAATTTCATTTGTAATATGTGGAATCACTTGTACAGTGCTACCTAGGTAATCACCTTTGCGTTCTTTATTGATTACAGACCAATATACTTTACCAGCTGTAATATTGGAACGTTTGCTAAGATTAATATCGATAAAGCGTTCATAATGGCCCAAATCAAGGTCAGTTTCGGCGCCGTCATCTGTTACAAACACTTCACCATGTTGGTAAGGGCTCATCGTACCCGGATCGATATTAATGTATGGGTCAAATTTTTGAATCGTTACATTGAAACCACGGTTTTTTAGTAAGCGACCCAAAGATGCTGCTGTGATTCCCTTCCCAAGAGAAGAAACAACGCCGCCAGTTACGAAAATATACTTAGTTGCCATGATGCCTCCCACCTATTACATTTTTTCCGGAGCGGAAATACCTAAAATACCCAAGCCTTGACGAAGAACGAGGGCAATCGCTGTAATTAATCCAAGACGAGCTTGTTGTAATGCTGGATCTACGCCAATGATACGACCTTGACGGTAGAATGAATGGAACATGCTTGCCAAATCGTATAAGTACCTAGCAATACGATGAGGTGCACGATGTTCGGCAGCTTGAACGACCTCTTCCGGATATTCAGCTAATTTCTTAATTAATTCTAATTCCATTTCACTTGTAAGTGTTGTGAAATCAGTTTCACTATAATCGCCAAATGCGATGCCAGCTTCACGCACTTGGTTGTAAATACTGTGAATACGAGCATGAGCATATTGGATATAATACACTGGGTTGTCATTACTGCGAGATTTTGCCAAATTAATATCAAAATCAAGTTGGCTGTCTAAGGAGCGCATCAAGAAGAAATAGCGAGACGCATCTACGCCAACCTCTTCAATCAATTCATCTAATGTAACGCTATCACCACTACGTTTAGACAATTTAACAAGTTGTCCGTCACGGAACAATGCTACCATTTGTAATAACAATACTGTTAATTTATCAGGGTCATAACCAAACGCCGCCATAGCCGCTTTTACACGACATACATAGCCATGATGGTCAGCGCCCCAAATATCAATCATCTCTTTGAAGCCACGATCATATTTATTGCGATGATATGCAATATCTGCCGCCAAATACGTAGGAACTCCATTATCACGGATAACTACGCGGTCTTTATCATCACCATAATCAGTAGATTTTAACCATAAAGCACCGTCTTTTTCATAAACTTTGCCAAGGGCCTTTAACGCCTCTACGGAATGATGAATCTCATCCGTTTCATGAACTGTACGTTCAGAGAACCAATTATCAAAAGTAACGCGAAAATTTCTTAAGGTTTCCTCTAAGCGAGCTAATTTTTCTTTTAAGCCCTCTTCCTTAAACAAAGCTATACGATCTGCTTCGTTCATAGCATTTAATTTATCAAAGCCTTCGCGTTCTGCAATTGCTTTCGCTGTTTCAATAATATCTGGACCACGATAGCCATTTTCAGGGAACACTAATGCTCCTTCTGGAATATCGAACTCAGGCATGGAACCGTCTTCATTACGTTTAGGCGGGAATACTAATTTAGCACCTTGTAACTCTTGGAAACGGTACTCAATGGAAATAGCCATGTTGTCGATTTGATTGCCTGCATCATTGATATAGTATTCAGATTGTACATTGTAACCCGCTGCACGTAACAAGTTTACAAGAGCACTACCGTATGCAGCACCGCGACCATGACCAACATGCAATGGTCCTGTAGGGTTTGCACTTACGTACTCTACTTGAATCGTATCGCGCGCACGCAATGGTTGAACACCGTACTCAGTACCAGCATTCAAAATGGCTTTTAACGTATCATACACCATATCAGATTTCAAAAAGAAATTAATAAAACCTGCGCCGGCAACCTCAGCACGTTCAAGCCAATCAAAATTCATATGACTAATCAAAGCTTCAGCAATAGCTCGAGGATTTTGACGAGCTACACGAGCGGATTGCATAGCGATGTTTGTAGAAAAATCACCGAATTCCTTTTGAGGTGGCACTTCGAGAACGATTTCTGGATATTCCCCAGCCGGCAAATCACCGCTGTTAATCGTATCTTGTAATGCCTGTTCAATCCCCGATTTCAGGATTTCCTTCATGTCCATGCTCTATATCCTCCCGCACGTCTATATCTAACTGATTATAAAATTGCCATTCACCTTCGACGGAAATATCATATCCTAAATGAACATGACCTACACCATCGTGAAAGTCTACTGTTAATTCATGAGTATTTACGGCCATATGTAAATCACCATATGGTGTTTCATATACGGCTTCGCGTTCTTCACCACGGACGTATTGATGACGCATATTGACAGCCCCTGTTCGGAGCAACACGATAGAATCATCATGGATTTTAATGGTCGTCTTAACCCCATCCAATCCAGTCACACTAGATTCTTCGTAACGCACATATTGAGCATTACCCTTTTCATGTGACGTACCTGGGGAAATCAGTTCCACTACGGTATCCTTGCCATCCATATCTCGTTGTACACTCTTTACGGACACTAGAACCCGCTTCATTTTCAACCTCCGTGGTAGTAATTAATCATCACATTATACCATAATCAAGGACTATTTTGCACCCTTAATGAGTCTCAATTTCTTAGTCTTCGTCATCCGTTTAATAGCATATTCTCTGCGTTGTGCTTCTTGTTTTTGGTGAAAGCTTTCAGCATATACCAAGGTCACAGGACGACGTCCTCGCGTATATTTTGCACCGCCTGAGATATGTCCATTATGAGCATCTATTCGACGTTTAAGATCTGTAGTCCATCCACAATACAAAGAATCATCTGCACATCGCACCAAGTACACATAGTGCCGTTCTTCAGACTTAGCATCCTTATTTGCCATTTTTCGCATCATCAGTGATTGGTTCCAATGTGATAGAATTGATAATTACAGGTTCAACTGGTTTATCATTGCGACCAGTCTTAACCTTGCCAATTTTTTCAACTACATCCATACCTTGTACTACAGTACCAAAGATGGTGTGTTTATTATCTAACCAATCCGTAGGTCCCAAGGTAATGAAAAATTGAGAGCCTCCTGTATTAGGGCCACGGTTTGCCATGGCAAGAACACCCATTTTATTGAAATGTAAATCATTGGAGAATTCATCAGGAATTGTATAGCCCGGTCCACCGGCACCTGTGCCATCAGGATCTCCACCTTGAATCATAAAGCCTTCGATAACGCGGTGAAATGTCACACCATTATAGAAGCCTTTTTTCACGAGATAATCAAAATTTTTGACCGTAATCGGCGCTTTAGACCCTAACAAACGAACCTTAAATTGACCATAGTTTGTATCAAAAATAGCATATTCATCTGCAATTGGCGCATTCGTAAAATTAGGCATCGCCACAGTTTCTGCTTTCACAGTATTACCTTGTGGTTGCTCCCCACTTTTTGTACCACATGCTGTTGTACCAAGTACTGTAATCCCCAACATTGCGCATAAAGCCAAGCGTTTCCAGTTCATATGTCCCCCAAAATACTAATATTATATTTAACTAAATGTAGATTTAAAATTTACATAGAAAAACCGCTCAACCCATGAGCGGCTCTTTTTTAGTATATCATATTATGGCGCTATTGAGATTAAAAATATAAAAAAATAATATAACAACAAAAAACAGAGCTTCAAAGGAGCTCTGTTTTTTGTAGGCCTCAACTAATCACTTAGTTAATTCGATTATTTAGAGTCAAATTGGTCTGGAGTTGTATTATTATAAGACTCAATATAATTATTGAAATTCTCAATCATGTCGTTAAGATTATTTTCATTTGCATCAGTAAGTACTTGACGTACAGAACCAACTACAGAGTTATAAGAGTTAACAAGCACTTCTCCACGATCATTATTTATGCTCTTAAGCAAAGTTTGAATTTCATTAAGTTCTTTTTCTACAGCTTGTTTGTCTGCATTTTTAGGAGCTTTTTCTACATTTTCTACAAGAGTAGTCAAGCGAAGCGTAGATTCCATTGCTGCTGCATAGCCTTTTTTACCGTCTTTTTTCAATTTTTCGATTTGTTTCTTAGTTTGTTCAGTGTTAGCTTTGTTAAGAGCATCATTGAACTTCGCATAAGCTGCATCAAATTTTTCTACTTGTGCTACGTATTTAGCTGCTAGTTCTTTACCTTTAGCACCACCATCGTTCATGTAAGCTTTAGAGTCATCATAAGCTTTCAAATCTTTGAATGTTGGTACTAATTCATTAAGAATATTTAATACATTATCGCGTTCTGTGTCAACTTCTTTAAATGTAGAACCTTCTTTTTTAGATTTTTCCAAAGCATCTTTTAAAGTATCATAGTGAGGTTGACGACCAATAGCACCTTCTTGGAAACCACCCTTTAATTTAGCCAAACTATCTGCATAGTTTTGACCCCAAGTTGCATTATCACCATTGAAGCGATTTGTTGCATCAATAAGTGTATTAAGCTTAGCAGCTGCTTTCTCATCGCTACCGCCATCAACTACAGAGGATACTACGGAACCAATGCCGCCCGCTTTATCACTGCCGCAACCAGAAACAAATAAACCTGCTGTCAATGCCGCTACACAAAGTAAAGTTGAAAATAATCTGCGTTTATTGTTCATATCTTCTCTTCTCCTTTTAACACATGAATATTGAACTAAGCGCATTATACTAACTATACTACACCAATTCTGTAGCCACAGCTACAAAAATAAATCTTCATATAAACTTCACCTGGCTTAGGGGCATTAGCGATAATTAATCAATCCATTTAAAATGCTTACACGCATTATAAATGCCATCTTTATCACAGTCTGTAGTAATATAATCAGCCTTTGCCTTTAATTCAGGGCGTGCATTACCCATAGCAATATTTAGCCACTCAGGCCTAAACATAGACAAATCATTATACCCATCACCAAATACAACAGCTTGATTTGGCTTCATTCCAAAGTGTTCAAGCATATTACGAATACCCAACGCCTTTTCCATAGGCTCATATAGAACACAGCCATCACCATAACGAATGAGCTTATGTGTCATATGCTCGATATCCTTCTCCTCTTCCTCTCCTTCCTTGAAAAACACATAAATCTTATAAAATTCTTCAACACTATGAAAGTCAAAATTAGGGTCTACAGTTGTTTTAAATACATCCCAATTTGGATGCCACTCTAAAATTTCCTTATACGGCGTAATACGACCGAGTTTATTACGGTCAGTTACGGCCCAAGGAATATTATGTGATTCTAAATACTCTAAATATTTAATACATGCATCACGATCCATACCTATCATGGATACCAATTCATTATTAACAGTGATACTGTGACCACCATCTGCTACGAAATCAGTAAGGCCTGCTTGCTCTGCGAAACGCTTAGCATCCACTTGAATACGACCAGTTGCTAAGGCTACACGGTGACCACGACGCTTTAACTCATCTAAACTGTATTGAGCACTTTCAGGGATTTTACCTTCAGGCCATACAGCTAAGGTATTATCGATATCGAAAAAGAAAAACTTCTGTTCCACAGGCCCTCCTAATCGCGTCCACTCATCAGCTTAAACCGCTCTTTTTGTTTTACATCTGGATATTTTTCATGGTCCACATCACTCAAAAACATATCTAGTGGTCGTACATATAAGTCACGTTGATCATATAATTTTTGATATACCACGAACTGTTCACTCGTTTCCGAATGAGTTGCAACATCTAACACGTAATAGTACATGCCTTTAAAATGACGATATAAGCCACCCTTTACAATTTCTTGCATTTATAACCTCATCACATAACATACACAAATAGTTACAAACCATATTAATCAAGAGATTCCATATATTGAATAGCTTTAGTCAACATATCTGCTGTAATTTTATATGGAGATACATCAATATCATGAACAGATGTAGCCTTTTCAACAATTTGAGGAATATGCGATGCAGTAAGATCTAATTGTGAAAGTTTAGTAGGCCAACCTAATTCGCGATATACTGGCAACCACCGTTGTAACTCATCCATTTGTTGGTCAACGGTTAACAAAATAAGTAAGCCATAAGCTACTATTTCACCATGCAAATGATTTTCTTCTGTTTCTTTATTAGTAACACAGCCATAACATACAGCATGAGCCATGTTGCTATTATATGCCATAGGAACACAACCTGATACAACACCGGTAGTAAAGATAACAGTCATAGCAATGGTATCAAAGGCATCACTACGTTTATTAGCTTGACTATCTTTATAGGCTTGTATACCATGTGCTAAAATTGGTTCACTACACATAGAAGCTAGAGTAAGGCCTAACTGAGTATTATAGTCTTGCTCGCGATTGCGAGCAGAAAGATGAGTTTCATAGTGTTTTGCAATAGTATCTCCCATTCCTGCCCACAAGTAACGGCTTGGTGCTTCTACGAGAATATCAGCATCAATAAAGCAGTGCACAGGAGGATGATTTACAAAAGCTACGTCATCAAAAGTATGATCTGCCGTGTATACAGCTGCCACTTCTGACGTTGCCGCACAAGTAGATGCAATGGTTGGAATTGTAAAGAATGGTTTATCATCTAACTCTATAGCTACTACTTTTACTGTATCCATGGCCTTACCACCACCAACAGCAAACAAAAAGTCCGCATCTTTTACAGATGCCATTTGTGCAATTTCCTTGCCTCGAGCAAAAGTACACTCTCCACCAAAGTGGATAATATCTAGCACCTTAATCCCCGCTTTATCAAGCACGGGACGAATGTGTGGCAAAGCTTTAGAAAGAGCTGTTTCGCCACCGATGATAGCTACAGACTTGCCATATAATTTTGTAAACTTTGGAATAGCGTCAAATACATCATGACCTCCAAAACTATAACTAGGTAAACAATGAGTACTACGCATAAAATTTCCTTCCTTCTTTTATCATTTATATCCTTATTTATCCTTATTATAGAAACTTCTACACACAAAATCAATTTTATATGACAACAATCAAAACATAAAAAGGCTCTATACTCTCACAAAATGAAAGCATAGAGCCTTTATCTTTATTACTTATTATCGGAAGCAAGACCTTTATGGATAAGGCCTACAACGAAGCCTAATACCGCAAAGCTCACCCATCCCATACCAGCACTTTGGAATGGAATATATTGAGCAAAGAGCTGTTCCAAAGCTGTAGGTGCAATACCTGCAGTTTCAAGACCAGTCATGAGGGCAGAGATCATTGTGAAAGCCATAGTCCATGCATATACGCAACGACGACCACCAAACACATTATGAAGAAGTGCCAACAAAATGATTACGATAGTCAACGGATACAAGAGCATCAACACAGGGATTGCTGCACTGATGATTGTTTTCAAGCCAAACATACTGAGGACAAACGCCGCTAGAGAGAAAATTACTACATATAATTTGTAGCTAATCTTTGGTGTCAGCTTGTGGAAATACGTACCGCAAGAAGTGATAAGGCCAATACTTGTAGACAAGCAAGCTAGCAGAACGATGATAGCCAAGATGATTTGACCGAACTCACCAAACAAATAGTTAGCACTTACGGACAATACAGGAGCCCCTGTCTCGAACAAACCAAAGCGTTCAACACTTGTAGCACCGATATTAGCGATAAATACATACACGATACCAAGAAGGCCTACCGCAATTGCACCTACCTCCATTACTGTTTTTGTAATCACAGCACGAGATGTAGCACCACTGAGGCGTACAAAATCGATTACAAGAATAGCAAATACTACGGAAGCTAAGGCATCCATTGTATTGTAGCCATCTAAGAAGCCTTGTAACACAGCCGTTGGTGCATCACCATATGCCGGTTGTGGTACCGCATACCCACCAAGTGGAGTAATAAAGGATTTAACAATCAACAACAAAATTACAAGTAGTAAAGCTGGTGTCAAAATATTACCGATACGGTTAACAAGTTTTTGCGGACTAATAGATAACCACAAAGAAATACCAAAGAATAATGCCAAGAAAATTGGTTCCATATTCATATTCATGCTTAAACCTTCAGCAAAAGGTTTAATTGCGATTTCATAAGCTACAGTACCAGTACGCGGCGTCGCAAACATTGGACCAATACTCAAGTATAAAGAAATTGTGTACAACAAGCCATAAATCGGATGCACACGACTTGCAAGTTCTTCAACATCTTTACAGGAAGAGTAACCCATAGCTGCAACCCCTAAGAGTGGAAGTCCTACACCAGTTAATACGAAACCGAGCAATGCCCAACCGACATTATCACCAGCTTGTTGACCTAAGGCCGCTGGGAAGATCAAGTTCCCTGCCCCAAAGAATAGAGCAAATAACATCATGCCTATAGCCAGATAAGCACGGGTCGACAGATTATCGTTACCATTCATAAATGTAACCCCCTTTAGGTTATATAAAAATAATATTACTATTATAATCTAAAGGGGCTTGGGTATACAAGAAAAATATCCTCACTATTCTATATCCGTATAGAGTTATTCCCATAAGTAACAGACTTTAACTTTTACTTATAGAAATAAGTAGATAAATTCCTATTTTACAGTAATCATTACAGACTATTAATTGGTCATTCACTACAAAAGATTTCTTATATGAACTTGTACATCATAAAAGGTGCTCCCCCATCCCTGATCGGTAGGACGAGCTGCGGTAAGCGCATTGATTGCCACGTGAGGATCACTCGATTGAGATTGCCACCATACACCTAGTGTTACCAATGTCCCTCTCTGTACTTCATCGTCGTAGTATGCTTTAATTTTTACACTGCCACGATCGTTATAGATTTCTATCTCAGCACCATCGTTTATGTTATACATTTTTGCATCTTCTGGATGGATGCGAAGTTTCATCAACTCAGGATTATCAAAACCTAATTCACAGAAACTGGAATCCAATATACGAATATCATTGCCAATTATGAGCCAAAACGGTGCATTGTCACCATACGGAGGTACATACCGAATCAATGGTTCTGCATCATGTGGATTATATAGCTCAATTTTTCCAGATGGAGTTTTGAAATCCATTTTATAATCTTCTGATACCGTCATTTCCACAGGCTCACCTGTTAGAATCAAATCTTGGTCACGCTTGGATATACGACTCGAAGTGTGCACAATTTGTTCAATAAGCTCTCTTTCACTAAGGTTAAAGAATGCATCCTCCAACCCCATACGTTTTGCTAACTCGGCGATAACTTGCCAATTGGAACGAGACTCCCCAACTGGATCAATCAATTTGTAACCCGTACCAATTGTGTAATGACCATAAGAATTATAAATATCATCATGCTCTACAGATGTTGTGGCCGGCAAAATAATATCCGCATATTTACAGGTATCCGTAAAAAAACGCTCATGCACAATTGTGAATAAGTCATTACGCATCAAACCTTTACGAACCACATTTTGATTAGGTGCTGTAATAGCAGGATTTGAGGAAAACACATATAAGCTATGAACGCCAACTCCTTCTGGATTTGTAAGCATCTCCCCAAGTTTAATCATAGGCATCAATCGTTTAGCAGGCGCATGAACATGAGCCTGTTGCATCACATCTTTGCCAATAAATTTACTACCACTTGCACTCGATAGTAATCCACCTCCAGGATATTGCCATGCTCCAACCACAGCAGGCAAGGCATTAATAGCACGGCATGTCATAGCACCATTGCCATATCGAGATAGTCCACTGCCGAGACGAATAAACGGCGCTTTTGACTTTGCATAAGCATGAGCAAACTCAGTCATCCGCTCCACAGAAACACCGCAAATTTCAGCCGCTTTTCCCGGCGTAAAGTCAAGCAACACCTCTTTTACCAACTCATCGTAGCCTTGGACATGCTTCTTAATAAAATCTATATCTGCCAAGCCATCACGATGAATGATATGGAGCATCCCTAAAGCTAGTGCCCCATCACTTCCTGGTTTAACGTAAATATGTTCATGAGCTTGGCTAAAAGTATAAGTTTTATGAGTGTCGATAATCCAAACGCGAGCCCCCTTCTTTTTCGCAATGTTCACATCATGTAAAATATGAACATCTGTGGCTGTCGCATTTATCCCCCACAAGACGATAAGATCACTATGTTGCGCCTCTTGTGGTTTAATCGCTAAGGTATCACCGTAAACAGAACGGAACCCCGCTTGTTTGGCAGGAGAACAAATACCTCGATCTTGGTCTGTAGCACCAATACGGCGGAAAAAATAATCTGCCGCAGGACTCTGAATAACCCCCATTGTTCCTGCATAAGAGTAACGCAAAATACTTTCACTGCCATAAGTATCAATAGTTTCTTTGAAATTATTGACAATTGCATCAAGGGCTTCATCCCAACTAATACGAGTGTACTGATCTTCACCAATCCCCTTTTTACCGACACGCTTCATAGGGCACTTCAAGCGCAACGGAGAATGGATTACTTTTTCATAATGTGCCATCTTAGGGCATAGCGTACCTCTTGTGAAAGCATGTGCTCTATCCCCTCGAACAGATATTACTTTATTATTATCGACTGATACAATGAGTCCGCATGCATCAGGACAATCGTAAGGGCATACAGATTTATATTCTTTCATGATAAGCACCTCGCTTATAAATTGTACAAACTATAGGATGTATATTTATATTATAGTATAGTATGACTCGTATAAGTATAACCTTTTGCACATATTCTGAATTAAAAAGGTTTTAGAAATGATTATTTTATGTATATCAATGCATTCAATTATCACATTACGTTTATGACCTCATCATTTATTTTGATATATGTAGTTAAACATTTCAAGTTTTATCGATATCTATCCATTATCATTCTTGTCCAATTCCTAAACAGATATACTAATAAGTTCTATAAAAATACCAAAATTCTTCAAAAAAATCATGCAATCATTACTAAAAGTCATAACCATATAGTTTTAGATATAATCAGACATTTTAATAGCGTCGTATAGATTATGTGACAAAAATCACCGGTACGTATGCGTATTTAGTAATGTCGTTCAGACTGTAAGACTATTCAATCTCACTTGTTTCTGTGCTATACTGACAGTGTCATTTGAGAGGATATAGAACTCACAAGAAATCATTTTGAATTCATGGTTATCTAATGTGAAGTAGCTATATCAGGTACATATTTTCTGAAAAGAGGTTTTAACGATGGCAGACGCAAAAAACACTGTGTTATTCCCTTATGAAACACTAAAAAAATTGAGCATGGACGCTTTCCAAAAATTTGGTTTCTCCGAAAAAGAAGCTGACATCATCCAAGACGTACTTTTGACTTCTGACTTGTTCGGTATTCAAAGCCATGGTATGCAACGTATGGTTCGTTACCATAAAGGTATCACTAATGGTTTGATTAAAATCGACGCTAAACCTGAAATCGTAAAAGAAACTCCAATTTCTGCAGTTATCGACGGTCATGACGGCATGGGTCAATTATTGGGCCATAAAGCTATGGAAATGGCTATCGAAAAAGCTAAAAAATCCGGTGTTGGTATCGTATCTGTACGTAACTCCAATCACTATGGTATCGCTGGTTACTATGCTAAAATGGCATCCGACCAAGGGTTAATCGGTTTCTCTTGTACAAACTCCGAAGCAATCATGGTTCCTGTATACGCTCGTAAAGCTATGCTTGGTTCTAACCCTATCGCTTGGACTGTACCTGCTGATCCTGTTGACTTCTTCTTCGATTGCTCCACTACAGTAGTAACTCGTGGTAAACTTGAAATGTACAACAAAATGGGCAAAGCTACTCCAGATGGTTGGGCTGTTAATAAAGATGGCGTTCCTTCCACTGATGCAGCTGAAGTATTGGGCAACATCTCCCGTCATGAAGGCGGCGGTATCCTTCCTTTAGGTGGTGCTACAGAAGTTCTTGGCGGCCACAAAGGTTATGGTAACGGCATGATTGCTGAATTATTCTCCTCCATCTTGTCCCAAGGCGGTACTTCCAACAAATGTATGGTTGGCGGTAAATCCAATATCTGCCACGGCTTCATGGCTATCAACCCTGAATTCTTCGGTGACCCAGCTGAAATCAAAAAACACTTCTCCCAATTCTTACAAGAATTACGTGAAGCTCCTAAAGCACAAGGTCAAGACCGTATCTACACTCATGGCGAAAAAGAACATGAATCCGTTGAAAAAGTTAAAGCTGAAGGCATCCCTGTACTTAACGGTACAATGCTTGAAGTTCAAGATCTTTGCAATGAATTAGGTTTAGACTTCAAATCCTACTTCGGCGATTATGTACCAGAAGCTCCTGCTACAATGTTCAAAGGTAACTACTAATACCTAAATTTAGTAATGGCCCTAACAAGGACTTGTAGTTAGTACAGAAGGGGACATAAACACTGTTTATGTCCCCTCTCTTATGTTTTTAACCTCATAGCCTATGAGGTTAAAAAATTTTATGTACTATATCAATTTTTATGATAAGTATATCTGTTATTTTATTGTAATCTTTTATTTTAACTGAACTTTTACAAATTAACATCATAGCGATTTATTCATCAATTAAATTGATTAAACTACGTCGTCCTGTTGAGCATATATTTTTGTTTTACTTGAAAGGATGATCTTAGAAATGAGTGCTATCACCGTTCTATTAGCGCTATCTCCAATCATTTGGTTGATTGTAGCGTTATCCATCTTGAAATTACCTGCATGGCAAGCAACAAGTGTTGCTGCGATTGGTTCTTTCATTATCGCTATTACAGCATTCCAAGCTGACCCATTTATTATGGTCACTGGTGCCCTTGAAGGTGCCGCATTGGCAATCTGGCCAATCCTATTAGTTATTACAGCTGCTATCTTCGTTTATAACTTGGTAGTACATACGAAAGCAATGGAAACTATTAAAACCATGCTTTCTTCTGTAACATCTGATACTCGTGTACTTGCATTATTACTTGCATGGGGCTTTGGTGCCTTCATGGAAGGTATGGCTGGCTTTGGTACTGCCGTTGCAATTCCAGCTGCTATGATGGTTGCCGTAGGTTTTGACCCACTAAAATCTATCATCGCATGTCTCGTTGCTAACTCCGTACCTACAACATTTGGCTCTATCGGTATCCCAACAACTACATTGGCATCCTTAACAAACCTTGATCCAAGCCATTTAGGTACATTCATTTCCGTACAATTGTTCTTGCTTAACCTTATCGCTCCATTCTTTGTTGTTATGATTATTGGTGGCGGTATTAAAGCGTTAAAAGGCGTATTCCTTGTAACATTACTTTCTGGTTTAGCATTAGCAGTTCCTGAAACTGTAATCAACGCTGTAATGGGTCCAGAATTATCCGTAATTTCTGCATCCATCGTTATCATGGCAGTTATCATTGGATGTGCAAAAATCATGCCTCCTAATGATCCTAAATACGCAGTTAAACAAACTGGCGAAGTCCCTAAAGTTTCTGGTGGCGAAGGCCTTGTAGCTGCAATGCCATTCATCTTAATCTTCGTATTATTGTTATTAACTTCTAAATTGTTCCCTGCAATTAATGGTCCTCTTGCGTCCATTAAAACATCTGTACCTATTTATCAAGGTGCTGGTGCAAAACCTTACACATTCGTATGGATTGCAACACCTGGTATTATGATTTTCATTGCTGGTATTGTTGGTGGTTTCATCCAAAAAGCAAAAGCTGGCGAAATCTTCGGTACATTAGGTAGCACAGTTAAAAACTTGAAATTCACATACCTTACAATCATCACAGTTGTTATGACAGCTAAATTGATGACTTACTCTGGTATGACTGCAGACATTGCAAAAGCAATGGTTGCTGGTACAGGTACTTTGTATCCTCTATTCGCTCCTATCGTGGGTGCGTTGGGTGCATTCTTAACTGGTTCTGGTACAAACTCCAACGTATTATTTGGTCCACTTCAAATCGCTGCAGCTCAAGGTTTAGATCCTACAAACTTCGAAGACCTTGGCTTCTGGTTGGCAGCAGTTAACTCCGGTGCAGCTGGTATCGGCAAAATGTTGTCCCCACAATCCATCGCGATTTCTATTGGTGCCGTAGGTCCTGCTTTAAAAGCATACCTAGAAAACCACAAAGAAATCAGTGCTGAAGAAGCTCATAAACTAGAACATGAAATCGAAGCAAGCGTTATCATGAACAGCGCATTCAAATACTTCTTGATCTTCATCGTTATGCATGGTTGTATCTCCTTCTTCGGTCAACATTTCATCCATGAAATTCATCATTTCTTTTTCTAAGAATTAATGAAGCAAAAAGAACAGCTCGTAATGAGCTGTTCTTTTTATTTATATCAAGATACTATATTTTTATTCTACTAAATAAAATTAGAAATACTTGCGTTCAACTTCCCATTTTGTGAAGTTACCACTAGCTGCATCGATTTTAAAGTCATATTCGTAACCATTGTATCGAATTTCACCTTCGTATTCCAATCTACCATGATCATAGTCATGCCCAAATTCAGTGACATTAGCTTGTGTTGCTCCTGGCACACATCCCAATGCACGATTTAAGGCCTCTTGATCACCAATACCTTAAGCAGACGCAAATGTTGTCAATCCAACAGCAGCCAATACCAAGGCTTTCATAAATTTTCTCATAATAACCTCCTATATACGATAAATTATACTGATTTTTTTAGATTTACTCTATACATTTATTTTAATCTATAAATCGAAATACATCAGACTCAAACTTTTAAGATACAACCAACTCACAAACACTATACACTACGTTATTATTTATATACTCACAAAAATATTTTATATATAAACACAAAAATTTAACCTAAGAAAAATAAGTATATAAAAGCTAGAATAGAAAAAGCTTTTACATATAAATCTATAGAATAATTCATCAAATTATGTTACAATACTTCTCATTATAAGGCAAAATTAAATGCAGTCTGCGAAGTGCGATTCGCAGGCTTTTATTTTTCCCATTTTAAGATAGGAGGGTTTTATGACTCAAGAAAGTTCTGCTAAGGTCTCTTTCATCTTAATAGTATTCCTTGGTCTGTTGACAGCCATCACACCACTTGCAACAGATTTATATTTACCAGCATTACCAATTATGCCTAGTGAACTAAATACATCTGCATCAAATATTCAAATGACCATTGGTGTGATGACTTTTGGTGTTGCATTAGGTCAATTATTTGGAGGTCCTATTAGTGATACTATGGGCCGCAAGTTGCCTCTTATAACAGGCAACTTACTTTGCGTTATCTCTAGCATAATCTGTGCTTACGCACCAAGCATTGAAATACTTTTACTCGGAAGATTTCTACAAGGTTTAACAGGATCTGTGGGCGTTGTAATTGCAAAGGCCATCGCTCGAGATTTTGCATTTGGTCAAGAATTGACTAAACTCTTTGCATTGCTCATGATGGTTAACGGTTTGGCACCAGTAATCGCTCCGCTCATCGGCGGTCAATTATTACTATTCACTACATGGCGCGTTATCTTCGTTATTTTAGCAATATTTTCTGCTATTCTATTAGTGGGATCTCTTCTCTTCCGTGAAAGCTTACCTAAAGAAAAACGCGTTACAGGTGGCGTCGCAACTGCTACAAAGAACTACATTACGCTTATTAAAGATAAGCGATTCCTTGGGCAAACACTAATCCAATTCTTTGCTTTTGGTGGATTCTTTGCGTATATCTCAGGTTCATCCTTTGTATACCAAAACATCTTCCAACTATCTGCACAAGAATTTAGCTATCTCTTTGGTATCAATAGCTGTGGTATTATCTTAGCTAGTGCCATAAGCGCTAGATTAAGTAATGTAATCACAGTTCGACAATTACTAACATTTGCCCTCTGGCAACTAACAATCGGCTCCTTACTATTCTTAATAGCTATGCTTTTCGAATGGCCACTTATTCCTGTAACGGCCATTCTATTCTTTACCGTATGTACAGTATCCCTATTTGGCTCTGCCTCTTTCTCTATGGCAATGGCTAAATACGGTAAAATGGCTGGAAGTGCCTCTGCAGTACTTGGCTTTGCTAGCATGTTCTCTGCAGGAATCGTATCTCCATTAGTTGGTATTGGTGGGGAATATACAGGTATCCCCATGGGGACTACAATGCTAGTATGTTCAGCGCTTTCCTTATTGTGCCTATATGGTTTGGTAGAAAAAGATTAATCTCTTTTACACATTTGTATAAGCCCCACAATGGGGCCCGACTACAACAGAATAATATTAGTATATAAATAAGATACCCCTTTCCTTGCTCAGTACTTCGTAAAATCACTTCGTAAAGGGGTATCTTATTTATATTAACACTACCTGTGAAGGCGTCCCATTGCGGGACTTTACAAGCATATTTCAAAATAGATTAATTCTTTAACTCTACAAACACCTAGGCATAATAACGAAAACCACCTACACAACTGATTGTAGGAGAAAGGAGATGTGCCATAGGCACATCTCCTTTCTCCCCCTCCTCTATCCAGTTATATTTTCAATGGGACATCTTCATAGCGAGCGTTTATAGAAAAGAACACAGCCCTCTCTCCTCTTTTTCCGTTAGATGTATTGCGAATTTTTTGTGAATAATGAGATAAAAAAACGATGGAGCTATTAGATATACAGTAGATTGAATCATTTACATTTTATAATGGGACATCTTCATAATTAGCGTATATAGAAAAGAATACAGCCCTCTCTGCAGCGATTTTACGGAACGTAGTGACGTACTGAGCCAAGAGAGGGCTGTATTTTTTCTATACTAATAATATGCAGTTGTATTCGGACCTTATTTAAAAATGTAAGAAATCTAATCACTTTATTCTCTAACTTCCAGCCCAACTCCACCCCACTGCACTAGTTATATTTTCATTGGGACTTCTTCATAATGGGTGTATATAGAAAAGAATACAGCCCTCTCTGCAGCGATTTTACAAAGCGTAGCGCCGTACTGAGCCAAGAGAGGGCTGTGTTTTTTCTATACTAGTGTTATGTAGTTGTTATGGGCCCCAATGAAAATATAACGGAGCACTCTTATTCAAACATTGTCGATAGTAGTAGTTTTAATCGATTTGCTTGGTTTACTGCACTGGATCCTGGATCGTAGTCGATAGCTGCGATTCGCACGTCTGGGTAGGCAGCGGATAGTGTTTTCACCATGCCTTTACCTGTTACGTGGTTTGGTAAACAGCCAAATGGTTGTAAGCATACAATTTGCTTAGCTCCTTTTTCGATAAGGTCAATCATATCTCCTGTGAGGAACCAGCCTTCACCACATTGGTTACCAAGACCGATGAATTGAGCTGCTTCTTTAGCCACTTCTGTCATACGTTGTAGAGGATCAAAGTTTTTAGACGCCGCTACAGCTTTAGCGTATGGCAAGCGGTATAGTTCAAGGGCTTCACGAGCCAATGTACCAAAGAAGCCTGATAGCCATGTACCATCAAGGTGTTTCGCACGATAAGTGCTATCCATTGCACAGTACAAGAAGAAATCTAGCAAGCCAGATGTAACGACTTCGCCGCCTTCCTTTTCAATGAGTTCATTAATATGGTTGTTAGCACTTGGGTGGAATTTAACGTAAATTTCCCCTACGACGCCAACACGAGGTTTCTGTACATCCTTGTTGACTGGCAAGTTATCAAAGTCATGAATGATTTCTTTAATATACTTGTTGTATTGACGAAGGCTTGCAGATGTAATGTTTTCACGGATCTTTTTAAGCCAGTAATCACATAATGCATCGGTAGAGCCAGGGTTCTTTTCGTATGGGCGTGTAGCCAATACGCATTGCATGATAGCGTCCCCGTATACTACGGCTTGAATCATGCGATGTAAGAAGCCTTTTGTCAATTTGAAGCCCGGTTGACGTTCCATATCGCTCGCATTGAGGGATAGGATTGGCACTTGTTTCATACCAGCATCAATCAATGCTTTACGTAAGTAACCGATGTAGTTTGTAGCACGACAACCACCACCAGTTTGAGAGATGATAACAGCCGTCTTATCTACATCATATTTACCGGATAACAGTGCGGACATGAGCTGCCCTACAACGATAATCGCTGGGTAACATGCATCGTTATTAATGTATTTTAAACCCACTTCGATATCGTCACGCGTAGGCGCTGGCAACATTTCAAAGTCATATCCTTCATTTTTGAGTACTGGCTCTAAAAGGCTAAAATGCAATGGTGACATTTGTGGCACCAAAATTTTATAAGTCTTACGCATTTCTTCTGTGAAGACAACGCGATTGTAATCGTAAGTTGGTAATTTCTCTACCACTACCTCTTCCGGCGCCTCAGGATTATGATGACGACGCAAGCTACGTTCCATTACAGATTGCAAGGAACGCAAACGGATTGTCACGGCTCCAAGGTTTGTACCTTCATCGATTTTGAGCAAGGTATGGATTTTGTGATTTGCTGAAAGTATATCTTTTACCTGATCTGCTACGATAGAATCAAGGCCACAACCAAAGGAGTTAAGCTCTACAATTTGGAATCCTTCAGTTCTACTTACAAATTCAGCGGCACGATATAGGCGACTATGGTAGGACCATTGGTCTACAACACGTAAATGCTTGATTTCATTGCCTAATGGTGCAACGCCATCTTCTGTAAGAACAGCCATACCAAGAGATGTGATAAGTTCAGGAATACCGTGGTTAATACCGGAGTCCAAATGATATGGACGGCCAGCCAATACGATTGTCGGAATTTGTTCTGCCACGAGGCGAGACACAGTTTTCTTTGTCGTTTCACGGTAAGACGCTTTACAGTTTTCCTGCTCTTCCCAAGCGAGGTCTACAGCCTTAGCAATATCCTTCTTCTTTAAGCCTAAGAAATCCAATGCTTTCACAAGGGCCGGAACAAGGGCTTTTTTATCAGCTAGCGGCAAGAATGGTGCGTGGAACGGAGTATCGCCCAATACCTCTTGCATATTATTTTTGATAAGTTCTGGATAGGAAATAACCATTGGACAATGGTAATTATTGTCACGGCTAAATTCCTTAGGGCCATGTTGAATACAAGGGTACCAAATAAAGTCTACCTGTGCATTCGCTAAGTCGCGAATGTGACCATGAACAGCTTTTGCTGGATAGCAAGCCGTATCGGATGGAATCGTATCGATAGCCTTATTGTATTGATCCTTAGTCGTATAATCTGAAAGGATTACTTCATAACCCAAGCTATTGAAGAATGTAAACCAGAATGGGAAGTCCTCATACATGTTGAGAACGCGAGGAATACCTACGCGCATTTTACCTTCAAACTCTGGAATGTTTTTCTTCAAGTAGTAATCAAAGTAACGACGTAATTTTACATCTACCAAGTTAGGAACTGGCTTACGTTTCTCTTGGATCATATCGCCAGCACCGCGATCACAACGGTTGCCCGTTACGTACGTACGACCATCGGAGAAAGCGTTGATAGTAAGCATGCAGTTATTTGGGCAAAGGCCACAATTGCGCATTGTCGTAGATACTTGTAACGAATTAAGACCTTCACTATCTAGCAATGTACTTTCACCCTTTTGTAACTCTTCCGCCGTTTCCGCTGCAAGAAGAGCCATACCGTATGCACCCATCAATCCAGATACGTCAGGGCGAATCACCTCTACGCCCATCAATTTCTCAAAGGCACGCAAAACGGATTCGTTATAGAACGTACCACCTTGTACAACGATATGATCGCCTAATTCTTTAGGGTCTTTCACCTTAAGAACCTTATAAAGGGCATTTTTAATTACAGAATAAGCAAGACCTGCCGCGATATCTTGTGCCGTAGCACCTTCTTTTTGAGCCTGCTTAACCTTAGAGTTCATAAATACGGTACAACGAGAGCCTAAATCGATTGGCATAGGTGCCAATAATCCTTCTTTTGCGAATTGATCGATAGGAATTCGTAGACCGGATGCAAATGTATCAATAAAAGAACCGCAACCAGAGGAGCAAGCTTCGTTCAATACGATATCTTCGATGTACCCATCACGAACCTTACAGCATTTCATATCTTGACCGCCAATATCCAAGATAAAGGATACATCAGGACAGAAGAATCGAGCCGCACGATAGTGAGCCATCGTTTCTACTTCGCCTATATCAATGCCGAGGGCGCGTTTAAGAAAGGCCTCACCATAGCCGGTTACGCCAGAGTGTGCAATATAGGCGCCTTTTGGCAATAATTCATATATTTTCTCGATGATTTCACGAGATTTTTCTAACGGTTTACCATGGTTAGGACCATAGTGAGAGAAGATAATTTCCTTGTTGCTATTGATAAGAACTACCTTAAGAGTAGTAGAGCCAGCATCAATACCAAGGTAACAAGGACCTTGAGCATCCTCGATATTCGCTTTTGGCGTTACCGCCTTAGCGTGACGAGCTCGGAACTCTTCTAATTCTTGTTCATTTTTAAATAGCGGATCCACACGGTCTGTAGCTTCCATAGGAATACCAATAAGTGCACCGATTTCCTTTGTCAATTGACCAACCGTAATCTCACGGCACTCATCTTTCATCAATGCCGCCCCTAAAGCGATGAACAATTCACCATTTTCAGGGATAATGCGATGCGCTTCATCTAGCTCTAAGGTATCGCAGAAGCATTGGCGTAATTCAGACAAGAATGTCAACGGACCGCCAAGGAACGCTACATTACCTTCGATTTTATGACCGCATGCAAGGCCAGCAATCGTTTGATTTACAATTGCTTGGAATACAGATTTTGCAATATTTTCATGAGATGCGCCTTGGTTTAACAAAGCTTGTACGTCTGTTTTAGCAAATACGCCACAGCGTGCCGCAATTGGATAAATCGTATCAGCATTCATGGCTAATTGGTTAAGGCCAGATGCATCTGTCTGCAATAAAGTCGCCATTTGGTCAATAAAAGCGCCCGTACCACCAGCACAGGAGCCATTCATACGATGTTCTGCAGTTTGACCTAAATACGTAACCTTCGCATCTTCACCACCAAGTTCGATGATAACGTCTGTCTCTGGATAGAGGGCTTTCACAGCTCGCGTTTCAGCAATAACCTCTTGTACGAATGGGATGCGCACCTTTTCGGCCATAGCCATCCCACCAGAACCAGTAATACATACATGAACAAGAGCGTCTTCATGACCAACTTGAGCCTCTTGTAACAAGGTATATACTGTGTCCAATATGTTTGCATAATGGCGTATGTACTTTTTATACAAATAATTATCGTGTTCGTCCAATAATACAACTTTAACCGTTGTAGACCCCACGTCAATCCCCATGCGTAGCATGTGCTGCATAAATACCTCTCTTTTTAACGACTGTATGACCACCTAAGTGACCATACTTATTTTTGTGAAAGTCTCACATGTAATATGTACAATATATATACTGTACTAAGCATCTAAAATAAAAAATTAAAATAGATAAGGATATAATACTTTCACCAAAATATCTAAATTTTTAAATATCCTATCTTTATTATACAACAACAGCAGTTAAAATCTAAGTTATTTCTATATCTAAAATGTTATAGAAAATATATTAAGATTTGAATTACAAAGTCATATATATAATAGGATGTAAGAGATATTATACCATTTTACAATGAAAAACAACGTAACTTTTGCAACATAACAGGTCAAATCAAATGTATTAATTGCATCAGACAATATGTAATATATAAGAAACTAACCCCAAAATTGATTCCAATTTCGGGGTTAGTTCATAAGACAGTACGTCTTATTCGTATCTATAAAGTTATGTCATAAGAGAGTATTAAATTTAATACATATATGTTATTACAATCATTGATTAGAACGCTGGGATGATAGCCCCTTTATAATGTTCTTCAATGAACTTCTTAACTTCTGGAGATTGTAATGCTTTAGCTAATTTTTGGATAGCTGGTTTATTTTCATCACCAGGGTTTACGGAAAGAAGATTTGCATATGGAGAATCCGCTTTTTCTACGAATAAACCATCTTTTGTAGGATTAAGACCTGCTGGCAATGCATAGTTAGCATTGATTACAGCTGCGTCTAAGTCTTGAATGGAACGAGGAATTTGGGCTGCCTCTAACTCTGTAATTTGGATATTTTTAGGGTTGCTAGTCACATCAAATGGTGTATTAGTCAAACCAGTTGGATCTTTCAAAGTTACAAGACCTGCACTTTGCAACAAGAGAAGTGCACGAGCACTGTTTGTTGGATCAGATGGAATCGCTACTTTTGCTCCATTAGGCAAATCTTTCAAATCTTTAATTTTTTGAGAGTAAATAGCCAATGGTTCGATGTGAACTGGGGCAAAGCTTACGAAGTTTGTACCATGATCTTTATTGAAGTTATTTTGGTAAGGCACGTTAGCAAAGAAATTTGCATCTACTTCTTTACTGGACAACGCCATATTTGGTTGGATGTAGTCCGTAAATTCAATGATTTGAAGATCTACACCTTCCTTAGCCAAAAGAGGCTTAATTTGATTTAAGATTTCAGCATGAGGTACAGGGTTCGCTGCCACTTTTAACACCTCTGCTTTAGAGCTACCAGCATTGCTGGAACTTTCATTGGTTGTGGAAGAACCACAACCACTAATCAATAAGGACGCCCCTAGTACGGCCGTCGCTGCTAATGCTAACCATTTTTTCATGTAATCCTCCTATCTACGATGAACACCTGCATCTATTGACGAGGACTCACACGTATACAACACACGTAGATATTGTAATAAATTTATATTTTCTTATTCATGTATCTACATTTAATTATTTAATAATTTCGATATTGTAAGTATAGCAATTTAAATCCTACTTGCATAATAGATTTTATATATTAATCTTTATAACTAAAATCTATAGCAAGGATAAAATAATAACGTTTAACTATACCAAGCAAATAAAAACGGTACTAAGATGATTTCCCGTACTACTAGGTAATATACCTAATAGCTAAAATCAAACTTAGTACCGTTATAAATGTCGCTCTATATAATAAACAATCTAATCAAAATCAAAAAGATCAAATTATAAAGTTGACGTTGCTTGCTCAATAGAAATAGTTACAGGTGCTGATAATTTGGCCTCTAGCCAAGCTTTTATTCGTTCCAAATCTGCATCAGATACAGTGGACGTGGTATAGATAATCACCATATAGCGACTCGCTTTAGCCTGTTCAAGATTATCTATCAAAGGCATGCCTTCCACTTTGCTTACAAACGGGAATAACGCCTTTGCTTCAGCTTCTGTCGTTTTCATAGCGTTTATAGTTTCACTTACTAGTTGATAAGTCGGCTGATACAGATTACTCAAGTTTTTATATTTTTCAAGATTTTCCGAAGATTTATTCAAGTTCGTCTTATCCATAGTAGATTTATTCTCATCTACGCTATTAACAAATCGCAATGTATAAGGCTGCAAATACTCATCTTTCTGTAACTTATCATCCAACTGGGCTTGCTCCTCTGAATTCACAGGAGCTCCTATAACTACTAAGTCTACTAGCTTATTCGTTCGATCCAATGAATAATCAATCACTTGTCGACGTCCATCTTGATTAATATCGTTCTTAATAAACTGCTCTATATGATTTGACTCAGAATACTTGATGGTCATATCATAGCCTGCATAAATACTTGGTATAGCCATAATAAGACCAATCACAAGAAATATTAGCTGATTACGACGAATAAGCTCTTCTGCTTGTTTATGGAATGGCAAACTATATACACCCTTTAAAACAATAAAAGATGCAAAGAAGATGAAGAATGCATTTATAAAGAATAGATAACCAGCCCCAAAGAAATAGTTCCAATTTCCATTAGCAAGGCCATACCCTGCCGTACATAGTGGTGGCATAAGTGCAGTTGCAATCGCAACCCCTGGTATAACATTATCTAAGGTCTTACGCGTTTGTCCAATAATCCCAGCTAACCCACCAAATATAGCAATAAATACATCAAAAATACTCGGTTCTGTACGCGCTAATAGTTCAGATGTAGCCGTCTGAACGGGGGAAATATAAAAATATAAAGTAGATGCCAAAACAGCAATCGTAATCTGTAAGGATAATCTTAAAATAGCGCTTTTCACAACTGTAAAATTAAGCGTAGCGAAGCCAAAACCAGTTGCTAGAATAGGTCCCATCAACGGCGATATAAGCATAGCACCAATAATAACTGCCGTACTATTCATATTCAACCCAATAGAGGCAATAAACATGGAGAGGATCAGGATAACCAAAGCAGGTCCCTTAATCTTAGCCCCACCTATCAACCTTTTAGCAATGGTTGCATCATCGGCTCGCTCAAAATGTATATCAAAGTATTTATTTATTTCCATTCTTCTTCCTTATAATTTCATCAGCTCTGCAAAGGTGCCCACATTTACAAACATATGCTGCGTTGTTTTTAGCATTTGCACCATCAAAATGGCTCCTGTGCCTTCTCCCATCGACATTTGTGCTTGAATAGGAACCATGTCTTGAGTGATCCCCACCTCAGCTAAAGCGATTTCCGTACCTTTTTCTTTAGAATAATGCGATGGCAATGCATAGTCCTTAACACGAGCGTTTATGTGCGTTGCACAAGCAGCTGCCACAGATGTTATAAAGCCGTCAATAACAAAAGGCTTTTCAAAATCTACACAAGCTAGCATCGCCCCAAGAATAGCGGCAATATCAAAGCCCCCAACATGCGCTACGATTTTGCGAACTCGGTCAGGCTCATGTTCAGAAACCATATTGTTCTTATGATGCTCTAAAACAGACCGAACAAAATCAATTTTCCGCTTCATCAGCTCTGGCTTGTCAGGCCAAGAACCAGGTCCTACGGTTTCCGTCGGCTTAGCTCCAGTTAATGCAGACAACACACAAGCAGAGGTTGTTGTATTCCCCAAGCCCATTTCACCAAAGGAGAACAGATTCATTCCTTGTTCTACATAATGTTGAATCCGTTCATATCCAGCTTGAAAGGCGCTATTAAATTCATCCTCAGCCATGGCAGGATGGTTTAAAATATTCTTTGTGCCCTTCGCTACTTTGCGATCCACACCAATACCATCATCTGAGGCAATTCCTACGTCTACAACCTCATAAGGAATATTGTTAAAGTTACAAAATTGTGTCGCCGATGAACGCCCTAGTAACATATTACGAGACTGCTTTTGTGTCACCTCGTAGTTATAACCTACATAGCCTTCCATGTTACAACCATTATCAGCAGAAAATATGATATGCTGTGGTCGAATTTCACCATTAATCTCGCCCCAAGCCGTGCAAATTTTGCGAAAATACATTTCCCATAAACCAAGACCTCCTGGGATGAGACATTTCGGTTGGAGAAATTTATTTAATTGTTTCTCTATAGGTAATACTGACTTATCTTTCATTCTAATCTCTAGTCCGCAACTAATATGCCAACTAGCCTTCTGTTAATTCGATATTATTCTATATGAAAGTATAACATAAATTACATATCTAGTAATGTGACTATTGTTCGTTTTTAAAAATATAATTTAGTTTTGAATTTTAGTCTTTTAGCATCTATATTTTTAGTTGAAATTATCATTATATAATTACAATCAATCTAGCAGATAAAAAAGGTTATCCCTCACAGGATAACCTTTTATTTGAGTTATATAATTAAGTATTTTCTTAAGCTTATCTAACCTACGAAATTAAGCACCTTGGAATTGTGGCATATCATCGCCACTGGAGTCGTCCAATTTACCTTGAAGGTCATGGTCAACCATGGCACACACAGATGCATCAGACCAAACGTTTTCAGCGGTTTCAATCATGTCGATAATCGTATAGATTGGCAAGATGATACCCAGCAAGCCGATTGGTGCTCCGATGGAGCTCATCAAGGACAAGGTCAAGAAATAGCAGCCCATTGGAACGCCCGCATTACCAATAGCAGCGAGAACTGCAATAAATAACCAGGCTGCCATTGTGCCAATCGTTAATTCCATGCCAGCATTTTGCATTACGAATAAGGATGTAACAAGAATGAAAGCAGCACAGCCATTCATGTTAATTGTTGTACAAATTGGCAATACGAAACGAGCTACTGCAGGATGAGCTTTCAAATTATCCTCAGCAGATGCCAATGTAACAGGCAATGTTGCAGCAGAAGATTTAGTAAACAACGCAACGGCTACAGCTGGAGACATTTTGCGGAATACATCCACAGGGTTCAAACCGCGGAATAACAAGAACAATGGAATTACGATAAAGAATTGAATCAAGTTACCACCGATAACAACAGCCGTATATTTACCTAAGGCGCCAACAATTACGCCCGCTTCGATTTGCGCAGATAATTGACCTGCAAAGGCGAGGATACCGATTGGCAATACATAAAGTAATGCTTTAATCAATGTAAACAGCAGTTCTTGTAAACCGAATAAGACTTTCAACACCGCTTCACGATTTTCTGTGCGTGGCATAAACGCAAAGGCTAAACCAACGGAAGCAGAAATAAACATTACAGACAATACATTGGCTTGTAAGTATGGTTGCAAGATATTGTTTGGAATAACAGATAAGAAATGATCGTAATACGTAACATTGCCAAGTTTTTCAGGCACTTGAGCCGCACCGGCACCGATTACATCAATTGGCAAATTACCTGGTGCAATCCACAGGAATAAGCCAAGTCCTACAGCTGCTGCACAAACTGTAGTAAGCAATGTGTATACTACGGCGTGTCCAAAAATACGGCCTGTATCCTTTTTAGCACCTAACATGGATAATGTAGTAATTACTGCTAAAGATACGGTTGGAATTGCGATAAATTGGAACAAACGGGTAAAGACCGCTGCAATAAAATTAAAGAGCTCATTTAAAGCCGGAATATGTTGCCATCCTAAGATAGCACCAATAATGAGTGCCCCCATCCACAAAATGAACTGGCGCAATTTACCTTGACCACGACTTTTTAAGGTAATCTCTTGCGCTAAGACATCCACATTCTTGTCGTTTTGATCTGCCATAATAACACCTCTCTACAAACTAAACTACTAGAGACTAAAAAAGAAATCCCAGCCCTAGGGCTGGGACAGTGAATATCCGAGTCTCTCTTTAATTCACATTATAGAGATATGATTTAAAATTGTCAATTCCAATATTTGAACACATTATAATATATTCAAGTATTATTTCAATTTTTTATAGACATTCTAACAAAAACTAATGATACACCTATAGCAATTATTAAAATCAGATAGTATAACCCAGAATATGATATCTCATCCGAAAACAAAAATGTTAGTACCCAAAGAATTATAAAGAACCATATACTTTTTTCTATATGGAGGCTCAGTAAACAAATTCTTTAAATACATTAAACACTGTCGCATATACACTCTCCACAACAATACCTACTCAAGTTACTTAGATTGATAAAACACCGCCCGTGTCCCATCATTACTAATCAAAACTTCCACAAAATGAGGTCTTTTCCTATTCCCATCGTCTACAAAGACATATAGTCTATGATTTTCAGTAGAATTATATGTGTCCTTCACCACTTTTTTCGTTTCTTTTCTAGGTGCAAATCGTAACCACTCTATAAAACTCCGTTGTGGTAAGTTTAGAGGTTCTTCATCAATGCTATCTATAATACGATAGCTGGTAGGATGAGATATAAACCGCTTCAATTCCCCACTTTCTAAATCGAATAATCTATTATATTTATCAATTTGAGCTGTATAGGCTGCATGTTGTTTTGCAATCGCCTCATATTGAGCAATTACTTTAGGGTCTCCCTCTAAAACTACATAACGATAAGGGTACGCAGTAGCCCAAGCAACATCTGTTCGCACCATAGATACCTTATCAATACTTTCTGGAAGCTGCTCAGGAGATTTAAGACCTTCTGGTAATTCGCTATTATTAGGCCATCCTCGTTTCCAATCAGTTGTGCTGTACTCAAAATCCTCAAACTGTTCGACGCTTGTATTAATATCATACTTAAGCCAATCAGCTACGAGCCAAGATATACTAAGGGTTATGACAATAAATAAACCGCAAGCTAGTCGGCTATGGGCTTTTTCAGATATAGTTCGTTTCTTAAAGCGACCATATTGCAGTAACACACTCAATACTATGGCTATACCAAAAACCATGTATGTAATAGGCGCTATATTAAATAGGGTTGCCACAACTGCAAACAACACACATAGCATAACCGTTAATAGGCCATAAAATCCTTGAAACAAAACTCTCTCCTATCATGACAATACTTAGAACATTTTCTTATACAACATTTCTATATCTTCCCGACTCACATTGGCCATTGTATTAGCAATATTCCCTGTAGCTACGACGTATACGTTATCGACGAGCCAAGGGATGTCTTTTTTCGTAAAGCCTAGTTTTGTAAGGTTTGTGGTAAGGTCTAATTCATGGACGATTAAACGCAGTGCTTCACCCAGTTCGGAGCCATCTCCATGGTTGAAGATACGTGCCAAGGTAGCAAATTTGTCTGGGTTAGCACTCCATGTATATTCCACAGCAACAGGTTCAATAACGGCAAGGCCTACACCGTGGGTAATATCCTTAAGCCCACTAGCAGGATGTTCCATGCCATGAGCAAGTGTTACACCGGCAGTATTAATAACCATGCCTCCAATTGTGCTAGCCAATGTAACGGACTCCCAAGCTTTTGTAAGTTGAGTTTCGTTGAGAACAGCTGATTTGCCTTCAGCCATTGCTTTCACATGTTTATATAGAGGCACAAGATATTGTGCTAACAAAGTTACAGCATAATGAGCTAATGCATCGGTAAAAGGTTGTGCCGTTTTAGAAGTATACGCCTCGATATTATGACAGAGTGCATCAAAGCCCACAGATGCCAATACATGGGGCCGCATTGTGCCCATCACTGCCGGATCTACGATGGATACTTTTGGTGCGATGGCATTACATCGCAAGGATTTCTTGTCTCCCGTTTCAGGATTGGTAAGCACCCCGAAACCATTGCCTTCAGAGCCGGTGCCACAGGTTGTAGGAATTACAATTAGAGGCAACGCCTTATCACTGGTTTTACGGTTAAAGATATAGTCGTTAATATCACCATCGTTAACGGCCATAAATGCAATGCCTTTTGCACAGTCCATAATAGAGCCGCCACCAATGGCAATGACCATATCACAGCTTTCAGATTTAGCCAAATTAGCGCCAGTTAAAGCGGTAGTAGTTAAAGGATTTGCATCCACTTGATCAAAGAGGACGTGGTCAATATGAGCACCCTCAAGTTTCGCCACCACACGGTCATATAAGCCAGATTTTTTGGCACTTGTCCGCCCTGTTACGATTAGCGCTTTATTACCATAAGGCTTAGCAAAATCAGCAACACTATCGACTTTATCCCAACCAAATTGGATATGTACTGGTAAAAAATAAGAGAACTCCATGTGAACGACCTCTTTTCTATAAATACTAGCTCTTAATGTTATTGTAATGTAAATTCAGACACCTGTAAAACCTCATAGGACTTTCACTAGAAAACATGTATACTACAGATAAGAGGGGGTCGTTTATTTTTATAGAGGGAGAGAATCTATGAAATCTGCAATTACACATTTATGGTCTTCGCTGCGGGACCTAGCAACGCAGTCGCCTATATTACTGGCATTAATTGCCGTATTTTCATGTACACCGTTTTATCTAGAGCAAGATTGGTTTGCCGATATAGACCTTTGGTTCTATGGGTTGTATTTCTTCATCGTCATACTACAATCATATATAACACGAGATCGAAAGTACTCCATAGTATATACATTATTAAGCATAGGCATCAGCGTTGGTCTATATACGATTCATGAAACGTACCATCACATACGAGGCATCGAGCTAGCCACAGAAAACATATCATATCTATGGCTGTACTCTATGATTGCTCTATATTTTACATCGCTTGGAGAATACTACATTGGCGAAATCATCAATCGCCTGAAACGGATTGGTATTACCATTGTTACATCAACACTGTATAATGTCGTCATAATCATGACTCTATGGTTTTTCTTCATCATTCTGAACAAACCATTTACCTTTGATGATCTAATCTTTAAAGTATTAGCCGCTATTAATATATTTATCTGTATGTCCATGCTGTGCACTTACAAAGAGGAGCCTGATGGACCACCAGAACCAAATACATTCTATAATGTTGTTTTTGGAATCATACTACCAAAGGCTTCCATCATTACAGGTATTCTAGCTAATATCTACTTGGTATTGATTCTCTTAGGCCTCCGCGAAGATGCGCGGTTCCTTTATACATATTATCCGTATGTAGCCATTTTCTATCTATTTTACTTGGCTAGTTTCAGATCTAGTGAAAGCAGCAAGACACAAAGGATCCTATGTTTCTTATTTATTACGATTACAATATTGTGCCTAATCCTGATTGGCAAACGTGTAATAAATGAGCCTGTACTCTGGCTCAATACGATTTACGTAGCCGCATTCAATCTAATCTTCTTAGCACATAACGTATATTCCTTTGTAAAGCGTTTGACTCCATCGATCCATACAACGATTATGGCACTCGCCCTAGGTGCAGTCCTTTTAATGCCTTTTATCGGTTACACATCCCATCGAGAGTTTACAAACTATACAAAAATTGACGGTCAATGGCACGTATACTTGCCTATTACAGAAACATTTAACCCTGATTTTACAGACTATGGCAGGACGATTATACAGGGGGATTCTCCAAAACTAGGAGCAACGGAAATATATAAGGAACGAAATATTCAGTTTATCAGCTTTACGGCCGTTGAAGAACCACATGTTATTTCGCTTGTAGGATATAATAAATTCATTTCTAACATTGAATTAGAGGTACGTGAGCCTGCTGATAGTACAGCTGACATACCAACAGCGTCATATGAATCGATCAACTTTAGATTCATCAATGAAGGGCTTGATTTAGAAGTATCTCTACCAAATGGCGTGACCGAAGTTCATCATATATATGAAAAATTCCTCACTGTACCAAAAACGGCTTCAGATTCAGTCATTATAGAAGGCACGGGATACAAACTCTTAATCCACTCCTACTATGCATATCAAGATAGCGCACGAAGAATTATTTTTAGCGTATTATATCAGTAAAACTTATAAAAGGAGTGTTCAAATAGAACACTCCTTTTATAGATTAAACTAATAGTATTTGCTATTATGTAAATCAATCTTCGTTATTAGAAATAGACGCTAGTAGATTTTTACCATCATGTAGGATAGATTTCTCATCTAAACTAACAATTTTATATACCCCTAAAATACACTCCTGATTTTTATTAGCTATTTCCTTTGCAAGTTCAATAAAATTTTCTTCTGATACACTTTTAGAAACTAATACAGCAAGTTCTTGTCCTGCTTTAGTAAAAGGATACGTCTTAATGTGTATTTCAATATTTTTATCATCTGATGATTCAATCGTCATAACTAAATCATTATTCCAGAATAAAACGTTAGGATTTTGACCAATACTCATACTAAATCCAATTGTGCCGTCGTTAAATATAAGTCCTTGTTCATTAAGTTTCATGATATCAGTATAATAAATGTTATGCTTTTCAAGATAGGTGTCATAATGGGGCAAAAAATTTTGTCCCCTAGTCATAACAGAATGAGAACATATCAAACTAAACAGCTCAGCATCCTGTTTACTGAGATTTCTTAGTACATCAATTGTTTTAAGTGAAAATGACGATGGTTCTGCAACCTCACCCGCTAAAAGTTTAGCCCATAAGTCTTGCATTACTTCATCACTAATATTACCTACAGCTTCATAAAATCTTACAAACCAATCAAAATCATAATTTGCATTGTTATTATCATGATGTATTTCCGAATAGTATTTATCAGCTTTCTTTGCAACCTCTAAAAAATTGCTCGCTTGGTAATACTCTACATAGGTCATTTTACCTGCTTTTAATAAACTATCAGCAACTTCCTTAAACTGTCCATTTTTAATCTTTTCAAATTCGGCAACTGATGTGTTACGCCTTAAAAAAATAGTTGTAAACAATCCACCTACTACTGAACTAACAACACTTATTGCAGTTGGACTATTACTTAATAAAGCAATTATTTCCATTCCAGTCATAAATCGATCCCCCTTTTATATTTACCCCCATAAGTATTAATGTAACACTAATAGCACCTCTGACTTTTTCTTTTTATAAAATCTACATTATATCTTCTATGATTTAATATAACTTTATATAAAATTATTATATCTCTAAAATTCAGCTTTTTCTAATTCCGACTATTAAAAAGTAATTTGTATTTATTCTTTCAATCCTCCTTATTTTAATCTTATAATGAGATACAATATTATCATAAATAATGAAAGTATCACTCCATAAAAATAAAATATTCTCAGTAAAATATACTTTAATAATTCTAAAAAGAGATACATTATTCAAAAATATCATATATTACCCATCAATACAATAATTATACGTTTTTTTCACTACTTCCCAAAAATGAGGCAACTATACTTATATTTTTCGTAAAAAGTCAATATTGATTATATAGAAATTTTTCGCTATAATCGTAACATAATGTATAAGCCAAATAAGAAAACTACCATATATAGTAGTTTTCTTATTTTTCTGATTAGACTCAACTTAAAGATATTTTATATAATTCATTCTAATCTTATATATGCTTATACGACTATATTAACAGTTTTATGACTTTTTGCTCTCAAGGGGAACAGTAATGGAGATTATGATCAAGAAACGGGATGGCCATTTCGAGCCGTTGTCCGTTGAAAAAACGAAACGAATGATAGCCTTCGCATGTTTGGGGTTAGATTCTTGTGATCCACTAGAATTGGAAATGGATGCGAAGTTGCAATTCGTTGATGGCATGACCACTAAAGAAATTCAAAAAACTTTAGTCCAAACAGCCATCGAAAAAGTTATATCTAAAAAAGACGACGGCTTCGGCAACCAAGTTAATAAAATGAACCAAGATTGGCAGTTCGTAGCAGCTCGCCTATTCTTGTTCGATCTCTATAAAGAAGCCGCTATTACTCGTCGTTACAAAGCATTTGGCTACGGCAACTTCCCAAATCTTGTAAACATGCTTGTAGAAGAGAAAAAATACGCAGACTTCTTCGTTACAGAATACACTGCTGACGAATTGCAAGAGTTAGGCGATTACATCAAACCTAAGCGCGATTATCTCTTCAACTATGAAGGTCTCAAATTATTGGCTGACCGTTACTTGGTAAAAGGTTTTAACAAAGAAATCTTTGAATTACCGCAAGAACGTTTCATGGCTATCGCAATGCATTTGGCTCTTGTAGAAGGGGAAAATAAAGTAAAATACGCTAAGAAATTCTACGATTTGATGAGCCAATTAAAAATGACGACAGCTACACCTACTTTGGCAAATGCTGGTACACCATTCCACCAATTGTCCTCTTGCTTTATCTCTGGTGTAGACGACAACTTATGGTCCATCTACGACGTAAACAGCAAATTCTCTCGCGTATCTAAACACGGTGGTGCGCTTGGTATCTACCTTGGCAAAGTTCGTGCATTGAACTCCGATATCCGCGGTTTCAAAAACTCCTCTGGCGGCGTTATTCCTTGGATTCGCTTGTACAACGATACAGCCGTTGCGGTAGACCAATTGGGTAAACGTAAGGGCGGCGCTACAGTAACACTTGATATTTGGCACAAAGACTTCTACGAATTCGTAGAACTTCGTACAAATAACGGTGATGACCGCCGTAAAGCGCACGATATCTTCCCTGCTATCTCCGTTCCAAATATCTTCATGGAACGTATGTTAGCTCGTGAAAACTTCACCCTCTTCGACCCTCATGAAATCTTGGCTGTAAAAGGCTATTCCTTAGAGGACTACTACGATACTGATGACAATAAAGAGTTCACAAAACGTTACCTCGAATGTGAACAAGATCCTAATTTACACGGCATCGAGGTTCCAGCATTAGACATGATGAAAAAAATCATGCGCTCCGCTGTTGAAACTGGTACGCCATTTATCTTCTTCCGCGATACTGTAAATGCTGCAAATCCTAACAAACATGCAGGTATGATTTACGCGTCCAACTTGTGTCACGAAATCGCACAAAACGTTGGCTTCACTAATCTTGCTGAAGAAATCATCAACGAAGACGGTACAATTACTACTAAAACAAATACAGGCGACATGGTTACATGTAACTTGAACTCTATCAGTCTTGGCCGTATTACAGACGAAGAGTTGGAAGAAAACATTGCCCTTCAAATTCGTATGTTAGACAATGTTATTTCCATCAACCAAGCACCAGTACCAGAGTCTCGCATGACTTCTGATAAATACCGCGCTATCGGTCTTGGTACGTCTGGTTATCACCACTACCTTGTAAACCATGATATCAAATGGGAATCTGATGAACACATCGAAGTAGCGGACAAATTATTTGAAAACATTGCATTCTATGCGATTAAAGCTTCTATGGAGCTTGCAAAAGAAAAAGGCGCGTACCCAGCATTCAAAGGTTCCGAATGGGAAACTGGTGAATACTTCACACGTCGTGGTTACACATCTGATCGTTGGAAACAATTGGCTGCGGACGTTGCAAAATACGGTATCCGCAACGGTTACTTGATGGCCGTAGCTCCTACAGGTTCTACATCCAACATCGCTAATACAACAGCTGGTATCGACCCTATCTTCAAAAAATTCTTCATCGAAGAGAAGAAAGGTTCTTTCACACCAAAAACGGCACCAGATTTGAACGACAAAACATTCTGGCTATACAAAGAGGCACATACAATCGACCAACAATGGTCCATCAAAGCTTGTGGCGTGCGTCAACGTCATATTGACCAAGCACAATCTTTCAACTTGTACATCACTCCTCAAATGAAAGCGAAAGAAATTCTTGACCTTTACGTAGAAGCCTACAAACAAGGGATCAAAACGATCTACTACATCCGTAACCAATCCCTTGAAATGGATGAATGCACAAGCTGTTCCTCCTAATATAGGATAGATACACGCTACATTCTATAATACAATTTAAGCTATGGTAAAAGTTGAAGATATCATTGCCATAGTTTACAAAAAATATACTCTATAACTAGAGAGCACTAAACCTGTAAAAGATACTTTCACCAACATTATAAATCTGATGACGACCTATAGCAGTATAGGTCGCATCATAGCATAAAGGAGTCCTACTATGGATAAAAAACTGATTTTCAATGAAAAAGGTGACCGTGGCACTCAATCTATGATTGGCGGTAATACCACAAACCTTCGCGAATGGAACCGTATCAAGTACGACTGGGCAAATCAAATGTACCGTACAATGCTCAACAACTTCTGGATTCCAGAAGAAATTTCCTTGAACGAAGACGTTAAACAATTCCCATACTTAACAGATTACGAGCGTCGTGCCTTCGATAAAATCATTGCGTTCTTGAACTTCCTTGATTCCATTCAATCTGAAAACTTGCCTAATTTGAGCCGCTATATTACAGCATCTGAAGTGGCATCCTTATTGAATATCCAAGCATTCCAAGAAGAAATTCACGCTCAAAGTTATTCCTACATTTTGGACACTGTAACAAATCCTATTACACGTGACAAAATTTATGACGAATGGCGTACAGATAAAACATTACTTGAACGTAATCGCTTCATCGCCGATGCATACCAACGATTCAGCGACGATCCTAGCGAAGCAAACCTTATTCATACAATCATCGCTAACTATATCTTAGAAGGCATCTACTTCTACTCTGGATTTAGTTTCTTCTACACCTTGGCACGCCAAGGCAAGATGACAGCTACATCCACTATCTTCAAATATATCAACCGCGATGAAGTAACTCACCTTGTATTGTTCCAAAACATCATTCGTGAGTTACGCCGTGAACGCCCTGATTTGTTCACACCTGAACTAGAAGCAAAAATCACGGACATGATTCGCCAAGGTACAGAAAACGAAATCGCTTGGGGTCAATACATCACTGATGATAAAATCCTCGGCCTTAACAACGTTCTTATCGAGCGCTACATCAAATACCTTGCGAATATTCGCTTAGAAGCAATCGGCTTGCCTCATCTATATCCTGAAATCAAGGATAATCCAATGGAATGGATCGAAAGCTTCTCCAACTTGAATAGCACAAAAACTGACTTCTTCGAAGCTAAAGTTACAAACTATACAAAAGCAGCGGCATTTGATTTTGACGATTTAGAATAATAGACGTTATAAAATACAATATCTAGGGACGTACGAGCCAATAGAAAAGAGCTAATAGCTATAACGCTATCAGCTCTTTTTTCATGATTATTTAAACCTTAGTTATGAGGAATTGCTGCAAATTTAAACAGCTCTCTCCTATTTATCTCTAAAAAACAAAAAACTATCATATCAGTGTATATGTTGCTAGAAATATAGTCCCCAAACGCCACCCTCGTTTTACAGTTGACACATGGTTATACATTGTAAATTGTATCAATACATTTGTGCGCAAATAGGCCTACACCGTAGATTTTCATTCGCCCCATGAATGTATTCATAATAAGCTTGGTAAAAGCAAAAGGTTTTGTGTCCACCCTGTTTCAAACTACCAACTATTATCAGCTTTCAATCAATTCAGTTGTCCAGTTAGCAGACTGCAATAGATTGTCTAATAAACGTACTTGTTTTGCGATATGATCAGCTTCTTTTTGGATGTCTGCCACATTCACAGTCGGCATTAGCTTAATCTCAGACCCTCTCGCACGGAAATTGATACTTCCTGCGCTAGATGCTAAAGTTCGATAAGCAGTTAGGCGCAAAGCAGCGCAATCTTTTTCGGCAATGATTTCAGTAATAGTTCGACCTTCTATAATAGTTTTGCAATTAGTTAAATTAATATCTGCAATTAATTTTTGAAGTCTATTTACACATTGTTCTAATGTTTTCAAAAGTTCTTCAGGGTTCTCATTCGGTACTTCCCCTTCTTGCACTAAACTATTTTGAGTTAAGCGAAGCTCTAAATCGCTTATTTTATAATTTAAATCAGATCGTTCTTGTAATGCTTCTGCTAGTTTCATAAACTCTCCTCTCAAAAAGATATATCAAGTTACTTATAAAATACTATGTACAACAATATATATATCCACCAATTCTTATTATACAGCACTATTGAACGGCTTATAATACTTTCCGCATCATCACGTGAGGACATCCTTCATCTAGGTATTCTTCCCCTTCAGCACGATATCCAAGGGATTCATAGAATGGTTTGGCCTGTACTTGCGCCGACAAGGAGCAGGTCTTAAAGCCGTCACGACGAATCGCATTTTCAGCGGCCATCATAATCTTAGTACCTAAATGTTGTCCACGATACAACTTGCGTACCGCCATGCGACCAATATGTGCATCTCCAGCTACATCACTGGGAAAATATCGACACGTACCAGCCGCTTTACCATCAATGGATAAGAGCACAAACTTTGCAGTCTCATCGATTTCATCAAACTCGTCTTCAAAACCCTGTTCTTTCATAAATACATCGATACGAATTTGTTTTATTTCCTCTGTTATATGATCTAAGATTTGAATAATCATGGGTGCCCTTTCTGATTATAAGTACATTTATAAGAATCGATTCATGTGTATTACGAAATACCCTATAAACAATGAAAGCTTCTTTTTTTATTATATCAAAAATACGCTTAATCCCACAAAACTTCTCTGTTCCTATTAATTCCCGCATCAAAAATATTTTAAAACTTCCATGAAATTCATTTTTAGGTATTGCATATTTTTATCATTTGGGTTTATACTATACCCAATATTTTAGAAAGGAGCAACCAAAGATGACTAACCAAATTAGCCTCACAACAAAACAATACTTTTATTGGTTCTTTATCCAACGTACGGGTAAGGAACTATTTGTGATGCGCTAATTAAGGATTATTCAACATTAGTTGCTTAGAATAGTAAAAGGGCTACCCGTATTAGATTACGGGTAGCCCTTTTTGTTTGCTATCCGTATGGTCAGCCCTACTATTCACTGTAGTTACAAGGAGGAATTATCATGATTATTACATTGAAGCAAAACGCAGCAGCGGAAGAAGTATCCCGTTTACGCAGTGAATTAGAGGCTCAAGGATTCGTTATCCATCCAGTAGAAGGTACTCGATACAATATTCTAGGACTTATCGGTGATACTGCATCTCTTGATGCCCGTCAAATCGAGTCTCTAGATTTCGTAGATAAAGTAACTCGCATTCAAGAGCCATACAAAAAAGCAAACCGCAAATTCCATCCAGATGATTCTGTAATCAATGTAGGTGGTGTCCTCATCGGTGGTGGTCACTTCGCAGTAATGGCAGGTCCTTGCTCTGTGGAAACACCTGAACAAGTATTAGCCACTGCTAAAGCATGTAAAGAAGCTGGTGCTACCATCCTTCGTGGCGGCGCTTTCAAGCCTCGTACATCCCCATACTCCTTCCAAGGCATGGGCCCAGAAGGTTTGGAATTGTTGGAGCTTGCAAAAAAAGAAACAGGTCTTCCTATCGTTTCTGAGGTTATGGATATCTCCCAATTACAATACTTTGATAATGTAGATATGCTTCAAATCGGTGCTCGTAACATGCAAAACTTCACGCTTTTAAAAGAGGTGGGCAAATTAAATAAACCAGTTCTTTTAAAACGTGGTTTATCTGCAACATACGAAGAATGGTTGATGGCTGCTGAGTACATCATGTCCGAAGGCAATGAACAAATTGTATTATGCGAGCGCGGTATCCGCACATTCGAAACCAAGACTCGCAATACCTTAGATGTAACAGCAATTCCTATGATGCATGAATTATCTCACTTGCCAATTATCATGGACCCTAGCCACGCAGCAGGTATGAGCCGCATGGTTCGTCCGCTTTCACTTGCATCCGTAGGCGGCGGTGCAGACGGCCTTATGATTGAAGTTCACAACGATCCAGCCAAAGCATTGTGCGACGGCCCGCAAGCATTGCGTCCAGACCAATTCACTAGCCTTATGAAAGAAATTAACGCGTTACGCCAAGCATTGGTAGAATGCACTAAATAATCTTACATATCACACAAATAAGCTAGTATCCGTTATAATAGATACTAGCTTATTCTTTTAAGAAAGGAACCGTTATGACTCGCATCCATATTAACGCGTCTACACCGTATGATGTTGTCATCGAGGAAGGCGCTTTACAACGCATCACCGATTATATTAAACCCTTAAAACCAAATTGCCGTGTTATCATCGTTAGCGATAGTAACGTGGCACCTCACTATTTGGACTCTGTGAAAGCTAATATGGAACATGCGGGTTATGCTGTTTGTGATTATGTTTTCCCTGCTGGTGAAAGCTCCAAAAATGCTCATCAACTCATCGATTTAGTAGAATACATGGCGGCCCGATCATTGACTCGCAAAGACTTGCTCATCGCCCTTGGCGGCGGTGTTGTAGGCGATATGGCGGGCTTTGCGGCAGCGACCTATTTACGTGGTATCGACTATGTTCAGGTTCCTACATCCCTATTAGCCGCAGTAGACTCATCTGTAGGTGGTAAAACAGCAGTCAATCTCGAAGCAGGCAAAAACCTATGGGGCGCTTTCAAACAACCTATCCTTGTCCTTTGTGATCCAGCTACACTCAATACATTACCTGAAATGGAATGGATTAATGGATGCGGTGAAATTATCAAATATGGCTTTCTAGACGTACCGGGCTTACTCACACAACTTGAGAATAGACCACTAATTAAACATCGCGGTAGTGTAAGTGGCGTTATTGCCCGCTGCGTACAAGCAAAAGCGGATATCGTGGAACAAGACGAGCGCGAATCTGGAGTTCGTGCCCTCCTAAACCTCGGTCATACCTTTGGTCATGGCATCGAAAAAGCGAGCCACTTTGAAGTGCATCACGGCTATGCCGTTGCCATTGGCATGGTCCTCATGGCACAAGGTGCTGTCAAACATGGAGAATTAGATGCGGAGGCTTTAGAGAAATTAAAGGCCCTCATCAAAGCACACGATTTGCCAACCACAACAACGATAAGCAAAGAAGAGATTCTAGCTGCCGCTAAGCACGACAAAAAAAGCGAAGGAGCAACCATTAAAATCGTAGTACCTACTAGCTATGGTCACAGCGAACTCAAGGTAGTAACGCACGAGGAACTTGCTACCTATTTAGATTAAGGAGATTTATATGCATTCTGTAACGAACGCCATCCCTACAGGGACTATCGCGTCCATCCCTGCAAAAGCTCATGCGCACCGTGCGCTGATTTGCACAGCTCTCGCAAACTCGTCATCTACCATACTACTGAGTCGCACCTCTAAAGACATCGATGCAACTATGGACTCCTTACGAGGCTTAGGAACACAAGTTGTGTATGAAAATAAAGTTGTCACTGTTACACCTGGTCCTATGCCAACAAAGGGCAATGTTGTTCCCCATGAATCGGGTACTACATTGCGTCTCTTATTACCAGTGGCAGCCTCCATTTGTAATGAGGTAGATGTGGATGCAAAGGGGCGTTTACCAGATCGCCCTTTAGAGCCCATGCTCGGTGAAATGAAAGCTCACGGCGTAACATTCTCCCAAGATAAACCACCATTCACTATGACAGGTCGTCTCCAAGGTGGAGAGTTCGGTATGGTTGGCGATGTAAGTAGCCAGTTTTTCTCTGGATTATTGTTAGCAGCTCCACAATGTGAAGGCGCTACAATTACATCTACTACGCCACTTCAATCTAGCGACTATGTAACATTGACGACTACAACGATGGCAGACTTCGGCGTAACCGTTGACCATACACCTGCACGTGGCACAGTACAAGAATCCTTTACGGTAGCTGCTAATGCTACTTTTAAAGGTCAAAGCAATTACCAAATCGAAGGCGATTGGTCCAATACAGCGATTTGGATGGTGGCCGCCGCTATGACAGGCAAACCTATTACAATTACGGGTATGAATAAGAATTCTGTACAAGCTGACCGCCGCATCATGCAGGTCATCGAATCCTCAGGGTGCACTATTACATGGGACGACATGAATATCACTGTATCAGGTCGCGCTAGTAAGCCAGTTCATGCCGACCTCGAACAAATGCCCGATATGTTGCCAGTTATGGCAGCCCTCGCTTGCTCTATCCAAGGTGAAAGCGCCTTTGTTAAGGGTGCGCGCCTACGGTTAAAAGAATCAGATCGCCTCGTAGCCGTTGCTAATCTCGTCAGAGATTTAGGAGGCACGGTTCGCGAAGATGGTGATGACCTATATATCATCGGTAGTGGTATACTAAAAGGAGGACAAGGTGATTGTGTTAACGACCATCGCCTCGTTATGGCAGGCACATTGATGGCTCTCATCAGTGAAAATCCTGTGATATTAAAAGATAGCGAAGCTATCACAAAATCCTATCCAGACTTCTTTGAGGATTGGAACATGCTAGGTGGCAATGCACAGCAAGTATAGCGTCCTAGTAACAGCTAATGCGTTTCAATAGATAAGAATACTAGTCATACATACTATAAGTAGGAGTTAATATAATGGCATCTAATTTCGGTAAAACCATACAAGTATCTACCTTTGGCGCGTCTCATGGGTACGCCATCGGTGGTATCGTGGAAGGCCTGCCTTGTGGACATACCATCGACATCGACGAGCTACAAGCCTTCTTAAAGCGCCGTGCGCCAGGTCAAAACCAATTACAAACACAACGTAAAGAAGCCGATATACCTGAATTCTTAGCAGGTATGGTAGATGGCATGCTCAGTGGATCTCCATTGGCATTTATGATTCGCAACACCTCTCAGCACTCTAGCGATTACAATAACTTGCGCGACATACCTCGTCCATCGCACGCGGACTTTACGGCTCGCATGCGCTATGGTGACAAGGTAGATATGCGCGGTGGCGGCCACTTCTCGGCACGTCTTACAGCACCTCTTTGCGTAGCTGGTGGCATTGCACTACAGTTATTGCGTGAAAAAGGTATCGAAATTCACGGCCATTTAAAACAAGTTGGTACAATCCAAGATACTCCTATCGATATGGTTCATCCAGATATGAAAGCACTCCGTGAAATTGCTACAGAACCAATTGCTATGCTCGATGCAGACAAGCGTTTTGAAGTAGAAAACTTTGTCATGAAACTAAAAAAAGACGGCGACTCTACCGGTGGTATCGTAGAGGTTATCGCTACAGGATTGCCAGTTGGTTTAGGTAATCCAAACTTTGATGGCATCGAGAACCGATTAGCTCGCGTGATCTTTGGCGTACCTGCCATCAAAGGCGTGTCCTTTGGGGGTGGCTTCGACATGTGTTCTCGCCTTGGATCAGAAGTGAACGATGCTTTCACCATGGACGGCGATATAATCACAACAACTACCAATAATAGCGGTGGCATTCAAGGCGGTATCACCAACGGCTTGCCCCTCATTATGCAAGTGGTCATCAAGCCTACTCCATCCATTTATAAGGAACAACATTCTGTGTCTCTTTCACAAAAAGAGGACACGTTGCTCACCATTAAAGGTCGTCACGACCCATGTGTAGCGCTTCGTGCTGTACCTGTTATCGAAGCCGTTACGGCCCTTGTCATTCTTGATTTCTTAGGAGATATTGACCATGAACTTAGATGAAGTACGCGTTAAGATTAACGACATAAACGACCAAATGCTCGCCCTCTTCAAAGAGCGCATGGAACTCTCCAAAGACGTAGCAGCTGCAAAAAAAGAAATGAATAAGGCTATTTACGATGCCAAACGAGAGCGCGATATTCTCGACAAGGTAACAAAAGATGCAGGTCCGGACCTCGATCTATATGCACGACGCTTTTTTGAAGCATTATTTAGCTTGAGTCGTACCTACCAATCTGAGCAACTATTCCAAGACAATGAATTCACTTTAAAAATGAAAAAAGCCATTGACCAATCCCCTACTTTGCCACCTCAACGGGGCAGTGTAGCTTGCGCCGGCGTATTCGGCAGCAATGCTCAAATGGCGTGTGATAAATTATTACCTCTCAGCCAAATCCATTATGTAACGGGTTTCCGTGCCGTATTCGATGCCGTAGAGTCAGGGGAATGTCAATTCGGTGTATTGCCTATTGAAAACAGCTCCAATGGTTCTGTAAAAGAAGTATATGACCTCTTAGAAGAGCGCAAATGCTATATCGTTCGCGGTACGCGTCTTTGGATATCTCACGACTTGCTCGTGAAAAAAGGAATAAAACTAGAAGATATTCATACCATAATTTCCCACCCTCAAGCATTGGGCCAATGCAGTCACTTCCTAGATAAGTTGGAAGGCGTAGAATTACGCTCCTATGATAATACAGCTCGAGCTGCACAGCTCGTAGCGGCTAGTAATGACCCAGGAGTAGCTGCTATCGCAGCACCTCAATGTGCAGACCTATATAATTTGTCTCCATTGCTAAGAAACATCCAAAATAGCGACAACAACTATACGCGCTTTATCTGTATTAGTAAGGACTTCCACGTATACCCAGGAGCTAATAAAATCTCTGTTGTAACCACTGCAAGCCATGCTCCAGGGGGCCTTGGTACATTGCTCACCAAATTTGCTAACATCGGTGTGAACCTTACAAAACTTGAGTCCCGCCCTATCGTAGGACATAACTTTGAATTCTTGTTCTACCTTGATTTGGAAGCATCCTTAGCAGATCCAAAAGTACTCTCCGTGTTGGCAGAGCTCCACGCATCGCAAGATAAATTCCGCTTGCTCGGTAATTATCCTGAGAATTAATATTTTCCTCTATGGTAGTGCTTATTAATGACATATATAGTACAATGGATATAGTTTTAAAACTCCAATGGCTAATAGGTGACAGCCTATTAGCCATTTTTTGTATATTGACCTAGGAGGTCCTATGAAATTTGGTTTACTTGGCCGTACGTTGGGCCATAGCTTTTCCCCACACATCCACAATGCTTTGGGAAATACTAATTATGAATTATTTGAACGAGAACCGAGCCAACTGCAAGAGTTCTTCGCAAATCCAGAATTACAAGGTATTAATATTACCTTCCCTTACAAGGTTAATGCCCTTGAGGCTTGCGATGTAGTTGACCCTCGCGCGGAACGCATTGGTTGTGTAAACACTATGGTCCGTAAAGACGGCAAATGGCATGGTTACAATACAGACTACGATGGATTTGTATTCACCCTAAAACACGCTGGTATCGATGTATCTGGTAAGGAATGCATCATCCTTGGCGATGGCGCATCTTCTGCTACCGTTCACGTGGCTCTTGAAGATCTAGGTGCTAAGAGCATCACTCATCTATCCCGTAAAACAGCTCCGCTCTATACTGATGCACCTAATTACTACGAAACAGCGCAAATTATTATTAACTGCACGCCTATCGGTATGTATCCGCATAATCCGGCTAACCTCATAGATATTATGCAATTTTCTAAATTAGAAGGCGTTGTGGATCTCATCTACAATCCGCGCCGTACAGTTTTGCTTTTACAAGCAGAAATGATGGATATTCCTCATTGTGATGGTCTACCTTTCCTCGTAGCACAAGGCGTTGAGGCAGCTAATCATTTTCAAGGTGAAAGCTTTGGCACCAACGAAATCGAGCAAATCTTGCGAGATATGCGCCGTGAAAAGGAAAATATAATCCTCATCGGTATGCCTGGTGTTGGGAAAACAACAGTTGGCAAGGCAATCGGCAAAGAGATGGGCCGTACTTGTATTGATGTCGATCAAGAGTTAGCAAAAGAAATCGGTGATATATCCACATATATTACGGAACAAGGGGAAGCAGCATTCCGTGAAAAAGAAGCAGAAATGATTGCAAAATTAGGCACAGAAACTGGCCTTGTCATCTCCACTGGTGGCGGCTGTGTAACAGTACCTAAAAACTATGCACATCTACGCCAAAATGGTCGTATTTACCAATTAATGCAACCTGTAGAAAAACTATCTACTTCAGGTCGTGTCCTATCTAGTGGCGGCATAGAACGTTTACGTGAACTCGAAGAAACTCGCACTCCAATGTATGAAAGCTTTGCACAATGCATCGTAGAACATAATCGCAATGCACCAAAAACAGTGGCAGCTATATTAGAAGACTTCGAAGCAAACTTATTGTAAGAGTTTATATAACGGTATTTATAAGATTGTTTCCTCTATATAAGTAAGGACTTCTACATTTTTAGAAGTGAGAGCATTTACATCTGTATTTTTAGATAAAACTAAAACTCATATCATGACATAAATGATATAAACTGAAAAGCAGTAGCTATCCTCAGGGTAACTACTGCTTTTTTTAGGTCTCCTATGTATTATATATATTGGTAGAAAATCGCTTTAGCAATTACAATGTAATTACACAAAGAGTTTAAAATAGCTTTCACCATGGAACTATCAAAATATAATGAACTAATTTATATAAGCAATAGTCTTAACGTGACGACCATAAATAGGAGGCATTATGAAAACTGTAAATCTACAAGTTCGCATCAATGAGGACTTAAAACAAGAGGTATCTAGCATATTAAAAGCACAAGGTCTATCATACACCTCTATGCTAGATGCACTATTCCGCCAAATCATCAAAGAGCGTCGCATTCCGTTTGCCATTGCGTTACCAACGGCACCTATAGATGAAACACCTACACCAAGCACACTCAACAACGGCACCTATGAACAACCACAAACCACATTAAAAGCCTCAGATCATATAGGTGCATATAGTACACCAAGAGAAGAAAATCAAGAAATATCCTTCGATACAATCGATAAGACAGGAGTTCTTAACATCCGTATCAATCCTAAAGTTAAGACACTAACAACAGCTATTCTAAAAGAAATGGGATTAACCATGTCACAAACAGTTACACTTGTATCTAAACAAATACAATTTAATAAGGATATTCCACCTACTATCCTCCGTCCAGAATGGATTGATGCTATTAATAATGATTTCTGGACTGAAGAAGATTTAACTACAAGAATACAATTAGGGCTAAATCAAGCAGAAAAAGAAATTGGTGAACCTGCGGAAAAAATTTTTAATGAACTCCTTGAAGATTTATAAATTTGGAGAGCTGAAATGAAGTATACAGTAATTATGACGCCTACAGCTAAGTCTGATATAGTAAATCTCAAAAGTTCACTAGAACAACAGATTATAGATTCTTCCTTTATTAGAAAAGAATTAAAGTTGATTTATCAAAAAATTTCTTCATTAGCTATCTTTCCTGAACGTTATCCTATTGTAAATAGTAATACCAATTACAGAAAATTATCATACAAAAAATATCTTATTCTATATAAAGTCATTAATAATAACATATATATTTTTTATATCCGCCCTTCAAAAATGAATATACTACAAGAAATACAAAACATATAAAAAAGTCGGCTCTCGCCGACTTTTTTAATGCACTTTTACGCGTTTATGTTGTTGTTCGTCAAATACACCATCTACATCTATGGTATCTAGAATTCGTTTTAAAGCATGTACATCGATTTGCCCTGGTGCCGATGCTTTACCAGCAGAGGCAAAGGTCATGGCATTTCCAAATAGAGCTCCTGCAGTGCGTGTAACAGCACCTAGTTCCCCCATTGCCATCGTAATAATTGGATCCGAAGGATACAAAGCTTTCACTTCAGCCGTTGCTTCAAGTAGCGTCAATACATCACCAGTTGTGTGAGGCATAACGGCAATCTTTGGCACATCGGCCAAGAACTCTTTCATTTGAATGAGTCGATTTACAATGACTTCACGGCTCGGCGTACAATGGAAATCATGGTTGCTCATAATAATAGTGATTCCATGAACCTTAGCAAACTCTATCGTTTTAAGCATTCTATCTTGATCAAAAAACAGCTCAATATCGATAGCATCCACCAATCCTGTAGGAATCAAACGCTCTAGCATTGTAAAATAATCTTGTGTAGAAATCGTTCTTTCCCCACCTTCACCTTTTGTGCGCCATGTAAAGAGCAACCCACGACCTTTCAGTTGTGGCTTGATGAGCATTAATAATTCAATAATAGCGTCAATGGAGTGGGCCCGCTCGAAATAGTCAATGCGTAGCTCCACTACGTGACACGGTGTATTACATGCTACCGCGGTGGCATCTAGAATCTCTTTCATTGTTGTGCCCACAATAGGCACGCATATTTTTGTACCCTTTTCGCCGAGTACAGTATGGCCGATACGGACCATAATAACTCCTTTCTGTCCCACACGGTGAGACTAATGACTTACCTTAAACTAACTATATACCAATATTTTTGTAAAAGCAATCAATCAGCCCATATTGGATTGCTATTCACTAAAAACGTATGAAAGCCTACTATTATGCACTAAAACAGTATTCTTAGATTAACGATTAACATCACTTTTTCTTATACCCTAGATTAAGATCTCTCACCAATAAACAGTCTGTACCTGAAAGCCTCGTATTATAAAAATAGCATAAAAAAGTAAAAGCTCCTTACCAATATATATTAGTAAGGAGCTTGTTAGACTCTAATTCACACACTATATTTATCATGTTGAACAGATAGTTTCCGTGATTGGAATCCCATATAGAGTAATAGCAAACCTGTAATGCTAAATACATAGGATATCCCAATGTACGTAGATACAATACTTGCAAACACTGGACCTACCATGGAACCAAATTGTTGAGCCGTCGTCGTCATACCAAACATGCGACCTCTAAAGCCTGGTTCTGTATTAAGTGTTACAGCTGCACTCAAAGATGGGTTGATCCCTACAATACAAGAACCAATTAACACTTGTAGTACACCAAACCACCAGATACCTACTGGTAAGCTTTGAAGTAAAAGAACAACACCACTACCAAGCATACAGTAGGAAATGGTTCTAAAGTACCCACGACGCTCACCGAGGCGCACCCATATATTGGTCGTTAAGGAACCGGCTAAACCACCGATACTGAGGATTGTACCTGAAATGATAGCTGCCCCTTCCATAGTGCCTTGCATATCACCTACATAAAGCGCCAAAATAGGCTGTAACATCATGATGACACATTGCATAAAGAAGTAAATCCATAAAAGTCTTACTAATACAGGTTGTTCTTGAACCGACTTAAAATCTTCTCGCAAGGATGTAGCTTTTACCGGCTGTTTGGACTGCTCCTTAGAAGTTGTATTTTCAACTTCTAGTTTTGGTTCTTTTACAAGAAACAATACTGCCAAGGTAGCAATGAATACGGCTATACCAGATATATAAAATACAGGGCGCATACCTACGACACTTTCAACGGCACCACCTAAAAATGGGCCGATGACATTGCCTAAAATCAGACCTGTTTGGAATATGCCGAGGGCACGGCCCACCTGTTTCTCATCTACACTGAGGGAAACCATGGTCATCGCTGCAGGATAGAAACCATTAGCGAACCCAACTAAGGCACGCCCCATCAGCAATTGATACTGATCCGTTACCATGCCGATGAGAACATAACTGACAGCAATGGCAAAACCAGCGCGCAAAGCCATCCGCTTTTTCCCTTTATTATCTGCAATTTTGCCCCAAATCGGCGCCATAATACCAGCGATAAGAAAGGTAATACCAAAGACGAGGCCTGACCAAAGTGCTACATCATCCTTAGGAACACCGAGTTCTAATAGATATATAGGGAGAAAAGGAATTATCATTGTGTAACATATGGCTAACACAGACATACTAACCGTAATAATACATACATACCTATAT